>ENA-OQHY01000034-OQHY01000034.1-human-gut-metagenome-genome-assembly--contig:-NODE-34-length-69965-cov-7.693419_pt1 | contig 69965 bp, 89 predicted proteins | sample MGYA00242570_ERZ504733 | MGnify/ENA primary metagenome ERZ504733 (study PRJEB26092, sample SAMD00036219) | human gut metagenome | host: Homo sapiens | study: EMG produced TPA metagenomics assembly of... | reverse complement strand
TCCTGTGTTGTAAATGCATATAGAAAATAATCGTATGTCATAGGAAGCAGTCTTTGTTCCTCATTAGCCTACCTGCAGACAAAATCTTCTCTTCTAAAATATCTAATATCAAAATATTTCATGTATGGTTTCAACGAAAGAAAGGTTCCCTGATACATTTCTTTTTTGGGGTCTTCAAAAACAACTACTCTTTGCTCACTCCAAGTCGGATTCGGCCCTTCTGCGAAAAATACATCCGGCCCTTCTCCCGTCGTAATTTCATTCTGGATCTCCTGTACTTTTTCTTCCGAAGCCTGTTGCCCTGATGGGATTACCATTAATTCCACTCCATTATTTTTATATATTTTCTTCCAGGCTGCCACTATTTGAAGTACCGTTTTTTTATTTTCTTCATCAACACAAATTTTTAATGGCATTTCCGTTTTCTCAATTTCAATCTTGGCTTGTGTATCTGCATATACCGTTTCTGCATTTAAGCTCCCACTGACTAATGTGATGTTAATCAGAATCAAACCAAAAATTTCTTTCAACCTTTTTCCCATCATTATGCTACCCCCTATGTTTCTATATAGCACAAGGCTATTGCATGACTTCTGTTTTTTTACATATCATACAACAGCCTTTGTGTTTTAACCATTAATTATCATATCCGTGACAAATTGTTCTTGTTTCTTTCACATTAGCAGTATTTCCTGCGTTACAATTTAAACATTTTGTAGTTTTTATTCCTGTTCTATACTGCTTCAAATCAGTTCCCCATGCGTGACCATGAGTACATGTAACTGTACCACTGCTTATCCAGCTTCCCCATACGGTTGACGATGTTATTCTTCCTCCACATCTCGGGCAAACTGCAGCATACGGCATAATTTCTTCATACGCAAAAATATTCTTACTTTCGATAACATCCGCTTTTGTTACATTGGCAGAAAATGTACTGGCCAACATTAAGGTCATTAGAAAAATGGAAATTTTTTTCTTTACCGCTTTCATACTTTTCTCCTTAAAAATTTATTATACCTGTCAACGTACGTTCTACATTTGTATAACAAAAAATACCATACTTCCTACTTTTTGTCAATCTTTTTTCTACATTTGTCTAATTAATCATTATACCCATGGCAGACTATTTTTTCTTGCCTGATCTTTATCTCAAAAAAATTTCCACATTCATTACACCTGATTTTTTCTACTCCATATCTGGCTTTCTGTAAGTCATCTCCCCATGCATATTGATGTGTACATACTACATTTTTTTCATTTTCCCATGCATTCCAAACCACTTCTCCTTGTACCGCAGCTTTGCATTTGGACAATTTTCTATATGCGATGATGACCATATTTGTCGCGCTATTTGCATTTCCGAAAAACTCAAAATAATTATTCCAAAAAGAAAAACAGTGACGTATATTCGAAGTTTTTTTCTTGCTAAAAACACATTGTAAAATCGTTCTTTCAGTATCTCTGTTTCTGATACCATTGAAACAACTCCAGACAATTCTTTTTTCGTTTGTTTTGAAGCCACTTTTAAAATAACATTGCAATAATCTTTCCGTTGCGTCAGATTCATATGTTTTGTAACAGTCTCATCACAGACACATTCGATATCTATATTTGCCATTTTTTGCACCCACAGCATTGGGATACAAAACCAATAAACATCCCTTATAATTTGAAGAAACCTTTTATACCATAAATCGTGTTTTTTCTGATGTGTCAATTCATGTAAAAAAATCAAATACCATTCTTCATAGGAGTAATTTTCCGTTTCCAGCATTTCTTGTGGAATCAATACTTTTGTATTTCGTACACCAAACAACATAGGAGAATAAAAATCTTGATTTTCACAGACCCATATTTCTGTTTTTTTTATTTTACAAACTTCGCTTGCTTTTTTTAGAGCTTCTAATACGGAATTTTTTTGCATCTTTTTACATTCTGCAAATATTCTTTTTTTCCATATTCTATATTGTATTGCGTGAAACAAAAGACATAAAATCATCCCTGCAATCCATATATACAGCAAAAATTTTTCGCCTGACATCCACCCTCGAATTGAAACGTTTCCCATTTTCGTCATGATCGCGGTCTTTTGATTTTGTTCCCCGATATAATATGCCGGCATAGAAATCATAAAAGGATGTTGCCGAAATTTCTCTGTCACACTCCAAAATGGAAAGCACATTTTAAGTGTCAGAAGTATCCAGACTATCTTTCTCCAGTAATGACCGAGCCTTTTCCCCATTATTTTTTGTACAACATATGCCATAAATGCGACTATGCCTATTGAAAGATTCCACTTTATGATAAATGCCATCTGTAACTATATCCTCTACACCACTTTTTCTATTTTTGTCTGTCAATAAATTCCTGCAATTGCTTAACCTCTTTTGAGCTAAGTTTTTCTCCATCATACAGTGCCGATGCGAATTTTGCTAATGACCCTTGAAACATTTTATCTAACATGTTTTTTCCAACCGTGCCTATATAATTTTCTTTTTCTACTAATGGTACATAAAGATTTGATTTCCCGTTCCTCACTTTTTGAATAAATCCTTTTTTTTCCAAACGAGTAAGCAATGTTAAAATGGTACTCGGTGCAACATTTTTCTCTACATTCAACTTTTCTTCAACTTGAAATCGACTGACAGGTTCCTCATATTCCCATATAATCATCATAATTTCCTGTTCTGATTCTGGTAATTTTTTCATTTCTACTCTCCGCTTTTCTCTACTTTGATCAGATTATAGCATATTTTCCAGAAAATTGTTGCACTTTTTGGGACTGTTTTCCGCCTTCCGAAGCTAGTACATCGTTTTCGAAATAACTATACCACTCACTGTCTGCAAATCTGATTGCACAGGCATAAAAGCCTCGGCGTAGCCCGCTACGCCTACATTTTTATACCTGCACACTCGAATCTGCATCCTGCGTGATTGGTATAGTTATTTACAAAACGATGTACTAGATTCTAGCATGATTCTTGATTTTTTCTTCCGTTTCGCATAGCTTTGAATGCACTTCAAAAGCACCGGCCAAATGGTCGGTGCTTAAATAATGGTTTCATCAAAAATGGTTCATCCTATACCACACATAAATATGCAAAATATCCTGCATAGCATAAAAGCATAACGACACCACACGTTTTCCGTAATTCCCTGTTCTTGTACGTCCCAATCCATAAAACCAGACCTGCCAGAATTGCGATTCCTGTGTCTACAATAAATTTAGTTTCAAATGGCACAGGACAGATCAGTGCGGCTGTTCCAATTACAAATAAAATGTTAAAAATATTGCTTCCGACAATATTTCCGATTGCAATTCCTGCATTCCCTCTTTTTGCTGCTGTCACAGATGTTACCAGCTCCGGAAGGGATGTTCCGAGAGCAACAATCGTCAGTCCGATAAAACGCTCACTCATTCCAAAGTATCGTGCAATCTCGGTTGCCCCGCTGACGGCAAAATCACTTCCTTTTACAACCAGGACGCGCCTGCCACCATCAAAAGAAGATCATTTCCAGACAGGATAATTTTTCGCTTCCTCCTCTTCCGGATTTTCCCCTTTTTTCGACATTACAAACAAATAGCCAAGATATACAAGAAACAGTGCCCATAAGACTATGCCCTCGGCAAACGTTACTTTTCCTCCTGTCATTCCGCATATCATTAAAACTACCGTAACAAACATCATAAACGGTATTTCATAAAACAAGGTAGACCTTTGTATTGCCACATTTGTTATTAATGCCGTAAGTCCGAGAATAATAAAAATATTCAAAATATTGCTTCCAACCACATTTCCTATCGTAATTCCTGCGTTCTGCTGCATCGCTGCGGTAATACTTACAGCAGCCTCCGGCATACTCGTTCCCATTGCAACAATGGTAAGTCCGATAATCAGCTGGGGAATTCCAAACTTTCTTGCTATGCTTGCAGACCCTTCCACAAACCAGTCTGCTCCTTTTACCAGAAAAAGGAAACCCACTATCAAAATCCCTGCCTGTAACATCATACGTATCTTCCTCTCTTTCTTTTGCATTCTTTGCAGCAGGTGTTATAGGCATAAAAAAAGAGACTCCTACTGCATCTACAGTAAAAGTCTCGCTATTTAATCACTTTCCGAGTTATTGAATATCAATAGCTGTACTGACGAAGAAGTGAACACGGTTGGCTAGCTACTCCCTTTTATTTTTCCAGTTTATCAAATCTCTTTCTTTTCGTCAATATTTTTGTTTCTCCTAGTTCCTTATTAAAAATTTCAACCTTTTTTTCGACAAAAATTCAATATCGTTATTTTGCACAAAACAGGTGCGTGTTCTTTGTAGAATTTGTTTCTTTTCTATTTCCTATCATATCCTCTTTCTTTTGTGATAGCATTCTAATAAGGCCGCCAGGTTCATGCCGGCCGTCTGAGATTCTGTAGCTGAAATATATTAGCTAATTCTCTGCAATTCCTCCTCAAACATTTCCGCTGCAGATTTATACCCATGGATACGCCGTGGGTATTGATTTATCCAGTTTTCAACCTCCTGGATGTCCTCAGCCGTTCGATCATCAAAATTCGTTCCTTTAGGGACTTTTCTCCGCACCATTTTGTTTGTGACTTCGTTTGTCCCTCTTTCCCAGCTGCTATATGGATGACAGTAATACATCTTTGTTCTCTTTCCTGCTCCTATTGCGGATCTCTCCAGTTCTTCACAATAGGCAAATTCTGTCCCATTGTCTACAGTTATGCTTTTGAATACCGTTTTGAATAATTCTCCCCAGCGTTTTTCCAACCGGTCCACTGCTGCAACCACTTCCTCAGCACTATGGTTATTCAATTTGAATATGATTTCCGCTCTTGTTTTTCTTTCTGTAAGTGTTAATAATGTATTTTTAGATTTTCCTCGGCGCCCCAGAACGCTATCCATTTCCCAGTGGCCAAACTCCTCTCTGCTGTTTATGATCTCCGGTCTATTTTCTATGCTTTCGCCCGCCTCTGCTCTCTTCTGCTTCTTTACCTTATTATATTTTCTTTTCCTATTCTTTTTTACAGGCAGATTTTTATTGGTTACTCTCAGAAAAATTCCTTTATCTATATAACTGTATACAGTGGTTGTACATATTTTGGTCTGGAACTCGCTCCATCGGCCTGATGCTGTCAATTCTCCTATGATTGCATCCGGACTGTAATCCTCATTTATTATTTTATCCTCAATATAATTTGCCAGCTTGATATCATTTCCTATTTTCAGCTGTGTTCCCCTTACTTTCAGGTTTTCATCACATTTTCGTTGTGCCAGATCTGAACTATATCGCATTTCAGTGGTATAGTCGCTGTTTAAGTGTTCATATTGGCCTCGTTTAAGTTCATTGTAGATTGTACTGCGGTGTACGTGCAAAATCTCAGCAATTTCCACAACTTTATGGCCAGCATTATATAAAGCCTCCAGTCTGATTCTATCGCTGTGTTTTAATTGTCTACTTCCTTTTTGATTTGCCATACTCCCGCCTCTTTCGTAAAACAACCCGCAGGCATCGGTGTCCTGCGGGTTGTTATGTGCTTCTTATCATTTGCCTTGTATTATTTTATCTACTATCAGCTTTTCAATGTAATGCGGACAGCTCCGCACTCCAGTCTCCCAGTTCGACAGTGTTCTATATGGTATTTCTAACCACTCTGACACCTCACGCCTACTCATTCCCTTTTGTTTGCGTGCTTCTTCAATCGTCATTTTATCACGCCCCTTGATTTTCTGCTTTGTTCCTGCTATATTTACATTATAGCACTTGGGGCGGTTAGCAGGATTGTTTAGGTATCCGCCCCTCGTGTGTTCCCTTTATTCTATTTTACTTTCTTACCTCTTCAAGGATTTTTTCAATATGTTCTACTGTATGTGTTTCTCCGTTTGTTCTCGCTACTTCTCTTATCGATACTAACATTGCTATCAGATCTGCTTTACTCATTTCGTTCTCCATTTTTAACTCCTTTCCTGCTGTTCCCTTGCTACAATTATATAATACACCCATTGAGTGCATTTGTCAATCTTTTTCTACTCATTGGGTGTATTTTTTTACAAGAAAAAACACCGCAACATACTGTTACAGTGTCCCACTTTCATCAGTCAGCCATTCCATGCTCACGCCCAGTGCTTTAGAAAATATTTTCAATTCATAATCTGTTACGATTCTTGTGCCTCTTTCTATGCGACTTATTGAATCTCGTTCTATCGCAACTCCGGCCACCTGCATACGCGCCGCTAAATCACTTTGTGTAATTCTGTTTTTTGCTCTCGCCAACCTTATGCGTTCCCTGCACAAGTTATCTTTTCCCTTGTATGCGTATATCTTCATCCGGTACGCCCCTATCACGTGTTAATAATCAGAATTTTTCTTGACTTTACCACATTTCAAAAGCATAATTGTGTTAAAGGTCAGCATGACTATAATTTTTACATTTATCTAGGAGGATGCACTATGGATTTATTCACAAAAGCTGATAAGCAAAAAGAGTTCCCTGATAGTAATACCGTTCTTATACATTTGAAAAGCAACGGAAAATTCAATGTAACTATTCACGATAACTTTCTTACGGTAGAGCCGCGTGGTTTCACTAATGCTGTTAATAAGGGACTGATCGGGCAAAAGACCTATGATCTCAATAATGTTTCCGGTGTACAATACAAAAAACCCGGATTTACCACTGGATATTTGCAGATTGTTCTCATCGGCGGCAGAGATGCACGAAACGGTGTCTCCGGAGCTGTAAAAGATGAAAATTCCATCACTTTCTCTAAAAAAGAGGATCATCTGATCCTTGAAATAAAAGAATATATTGAAAATTATATCCATGAGCGCTCCGCTGGTTCCGCTACAGCCTCTAATCTTGATGAAATACGAAAACTTAAAGAGTTGCTTGATATTGGAGCAATCACAGATGAGGAATTTGAAGCCAAAAAGGCCCAGTTGCTTAACATTTAAAGAAATCACAGAAAGGCCCCGGCATTTTGCCGGGGCCTTTCTGTTTGTCACATGTCTGATATTATTTCACATATACATTTCCATCATAGTATGCTGCAATCCATCCAGACGGTACCAGAATCCAGATATCACTGCCTACGTTCTTGACGGCCTGACACGTAACCTGAGTGCCTGCATCCAGACAACCATCATGGTCCTTGTCATGTCTCTGTCCGTCCAGTGTCAGCTGGCTGTAGCTCTTGGTTGGGCATCCTGTTCCCGCTCCTGTTCTCACTTTCAGTTCAACCTGCAGAGTGTACACCGTTCCCACTTTATAGGTCAGTGCCTCGCTGGAGCTGTTTCCGGAATTTGATCCAGCCTGTCTGATATACGATGAATCTACAAAACCATAAACCTTTTTAGCAATCAGGATATAATACCAATCATGCCCGCTGTTGTCCTTGATCGTATCGCAAATATCCACCAGGTTTCCTGCTCCCAGTACCGGCCAGGACTTGATGCTTGTGGAGCTGCCTGCCCAGGTCTTAACCGGAACGTTGTCCTGTGTGATTTCTCCCACCCACTTCGGAGTCTTATTGATTCCTCCGGATGCTGATCCGCTGGAAGTTGTTCCGGAGTTCGTTCCAGAATTAGAACTGTTTCCTTTACCGGTTGCTTTGGATGCATAGTCAGGTATTCCGTATCCACGGATATATCTGCCGTTAATTGTGATCTTTCTTGTTCCGACCAATCCGCCGCCCATGTTGCACTCTCCTATTAGAATCTCTCTGGTGTTCTTATTGACCTCCAGAACAATTCCAACATGATCCGGCCAGCTTGTACAATCCGTTGTTGCATAATTCGTCCCATCTTTCCAATAATAGAACACGAAATCTCCAGTATCTGGGATATATGCATCATTTTCAACCCACCGGCCCATTTTCTGGAACAGCTGAATCATATATCCACAGCTGCACTCTCTTGGAATAATGTCCGTGAGTCCGGCCTTGATTCCCGCTGCGGATGCTCCTGTTGCACAGTAGTCATCTGTTGCCGTTACCCTGTACCCTCTGGCCAATGGCAGGCAGCTATTGTATAAGTTGATAATGACCATGTGTGATCTATCTGACCGTTTCAGTCCGATCCATCCTCTCATGTTGTTTGCTACCATCTGTCTCAATTCATTCTCTGTCATTCCTGCACTCTCCTTTTCTTCTCCTACATACTGCTTGATCCATTTCACGCAGCACTGATGTCTTGGCTGATACATCTCGTCTCCAACCTGATTGTTGTTTGATGTATCCTGCTGATCCAGGATCAGTGATGCATAGATGCTGTCCGGAGTGTATGGTTTTGCCGCACGTCCGAAAATTCTTTTTGTCGGTTTCAAGCCTCCCAGGTGTTCAATCTCGCACCACATCATCTGAGCTGGTACAGTATTGACTCCGTATGCCACGGCCTGTTTGATGTATGTCTCCATCAGCTGCTCAAACAGCTCGTCCTGGCATTTCTTTCCGCTCGGTGTCGTGATGATTGCGATCAGCGCCGCTTTCTCTGTTGCAGATGGATTCCAGCCGATCGCCTCCCAGTCCTGGCTCAGTCTGGACTCAATTCCTGCAGTGTCAGCTCCGCGAAATGCTCCCGGATCCTCTTTCAGAATCATCTGGCAGAGTTTTCTGGCCTCATTGCCGTAATTCTGTGCCCAGCCAACGTGCATGTTTTTTCATTCTCTGAGTTTGCTCTCTTTCCGGCGTATGCTTCGTATCTACGTTGTCCATATACCTGACCGCCAGACTCCACTCCTCCAATAATGTTCGTCAAAATTTCAAGCTGCTTTTTGTCCATGATCTTCCTCCAATCAAAGAAAAAGGGACGGTTTCCCGTCCCCTGTTCCTGTTATTTTTCTGTCTCGTCCTCAATGCACGCTGCATCTGTCAGACCCTCTCCGATGATGTACGCCACCACGGATGCTCCGGCCATAATCAGTGCTGTGACCTGTGTTGCTGTGTTCTCAGCTCCACCTGTGGCCACAATCATCATGCTCACGAAAGATGCAACTGCAGTCCACAACTTTCTACTTGTCAGTTTTCTTACCCAGTTAATTTTCTTCATTTCCATGTTCCTCCTCTGATTTATTTGTTAAAATCTCTATTGCCTTTGTGATCTGTGGCGGCATCGGAATCCCCATCAGACCCGCATTCTCCACAATGCTGATAGCCTCATTGGATATAAATCCGATAATCACGGCGTCACGTATGTAGTTCACATGAATCAGCATATCGAACCGGTACGCCATCAGCACGATCAGCAAAATCACGGCTTTTCTGCAGAGGCCTTTGAATCCCGCCTTGCTTTCCAGTGCTCCGTTTTTCGTCTTTGTAGACTTGTGGAACACTCCGGCCACAATCAAGCCAGTCAGGTAGTCTATGCCGATCAGAATCATCAGCGTCTGCAATCCTGTATCCCAACCACCCAAAAGCGCTGCTATGAATCCGCCGACCATTCCAACCGTGGTGCATAACTGCTCTTTCATCATCTTTCTACACCTCCCCTCTGCCCTCATACATCATCCACATCGTCCACATCAGCGTATGGCCTGCAGTAGTATTCCGTTATATCCAGCTCGTCCTCAATCTGTTCCAGCGTCTTGCTGCTCTGTCCTCTGATATACAACCGCAAGTCCGTGATGTGCGACCATAGCCTTGATATAATTCTCAGCTTAGTCATCATTCCTCTGTGATCTCTCCCATTCCGGATCTAACCAGAATATCTTTCACTTTTGTCTTTAAGAGACGTGGAACTCTTTCATACATTTTCTTTGCGTCCTCTACTGTCTCCTGGTTCATAATTTCCTGTGCCCATAACATTGCCATCATTGCAATACCATCCTTTCCTGTACATAATAAAAATAAATTGATTAGTAACTTACGCATAAACCGCCTCCGACATTTCCAGCAGGCATGATTTCAGCATCCTGATTGTTTCCTCCTGCTCCTGAACCTTTTGTTCCAGTGTCTTTTCTTTCTGTGGCTCATATTCCAGATATTTCTCCGGATTCTTCTCCACAGCTTCACGGTTTACGTTTTCCGCTTTTTCCCGGAACTGGTGGAAATCATATTCCCAGAACGTATCTGTCACAGTGATATACTGTTCTTTTTCTACCATCTGCTGATTTTCTTCTGTAACTTCCTGCCCATTGAGGCAGATTGTCACGTCCACCATTCCGTTATCAAGCGGCTGCCAGCTGACCGCCGGCTGTTCTGTTGTGAATCTTGCTTTCAATGCTTACCCTCCTTTTCGCGTATTTCATCAGTTGCTCTATTCCATACTTCTTTTTGAAGTGATTGGAATCTGAATTTTTGAACCACCCATAATATGAAATACAGCGGTACGCCAGATCTAGTGCTATCTCCATACGCCGCTGCACCTGTTTTCTCAATCTCAGATATGCCCGTCTTGCCCGGAGGAATATGCTCCGGCGGACTTCTGTGTGGTCCCTATAAATTTTGTAGCCCATCATATCAATGCAATCTCCGTGATGCTTTCCATCTTTTCCGATATAGTCAACCTGGAACAGTTTCCAGTTCGGTTTTATCTCCAGGCCCAACTCCTCTCTGAAAAATCGGATCAGCATGAGCATGGCCTTTTTGACATCTACCTTTCGTGGTCCCAGGATCAGGATATCGTCCATATAAAAGATAATTTTATAGAACAGTCTTGTCCGTTTCTCCTGGCCACGTCTTTTCTGCACCTTAAAGAGCTTTTGCTGTGCATAGTGGTAGGCAAAACTGAGGTAGTAATTGCATAGCTACTGGCTCAAATATGAACCGATGGATAGCCCCTGCTTGTACGATGCAATCAATGTCTCCACTAAATAAAGCAGGTCATCATTTTTGACCTGCTTTCTCAGAAATCTCATGAGCTTTCTTGTGTTAATAGATGGATAACAGTGCCGCACATCTGCCTTGGCTCCTGCCCTCGTTTTGTCCGGATTCTTCCGAATCCATCTCTCTATTGCATTCTTTCCGTATACCTGGCCACGGCCCGGCACACTGGCGCATTGATATTTTCCTATCTTTCTTTCAAATAATTCTTTCAGAGCATTGACAGCTACATAATTGTATATCTGCTGTTTTATGCTCTCCACGCCTATCTCCCTGAGCTTTCCGGAGTTTCCGTCATACCTCATGGAGTAGTGTATTTCCGGGAAATGAACATCACGCTCCTTGATTTCCCTTGCCAGATCTTCCGCTGCTCTTTCCAGCAACGGGTCCACATTGCTCCTTTTCTCCTGGATCAGTCTGCTCACAGCCCTGACGGACAGCGGTTGACCGGTTTGGTATCCGGCCAGGAACCCTGCCACATCACGCCGTTTCCATTTATCTGAAAAACATTCCAGCATACAGGCCATAATCCAGTCTTTATCCAGTTGTATATTTTTACAGTATCGTTTCAACTGTGAGTCCTCGTTTCTTGATACAGGAGTTTCCGGTTTTTCTACTCACTCCGCATCATGGCCTACTGCGCCATGTGCCCGTCCAGTCAGGCTCCTCGGCTCCCAGCTGGGCGGTGTGGCTTCAATCATATTTTGGGGATATGCCCCACGCACCTGCTTTCCGGTGGCTCCGTTCCTACAGAGCGAAATGTAACGCTGAAATTCAAATAAATTTCAAGAAAATCCAGAGACGATATTCCAGTTCGTGTTCGACCAGCCATTGTTCGCATTCAGAATCCAGAGGCCAGCATTCGCGCCATTGTTCAAATTGCCCAGCGCAAGCCACAGAGGAAACCGCCCGTTTAGCGTTACAAGTCCGTTATTTATTTATAAGGGGAAAGCCCCTCTGTCAGGCCGTTGCCTGCCATTCACCCCTGGTGCCGTTTGGAGAAACGCCAGAGACGATATTCCAGTACGCGTCCGACCAGCCATCGCCCGCAAACAGAACCCAGAGGCCAGCAACCGCGCCATTGCCCAAAGAGCCCAGCGCAAGCCACTCTCTCTGTCCAGATGTTCCTGCATCTGTATACAGTCCATCAGCAAATCCAGTGGTTGAGCCTCCGCCTACTTTCGTAGGAATCATGATACCCAGGTTTGGATCTGTTGTTTCTTCCGTGATATATTTCCAGGATGCTGCTGTATAGGCCACCTGTGCGATTGCCTTTTTATAATTTGCCCGCACTGTCGCAATGTTACTGGACAGTGTGCTGGCATCCTCGCATACATAGACATCTCTGGCCGGATTCCCGTCCGGACCGGTAACAATATCCATGACCACATTCCCCAGAACCTCATAGGCTCCGATACAGGTCTCAATGCCCTGGATCTTGTACGGATCTTTCCCATTGGTGTTGTTGTTCGGAGATCCGTCTGAGCCAGCCACCTCATCAGTCGCTCCACTGTGCCATGGCATTGTTGTGATCCATGTGGTCAATGTCGTATCGAATGCCTCTGGAGCATCCACATATACTGCTGCATTGCTGTCATCCACGTCCTCAATCTTTGTAACTTTGACGCTGTATGCTTTGTTGTGCATATAGGAATAATACCGATCTTTGTTTGTGTTTGAACCAACGTCTCCGATGGAAACATATGAGCCGATCACATAACCAGCCGCCTGTGCCTTTGTTAGTACCACTCTCATCACTCCGGTTTCTTCTACCAGGTTCTGGTTCTGATTACTGTATGAGGTACATCCGGCCATGATGCTCTGGCTGTGTGTGGTTGCATATTTAATAATCATCATAAGCTGTCTATAAAACAGATCCCAGCTTGTCGTGCCGCAATAGTGACCGCCCAGCTTGTGCATGTAGGTTATCATTCCGGTGTAGCTGACCGGATTTCTCGCCTGTGTTGCCTGGCAGCCATTGGCCGGTGCCAGCCTTTTGATGAATACGGCACTCCATCAATGTCTCCCGCCGCATACTTGGCATGTATCATGAATGGGCTGATTGTTCCGTCCGGATTGATAGATTCTTTCATCGGATACGGTGTCAGCTCTGTCTGGCTGTCAGAATAATGATATAGGACTGCCTCGGTAGTGTCCTCGATGCCGAACCAGGCGCTCATTGTAACCTCTCCGACCTGCACCTTGCCGTACTTGGTAAATCCAATCTGGCCCTCCAGGGCATCTACATGGTTGAAACCATTCTCGTCTACAGAAAAATTGCAGGTAAAATGATGAAATAGGCCATACTGAGCATAATCATCTCTGCCCTCTGTTCTTCCCACAGATGGCTCCGCAACCATATTCTCATTGGCATTCATTTTCACGCCCACAGGGCTTGTGGAGGTCTCCCATTTATAAATTTTCGTTGTGAATACCTTTCCGTTTCTCCTGAGTGCAAAATAATTGGAGAGTGCATTTTCAACGCCCCCTCCGTTCTGCTTAATCAGATCAATCTGTGTCTGTCCAGCTGTTTCAATTTTCGTGACGCTGGCTGCTGTATTCTGTTTCAGATCTTTTGACGCCTGCTGTGCATTGTTCAGGTCAGTCTCCAGCCCTGTTTTGATCTGGTCAGCATTCTGGACCAGATTCTGCATGGTTGTGATGTTTTCTCCGGATGTTTTTATACTTGCGTCCAGTTTTGTTTTGGCTTCTCCAGCCGCTGCCACATCTGCCTCCAGACTTCTTTCTGCCTGTCCTGCTGCCGTGATGTCTGCCTCAAGCTCTGCTTTGCTTTTCCTGCAGCTGTGGTATCCGCCTCTAATGTCTGAGCTGCCTTGTTTGCCGCCGCGGTATCTGCCTCCAGTGTCTTGGCCGCCGTGTTAGCCGCCGTGATGTCTGCCTCCAATGTCTGCACCGTCTTTGTGGCTGCTGTGTTCTTTTCTCCCAGGCTCTTGTCCAGGAGGTTGCTGTTGTGTTCTTCTTTTCCAGGTTTTCTGCCAGTGCAGTCCCTGTGTTCATTTTAGCTGCCAGGTCTTTCTGGACTTCCTTTGCCTGCTGTAAATTGCTGTTAAATGCCTGCTGTATCTGCTGGTTTTTTGTCACGTCTGCATTGATTGACTTTTGTGCTGCCTGGATGTCCGCCTTTGTCTGATTGTATGTATTATTCTCATCAGACACCTCATTGATTGCGGAAACAATCGCAGCTCTGACGTCCTTTCCTTTCTTGGCGCCGGCAATCTGTTCCGTGTACTTCCTTACGTTTGCCATGTTTAACCTCCTAACTTCATCGTATGAGCTGTATCTTCCAGAGCTACCGTTTCCAGATCCTCCGGATGTCCTGGTCTCGCAAGCCTTTTTTCTTCCGGTGTCTCTTGCCAGATATCATATCCTTGGACGCAATACAGCGCCAACTCATACGGTCTTATCATTGTTGCTCTGTTGTTTTTCTTCGCTGAGAATGTCTGCATTTTTGTCTCCTCCCTTTATTCCAACTTTTTTCTTGAAATCTTCGATATCATCCACCTCTGTTCCTGATTTTGGTTGCTGTTCTTCCGTTCCGGTCTGCTCCGTATTGCTACCGCCAGATCAATCTGTGTTTTCATCAATTCCTGTGCGTATTCTTCCGACTTCATCTGCCTCATGTGTGACTGGATTCTATCCAGCACTTTATCCATGAGACTCGGTGGAATTGCGTACTCCTGCATATATGCCAGCACCTGTGCGTCCAGTTCTCCTGCTACATTATCCAAAATTGCTCCTACGTTCATGATTCTCCTCCTATCCCATCAATAATCCATTTCTATAGGTTTCATCTGTCCACGACCATTCTATAGCTCCGTTTCCGATGTCTCTTATATTTGTGATTTTTCTGCGCGTTCCGGTGTAAGTCGTGTATACTGTTCCAGCGTTCCAGCTGGTAGCTGTACACAGCTTTCCTTTGATATCCACGCAAGTGTTTCCCATGATTCTCAACGTGTGTTCGTTGGTGTTGTTGTAAGCTCCGTTGAAATCAATGTATCCATAGGTCGAACCGCTGTGTCCTCCAGTGATTTCTCCATAGCTCATTTTTATCCACCAGTCTCCATTTTTCGCCTCGAAACTCCCCTGACAACTTGCACCTTTCATGGTTACATATCCAGATGCCGTGAGCGTAAAGTTTGTGGAGCTGATGCTGATTCTGTTCGACTTAATTGAAATAGAGCCAGACTCTGCACTGATTTCTGAGGAAATTTTTCCTTTTGACACTCTCAGCTTAATAGCATCCGCATTGACCTGGATACTGCTTTTCAGTGTATCCTCTGCTTTTTTCGCCCTTGTGACTTCCGCCGTGATATCGTTGGCTGTCAGTTTCAACTGAGACTCAGTATAGGCCGCCGCATATCCCATGATTTCCACGTCTGTGATGTATACCGTTGTATTGGCCACGTTATTGTAGAAATATGTATAAAAATATGACGGTGTTGCAACATTCTCAAATTCAAATGTTTTCCAGGATGTGCTCAAGTCTCCTGCATTTGTATAGTGTGACGTTCCATCTATTGTCACTCTGATTCCGGCTGTTTTCTCCTGCCCTGATGCACAGGCCGCTTTGAACCTTACTCTGACTTTTCCCTTTTTGTCGAACGGTTTCTGATACCACCGTAGATAATAGGTGCTGGTCGTGTTCGTGATCTGAGCACATGATTTCCGGAAAACGTGTTCTGTGTGACCTGTGTATTGTTAGACCGGTACCAGCCAGTGAACTTATCTTCGCTATCTGAAAAAGATCCGTTTGTACAGTAGTCATGACTGTTGCTCTCATACATCTCAGATACCTGCTGAGTGATCTTTCCGGCCTCTACCGTGATTCTTGCGTCCACATCGTCAATCAGTTCTTTCACATTTCTCAGTACGCGGATATCCGTCAGATAGATTTGCTGTCCGGATGATCCCGTGATGGAAAGATAAAAGGATCTTGTGCCGGCGCTTGTGTAGGTAACAGTTCTTTTCAATGTATACCATTTATCACAGTTTACCGTTGACAAGTACTGTGAGATTGTATTTCCGGAAAAGCCAAAATAACAATAGCTCGGTTTCTTTCCAGTAGGCGTGTACACCTTAACCTCTATCTCATAGGTGCCTGCCGGCAATGTTCCCAGGCTCTGCTGGATTGATGCTGTGTTTCCGTCTGTTTTGGTCATCAGGATGGCGTTCATATTCCCGGCTGTGCTCTTTGCCACTGTGGCATTGGTCGATGCCGTGAACTTTGAAACGTCCAGACTCTGGTTATCTCCGCCTTTGATATAATCATACCGGTTCGTGATGCTTTTCTGATCCGTAACCGCCAGCTGTATCTTGTCCTCTATCGACTTGATGCTAGTTGTGATAATTTCTTTCACAGCGGTTTCCCGCTTGTCTGTATAATCATTGGCATTCTTTGTGGCCTGTGAGAATTTCCCCTCCAGTTCGGATTTGTACTCAACCGTCAGCTTTTCTGAGCTGACAGAGTTGGCCGTGATCCGTTCGCCTATAATCTGGCCGTCCAGTGTCATTCCCACTGTGTACGGTCCTGCATATCCGTTGTGACTGCCTCCGATGCCCTCCTTGTTTATCTGCAGAATCTTTGTGGCCTTTTCTTTGCTCGGAGCGTCCATGTATAGCTCTCTGAGCCAGAGTCCATTTTCGTCAAATTCTTCCAGATGATATCCTCCGGCCGTTCCTGTCATCTTTGCTGTCAGGTTATCAATGGCTGTCCGGACTTCCTGATTCTGAATTTTCCGGCGTTCCTCAGCCGTTGCTGTGACTCCGGAGTAGATTCTGCTCTGCTGTTCTGTATAGGTCAGCTTTCTGTTCTCTCCCAGTGTCAGTGTTGCTCCATCCGGTTTCTGCAAAGGAATCTGCATCTCCATGACCGGAAAAACTCTGTTCATTCCGTATGGCTTCGCTCTGCACTGAATCCTGTCTCCACACTCAAAAGCATCGTAGTCACTATCCATCATGGACAGGTCTACCGCCGTCAGTTCCAGTGTTAGATTCTCAAACTGGTTATCCTCCAGCCACTCTTTTCCTTTTCTGAGCAGGTTTGATGGCTCTGTTACGTCCTGCCAGGTGTTAGTTATCCACACCCACCAAAGTTTTCCACCGCGCTCTGGTTATAAATGTAATTTGATCCACCGTTTACGCTGGTAATGTCCACATACTTCTCCAGAGCGTCAATCTCTGACTCTCCCTCCAGACGTGCGCCCAGCGGAATCAACGCTGTGGCAATATTTTCCGCCGTTCTGCTCAGTGAGTAGTCCAGCATATTCAGTCCGAACTCAATCGGCTGGCTGCAATACTTTCCGTATTCTTCCAGCGTGATCCAGTCCAGATACAGCTTGTCATTCTCATGCCGGAGTTTCAGATATCCTCCCAGTTTCTCCACCAGTTTCTCTCTGATCGCTTTCAGCGTGTTCTCAAAGTTTGTATACCTGTATAGAGAATCATTGGCGTCTGTGATAGTCACTTTTCCCAGATAGATCTTTTTTCTATCCTCCACCTGGTTGTTATGAATATCCAAAAACGTCTCCAGCATTTGTCGTGGTGTCATATCGTGATACTCAGCTTGTGGCTGTATGGAGTCTGCCAGGAAACTCATTGCGCCGCGCAATAGACATTTTTGTTTCTGTAACGGTCTACTTTCGGCTGTTTCCGGACCTCTCCATAGAACAATTCTGTTGTATCCCGGAACACACTGACCATGCTGCTCCGGTTCTTGATCTTGTCATACAGTGGGTTGTTTGGCGGTACCGAAAACTCAAAGGTTCCCGCATATCCCGTCTGCAGGTTTAGCGTTGGATTGGTCAGTACCGCCTCTTTATCTCCTGGATAGTAGAGGGTCTGACCGTCCATTTTAACTTTATACAATTACAGTGACCCCCTCCTGTACCGGATCGTGAGTGTGCCCGTTCCAGTGAAACTGAGCACCACGTCCTCTGTATTGACTGTGATATCCGCAAAACGGTTCTTTCCTTTCATCAGTGTGTAGGTTTCCCCATTTGCTGTCATTTTGAGTCCCGCTGATCCCAGAACGCTCACGTATATGGTCGGAACGAACGGCATCTGATCTGGAACGATTGTGTACGTCTTTCTCTCTCCGGCCTTGACCGTTATTTCTGTACCCTCGTCTATGATCCCAGTCTCAAAATCAAACGAATCCCACAACCAGTCCTCTGTAGAATCCGCCACATTGTACTTGTATGGGTCAGCTTTCGGAATGGCCAATGTGAATGTGCCTATCTCCCTATTTCTGTCGTATCCCTGGATAGAGGCTCTGCCTGTCCAGTAGAACCCAGAGTCATTGTCGAAAATGACCTTGATTTCTCTGCCCTCTACAAGGTTTCTAAGGTCTGAAATAAAAATATCCCAGTTGTCTCTTGGTTTCTTACCGCCCAGCTCGATGCTGATCGGACGGTTTTTGAATATGCGGCGGCCTGTAATGGCTTCTGAGAAATCCAGAAAGCCATCCGCTCCAGGCACGTCCACATAATAGTTTTCCTGTTCCACATCTCCAATATAATCATTGTTTCCTATTGCCAGTCCCCAGTCATTCAGAGTGTGGAATCTTTCGCCGGTGGCCACGATCTCAATCGTGGCTCCGTTTGTAATTGCGTCCATTATAGGAATCCTCCCTCCTCTGCCAGGATACCCAGCTCTCTATCCATATCTCTTGCCAGTTTCGCTGCTACACCTCCGGTATCCCATTCGATGTTTAAGCTCTTGGCCAGGTATGGCAGATACTGAGCTAGCAATGATGTGATATTCATGATGGCGTTTGTCTGTTTTGCGTTGCTCTGGTCCATCATTGCGTTTGCATTGATGGTCATGTCTTTGCTCACGCCCTCGATTGCATCAGCCACCACTGATTTACTCTTTTCGATGCCTTTAGCTAATCCCTGCATAAAGTCCGGCATCCAGGACTCATACTCTGTCAATGGTCCCTCATCAGGCACTGAGAAATGCAGAAATGAGCGGATTGTAGATGCACGTCTGACACGGCATCTCTGACTCTGCCAATGGCGTTCCTGATTCCGGAAACTATTCCGTCTATGAAATCTCGGCCCCACTGTACCGCCTGGCTTGGCAGTGATGTGATAAAGCTGATTGCTGACCAAAATCCGTTCCGCACAGTTGATCCCAGGCTGCTCAGTGCGTTTCCAATTCCGGAAACCATGTTGTGGAACGCCTGCACCGCTGACTCTTTCAGATTTTGTGCGGTTTGGACCACACTGCTCTTTAAATTCTCCCAGCTGTCGTGTGCGTTCTGCTTCATTTCCTGCCACTTCTGGTATGCAGAATCTTTCAGGTTCTGTAGCGCCTGGATTGCAGAATCTTTCAAATTTGTTGCTGTTTGAACCACAGAATTTTTCAAATTTTCCCAGGTATTGAGTGCTGTCTGCTTTATCATGTCCCACAAACTTGACAGGGTGTCCATAAATCCTGTAACCAGAGTGACCACATGAGTGACCAATCCCTCTGCAAATGATGTGACCACCTGCTGTATTCCAGACCAAATCTGTGATGCAGCGTCCTGGATATTCTGCCAGATATTTTGTGCATCGGACGCCAGCTGAGTAAAATCTCCCGTTACCAGGTCGATCAGCAAAAGCACCGGTGCAAGTATCGTATTTTTCAGCAACTCCCAGGCTCCTGATGCAATCTCCGTCAGACCGGACCAGATGCCCTGCAGTGTAGTGACTGCATTCTGCCACAATTCCTGTATGGTTGTTACGATTGATGACAGCACAGGGTTTTCCATCATGGACTGCCAGATTCCTGAGAAGAAATCAGCCACCTGCTGCCAAATTCCCGACCACCATTCCGGGATGCCCTGGAACCATGAAACCACGTTCTGCCATGCCTGCGGTATTGTATCCGTAAAGAATGAACAGATTGACTGCCAGATCTGAGAAAAGAAATCTCCGACCTGTTGCCAGATTCCTGACCACCATTCCGGGATGCTTTGGAATTTTGACACCAGACTGTCCCATGCCTGCGGTATCGTTTCGGTAAAAAATGAGCAGATTGACTCCCACACCTGAGAGCATTTTTCTTTCACTTTCTCCCATATTTCTCCAAACCACTCCGATATAGCGCCCCAGTTTTTCACAATGGCTATAATCGCGGTAATTGCTGCAGCTACACCGGCAATGATTCCGATAATCGGTCCCAATGTTGCCACGCCTAAAATACTTACGATATTTATCACGGCCAATATGGCAGGGGCTAGAGTGGTAAAGGCGGCAATCACAGCCCCCAGTATAACCACGAAATTCTGTACCGGTTCTGGTAATTTTCCGAAAAATTCTCCTATCGTTTTTATTCCAGAGGCAATCGGCGGTATGATATTGTTTGCCAGATTCATCAGTGCCTCTCCCAGCGGAACCAGACTCTGCTCCAGCTGTCTCATGCTTGCCTCAAACGTCTGGGAGTCTGTCGTGGACTGGTCGAACATATTCTCTGCTGATCCAGCCACGTCATCATAGGTGTCCCCTACCGTAGTGAGTGACTCGATAAACTTCGCATTGCCGTCCTCGGCCATTGTACCGAATGCCAGCGCTGCTTTGTTCAGTTTGTCCTGCTGGTTCTCTGTGTTTTGAATATCTGTCACAATGGCATCAATAACATCTTTCTGTGTAGCTCCGCCCTGCTGCCACTGTTTGAATACATCCTCAACTTCTTTGCTCCAGCCTCCGGTTCCGGCTTGTACCTCCCCGGTCTTTTCATCAATTTTGCTCAGGGAATCCGCTATTGTTCCATCAACCAGTCTGGTCGTGACTTCGTTAATGGCATCGTTTACCTTGTCCAGGTTATACGCTCCATTGTCCAGTCCGTTCTGCAATAGTTGGAAATACTCCTGAGCGGAATAACCGGCCTGAGCGAACTTTCCAGAATACTCTGAGAGGTTATCTCCCAGCTCGTTTGTCTTATCCAGGCCATTCTGTGTACCCTTTACGATATAGTCCATGGCCTGCTGTGCCGTGAGTCCGTACTGCTCCATGAGGCTGTTGACACCTCGGAGAGTCTCATTCATGTCAATTCCATACAGCTCATCCAGCGTGATTGCCTGCTCTGTCAGATGTGTCAGTGTAGTCTCATCCAGATCTTTCAGGTTCTTTTTGACCGTAATGACTGCATTTGATACAGAGTCCATGGAATCTCCCACGCCCTCAGCATATACGTCCTTGATGACTCCGGCTGTTTCCTCAGCCGCTTTCCCGGTTTCTCCAAAATAAGTGGACGCTTTTACTGTGGCATCTTGTGTCTCCAGAAAAGCGTCCTTTGCTTTGTCTCCTAATTCTGTTATTTTATCCCCCAGTCCAGAAAGCTGATCGGCAGCCTCCATCAATGCGCCTGCTGAGAGGGTTTTCCCCATCTCGTCCAGTTGTTCTGATGTGTTGTCTGCCTGTGTTCCTGCTTCTTTTAAGTCCTGGATGAGGTTTTTGATTGCCTGTCCATCGTCAACCGTGTCCAGAGCGTCTGTCATCTGTTTGATGTCAGCTTTTCCGTCTGTGGCTGATCTTCCAATCTTTTCAATGGCAAGTTTCAACTGATCTGATGATGCAGATCCGTTTTTGATTGCTGTTACCAACTTGCTGCCCAGGACGTCCGCATAATCATCCACGTCCGCTCCCAGAGCATCAAATAATTTGCTGAGGCGTTCGGTGTTCGTAGCCAGTCTGTCCTGTTCGGTGTTCAATCCGTCCAGTTCTGACTGATACCGGCTCAATGTTGCCTTGGTTGCCTCAACTTCTCGCTGGAAAGCCATGTACTCCTCCTGGCCAATCTTTCCGGCCTCCAGAGCTGCTGTCACATCTTTCTGTGCCGCCTCCAGCGTGTCCAATTTGCTTGCTGTGTCTGCTATCGCATTTTTCAGTAATTCCTGTTTTTGCGCTACCAGCACCGTATTTGATGGATCTAATTTCAGCAGAGTGTTCACGTCTTTCAGCTGTGCCTGAGTATTTTTCAGCTTGTCGTTTACACCGCTTAGGCTTTCTGCAGGCCTGTGGTATCTCCGCCGATTTCAATCGTTATTCCTTTGATATTCCGGCCTGCCGCCATCCTGTTCCACCTCCTTAGAACTTGTCAAAATCCTCCTGTGTTGCCATCTTCGGATATTTGTATGAATCATTCTGTTGCTCAGTAAACATATCCATGACCATTCCGACTGTTAGCAGATCAAGATCCCGGATAGAGATTCCGACCTGACAGCATCTCAGGAGGAACAGTGGAGTATTTAACTCCCGGCTACTCGGTCTAAGTTTTTTTTTGCCTGACTTTTCGTCTCCTCATTCATATTCCAGAGTTCCAGAATGGCAGGCAGGATCTGGTAAATAGAGAATGTGTTGAACTGCTCCAGCCAGTCCATGATATCCGGCGGTACATTCTCCGGATCTGCGTGCTGTGCCATGACATACGCGATATTTTCAAACATTTCCAGGTCCTCAATCGGAATCTCACTTGACTCCTTATCCTCTTTTTTGCCTTTCTTTTTCACAGACTTTGCGATCTTCTGCAAATCCACGAAAAGATCTCTGCGGAATTTCATCCGGTAGATTCTCGGCACCGCTGCGGATGCTTGAACTCTACCTCTCTGCCATCAATTTCCACCTTTTTTCTCAGCATGATCTATCCCTCCTATTTCTTTATTTCAGCTGTCTGTGCCGCCTCGCTTGTCACGGCAACCGGCTCATATACTTTGTTGTACCAACCTGTATATGTTCCATCTGCTGTGTCCGGTCCTGTCTGTACTTTTACCAGACCGTCTTTTCTCGGACTATTTGTGATTGTCAGTGTCTCTGTTCCAGGGTCTACTGTCTCCTCTTTTGTTTCTGATGCAATAGATGGTCTTGTGCATGTGCAGTTGTATAAGCATCTGCGGATTGCTTTCACATCTCCATCAAATTCAAACAGCAAAGCGAACGGATTCGTTGTTTTGTCTGCATTTTCCGCCAGAACACCATTTTTATCCTGCTCCTCATTGAGAATTTCCACGCGGAACCAGCTCGGAATGAGTGCCATTTCCAGATCTCCCTCATATCCGTTGTTTGCGCTTGTCACATAGTACGCAATTCCGTCCGCGTAGAACTTGGAAATCTCTCCCTGTGCGTCCAGGCTGATGCTGACCGCTCCAGGAATACTTTTCGGATTATCATACGTGTATGTAGTTGTTCCCTCTGTAGTCTTTTCTGTCTGCTTGGCCACATGGACGTTTTTAATGTTGTACTTGACTTTGTTCTCTGTTCCAGTCATTTTCTATACCTCCATTTCATATAGCGACTCCCACATTTTCTCCGACTCCAGCCACTCAGAGGCTGTCTGTTCCCAGGCAATGTCATGTTTGTCCAGGATTTCCTCCAACTTTTTCTCCAGCTCCCAGTCTTTGTCATCTGTGTAGAGTTCAATATCCAGTTTCGTTATCTTTTTGTATGTCTTGCCATCTGCGAAAAAATTATCTGTTCCCGGTGTCATCCATACAACAATAGGGAGCGGGATGTCCTGCATCTCTTTCTGTGTGAAATGATGATATCTGAACGGGATTCCCATTTCTCCCAGCATCTGCTCAATCTGATCTTTTGTCATAGTCTCGTCCTCAGCTCCTTTTCTAGCTCATCTACTGCTGCCTCCTCTGCAAGTGCAATATGCACTATGGCCTTGGTTCTTCCGCCACTTCGCTTCTGGTGGCCTTTTTCCAGGAGATGTGTCAGAGCGTATTCCGGTTTTTCCGCATGGACAACCATTGTATGCTTTGTCCGTTTGGTCTCTCCTGTCCCGTAAGTCCATGACGCTGCATAGTCTCCTGTCAGCTTTGGAGATGTTTTATTCAGCATTTTGGCCGTATCCTCGGCAACTTCCTTGGATACTTTTTCAACCTCCAGGCCAACCGCAACGCCATAATCGTCCAGCTCTTTCATGACAGCCTTGGCCAGATCTCCAATTTTAACCGCCACCAGAATCCCTCCCGTCTTTGAATGGGTGCACCAGTTTTTCCAGTGACAGGTACAGCGCCGGTGGTTTCGTGTCGTACTTCGGCTGTATCTGCTTAATCTGATAATGTCCGGCCCGGTCTTTCATCTCTGACTCGTCAGATGTCATGTTATCCCATAACCAGTCCGTCTCATTTTCCAGAATAATCACATCGTTGACCTCGATCTGCTCCGCATCCAGTATCTCCAGTGGAACTGCCAGGAGCTTATCCACCTGGTTTCCGGCCGTTTGCGCCTGCCAGTATCTGGTCACGCCTACCGTCCTGTTTCCAAAACGTATATGCTCTAGTTTTGTTCTAGTCAGACTCCGTTCGTCTGCTTCACAGATCGTCAGCAGGCCATCTCCAAAATTTTCAAAATGCTTACTGCTGATCCGCGGCATATCCGTCCACCTTTCTATCTATCTGCAGAGAAATGATCTCATCTCTGTAATTCTGCCAGAATTGAGGTATCTCCCCTGCTCTGGCATACATGACATAATCAAAAAGGAGCGCTTTTTCCTGAGTTTCCTCATAGAAATTGCACTCCCCTATTTTTCCGCTTATGGCAGCCATTCCTCTTTTGACCATGCCCCTCATCTTCTCATCTCCCAGGGAATCATCCCAGGTTATCTCCAGATAATTTTTGATCTCGTTTAGGAGCTTGTTGTCTTTATCGTCTGCCATAATTCATTTACTCCTTTGTCACTGTTACTTTGTAGCTCTTTGTCTGTGCTCCGTCAGTCACTTTTACAGTCACAGTATTGGAACCCTCGGACCAGTTTGCTGCTGCTCCATTTGTCACTTTCACATCTCCCACCGTGATCTCAATTTCCGCTGTGGAACTTGCCGGTACCGCTGTGATTGTGTTGGACGCATTCTGTGTGGTTGCTGTGTATTCTGTGGTTCCTGCTGCAAATGTCGGAGACAGTTTCAGTGCACCAACTTTCAAATCTGCCAGTGTTGCATCATCTGTCTTTGTTTTTTCTGTCTCGCTTACAACCTTAAAACGTAACGGCTGGAGATCCTTGATATCCAGAACCTGGAAAGCATTGTTATCCAGTGCGAAACCATGAGCATACAGCTTGATGAGATATACTCTCTCATCTTCCAGGAATCTGTATTCGTCAGAATATTCAATTTTTCCATTTTTAGCCATTCCAACGCCCAGGAAATACTTGGTTGCCATTCCATATACTGCCTTTCCCTCCGGAACAGCTGCACTCTGAATGATTTCAGCGTCCACCGGGAGCACAGATGCATAGATTCCATCCGGCGTCAGCATCCTTGTGGCCGGGAGCACTCTGCGGAAATAATCTACCGGATTAACCAACAAAATGAGACTTGTGACAGTTCTTGCCTGTCCTTTGTCGTTTCTGGCCATGATTGCTGTAACATTTCCCATCTGTTCCATGTCCAGTGCAGTCATTTTGATAGCGTTTTTGTCCGGATATTTTCCGCCTGTCACAACAACGCCCTCTCCGACCTGTTTCACCATACCGATTGGCTCATCTTTTCCAGTTCCCTGTACAATACCGTACTCCAGCCCGTTTGCCAGTGCTCATAGAGCACCTGACGCACGTATGTATCCAGCCATGTCGGTCCTAAATCCAGCATAGCCTTGGAAACCGGCAGGAATGCGCTCAGTTTTTCCTGTGTTACATCTACCTCTTTGAACCCAGATGTCAGCTCCTCGATGATCTTGGCTGTCAGCTTGCCCCATGCTGCTTTCTGCTCGCCGTTTGTATTCATCATCATTCTTGTCAGACCTGTCACTGTGGTTGCATTCAGCTTGGACAGGAGCGGGTGGTTTGTCTGGAGTTCATCAAAGACAGAATCAATGATTGTTTCCGGCATAACCACCTCAACGTCATTGAGAGCCTGTTTCGGATCTGTGGATCTCATAGCCTCAATGATTTTCTCGTAATACTGTTTTTCCTTGGATGTCAGCTGGCGTACACCTCTCTGTGCCAGAATTGTTGCATCCTGCTCCACCAGCATCTCTTTGGCCTGCTCCAGAACATTGTCCTCAATCTTCTGGCACAGCTCAGTGAACGCCTCACTGAATGCTTTTGCATCGTCATCTTTGATGGCTGATTCATTTTTTCAACGATCTTGGCCTTTTCCATTGCTAATACGTCTTTATTCTTCATATCAGTTCTCCTTTACATATTTTGGAATAATTTTGCTAACTGGTTTGTGAGTTTCTTTTCTTCCGGCTCTAGTTTTGGAGTCGGTACCGGAGGTTTTGGTTCTCCTCCCTGCTGCCGCATAGACTCCAACTGTTCCCGGAATGATTTCTGCTGTGCAATCACACCGGACAGCTGCTGCACGCGGCTCATCAGTCTCTGCTGTACATCCTTATCATCAGCCTGGTAGCTGTCTACCCTGTCAATGAGGCCGTATTCCAGAGCTTTCTCCGGTGTTAGGAATGTTTCTGCCTCCATCATGTCAATGAGCTGCTGTTCTTCCAGGTTTGATTTTTCCAGAAAAATCTGTCTGTTTGACTCCATGAGCGTATCCAGATCATCTGCTGCTTTTCTGAGTTCTTTGGCATTTCCATCCACACTCATCCACATATTGTGAATCAATGCAGATGTTCCCAGTCCCATGACGCGCTCATCACACGCCTGCAGGATCAGGAACGCTACGCTGTAGGCAACTCCATCCACATATCCAACCTTTTTGCAGTTCTTCTGTTTCAGCTGGCTATAGATCGCCACGCCCTCTTTGACAGATCCTCCGTTTGAGTTGATATGCAGCTCAATGGTTGCTGTATCAGGAATGGCTGCAAGCTGCTCCTGGAAATACTTTGCAGATGTCTCCGATTCCTCATAGCTCCATGTGCTCCAGTTAAATGTGCCGTATGCTGTCACATCGTCATAGATGTATAATTTGTGAGTATCGTCCTCTGCTTTCTGAAAACATACAAATACTTTATCCTGTCTTGGCATTCTTCCCACCTCCTTTCTGCTGTTCTTCCAGGATTTCCTGGATAGTTGAGTAGTTTTTCGTGATGAAATGCTGGTCTGCCCAGTCCTCATCTATCGGCATCTCTCCCAGTGCTCTCAGAATCATATTCACTGTATAGGTTCCGGAGCTGATGAGCTTGTCTGCTGATGTTGCAATGTCGAACATGTCAATATGTTTGACTCTCATGGTGTTGATCTGTAGCTTTGTTCCTTTTTGTATCCCGTTTTTTCCAATCCTCTTGCGGTTGATTTCCTGCATGAACATCTGTGCAAGTGGGTCCAGGCAAAACGTCAACATCTCGTCCACTGCTTTCTCAGTGTCCTGCACGTCTCCCTTGGCCAGTGCAGGTGGCATGGAGAATCCTCTGGCTGTAAGTCAAAGATGTCATCATACTGACTCTTGATATCACGACTGGTTCCCTCACTGTAAGTCTTTGAGCCAATGTCTGTGTATGAATATCCCTCAAACAGTGGCAGGACAGCGTTTGGGCTTTCAAAGAATGACTTGAAATACTCATTCATGAGCTTTTCCAGTTTTTCATTGAACAATTTGTCACTCTGAGCCATTGCCGAAATGTTCAGGGTTCCCCTGCTGCCTCTGCTTTTGAGATACGATTTTGCAGAATAATCAATCAGCTTGCTGTATGAGTCATACAGGTGCTGCATGATCCGGTTTACATTCTTGTTGTTGAGTGTCCAGTGAAGCACGTCTGAACTTCGGAATGACCGCGAAAATGTGTAATCATCCACCTGCACATTGGTATAAGTGTCTCCATACAGTGCATTTTTCGTCACGGAAAAATCATCAGCCACCAGGAGCTGTCCGTCATAGCTCTCTACAATCAAAAGCTCATTGTTCCGGAACAACTGCTCCATAGCCTTTGATAAAAATTCTGCTTTGTTCTGGTTGCGGTTCGGTTCGTAGTTCCATAGATAATATTCATCTTTGAACAATTCCTCTCCCTCGTAAAACGTGCGAAATTCACATTTTGTCAGAGCGTTGGCAATCTTCCCTACACAAGTCCAGAACGCCAGCTCTCTCAGACATATTTCTGTTACTGCATCACGGACCTGTTGATCTGCAATTTCCACAGATGATACTCTTTGCACATCTTCTCCCGGTTTTTCTCTTGCCTTGAATAGCTTTCTGAGACTCAATCCCATGTCTGTTTCCTCCTTTCTGCGCTAATATGTGAATACGCCCAGATCCGGTGCGCTTACGCTCTGAGCATACGGCAGGTCATCCTCTACCGTCATAGATGCAGCCAATGCCATGAAAGGGTCTGTCTTTCTTGACTTTGCCTCAATCTTTGCATATACAAAGTTTCCAATATCGGCATCATCTTCCTTTCCCGGTTTCCGGCCGTATCTGACCATCTTTGTGTTATTTGTTGCCCAGCGCAGCACTGGGTTATCTCCCCACACGAAATAGTCATTTGCAAAACAGCTGTCTATAACCGGCGCAACTTTCATGATGTCTGACGGTCTTACCAGTTTTAGGTTTTTGTACACTTTTGCATCAAAACCAATGTTCTGCAGATACTTGGCCACCAGAGCATAACGGAAATCATCTATTGCCATTTTCTTGATCGAATAGTATTCCATCTGCGCTGCAATATAGTCCACGATCAGCTCCGGGTGGATTTCCACATCATCAACCAGTGTGATATGTCCCTGATCCGCCCATTCTTTCCATGGTGCCTTTATTCTTGGCAAGTCTTTTGACTGCAGGCAGAGCAGGAATGGTTTAGATCATACCTGGTATCCACGTCTCTGAAATGGAGATTGACAGAAATCATATCAGTGACTTTTGAGAAGTCGATGCCACAGGTGCACATTCTTCCCACCAGATCATCTACCGGTACAGGTCTGTTAGTGGCTTTTATTCTTTCATAAGCACACACTTTGATCTCGCTGGAACCGTCTGGGAGGTTCATTCTCTTGGTCATGAATGCTGTGAACTTCTCAGGCCGTTTCAACCAGTCTCTGTATTCTTTCCGGATCTCATGGAGGAGATCCGGTAGGTATCTCAACGATGGGTTTGCCTTTTCCCAGTTCTTCTCATCGTGTACCTCTGCCTTGCTGTCCAGCCGGCAGATAAACGGCAGTAGTCCGTTGTCCGGTTCTCCTCCGAACAGGATTCCCTCTGCTGTCTCCAGCAGATCATCCAGCGGTCCCTCCCTGACATCTCCCTGTGTAGTGTAATATGACCGGCGTGGGTGTTTCTTCTTTCCCAGGCCGGTCGTAAATACATTGATATTCTTATAGTCTTGATACTGATGAATCTCATTGAGCACTACCATTCCGGAGCGGAGACCATCTTTTCCGCCCGGATTGTTTGTATGTCCCTTTATTGTTGACCTTGTGCTCTTGCAGACCACTTTCTCCCTTGTCCACTTAAAAAATCGCTGGAGCTTTTTGAGCCACTTAGGCTGCTCGAATGCTCCAACGATATCCTGTACCGGCCGGAGAGCCTGGTCCTCATTGTTCGCACAGATATCAACGTCATATTCTCTGATTCCGTTGTATTCGGATGCCAGTGCCGTTGATTCCAGCGCTATTGTTCCGTCTTTTCCCGCACCTCGCCCAATCAGGCAGAACAGATCCGGCCACCTTGGTCGTCCATTCTCCCGCCAGTACGTGCAGTCATGCAGTCCAATCACGAACTGCTGCCACGGAAAAACCTCATCATACGGGAAATATCGTGCCAGTCCCAGGTAGTCCGTCAGCTGCTGCTGGTCCACATAGATGTCCTCCGTCTCAAAACACTTTCTGACATGTTTCATCAGTGCCTTGACATCTTTGGACGCCTCCACTTTTCCTGTCTCCACCGCCTCCATGTAGGCTTCTATTCGTGGATCACAGTTTGTCATCATCGTCATCCCTTATGGTTTTCTCCGTGGTCAGACCCAGCTTATCTAAAATCATAAGCATTTGCTTATTTACGGCCACCAGATCTTTGACGGATTGATTTTGTTTTATGATGGTGGCCTTGCCGGATGCAGATTGTGCCTCATAGGATACTCCTCTCTTTTTTATGTCTGTTTTTAGCTTTTTCTTGATATCGTAGAGGGCCATATAGTCATCTATGAGGTCCAAAAAACATGAAATATCAGCCTGTTTTTTCTCAAGCTGAGAAATTAAACTTTCTAATATATCCGATTTTTTTTGCGCCATATTCCACCCCTATTTTATTTTTATCATGTGCGAACTTCTCGGCGTTGTCGAGGCCACCCACCGGTCTCCGTGGTCGAAATTAAAACGCTAATTTTTTCGACCGGGGGTATACGCTTTTTTCTGTGCTTTCTGTCCAATTTCCAGAGCAAAATCCGGATTCGTTGTGTGATTGCACAGCCCGTCTATTGCATTTATATTATGCATACAGAACTCTTTGTCACATTGCGTATTCTTTTCCGGATCACAGTTGAATACCTTTATCTTTTGTCCTCCGCATTTGATAATCTGTTCCTGCTTCATGTTGTCCCTCTTTTATTTTTCCTATCTTCTGAATGATTCCGTCCACAGTGTCATTGACTGCTGCCACATCATCAATCAATCTGTCTAACTGGTCACGTTCCACATCTACCTGCACCGTGATTCTGTTCGTTGGTCTCTCCTGCAGTATTGCATATCCCATCGGCATCAATGGCCTCCGGAACAATCCGCACACACTCGACCGTCTGGATACTCTCTCGGTATCACATTCAGCATTCCGCACGCCTGGCATTGCGTGACCATATAATCTGCTGTATCGCTTGTCCTTGCCATATCAATCCCACCTTTCCTCTGTCAGAGTTTCTTTCTTCTCTGGTTTCCTGTATCCATGCACTGCCTCATGGCAGTCGTGGCACAGACTGACCAGGTTCCTTTTTCGTACACCATGCCACTCATACCATATCTCCAGAGCCATGTCCGGATGTTTCTTGACATAGTTCACATGATGCACTGTCGTAGCTTTCGTGTATATCTTCTTTGCCTTGCATCTCTGGCACTCTCCATGATCCATCTGCAGAACCTCTCTGCGTACTTTCTTCCACGGTCCCCACACGTAGAATCTGTGAATGTCCTCTCTGATGCACTTTTTCACATAATCAATCTGTTCTTGTGTCATGTCTCCTCCAACGAAAAAAGCTCCGGTTTTTCCGGAGCCTTTGTGAGGGATAATGTCTGAGAATCTTGGTTCTCATCTTTTTGACCTTATCAATATAACATAAAAGTTGTCCTGTGAGTACCGCACTTTCAGATCCGCTTTGCCATGAGGTAATAGAAATATCTTCTGACCTCATAGAAATATGTCCTCTCACATGGTATCCCTTTCTGCTTCATCCAGTGAAACGTTGCTCCCTCCGTAGTCACATATTCCAACAGATACTCATATAGGCTCTTATTGTCCCCTACCGCTCCCTGACTGTATCCTCAACTTTCTGCATCTTCTCACGCAACTCTACTCTGCGCTCTGCCAGGTTGGCTGTTGCATCACTGCCACTGTGCGCCCCTGGCATTCCGGTTATTTGAGGACTCTTGACGGTTGATGTCCTGCTGCCCAGCTCCTCTCTCCATTCCGGATATTGCAGACAATATGAGTATGCCGTTCCGAATGCGTGTTTGCTTATCCCATATTTCTTTTTGTTCAGTGGTCGCACGTTTGGCATCTTTATTCCTCCCTACTCGTTACAATCTCCCGCAAAGTCCTCAGTATCCAGAAACCTTATGTATTCCGGATATACTCTGTCCACGGTTCCGTCCATGTATTCCACAATTCCCATTGTGTATGCTATCTGGCCACCTGGATGTCCTCCGATCATCGGAGACGCATCTATAACCTGTTTGATTCCATCCCACCCGTGAAATAGTGCTCTCTTGGCTCTCAGTTCTTTCACGCCTTTTGACGTCTTTACTTTTTCAACCACTTTGCACTTTCTGTATCTGTTTTTCTTTGATACCTGATGAAACTCCTCCAGTCTTTTCAGATTCTCCTCATGAACCTGTCCATGATATGATCCTGCCATGTTCTTTCCTCCTTATCCTGCTGACATTGATACTCCGCAAATTCTTCCAGAGCCTTTCCCCACTCCTCTACAGTGTGCTTTTCTCCGATGCTCGTGGAAAAATGTCTCTGCTGCTCTTTCATCAAATTCCTGACCATTTTTGCCCTGTTCTTCTTCAGGTAATTCTCCCATTCCCGTTCCATCTGTTCCATGAGCTTTTTCTGTCTGTAATGTCGGACAGGAGCCGTGATGATGTCATGAATCACTGCTCCTATATCGCACATTCCGTCTTTTATGCAATCGAATCCGACTGCGATCGCGAACATGGCCACTATAATAACGGCCAGCTCTATTGCAATCATATCCTCCATCATTTGTCCTCCTCGCATATGCGCCACCATTCGCACCACAGGCAGCAATGGTGGCATTTCTTCTTTCTGGCCTCAATCAGCCAGTGTCTCAGTCTTTTTATCATGTCTTTTCTCCTCGCAACGCTCGCATTGATTCTCTGATGCACCAAAACAGCCAATACAGTCCGGTTCCAGGAACATGAACCCGTCTTTTGTGTCCTTTTTCGGTTCTTCCTGTTTTTCTTCGTCCAGATAGTTCCTGCCGATCAGACTCATGAACTCTGCTCTGCTGTGCGTTCTCTCATATGCTCTCTGTCCGTCTCTGTGCAGTATCCGCATATTCTTGTGATTGTTATGTACTGCCTCCGGCCCCATGATATGATGATCTAAGCATAAATACACCTTTAAGCCCTCCGCCTCAGAGTTCTGGCGGTTAGGGCCATCATAGATGTGATGTTCATGGACTACCGGATATCTCCGATAGTCCCCTTTTAACTTCATGCAGAGATAGCAAGTGCCATCCTTGCAGTGCAGGATACTGGCTTTATGCTTTTTCCGTTTTTTCTTTCGCTGTGGTTTTTGGTACATCATTCCTCTGGCACCTCCGGCGTGATATCTACACCTTTGAGGCTTTTCAAAACCTTGATGTTCTTGTCATCTGTCCGGAAATGTGCTCTCAGCTTGCAGACATTGTTTTTCCACAGGATTCCTCTGAGCGGATTGAAAAGTGGCTCCGTGACTGTATATTCTCCCTTATCCTCTTCTACCATTGCATTATTGATAATCGAAACAAACACGTTGTTGACCGGATAGATCTGGCCGGTCTGCTCATCCTGCAGGAGCCTTTGAACGGTTCCCTGTGTTCCGATCAGTAGCACGTCAGTGATGGTCAGAGTATCCGTTCCGAATCCCTCCTCGTTTATTGCCATCTGCATCTCAATCTCGATCTGGTTTCCCTCTTTCGTTGCCTTGAACCGTTCTCCCGGTCTTGGCAGCTCTCCGATCAGTGTGATGATGTCTCCCAGTGTTTTTTTTGGAATGAAATCCTTGTTGACACTTACCTCCCAGTATGATCCGGCCAGATACAGCCAATCATTTTCTTGTGCATCTTGCGTCCTGGCTACCACCAGGCCGGTCTTGTATGCCTTTTTCATCAAATTGTTTAATACGCTCGTTGATAAAAACATTGTTATGCCTCCTTTTTCTCCTCAATCGAAAATACGGCCATCAGTAACGCCAGAATGATATATGTCAGTTTTCCATGTATTTCAAATCCCGGTACAAAATGCACTGCTGCCATCAGCTGTATTATTCCAGATGCTAATGCCATGATGATTGTTATCAGCATTGCAATTCCTATTCCCGCCCCGTTTCCTGGCAAGGCCGCCAGGATTAAGACTCCCATCATTATCACTGCCAGAATGATTGACGCTATCAGGATCGTTGTCACTACCAGCACCATTGTCCTTGTATCCTGCACCTTTACATACTCCGGAAACAGCCATGCTGCTCCCCAGATGATTGCAATTTTGATTATCATGTTGATTATGTTTCTCATAGCTTCATGCCTCCTATGTTCTCAATCGTTAAAATATAATATTTCTTTCCTGGTTCTGCTCCCCATTCTTCCCGGCCATATCCGGCCGATAGTGAGCACTCTGTCCATATTGTCGGTACATCTTTCCCATATCCGTTCCGGAATGCCACCAGTTGCACTCTGTTTTTCTGCAGTTCCGGCATCGGAGCGCGGATCAGTTCATCTCCCACCCAGATCATTCCGAATGCGTCCATGAGCCTTGTGTCATAATATGGCTTGATATCTCTGTACTCCTCTTTTTTCTCTCCGGAGAGGATCATATCAAACCATTTTCGTTTTATTGGTAATATCAGCATCTTGTCCTCCTAGTTGAATGGAATATTGTCCTCAATGCCGTCCGGAATGTTCATGAATCCATCTCCAGCATCTGCAGGTTGTGGAACCGGTGCATTTCCGTCTCTTTTGCTTTCTGCGAACTCCTGCTCCTCCAGGACTACCTCAGTGGTATAGATCTTTCTGCCCTCTCTGTTGGTGTAGCTCCCTGTCTGGATTCTTCCAGAAATTGCAACCTGCATTCCCTGGCGAAACCATTTCTCTGCAAACTCCGCCGCCTTACCGAACGCCACACACGGAACAAAATCCGCTGTCGGTTCATTATCTCTCTTGAATCTCCTATTGACTGCCAGTGTGTACCTGGCAACTGCTGTGGAATTGTCTCCTGCTGAGTATCGCACCTCTGGATCTCGTGTGAGACGTCCCATCAAAATGACCTTATTCACTCTTTTTTCTCCTTTTCACTACCTGTGTGTTTCTGATCCGGATTGCTCTCTGTGTTCCTGGTTCTGCATCAGTCTCCAGAATGCCCTCATCAATCATGTCAATGAGGTGTCTGTGCACTGTTGTTCCGGATATTCCTACAGCCTCTGCTATCTCTTTGTTACTTGGCGCGTATACGTGTTTTGTTATGTATGCGCCGATAAATCTATAGATTTCTTCCCGGATTGCTTTGTATTCCTTTGCACTTCTCATACTGCTGCCCTCCTACATCCAGACGCCCACCAGAGACGGCACATCTGCCGTCCCTCTTGGAATGAATGTCATGGCCGTGTGCTCTTTGATGTCTGCTGTTATTTCTTCCAGTGTCTCTTTGACCATGATTGTGTCTGTTGCTTTGTCCAGCTCGTAGATTCTGGCCACGTATTTGTCCGGGAAATCGTCCGGATGACCGTATACCGCTACAAATGGGACTTTCAGACCAGAGAAATCTACCTCTCTGATACTCTCCACTCTTTTCTCCTGCACTTCTTTCTCCTTTCTGACAGGGTTCTGGCCACTACCACCGGCGGCTCCTCTGTCTCTATGACTGGTCTGCTGTATTTCTTTCCCATATCTTCAAACACTCTGGCCATGCTCTCCGCAACTCTTTGGAGCGTTTTGAACATCTCTGCAAATGCGTCTCTCAGGCCGTTTCCGATTCTTTCAATATCCTCCGGTGTGAGATTGTATACTTTCATTGCCTCCATTTCTTCCGGTGTATACTTCGTTACCGCTGTTTTTGTGGGATTGTGACCGTGGATCTTTTTATACTGTTTCTTTGCCTGTCGTTTGTTCATTTTGTTCTCGGAATCTTTTGCAGGCTCTCGCTCGTCCGTTTCTCACTTCCGATGGTCTGAGTATCCTGCATATTCCTTTCTTCCCTCCTCTCGGCCCTTTTCTGATCTCTTTATAGTTTTCACATTCTTCACAATGTCGTTTCTTCTCGTCTATATCCTGCCTTGTTAGCCTCGCATACTCATTCATGATTTTCTGCAATGTACAATTCTCACACTCTTTTTCACATCCGTTCTCACATGGCATATCTACATAGTCAACTTCCTCAGTTCCTCCACTCGTTACCGGATTTGTAAACGTGCAATACTCTCTTGCACATACATATCTCCGTAAACTCTTGTCATCTTTATCATCTTGCGTCCTCCATCGGTTTTCCGAACCGGTCAACTTTTTCGCTGAGCCATTTGCGTAGATTCCATGTATTTGCCAGATCTGTTACTAGCAACCGGTGGCTCTTGTATTCATCAGCCATATATTCCGCCATTCCCTGCTCTGACAGCCTGTCCATGTACTCTTTTCTGGTGCCATATACCGCCTCTATGACTTCTGTTTCTTCTGTCTGCTCTCTCTCGGCCGTTTCCGGTTCAGATTCTGCTGTTTGATTTTCTGCGTCTGAGCTTTCATTTTCTCCGGTTTCATCATCCTCAACCTCCTCTTTTTCTAGTGTTTCCGTGGATTTTTGCGCGGGCGCAATTTCCTCTCTCTGGCTCTGCGCTCCTGTCTGTTCATCGGTCCTCTCTGCAGGTTCTTCACAATCTGCTTGGCCACTTTCTTCTCCATCGGTGTCATCTTCCTCTTGTCCTGTTCCTGCTTCATCAGCTGCTCCATGATCTTCCATGCCTCCTTTCTCAATCTCCTGGACATCATCAGCGCCAGTTTCTCCAACTGTTCCACCGTCATCCTCTGGCTCAGGAGCTTCTGTTGCAGTTTCTTCTCTTCCTGGCTCATCGGCCGTATCCTGTACTGTGGTTTCTTCATCGTCTGCTCCTCCAAAATGGTTCTGCCAGGTCTTAGGTCCTGCTGCCGTATCATCAAAAATCTCCCTTGTCAGCTGATAGAACTCCCACCAGGTCATATCCTTTGGCGTATCTCCGAATTTCTTAAATGTGACGCGGTTCTCATACATCATCATGAAATACAGTCCTTTTTTGTATGAACGGTTTCCGGCCGGATTTACTATTTCAGTAAATCGGTTAATTGTCTGCTCATCGAACTCCTCGCCGTATACTGCATTGAGTATGAGTTCATTGTCCTGATAGAACTTTTCGACCAGCTGACTGATATCATCAGCCACGCCTGCTGCCGGTTCGGTTTTGTTAAACCTTTTCAGCTCTCTGATATCCTCTCTGGACGTTTCCGGTTGAATCATCTGTCTGTCAGTGTCTGGCAGTTTCAGCATCTCCTCCAACTGGCTCCTACCCAGTTCTGCATATTCCGGCCGGAGCTGTTCGGAATATCCGTCAATGGAATACTCCCGGTTGATGCTCATAAACCTGCTTGTGATAGACGGTCCCAGGCCATACTCGGCCTGAGCAAATTCCGCTATGCTTTTGTATCCGTCCTGTTCGTAGAGCTTCTGATCGTCAATCTGTCTCAGAGCGTATCCGATCCGGACAAAACTCTGTTTCACTCCCAGGAGTTCCTGTTTCAATTTCTGTTTCATCTGTACCCAGTCATCCAGGGTCATCTGCGCATATTCCATGTTTACCTCCTTACGCTATTGCCGCCGTCTGGATTGTTTCTGTCAGCGTTCCTGTTTTCAGTTTCATCAGCCAGGTGTTCAGCCATAACTGCATATTCTTTTCATCTGGTTTTTGTCCTTGTCCCCGTACCACTGCAATATCCTTGGATTTTTTGCATCTATCTCAACCGTGATGTACGGAACGTCAGGCTCTTCTTTGAATCTCAGCATCAGTATGTACGTCTTTCCAGTGTTGTGCTTGGCCAGATATGTGTTTCCTCCCACGCAATGATGGAGCAAACGCCCCTCCATGACAATTTCCTCTGCCGATCTGGCCGGTCTGATGATATATTTATCATCTTCGTAGAGATATTTATTTCTGAGTCCTCTGTAAACGTGCCGAATCTCCGGATAACGCTCTGCCACCTCTTTGAGGTGTTTGTCCATTTCTTCTTTGTTGGTTTCCATGACCATTTTGTTATGTTCCGCCTCTAAGTCCTGCGGCTGTTGATATACCGTGTTGTTGAGGTCGTATCCCAGGTTTATTCTCATGCTCAGATAGTCTGCATAGGTTGTGGCCGTGTGTCTGATCCGGGCTGAGGCACTGCTGCACTCTGTCCCATACTCACTACCGGAGTATTTCTCTATGCGATTGAGTAATTTTTGCAAGGTCATGTACTTGGTTGCCATTTCCACCTGTGTTCCGCTCAGATTTGTTTCTGCCAGATGCTCCACCTGTTCATCCGTCCAGTTCTGTCCCTGGCGTTTCTCCATCTGCATGACTCCCAGTAGGTGTGTGTCTCCTTTCTTTCTGATAAGCTGCTTTACTCTTTCCTTTCGGATTCCCAGGAACTGATCCGGCCGTCTTGCATTCTCATCAGCAACAATGCCGTAGTAGCATTTGACCAGTTTTTCTACCACATCGGTCAGTCCCATTTTTACCAGAACCTCAATCTGTGGCGTCTGACTGTAACGCTCCAGGTAGTCAATCGGATTGACCTCTCTCACGCTCTTTGCGTATTCCTGTAATGCACTGTACTGGAATATTGTCCCTTTCATTTCTTCGTATGTCTCTGACATGATCAGACCGGCACCGATGGGGATATTTGCCATTCCATACAAATTGCAGTCATCCCAGAAATCTTTCCCCATGTACGGATCATGCTTGCGATAGTCTATCTGGACTTTTTTCCCTGGCTCAAAATATGCTCTCGCAATCTCCACTCCGGAGAGTTCTTCACTTGCGTTGTACATCTCCGGACCTTTATCCCCACAAATGAATCCTAGTGTCCACTTTTTCCCAACTTCCACATAACGCATGACCATTCCGTTTTCTTTGTACTTCTGTCCCAGGAATAGATGGATATATTTGTCACAAGTGCCTTTCACTTTTCCCTGGCACTTGTACTCTCCACGCGCTCCGCACATTGGGCAGGTGCCATAGTGCCCCTCTCTCGGTTCTTCCGTCCATCTCTGGAACTGGCTTTCGTAGGAAATTCCGCTTTTCCATCTCGCATCTGTAACTCCTCCGCACTTGCTGCAGGCTATATGTGCCCAGCAACCATGCTTTTTGTAATACAGATAATGCTGATTGTGAAAATACAATCTGTCAGCTCTGTCCAGAATCTCTTTCTCCGGCAGTTCTTTGGTGTGCGCCATTCTATCTGCCAGTGCCTCCTGGCGGCGCATATACGCCTTGTGTTCTCTGTTCCGTCTTGCCGTCGTTACAATGTCATCCTGCAGGTTGTATATGTATTCCCACCATCTGTTATCATTCCATACATTTCCCTTACAGAATTTTTTTAACCTTTCCAGATCTTCCGCGCTCTGCAGGAGACTCTCTTTTTCTATTTGCTGCCATCCGGATGCATCTCCATTCTGCTGCCAGATGAGTCTGCCCCATCCTCCCTCTGCTTCTATCTTTTCTCTGGTCCATGTGTCTTTTTCTGGATAATATGTTCCGAAATCTTTCTTTGTTGTCACGATCCGCACTACTGGAGTGTCTTTCAATTTCTTTTTGTTCCTGTATATCTCCAGAAATAAGTGCCTTTCATGTCCTACTATCTTGACCGCTGTGACACCGATGTATTTCACAGCTTTCTTTCTGCTGGTTTCCTTTAATCCAAAATATGGGATTTTTTCTATCGCTTTCTTTTTCATCCGTCCCACCTACTTTCCCATGTAGTAGTCCGTGATAATCTGCTTTGCTCTGGCCATGCCTGGGATCCCCAGCGTGACCTTTCCTGCAGATACGCCTGCTGCCTTGATGATATCCTTGTCCACGGTCTGCTGATTCTTGAATGACCACATCAGGAGCGCTGCTATGCAGCCTTTCAGTGACTTTCCTTTCTTCCGGACATTGAATGCCAGCAACTCATTTTCCATGCACTGGCCTCTCAGGTACTCCACCCAGTCCTCCATGATTTCTTTCGGTTTCAGTTCTGCCACCTCAACGTCAATCTTCCCCAGTGCCGCTGTCAGCTGATCGCACAGTACCGGGATTTCTCCCTGCAGATACATATCCACGAAATCACTCTGGATTCCGTTCTCCTTTGCCATGGCTCTCAGTGACTCTGTGTCTCCCTCATTGAACAGATTCTCCGCAAGCTCATTGATTTCTCCAAAAGAATTGAGTTCTCCAAACTTCTCAAACATTGCTATTCCTCCTCTTTATCTTCAAATTTCATGCCCAGCTTTTTTCCATCTTCCAGGATTCTCTGCATCTCTGCCTCATACTCTCCAGCGCTCTGCACTGGTGCAAACGTCATTTTTGTGCCGTTCTTTGTCGGTTTTCCCATTTTCTGTAGTACCGCGCCTTTTGTCTGGAGTTCGTCCAGTCTGATGCAGATGACTGTGATCTGGTATATTCTCTCTTTCTCATCGAACAGCTTTTTAGTCATTCTTGGAAACATCAGCTGATATTTCATGATTGTGATCTTGTGTTCCATCATTGTCCCTCTTTCGCTTTTCTATTTCTCCCTGCAGCCAGCCGGTGTATTCATGCTTTCCCGGCTCTGTCAGTATGAGATGCCTGTTTGACAGTCTCCATATCTCCATCCACTCCTGCTGATTGGCCACTGGTTTCCGCTTACTGGTCAAAAACTCATTCCCGGCCCATATTGCCAGGTTACGCTCCAGCATATTGAGAACGAAATCATCCTCTGTGCAGATGCAGACCTCACAGGACTGGTTGAACCTGTCCAGGCTTTTGCCAGTGCTGTCAGTACGGTCTGATGATATGTCCCTGTTATCTTTCCAAAACCTCACGGGTTACTGCCTGGCCGGAGACCATTACCTCCAGCACATATCCATAATGTTTTTCTGTGGCTTTCGGAGAGGAACTGTCTGTCTCTATGTAGATTTTTACCTGCTGCATTTTATTCCCGCCTCCTTTTCAACCGGATCATGGTATATCTCCGGTATTTGTACCCCGTTACCGGATTGATACCCTCATGGATCTTGGCAATGTAATATCCTTTTTTGGGTTTTGGTTCTTCTTTCCATCTTCGGAGCTTGTCAACCTTTGGCTCCGGCAATGGCATATTGCGACTTGTGTTATAACTTGCCTCGCTGAGTCTCGGTTTTCCCGGTTTCCCGTCTTTCTTCTCCTCAGTGGTATGCTCATCCTTGGTCATGTAGTTGGCTAGCTTTGTGAAATCCTCGTCATAGTATTTGCTATTCTTGATTTCAATGGACCAGGTTCCTCCCTTTGTCCATGCCTTTGTGATGATACTGGCTGTGTCTCCAATCTCATTGATGACCAGATGAATGTGCCAGGCTCCCTTTGTGCCTCTCTCTATGTTTCTTATCCAGAAAACCTCATATCCTCGCTTTTTGAACTCACGTCTCACGTATCTCATGGCTTTCTGAAAATCTTTCAATGCCTCCTGCATATCTGGTGGCCTGTTTCTCACTTCATAGGTCCATGTCGCAAAGATGTCTCCCTGTCTGAAATACTCCAGCATTCTCTGTCTGCACCTCTTGGCTTTGTTCTGAGCATTGACCGCCCTCATCTGTTCCTCTGTCGGTTTGGCTCTCTTTGCCCTCCCTGTTCCAGGACCTCCATACCTGCCATCATGGAACTCCTCTACATCAATGACATCTCCCTGTCTGAACCTGTATCTCTTTCTCTTAACCATAGTCTCTGTGTCCTATCTTTAATATCTTTATCAAGTCCGAACGGGGTCAGCTCATGCCCCGTTTTTCTTGACTTTTTCGGCCCACAATGGTACTATGATTCTAGGTTATTCACGTTTATTGTGAACCGGCTGGCGTCTCCGAAACGTCAGCTTTTTTATTGCTCAAATTACTGCCTCCACGGTTACTCCGAACTCTTTCGCTACCTGTTCGGCATATTCCCGGCATTCTTCCAGACTTCCGGATCTGCAGATCATATATCCAACCTCTCCGGATGGAAATGTCACAGGTCCGCTCCATCTGATAATCTTCACAGGATTCTCTCCCATTACATGTCTACTCATTGATTTATCCTTTCGGCGGTGCTCTTATCATTCTGACCGCTCTCCTTTGTTCGGCTCTTGTATACCGTGTTTGCCTTTTCGCATTAAAAAGGACGAAAACCTGTTGAACATCCACACTCTCTCTGGTTTGGAGTGACCACCGCCATTTTTTCACGGTACCTATGCGCCAGCTGTTGGCTTGCTGTGCATATTCGCGGATGCCTTTCCGCGGATTGCGCTCTGCCGGAATCGGACCGGCCTATGGACTGCCCATGCAGAGAGCGCTCTTTCTTTTCCTCATTATTTCCGTTTTGCCATTACCAGTGCGATCACTACCACTGTTAGTGCACCCAGAAAAGCTCCTGCTGCCATTCCACTCAGGAAAATCCCTACTCCTCCCATGTCTCATCCTCCTCATCTTCGTCATCATATAAATCCATCTCATCAAAAGCTCCGTTTGCGGCCATGAACATTGTCAGCCACCCCCCTCCAACCACAACCATGCATACCTGCACCGGATACCAGTCCGGTCCCCATTCTGGCATCTCTGTGATCCCGACTCCGCACAGTACCAGGTATGCTGCCATGATTGCCATGGCCGTCAAAATCCATCCTCTGATTTTTCCCGCGATTCTCCGCATCTTCCGTCTCTGTTTTCTGTTCATCTTTTCTCCTTTTTGCGCCCGCGCAATTAGATTTCTCTCTGTGCTTTTTCTGCACTATACGTTTCTTTAGTGGCTCCGCATCGTGTAAATTCTTTATAGATCGTATCTCTATGAACGCCAATCTCATTGGCTATATCAGCCACTTTTTTTCCAGCCTTGCTCATTCTCTCAATAATTACTCTGTCCTCATACCGGAGTCTCTTTGTTTTTTTTCTTGCCACTATGTTCACATCCTTTCCGAAAATAAAATAAGCGTGCAAGAGCTTGTTTTTCACTCTTGCACGCTTTCTTTTTCTCGCCGTAAATAAAAAAGAAATCCGGCAAGAGATTTTTCTATCTCTTGTCGAATTTCATTCTACAATTTATCAAATTTGAAAACTTAATAGTGCAGCTGACCCTGCAGCCAGATTGTTCCTTTGAAGCGGCGTCCAACTGCCGGTTCACCGAGAAGATCTTTGCTGTTGATGCAGATATCAAACTGTATATCATTGCTCTCTATAGTCATCTGGCAGATTTCTTCACCTGTCAGGATATTCTTAAATTTCATGATATCCAGAATCTCACCAAGAACATTATACTGATCACATTCAATTCCATAAGGCATGAAATAAGAGTCCACGATCGTGAGAACATCATCTGTAACAATTCTCTGGGAAATCATGGAGTAAGTATCCATATCCTCCATTGTAAGGCTCTCCATAGCTTCCTCATCACCATTACGCGCTGCTGCGATCAGATTAGTCCTGTTTTTGGAAAGTTCTCTCTCCACCTTTACCGCTTCCTTATCCTTCTGCAGCGGAAACAGGATCTTTCCCTCAGAAGCCAGACCGGAAACCGTCACCGGACGGTCCCCCGGGTCTTTCAGGCCTTTGTATTTCTCCTGCATATATTCTGCCAGATTCTGCAGATAAAAGATCATAGTCACGCCAATACGCAAATCATCACATGCTCCTGCATAAGATTCCTTATCTGTATGACGTTCAACAGTCACTTTTTCCCTGGATGTGATTCCTGTTCCCCTGAAAAATGGGAAATAATATTCCACGTGAAACTCACCGTTCTCATCGTACTGACCACAAACGCTGATTCCACAGTCACAGCCATAATTCTTGGAAAACTGTACAAATACGCCTTCCGGATGATTTTCCACGCAAACCTTTTCATCGTAGCTTGCGATCACATCACGAATGATCTCTTTTATTTCACTTCTTCTGGTAATCTGTGAAAAACCAACGGTCTTTAAATAACTGTGCACAAGAACACCTCCCTGAAAAAGCCTGCGTTTCTCTTACGCGCGTGTCTTTTTCTCAATCTTTGTCATACCGCCCATATATGGCTGCAGAGCTTTTGGAATGTTTACAGATCCATCTGCATTCAGGTTATTCTCCAGGAAAGCAATGAGCATTCTCGGAGGTGCTACTACTGTATTGTTTAATGTATGAGCAAGATATTTCTTGCCATCTTTGCCGTTTACACGGATTTTCAAACGACGTGCCTGTGCATCTCCAAGGTTGGAGCAGCTTCCTACCTCAAAGTATTTCTTCTGACGTGGAGACCATGCTTCAACATCGAGGGATTTTACCTTAAGATCAGCAAGGTCACCGGAGCAGCACTCAAGCGTACGAACCGGAATATCAAGAGAACGGAACAGATCTACTGTATTCTGCCACAGCTTGTCGAACCACATCTTACTCTCCTCTGGCTTGCAAACAACGATCATCTCCTGTTTCTCGAACTGATGGATACGGTAAACACCTCTCTCCTCAAGTCCATGAGCACCTTTCTCTTTACGGAAGCACGGAGAATAGCTTGTAAGTGTCTTCGGAAGCTCTTCCTCCGGAATAATCTGGTCAATGAATTTACCGATCATGGAATGCTCACTTGTTCCGATCAGGTAAAGATCCTCACCTTCGATCTTGTACATCATAGCATCCATCTCCGCAAAGCTCATAACGCCTGTAACAACGTTGCTTCTGATCATGAAAGGCGGTACGCAGTAAGTAAATCCCCGGTTGATCATGAAATCTCTTGCATAGGAAATTACTGCGGAATGAAGGCGTGCGATATCACCCATCAGATAATAGAATCCGTTACCGGCAACACGTCTTGCGCTGTCAAGATCGATTCCATCAAAATTCTCCATGATATCTGTATGATACGGAACCTCAAAATCCGGAACAACCGGCTCACCAAATTTCTCAATCTCTACGTTCTGGCTGTCGTCTTTACCGATTGGTACAGAAGGATCGATGATGTTCGGGATCACCATCATATCTTTCAGAAGCTCTTCCTCAACCTCTTTCTCTCTCTGAGAAAGTTCCTCAATACGAGTTCCGGATGCAGCAACCTGTTTTTTAACCTCTTCTGCCTCTTCTCTTTTTCCCTGGCCCATAAGAGCACCGATCTGTTTGGAGATCTTGTTTCTCTCAGCACGGAGAGCCTCAACCTCCTGCTTGATCTCTCTGTTTTCTTTATCAAGTTCGAGAACCTTGTCAACCAGCTCCAGTTTGCTGTCCTGGAACTTATTGCGGATATTCTGCTTTACAACCTCCGGATTCTCTCTCACAAACTTAATGTCTAACATGATATTCCTCCTGTATTAAAAATATTCTTACTCTTTGCAGTTTTTTATTCCTTCTCAATCTCACCAAGTCCAAAGTTTACTGCTTTTCTCAAAGCTTCCACTTCTTCCTGACTAAGTACAACATAGGACTCACCTTTTACGATCTCCTTTAAATAAAGGAAACAGTTATCGCGGCTGTGAACCGCATTCAAGATCAGACCCGTATTGTTTTTATCAAGAAGCGCCAGTGCAAAGCTGAGTTTTCCACCTACATCATCAAATGCATCATACTTTTCAACGCCATATTTGCTGAACATTACATTCATATTTTTTTTGATAAAGCTGATGTCATGATCATGATCTTCCTTTGCTTCATACAGCCGGTCGATCTGTGCAAATTTTCTTACAAAAACTTTTTCCAGTGACTGTGCATCTCCGCCTCTCATAAACATCTTGTACTTCCGTTCCAAACGGCTGAGACGCATATTGCTACTCACCACATTGATCAGAAGAATGATGGTAAGGATCAGCAAAACAATGATCACAATCCCGGAATCAATTCCCATGCTTTCAAAAATCCCGCTCATTCTGCCTCCTATCTGATAGATTCGAACAGATCAATGATCCTCTCCAGTTCATCTCTGGAATAATATTCAATTTCAATTTTACCTTTGTTGTTTTTCTTTCGCTGAATGGATACCTTTGTTCCCATGATACCTTTCATTTTTTCTTCCAGGCTCTCATAAATGGCATCTTCTGCTGTGTTTCTCTCTGTTTTTACTTTTTTCGCAGGAGAAACCAGATTCTTTACAAGTTTTTCCGTCTCACGAACACTGAGTTTTTCATCAAAAACCTTCATGGCTGTTGTTTCCTGAAGAGCTTCATCAGAAATTCCCAGAAGTGCTCTCGCATGACCAGCTGAGATCATATCTGCAATTACCATTTCCTGAACTTTTGAAGAAAGCTTCAGAAGACGCATGGAATTAGTTACTGCAGTTCTGCTTTTGGCAACTCTGTCTGCGATTTCATCCTGTTTCAGGTGAAACTCTTCCATCAGACGTTTGTATGCCATCGCTTCCTCTATAGGATTCAGGTCTTCCCGCTGAATGTTCTCGATCAAGGAAATTTCTACGATTTCCTGGTCTGTAAACTCTTTTACAACAACAGGAACTTCCTTGAGCCCTGCCATCTTGGCAGCTCTCCAGCGGCGTTCGCCTGCAATGATCTCAAAATAATCCTTCTTATCGGATACCAACAACGGCTGAAGAACACCGTACTGTTTAATGGATTCCGAAAGTTCCAGCAGCGCATCCTCATCAAAATGTCTTCTGGGCTGATTCAGATTTGGTTCTACGCTGGAAATTTTCACAAGTCGTTCTGCGGCCGGACTATCTTTTTCAGTTGGTTTGTCTTTTTTTACAACTGCAGATCTTGTCTTTTTTGCAGGTTCCTTTGACGGACCGCCTGCTTTGTTCGGGATCAGTGCGTCAAGACCCTTTCCAAGGCCTCCTGTTCTTCTTCCAGCCATCACTCGCCCTCCCTGCCTATAACTTCTTCTGCCAGGAGGCGATAACTCTCTGCTCCTGTAGATCGTGAATCGTACAGATTGATCGGTTTTCCATAGCTTGGTGCCTCTGCAAGTCGTACATTTCTCGGTATGATCGTTTTGTATATATTCTGGTCCAGGTTTTCTTTTACATTTTCTACAACCTGAAGTGACAGATTTGTTCTGGCATCATACATAGTAAAGACCACGCCTTCGATCTTCAATCTCTTATTCAATCGGTCTCTTACCAGTTCGATGGTATGTATCAACTGTGACAAACCTTCCAATGCATAATACTCACACTGAATCGGCACCAGAACGGAGGTTGCGGCTGTCAAAGCATTAATTGTAAGCATACTCAGTGACGGCGGACAATCCATGATTATGTAATCATATTTCCGGCGAAGTTTATCCGTGATCTTTTTCAGAATAAATTCTTTATCCTCAAGATCAACCAGTTCAATTTCTGCACCGGAAAGATTCATATTCGATGGTATCAGGTCAACATTGTCTACAACGTTCTTTATAATGGTATCCTTGGTCTCTGCTTCTCCAAGCAGCAGCTCATAAAGGGTGTTTTCTACTGCATTCTTGTCTGCGCCAAGTCCACTGGTCGTATTTCCCTGCGGATCAATGTCGATGGCAAGAACCTTTTCCCTTTTTCAGCAAGGCAGGCCGATAGATTGATGGCTGTCGTTGATTTTCCAACCCCGCCTTTCTGATTGGCAACTGCAATGATTCGTCCCATTGTACCCCTCCTTTTTATTTTTTTAAGGGATTTTTACTCATTGGATATCATTATAACACTTTTATTTTTAAACTGCCACATAATGTTTCACGTGAAACAATAGAAAATAGGTTTTGAATTATTTTATTTATTGTGTAGTATACCCAAACTCATTCCGGACTAAACAGAAGTTTGACAGTAACAGTACATCGATTATAAAGTCCATCAACTCCGCATAAACTTCCAGTTTTATTTGCTTTCAATCAGACTATATATTTTACGCCATTACGCCATAAAAACGTACCGAGAAATGAAGTTCCCATTTATAGATATTTTGCTGAAATTGTTCTGATTTATCGTAATCTCGAAAATAATTCGATTTTCTCGGTATAGATATTATCTTTTATGGAACCTTGCACACTGCTACATAGGCATCGAAATCCCTTTCTTTTACAGCATTTATAGCATTTTCAAATTTTATCTGAACACTAAAAACATTACTATTATTATCAAGCGAATAAAAGCATCTGTAAACACATTCGCTGTTCTACACTGAATAACTGCTTCGCGATTTACCAAAAGGACTACAAGCTACTCTTCCCTGATAAGAAGCAGTTCTTCAACCACTGCTTATCGTTTCTTGCAATTGAAGCCAAAAACAGGGGGGAACTCCTGATTCGAGTCATACAAACAAAAGCATCCGCAGTTGCTACGCAGCTTTACACCGAATAACTGCTTCGCATTTTATCAAAACTTGCTTGTACTCTTCCTGATACAAGCAAGTCACCAACCGCTGCTTATTGCTTCTTACACTTGAAGCAGGGGACCTCCTGACGCGATTAAAAACTATATCACGCTACCGTAAAGCGCATATGAGTTGTCGTTGTTGCGAAACATTTTTTAAGTCAAGCGGATAAAAACATCCTCTTCACTACTGCTCATAGCTTAATAAATGCTTCGCAGTTTATCAGAAGGAGACTGTACTTCTCCTGATACAAGCAAGTCCCCAACCGCTGCTTATTGTAGTTCACAATTGAAGCAGGTGAATTACTTGATTCGATTAAAATCTATATTAAACCTACCATAAAACACATAAGCACGAACTACAGCTGTTTTTTATTTCTGCAATTGTCAAAGATGGGGTTATAACTCTTTATTCTTAATCTGTCTTCGATGTCACGTGAAACATCCGAAGATGGATTATCAAACCAATATTCATAATTGAATCAAGTGACTTCCTCGATCCGGTTAAAAATGCCATCAACGAAATCGATCCAGGACACGGTTTGACTTGTAACTGCAAGGGTACTGAACAGTTACGAACACATTATAAAATCAATGAGAAATATCAAAAAAATACTCCGATATATTCTCTCTGGCATTATCTATATCACGAAAGCATATAAAAAATACAAGAAACTCCATCCACAAAATAATGTGGCTGTTATCTTTATATTCCCCAAAAGCATCTATATATAGTAAATGGAAACTTCTTTTCCCGGAGTGTTTTTATAGTGTGAAATACATGTATCTCTCGCGAAAAAAATATAATATTATGAAACTGAAATTTTCGATTTTTGTTTATTTTATTATGTTTACGAAAGATTTGCGTATTTATTTCATTTTTCTTCCAATCCTGTTATATATTCGTTATGTACATGTTAACTAAAGGCTTTTTCAAGCATAGTTTCATTTTGTAATATCCAATATAAAATGTATCTGAATAAGGTTCCGGCATAGAACTGGCATAAAATAAATTTCACTTAATAGGCTTTTTTCTTCTAAATCAAGCCGTAAAAGACTTCCCTGTCTTCCCTTTATCCCAGTCATGCGGACAAAAATTTTTGCATTCGATCACAGTTTTACACAAAATAGCTGTTTTACAGTTTATCAGGAAGAGTACAAGTATTTTCCCACCCACAGCTTATTGTTTTTTTGTAATCGAAGCAGCTGCTTTCTTTTATTCGATCAATCAAAATTTCACATGTTTAAAGTAGGAACGGATCTATATTTTATCTTTTTGCCGTATGTGTGCAGGTGCACATTTTATATTTTAAGGCTTTTTTATATGTACATGCGTGCAAAGTACGTTTTATCGTACTTTTTATTTAAAGTACTATAATTTGTACTTTAATACTTTTTTATTCGTAAATATCCTATTATTTCTCTTTATTTGCCAGTATTTTCTTTTATAAAGTCCTTTTTATCGTACTTAACGTTTGTTTTATTATCATTATCATAGTGTTCTCTTCGCAGAAATAATCTCTCATTTCTCTTTATTTCATCCTTACTCTTATATCGTTCTTCTATAAAATCCCCCATATTTTCCGCCTTCCCCTCCATTTTTTCATATAAATACACATTTTTACTACATTCACTTAACTTGTTAATTCCCCATCCAGTTCACAAAAGCATCTGACCGAAATCATGGGGAATACTGATGACAGTATCTGGCAACTCACCTTCAAGTGTGCAAACATATCTATCCAATTTGGGATCAAACGAATAAAAATACCCGTATTCGCTACGCAGTTCTACACCCAATAGCTACTTTGCAATTTATCAGGACCTGCTTACAATGTACCCATAACAGTGGCCACATGAATTAGTGCAGTACCTTGTTTTTAGACATGCCCACTATTCTTTTCCCTGCTTCTAAACGCCGTTGCATTCTTCCTAATACACGCCACCCACTGCTTATTACTTATTACTTTTTCGTAATTGAAGCAGGGGACTTACTGTTAACTGGTAATATTATCCTCCGAGTTTTTTTGTGCGCAAAGACCACTGAAAGCCCTGGACATACCATGCAAATTTATGTGATTAGCATAATTTCTGTGCATCGCGAAGTGTATTACCAAGAACGGAGTGATCAGTAATCAGGAAACTTCTTGATTTAAAATTCAAGCAGATAAAAGCATCCGCTTCACTACTTGCTCATAACCGAATAAGTGCTTCGCAGTTTATCCGAAGGAGCCTGCACTTCTCCTGATGCAAGCAAGTTCCCCTGATTATTGCTTTTCGAAATCGAACCAGGGGACTTATTTGATTCAGTTAAAAACACTTCTTCTCTTGCCTCATTTTCCCCTGAAATGCTATAATCCATAAAGAAAGCATCCGCAAACTCCTTGCAGTTTGCGGCTAATACATTGTTTCGTAAATAACTATACTAATCGCGTGGGATGTGGATTCGAGTGTGCAGGTATAAAAATGCAGGCGTAGCTGGCTATGCTGAGACTTTTAGATCTGTGCAGTCGGATTCACCAACAAGTAATTGGTATAGTTATTTCGAAAACAATGTACTAGTCATTTATCATCTGATCGAAAGGAATATTTTATACATGAACACCACAAATAATCGCAACGATTTCTATAAAGAACAATTAGACAAGACTTTAAATGGCAATGAAAAGATCGAAACTGCCATTGCAGCACTCCAAAAAGAAGCAACCGAAGAAATGCTTGCTCATACTCTCACCGTGATCCGTCACAGAATGCAGGAGCAGGCACAGCTGATCATTGCTGTAGAACCTCCAAAAGGTGATGGAAAAATTTCTCTTCATGCGATCAAAACCAACGATGGAAAGCAATGGTGGGCTGCATTTACCAGCTTTGACGAAGAGTTAAAAGGCAGTGATAAGATCATGTCCTCATTTACCGCAGATATTGATAAGATTTTTGCTTCTGCATTGCAAGAGCCGTCTGTTGAGGGAGTAATTCTCAATCCATGGAACCGCACACTGATGCTGAACAAAACCCTTATCAACATCATCCTCGGTAATCCTGTATAGCATCAGCTCTGTCGGATAACAAGTCCAATGTTTCACGTGAAACACTTGGTATTTTACTGAAGTATAAAAGCATTCCAGCGGATAACAGCATCCGCTTCGCTACTTGCTCATAACCAAATAACTGCTTCGCAGTTTATCAGAAGGAGCTTTTCCTCCTCCTGATACAAGTAAGTCCCCACCCTCTGCTTATTGCTCTTCGCAATTAAAGCAGGGGATTTACTTGATTCGGTTCAAAATCTGATTTCTATGTATCATGAAGCATATTGGCGATGCTACTGTTCACTGATAATATTCCGTAAGTTTTTTTGTGAACGAAGGCCGCAGAAAGTCCGAAGCCATACCGCACCAATTTATGCGATCAACATAAATTCTTTGCATTACGAAGTGCGTTACTGAAAGCAGAACGAACAGCAACTTAGCGAGCGTTACTGTTCAACGTTAAATTCCGTAAGTTTTTTTGTGAACGAAGGTCGCCGAAAGCCCGAGACCATACCGCACCAATTTATGCGATCAACATAAATTCTTTGCATTGCGAAGCGCGTTACTAAAAGCAGAACGAACAGCAACTTAGCGATCATCGCCAAGAACAGAATGGACAGTAGCGTCAGCATACAATAACAAGGTTAGGGTTCCCACAAAAGCATTGTAAATTTTTCGTTCCTGTCGTATAATAAAGCAAAGAAATATTCAGAAAAAATCAGATCAGATACCTGAATTACGTTACATCTGTCCTGATTATTTTTACGAATTCCAGGAGGCTTTTTAATGAAGAAAAATGGACACAGACTACTTACTCTTGCAGCTTTAGTCGGAACTGCCGCAGGTGTTATTCATATTGCTAACCGTTTCATAGATGCCACATCTCAGCTTAAAGATATGCTGGAACAGCCACACAGCAGAACCTATGACTGGCGTTTTGGAAAGATTTTTTATACAAAACAGGGACATGGCACCCCTATTCTTCTTATTCATGATATCATGCCAGGTGCTTCCGGTTATGAATGGAATGCCATAGAGAAGCAGCTCGCAACCGAACATACCGTTTACACCATTGATCTTCTTGGATGTGGACGTTCCGAAAAACCGGATATTACTTATACCAATTTTGTATTTGCTCAGTTACTCTGTGATTTTGCCAAGAATGTGATTCGTGAGGAAACCGATGTTATTGCCAGTGGTTTCTCAGGTTCTTTTGCGATCATGGCTTACCGTAACAATTCCGACCATTTCCGCAAGATCATGCTGGTCAATCCACCAAGCTTCAGTTCCCTGAAGCAGGCACCTTGTAAAGACAACAAGCTCTTTAAGTATTTTATCGAGCTTCCGATTTTCGGAACTCTGATCTATCATATGGTAGCTTCCCGCGAATCCATCAGCAGTCTGTTTATGGAAAAGCTGTTCTACAATCCCTTCCATGTAACAGATACACTGGTAGACACCTATTATGAATCCGCTCACAAGGGCGGTTCCAACGCCAAATATCTGTATTCCAGCTACATTGGCAAATACCTGAATATCAGCATTAATAATGCCGTAGAATCTTCCGATGCATGCATCTATATTATTTCCGGAGAAAAAGAAGCTTCCGCTTCTCTTATCGCAGAGGAATATCAAAAGCTGAATTCTTCCATTGAAACCGCTGTGATCCCGGAAACCAGACATCTTCCTCATCTGGAAGATCCGGAACATTTCCTGGAACAGGTAGCTATTTTCCTGTAAAAACAGCTTATGATCCGGCACCAAAAACAAAATTTATCTATAGTAATTTTGGAAATCAACGTATCAAAAGAACATTGTTCATGTTCGGAGCCGTTGATCTTCATGCAGTAATTTGTGGAAATGCTATAAACCAACAAAAAGCCAATAAAAAAAGAGTACTGTTTCACGTGAAACATAAGTTTTCCCTCAAACAAACGTGAAACAATACTCTTTATTTTTTACCAGACTCACAGCATGCATCCGGACATTTCTCTTATCTAAGTGCCTGCTCCAGATACATGTGTGTTGTATTATCGATCAGCTTATGTGTCAGCTCTGCCATATGCTGTGTACTCTCCTGATTCTCAGAAGACAGCCATGTCTTGATCATTCCCACGCATCCATTCAGACAAAACGCATACGCATACTCAATATCACGGTTGTCTTTCGGCAGACGAATTGACAAGCGATGCAGCACTGTATCTGCGATCAGTTTTTCTATACGATTCACAAAAGCCATATCTCCATTCTTTCCAAGAAGTGCGATACAAATATCCTTATTATGATCCAGGATCGTAAATATCTGCTCAATAAAAGGATACGAGCTCTCCTTATTATTAAGAGGATCCAGAGGATAGTCTGCCACCAGATGCGTGATTTCCTCCATCAATTCAGCCTCAATGGATTCCAGCATCTGATAGATATCTGTATAGTGAAGATAAAATGTGGAGCGGTTGATATCAACTTCTTCCACCAGTTCCTTTACCGTAATCTCCTTAATGCTCTTCTTCTGCATAAGACGGGCAAGCCCCGCCCGCAACTGTGCCTTGGTCTTACGTACTCTTCTGTCAACTTTTTCCGCCATCTTAATTCCCCCTGCAATTCAAAAAAGCAAGCACGTTTCCTCCGCCTCAATCACCTGTCACTTACGATACTCTGCAACTGTCATACAATGATAATGCATCCTTCAAACGAATAAAAGCATTCGCTTTCTCTACGCCGATCTGTATGATACCAGATATCTGCTGTTGTTAAGAATTGACAAGATCAAAATTGTTAACGACGCCGACCTACACGATACCAGATATCTGCTGCATATTTGTGTTGAAACATAGGAATCCTGTCTGCATTTAATATTACCAACTGCACATAAATTCAAAGGAAATAACGTACTTTTTGTCTATTATGCAGTTTTTTATTTGTAATAGACACTTCCATTATTTCCGTCTATTAATATACATTCAGTAAAGATTTAATGGTTGTATCTGTGGTATGTGTTTAGTATAATACATCACGTAAAGAAAATCAACACTTTGTTTGATAATGGAATATAAAGCTATTAATAGATTTTAATATGATTAATAGATCTCGTCGCATTACTGGAATAAAGTTTGATTAATCAACTATGTTTGATAATACAATTTAATAAGAAAGGGATAGGTAATATGATCAAAAACGAATGGAAAAGCTTACTTCGTAACAAGCTCATGCTTATCGTCGTAATCGCCATTATCGTAATCCCGATCATCTATGCAGGTCTGTTTCTGAAATCCATGTGGGATCCTTACGGAAACGTAGACAGCCTGCCAGTGGCCGTGGTAAACGAAGACAAACCTGTCGAGTATAATGGCAAGACTTAAGCATAGGTAAGGACATGACGGATGAGCTGAAAGACAACGACTCAATGGCATTTAACATTGTAGACAGCAAGACAGCAGAGGACGGTCTGGCCAATGGAACCTATTACATGGTTATCAAAATTCCGGAAAATTTCTCCGCAAACGCAGCCACTGTAATGGACAACGAGCCAAAGCAAATGGAGCTATCCTATGAGACAAACCCTGGAACCAACTATATCGCCTCCAAGCTCAGTGAAACAGCAATGCTGAAGCTTCGTGATAACATTGCTTCCAAGGTTACGGAAACCTATACAGAAACCGTTTTTGATTCTATCTCAGAAGCAGGTGACGGAATGCAGGAAGCTGCAGACGGATCCGGAAAGATCGAAGACGGACTGAATACAGCAGCTGATGGTAACAAAACAATTACCAAAAACCTTAAGAAGCTTTCCACCAGTACTCTTACTTTCGTAAGCGGTGCTGACAGTCTCACGAGGCTTAAGACCTACACCGATGGTGTTGCAAAGGTTAACGATGGTGCAAAGAGCCTGGACGATGGTGCAGATCAGCTGAACAGCGGCGTTGCAACCCTCACAGAAAAGGTTCCTGAGCTGACAACCGGTGTGGATACTCTGGATAAAGGTGTTCAGCAGTACACCGCTGGTGTGGATGAGCTTAATAAAAATTCTGATACGCTGAAATCCGGCGCAAGCAGCCTGGAATCCGGTGCAAATGCATTAAGTGCAGGTATTGATACTCTTTCCGACGGAGCAACACAGTATGTAGCTGGTGCTGACACTCTTGCAGATGGAACTACCACCTATGTGGCTGGTGCTGGCAAACTCGCAGCCGGTGCCAAAGAGCTTGCAAAACTTGAAGACGGACTCACAACAGTTTCCAATGGTATCTCTCAGCTGAATACCGGTGTTACCAAAGGAACCGATGACTCACAGTCACTGATATCCGGAACACAGCAGCTGGAAAACGGACTGAAAGCCCTGAACGATAAGGTTTCTGCTCTGAAAGAGGGAACAACACAGGAATCCATCAACAAGCTTGCAGCCGGCCTTACTTCCGCAAAGGATGGTATGGACACAGCCGCAGCTGGTATGAACAGTGCTGCAGCTGGTATGAACAATGCGGCAGACGGAATCAACAACGCAGCCGGATATATCACTCAGGCCGCAGGTATCACAAGTCAGACCAGCAGCAGTATCACAGACAGTCTGATCCCTGCTCTCCAGAATGCAGGCACACAGTTCTCACAGGTAGGTGATCAGGTCAGCAACATCCTTACAGGATACGGACAGCAGACAACGGAGGCACTTACTGATGCAAATACCAAGATCGGTACTGCCGGACAGACAATGACCTATTTAGCAGCACAGCTTCAGGCGATTCAGGCAACCGCTTCTGAGGACGGAACCATTTCCGCAGCAGCTCTGAATGATGTGATCAACGCTTTAAACAGCGTAGCCGGTGGAATGACTGGCGTGGACGGTTCTTACATGAGCAGCTATTCTGATCAGGTTTCACAGCTTGCAGCTGGTGTATCCGGTCAGCTCTCTTCTACTCAGGAAAATCTGAATGCTGTTGCTTCCAAGCTTAACGAAGCAGCTTCCGGACTGACTCAGATCTCCGGAGGACTGACTCAGGGTGCCGGCACACTTTCTGAGGGTGCAACAACCATGACAGATGGTGCAAACCAGATGAGTGCAGGTGCAACAACCATGAGCGCAGGTGCAGAGCAGTTATCTGCAGCTACAAGTCAGCTTCCTACAGATCTGATCGCTCAGCTTTCTGCAGGTGTTACCCAGCTGTATCAGGGTGCACAGGCTGTAAACACAGGAACCAAGAACGTTTCCGCAGGACTTCAGTCTCTGGAAGACGGCACAGTCGAAGCCTTCCCGGCTGCAGCAGCAGGAATCAAAGCTCTGAACGATGGATTTGACCAACTGACATCTTATGATAAGCAGCTCAACGATGGTGCAAAGAATCTGAAAACAGCCGGCAAACAGATCACTGGCGCACTTCCGGATATCAAATCCGGTGCAGGTCAGCTGGCAGATGGTTCTAAGGCACTGACAGATGGAATCACAACTTACACCGATGGTATTGCTAAGCTTTCCGAAAACAGTGCTGCTCTTACAGACGGCACCAAGAAACTGGCAACAGGAGCCAATGCTCTTTCCAGCGGTGCTACTACTCTTGCAGATGGAACAAAAGCATTAGCCGATGGTTCCGGAACACTGACAACCGGAATCACAACCTACACCGATGGTGTTGCTAAGCTTTCCGAAAACAGCTCCGCTCTTACAGACGGTACCAAAAAGCTCTCAACAGGAGCCAAAACCCTTTCCAGCGGTGCTACTACTCTTGCAAACGGTACTAAGACATTAGCAAACGGTACCTCAACACTTCTCAGCGGTACCGAGAAGCTTGTAAGCAACAACAGCACACTTAACAATGGTGCAAAACAGCTTGCAGATGGCGCTGCCCAGATCCAGAGCGGTTCCTCTCAGCTGTATGATGGCTCCAAGAAGCTTGGAAGCGGTATGAAAGAACTGAAAGACGGTTCCAAGACACTGACCACAAGCCTCAGCGATGGAGCTACCACTGTAAAAGACAATTCAGCAAGTGATGAAACGATCAAAATGTTCGCAACTCCTGTTGTAAACGATGAAACAAAACTTACCGATGTCCCGAATAACGGACACGCAATGGCACCTTACATGATGTCTGTAGGCCTCTGGGTCGGCGCACTGGCATTCTGCCTGATGTATCCTCTGGCTCAGTATAAAGGCAAACTGAAATCCGGTTTCGCATGGTGGGCAAGCAAAGCTTCCGTCCTTTATCCGGTAGCGATCCTTCAGGGAATCTGCCTGATCCTGCTGTTACGTGCATTTAACGGATTCACACCTGCAGAGATGGGCAAAACCGTACTCTTCGCCTGCCTGACATCAATGACCTTTACCTCTATCATGTACTTCTTCAACATTACTCTTGGTAAAGTAGGAAGCTTCCTGATGCTGGTATTCATGGTCGTTCAGCTTGCAGGATCTGCCGGAACTTATCCGGTTGAGGTTTCACCTTCATTCGTTGCAAAGATCCATGCATACGTTCCGTTTACTTATACGGTCGACGCATTCCGTGCAACGATCAGCGGTGGCCGGAGCATTACCACTTCCATTATTGTAATGGTTGCACTGTTAGTGATCTTCACAATCCTGACGATCCTTCAGTTCAATCACATGACCAAGAGAAAGAAAGCAGGAAAAGTTGTTCTCTTCGACTGGCTGGAAGAAAGAGGTCTTGCATAATACTTAGTTACTGACAGAAGCTCCCCCGAACCTTCTGTTAGATATAGAAAAATTAAAACTGTACAGTTGTTCAGATGAGCTTCTGTACAGTTTTTTTATGTTGTCCTCGTCAATTCTCCACGCTATAATTATAGCAGTTATAGAAAATCAAGCTCGCCAGTACACCGTGCCTGACCTATGCCGCAGATTTCAGTTCAGAAACATTCCTGTCAGATTCAGAAGAAGCGGCAATATGACTTCTCAGATCTACTCACAAATCGGAGCTCTTTCTGACTGCAAGCCTGCGGTTTTCAATGGAAAAGCAACCTGGTATGCATCTAATCCACTGACCGCAAAAACAGACGGAATCATCACCTATGCTACACCATTTACCGTCTTCAGGGTAAAACCTGGAAAGCTATCGGCAATACAAAAAATACAACCTACACCGATAAAAAGCCAGGCACCGCAACCAACTACCGTATCCGTGCATACCGCATCACAAACGGTAAAAAAATATACGGACCTTATTCATCTGTAAGGACCGTAAAATAATAGCAACATAAAAACACCCCGGAAAATCCTGATCTATGTGGTGTCTCCGAATATCTGATCATCAAGCGGATATTCGGAGAGCACCTTATTGTTTGCGGATCTCCGAGGTGTTTTTATTTATTTTCTTAATATTTTATTTTTCCGTCTCAGCTGTTGGTGTTGCTGTGGCTTCTGTCTCTGTTTCACCGTTTACCATGGTTTCATATGCATTGAACATTTCTTTTACTGTCATTTTGTTTACAAGAAATACCTTGTCTCCAACGACAGCTGCATAATAGTTTGTGTCATATGTGTAGAAGGTAACGGTTGTCTGGTTCTTGTCAGAGTCTGTGAATACAGCGGTCATCTCCGGATCTGCAGCCGGTGTATAAGCGTCTGTCAGTCTCTTCTGTCCTGCCATGTTTATCAACTTGTTGTAGAAGGTAGTAAAGGTTGTACTTTCTATTTCCTTACCATTCAGCTGATAAGTTGTTGTTTCTTTCTCGTTTCCGTCATCATCTGTGGATGTTTCACGTGAAACATTTACAGTACTTGTTGTTTCACCGTAAGTAACCTGGAGCTGATCCAGATTTTTTACAGACACATAATTGACGATCAGTGACCAGAGATCTGACGGCGTCTTGTCAATAACTGCACTCAGTGTATCCGTTGACATTGTATAGATCTGTTTGTTATCTACCGTTACATATCTGCTGCCATCTCCTGCCTCATCGCCAACGTAAATGACAAGCTGTTTATCACTGTGGTTGTCTTGCTGTCTGCATCTTCTGAGCTGCTATCCGTGTCAGCGCTGGCGCCGCTCTCAGAATCACTCTCAGAGGCCGTAGAATCGTTTTCTCCGGATTCTGTACTGTCTGTGCTGTTATTCTTCACCTTTTCCTGATAATCCACTGTAATCGTCGCATAGGCTTATCAAGGCCATACTGGGAAAGATCCTCTGCATTGTAGTTTACAAACTGGTCAAATGCAAAGTTTCCAAGTCCGGAGGTTACATTTCCTGCTGCCGTTGTATCGGCAGACTCTTTATCGCTGTTTCCGTCACCGGAAACATCCCAGGTAGCTCCGTCGGAATTTTCTTCCAGGACATAGGAATCTTTATTCTCACTGACCTGGACCTTTTTCACTGTGGAAGAATCAATTGTCGGGAAATCTTCTCCCTGTGCATAATCGTAAAGGGAATTCATAAACGGAGACACTGTATCTGCTGCCACTACATATACCGTGCTGTCATCATCATCCTTGGAAATGTAATACTGATTCGTAGACGTATTCTCATCTCCGATGTTGAGCTTCGTTGTCCCATCAGCGGTATCAACGGTTACTGTGTTAGATGGAGAATCCAGTCCGTATTCCGTAAGATCCTCCACATCCTCCAGGACTCTGTCCGCTTCCACCTTTTTGATGGCGGAAGCTGCGGAATCCAGAGTTGTCTGATTTACAGGAAAAGCAGTCTCATCCTTTTTCACCCAGGAATCATCTTTTTTCTCAAAGGTCACTTCCTTCTTGTCTACGATAAATTCCAGGGATTTAATGTCATCCGTTTTCACGGAAAACACTTCTGTTTTGCTTTCCTCTTCGCTGCTCTCTGTCTTTTCTTCTTTGGATACGTAGGTGTTCAGTCCCACATAAACGCCGCCGAGAACTGCCAGAACAACAACTGCTGAAACAAGTTTGGTCGATTTTTTCATTATGCTTTTCTCCTCTTAAGCCAGATCAGGAATCCTGCAACAAGGAATACTCCCGGGATCAGACCAATGGTACAGATCTTCCAGAAGGCTGCATCATAATCGGTTACTGTCAGGCTTGTGGACTCAAGGCTCTTGGATGGAATAGAAACGGAATTACTGTCGTCTGTGCTGGTCATCCAGTTTAAGGACTCCAGAAGGAGCTTTTCATTTCCGCCGGATACCATCTGGTTTATCTGGCTCTCCATCAGATTTGCTGTGGAGTAGTAAACGATCTGTGTTTCCTTATCATCATCCAGTTTCTCAGTGATGGCAACACCAAGATCAAACGGTCCGTCTACATCTCCGTCTTCCTTTTCGATATTGCTGCTCTGCATATTTGTTTTGGAGTAAGCCTTGTCAGAGGTTGTCAGGATACTGTCGATGGTTACGGTATCTCTTACATCATCTGTTTTCTGAATGCCCTGCGCATATGGTGCCAGTACATAGGAGCCTGCAGAAGCTGTCTCAGAGCTTGCATCTGTGCTGTTGACTGTTGGTACAAGATAATATGGCATCTGCATTCCATAATGCTGATTATCACCCTCAAATACGATTCCCTCGGCACACTTTACACCATAGTTTTCAAGAACCGCATCAAAGTTCGGCAGATCATCCTGTGTATAATCCGAGAAGATCATAGCTTTTCCGCCTGCCTCCAGATAATCCAGGAGCTCTGTTTTTTCTTCCTCGGAAATATCGCTGGTCGGAGATACGATCATCAGGCAGTCTGCATCATCCGGAACCTTTCCCTCTGTGAGAAGGTTCAGCTCCTTGATATCAATGTTTGCTTTCTGGATATCTTCTTTAAAGCTGGAATCCAGATCTTTTTCTCCGTGTCCGGATAAGGTGTACATGATCGGAAGATCCTCGGATGTCACATAGCCGATCGCACTTGTGATCTGTCCTTCTCCATCAAATCCGGTAGTAGTCTGCTGCCAGGTATTATAGTCTACTGAAGAGGAATACATATCGTTGTAATTGATAACCTTGTTTCTGTCGCCGCAGACTACGATCAAGCTGTTTGACGCAAGATCATCGGTTGTATATTCCGATGCAAATTTCGGATTTACAACAGGGTCTTTCACCTCAACTTTAATATGCTTGGACTCATCTTTATAACGTGAAAGCAGATTGGAGATCGTGTCGTCCTCAGAACCGCTTGCCGCGATCTGATAAATGGTAACATCCTTATCCAGTGCCTTCAGTACCTTCTTTGTTTCATCACCGATGGTGTAAAGCTTGGATGAGCTTACATCCAGCTGTGAATATTTGGATGGGATCGCCCCGACGATCATATTGATCACAACCACGATCACGATAAAGACAGCTGCCATAGCCATGCTGTAGGAACCATTTTTGATATGTTTTTTGCTGATGGTGCCTACCAGCTTTTTCGGATCCGGTTTATGTTTCTTTTTGCCGGAGTCCTGTGCTGTCTCCGGTACGGCTGCCTCGCCTTTATTTTTCTTAAATTTCTCACTGAATTTCATTTCCATTCACCCCCTAGTTCCAGCGTCTCTTCTGAATGGACTGCATGGTAAGGAACAGGCAGATCGCAATAACAGAAATAAAATAAACGATTCCTGTCACGTCAAACACGCCGTTTGTAAAATTATCATAATGTCCACTCAGGTTAAATACGTTCAGTACCTTCTGGATACCGCCCTGGAAAATACTGGATTTTACAACGTATACGATCACAAGAGCAATCTCTCCCACAGCTCCGATCACTACAGAGATCAGGACATTTTTGATCATGGTATAAATGATGATAGCGATCGCCACGATCAGAAGTCCGAATGCCACTGCGGTTGACATGGAGGTCTGTGAAAAGAATGAGGAAATTCCGTTCATCATATAGAAGGCGAACAGGAATACAAAAGTAAGTACTGCTGCAATTACCTGGCTTTCTGTAAGTGCTGACATAAATACACCGATCGCCAGATTCGCGCATCCCAGAAGGAAAAATCCCAGGATCCCGGTGTATGCGGAAGCATAGGAAATCGTTCCGAACTTACTCATGATCAGAGGATAAACGCACATGATCACGACCGGAATGGCAAACACAGCTACCAGTGCAAGATATTTTCCAAATACGATATCCCATACAGATACCGGTGCGGTCAGAAGAAGCTGATCCGTTTTCTGCTTGCGCTCTTCTGCAAGTACACGCATGGAAAGGATCGGCACACCGATCAGGAACACAAAGGTCAGTGCGCTTAAGGTAGTTTCAAATTTTGAATAGCCGCCTGAAAGCTGATATGCGGAAAAATAAATTCCGGTCAGCACCAGGACGAAAAATATGAAGAGATATCCAACCATGGAGGTCAGATAGCTTTTCAGTTCTCTTTTAAAAATCGCTGTCATGACTGATCCCCCTCTTTCTCATCAGAAGCCTTCTCTGGTTCCCCGTTTTTTTCTTCCTGAGTTTTTTCTTCTTCCGATGATCTGTCTTCTACCGGTTTCCACTGTGAGCTTTCCGGTTTTCCGGCGGATTTTTTCTCTCCTTCGGTAAGCTCAAGGAATACATCCTCAAGGGAAACTCTCTTAACCTGCATCTCGTAGATTGGACAGTTCGCTTTTGCCATAGCGTAGAAGACTTTTTCACGGATATCCACATTTTCCTGAATGGAAAGTTTTGTTTTCCACAATTTCTCATCGCTGTCATAGGACATTTCCACCCCGGTTACGCCTTCGATCGTTTCCAGAGCTTTTCGAATCGTGTCTTTCTCGCCTTTTATCTTCATAAGGAGGCTGTTGGAGCCTGCTGCCAGACGTTCCAGATTATCCGGTGTATCGCTGGCTACCAGCTTTCCATGGGAAATGATCAGAACATAATCACACACTGCTCTTACCTCGGAAAGGATATGGGAGCTTAGGATAACCGTGTGCTTCTGCTTCAGGCCTTTGATCAGGTCACGGATCTCGATGATCTGCTTCGGATCAAGTCCTACTGTCGGCTCATCCAGGATGATCACCTCCGGATATCCCAGGATTGCCTGTGCAAGGCCCACCCTCTGGCGATAACCTTTGGAAAGGTTTTTGATCAGACGGTCTTTCATGTCTGTGATCTTTACCATATCCATGACTTCTTTTATCTGCTTGTCTTTTTGGTTTCTTGGGATTTTTTTCAGATCAGCCGCAAATTTCATGTACTCAAGAACAGTCATGTCAAAATAGAGCGGCGGCATTTCCGGCAGATAGCCGATACATTTCTTGGCTGCCTCCGGTTCCTCCAGAATATCATGACCATCGATCATCACTTTTCCTTCTGTGGAAGCAATGTATCCTGTGATCATGTTCATAGTTGTTGATTTTCCTGCACCGTTGGGGCCCAGGAATCCGTAAATTTTCCCCTTTTCGATCTGAAAGGAAAGATGGTCAACTGCAGTATGATCGCCATACTTTTTGACCAGATTACTTACTTCGATCACTTTACTCTCCTCCTTTTATTCTCAGGGAAATACTTTTTTTAATTATCGATTTCCCATTTTATAAGATGCCAGAGGCAAAAGGTCCTGAAACTGAAGCCCTTGACTCTGGCGTCTTTTCAACACCAATAGAAAATGCCCCTGGATGAAACAGAGAATGGGGGAATCCAGGGGCATCTCTATCGGATTATAGTGTAAAAGTAATTTGTGATAAAAGTAGGATAAATTTGTGATAATTTTGTGAAACTCCCGGACAAAAAAATCTCCTGTCGGACAGATTTTGCCTTTGTTCGACAGGAGGTATCTTATGCCAGTGGCTCTCTGAGCGGTGTTCCGGCTTTTCTCGGATATTTGCCTGGGGTGTTCTTTACCTTCTCGATAATGACCAGGGAGCGGCCGATCTCAGATCCCGGAAGGTCAAAGTACTGAATATCCTGATCTTTCCACCAAGGATCTTTACTGCTTTCTCTGCTGCTTCTGCTTCTTCCTTTACAGAACCGGATTTATAGGAGACAAAAAGCCCTCCGACTTTTACATACGGGAGACAGTATTCAGACAGGGTTGCCAGTCCGGATACTGCTCTGGATACGCAGAGATCATATTTTTCTCTGTAGGCTTTGTTTTTTGCATATTCTTCAGCTCTTCCGTGAATGGCGGAAATCCCCTCCAGGCCCAGGAGCGCAAAGGTTTCTTCCAAGAATTTTACTCTTTTATTGAGGGAGTCCAGAAGGCAGGCTTCCACCTCCGGGAAGGCAATCTTCAGGGGAACACCCGGGAATCCGGCGCCGGTTCCGATGTCCATAACGGTTTTTATCTTACCCATATCTACAGCCTTGACGCAGCAGAGGCTGTCCAGGAAATGTTTCACGAGAACCTCGTCAAATTCTGTGATACCGGTGAGGTTCATGACTTTGTTTTTTTCTACAAGATATTCGTAGAACCGAATAAACTGGTTTTTCTGCGTGTCACTGAGTGTGATCCCAAGCTCCTCGCAGCCTTTTTCCAGGATTTCTAAATTGTACATGCAGCTTCCTCTCTTATTTTCTGTGTTTTATTGTTATTCTTTGTATTATCTGTGTTTATGTTCGGATCTGCTTTCCAGATATACAAGAAGCACGGAAATGTCAGCCGGGGATACACCGGAGATACGGGACGCCTGGCCGATGGACACCGGTCTGTAGGCTTCCAGCTTCTGGCGTGCCTCAATGCGGAGGCTTCCTACATCTTCGTAATCAATGTCTTCCGGAAGCTTTTTCTGCTCCAGTTTCTTAAATTGCTCTACCTGCTTCATCTGACGGCGGATGTAGCCATCATATTTGATGTTGATCTCTACCTGCTCACATACATCTTCCGGAAGCTCCGGTCTTTCTTTATCGATGGGTGCAAGCACCTTATAGTTAAGCTCCGGCCGACGGATCAGCTCTGCAATGGTGGTTCCGGATTTCAGAAGGGTACTGTTCAGAGATTCCAGAAGGCTCTGTACCTCTGCAGAACCACCTACGGTTGCATGTTCCACTCTCTCGATCTCTTCCTGGATCCGGCGCTCTTTTTCCTGTAATTTATGGTATGTCTCATCATCGATCAGCCGACCTCCCAGCCTTTTTTACGAAGACGAAGATCTGCGTTGTCCTGGCGGAGGAGCAGACGGTACTCAGCACGGCTTGTCATCATTCGGTACGGCTCATGGTTCTCCTTTGTTACCAGATCATCGATGAGAACGCCAATATATGCCTCTGAGCGGTCCAAAATCAGCTGTTCCCGGCCTTTTACCTCCATAGCTGCATTAATTCCCGCTATGAGGCCCTGAGCGGCTGCTTCCTCATATCCGGAGCTTCCGTTAAACTGTCCGCCGCTGAAAAGGCCCTTGATCTTTTTGAATTCCAGTGTGGGATAGAGCTGGCGCGGATTAATGCAGTCATACTCAATAGCGTAAGCATTTTTTACAATCCTGGCGTTCTCCAGACCCGGTACGGAATGGTACATCTCGTACTGAACATCCTCCGGCAGGGAGCTGGACATTCCGCCGATGTACATTTCATTTGTGTAAAGACCTTCCGGTTCGATAAATACCTGATGGCGTTTTTTGTCTGCAAAACGAACTACTTTATCCTCAATGGACGGACAGTAACGTGGTCCGGTTCCTTCGATCATTCCGGAATAAAGGGGGGATCTGTCCAGATTTGCACGGATGATCTCGTGTGTTTTTTCGTTTGTATAGGTCAGCCAGCAGGATTTCTGCTCGATCTGTACAGCTTCCGGGTCTGTGGAAAAAGAGAACGGTACGACTCTTTCATCTCCGAACTGCTCTTCCATCTTAGAATAATCAATGGTGTTTCCGGCGATTCTGGCCGGAGTTCCTGTTTTGAAGCGGAACATTTCGATCCCCAGCTTTTTCAGGGAATCCGTAAGGTAATTGGCTGCCTGAAGGCCGTTCGGTCCTGTATAGTTGCTGACGTCGCCGTAAATGCAGCGGGCCTTGAGGTAGGTTCCTGTACAGAGGACTACAGCTTTTGCGTGGTAGGTGGCTCCTGAGAAGGTTTTTACACCGGTGATGTGCCCGTCTTCTACCAGAAGCTCGGTCACTTCACCCTGGCGGATGGTTAAGTTCTCTGTATTTTCCAGTGTCTTTCTCATTTCTGTACTGTAGGCCTGTTTATCGGCCTGTGCACGAAGGGAATGGACTGCAGGGCCTTTGGACTGGTTGAGCATTTTGGACTGGATGAAGGTTTTGTCTATGTTTTTACCCATTTCCCCACCGAGAGCATCCAGCTCACGGACGAGATGCCCTTTGGAGCTGCCGCCTACATTGGGGTTGCAGGGCATAAGGGCGATGCTGTCTACGCTGACTGTGAACATGACTGTGTTGAGCCCTAAGCGGGCGCATGCCAGTGATGCTTCGCAGCCTGCGTGGCCGGCGCCTACTACTATGATGTCGAAAAACTGTTCCAGATTTTTCATGCTTTTTCTCCTTTATTTTTCTCTTATTCTTTTTCTTTATTTTTCTTTGTGATTTTCTTTTTCTTTGTTTATTGTGTGGTTGGTTTTTGGTTTTAGTTTTGGTTTCTTGGCAGAGGGCCTGTTTTTTTTGCTTTGGGAAACTGTGGAAAACCGCAAAGGGGCCGTAAAGCCACGGCCCCTCTGCACACCCCTCGGGCTTTTTTTTAGGAGTTCTTGGGTTGTGGTGTGTGATACGGTGTTGACTTTTGTCTGTATGCTTCGGTATTGGATGTGAAACGTTGTGCCTATTGTTGTGATGGAACTGTAACGAGGTTCTCGACGTGCGGTGCACGTCTGCGGGGTTATTCCTGCTTCCGTCTGCCATATTTCGCTCAGTGTTGAATTGCCAGTACAGAAGCATACAGGTACAAGTTAGCATCTTTCAGCATTCCACAATCGCCGCACTATATAAAAAGGCCCAGGGGTGTGCAGAGGGGCGCGGCCTTGTGCCCCTTTGCGGTTTTCTCACATTTCAATGTGATCTACCTCTGCGGGGCCGCAGCCTATGTGCCATACAGCCGGAGGCCGCAGCCTATGCGGCATATACGGCCGAGGTTCCACAACCCATGCGGCATATACAGCCGGAGTTCCGCAATCTATGCGGTATATACGGCGGGGTCTCCGCAATCTATATTATGCAACAATATATCCTACAGAAATATACAAAGTTCCGTTTGATATATTTCGGCTTAGTGTCGAATTGCCGATACAGAAGCATACAGACACAAGTTAGTTTCTTTCAGCATTCCACAATCGCTGCACTATATAAAAAAGGCCCAGGGGTGTGCAGAGGGGCGCGGCCTTGTGCCCCTTTGCGGTTTTCTCACATTCCAATGTGATCTACCTCTGCGGGCTTCCGCAGTCCATGTGGCATACAACAGGTAGCCGCAATCTATGCGGTTATACGACCGGAGTTCCGCAATCCATGCGGCATATACGGCCGGAGTTCCGCAATCTATGCGGCCATTCGGCCGGGGCCTCCGCAGCCCATGCGGTTATTATTTCCCCATACAAAATTTAGAAAATATCTCATTAACAAGGTCTTCCCCAAGTGATTCTCCCAGAATCCGTCCCAGACTTCGTATGCATCTGTCAGGTCTATGGAATAAAAATCCTCCGGCATTCCGCTTTCTATGCTATTTTCTACCAGAGAAAGACTTTCCTGTGCTTTTAAAAGCTCCTGTCTGTGGCGTTCATTGGTGATGTAGACTTCATCATTGAAGTCAATCTCCCCACTGAAGAACATTTCCCGGATTTTTTCTTCCAGGTCTGTGATCCCGGTTTCTTCTTTTGCGGAGATTGGGATTACCGGCTGGTTTATTCTGCTCTTTAAATCCTCTATATCTATAGCAGATTCAAGGTCTGTCTTGCTGTAGAGGACAATTGTCTTTTTCTCTTGCAAAATTTTTATGATTTCTTCGTCGTTTTCATCTAACGGTACGGAGGAATCTACGACATAGAGGATCAGGTCTGCGTCTGCTGCCATTTCTTTGGCTTTGGATACGCCGATTTTCTCTACGATGTCTTCTGTCTGGCGGATTCCGGCTGTGTCAGCAATCTTTAATGTGATCCCATGCAGGTTGATATACTCTTCCAGTACGTCTCTGGTGGTTCCTGCGATATCGGTCACGATGGCTCTGTCCTCTCCCAGAAGCAGGTTCAGCAGAGAAGATTTCCCTGCGTTCGGCTTACCCAGGATCACGGTCCGGATACCTTCCTGTATGATCTTTCCGTCTCCGGCTGTTTTTAACAGGTTCTGTATTTTTTCTTTTTCTTCTGCTACGATCTGCTCTAATTCTTCCGAATATCCTGTCAGATCATAGTGCTCTGGGTCGTCTAATGCCGATTCAATGTACGCTATATGGTACAGTAGTTTTTCTCTGATCTGCTGTACAGTTTTTCGGACCGAGCCTTTTAATTGTCCTACAGAATTCTTTAATGAGTACTCATTTTTGGACTGTATCACATCCATAACGGCCTCTGCCTGGGAAAGATCGATCCTTCCATTGAGGAATGCACGCTTGGTAAATTCTCCCGGCTCGGCAATAATGGCTCCGTTTTTCAGCACAGTTTCCAGTACCTTTTTCATAGCTAAAACGCCACCGTGGCAGTCGATTTCTATGGTATCTTCTCCTGTGTATGTCCGTGGTCCGCGCATGGCCATGACCAGCACTTCGTCTACCATTCTTCGTTATCATAAATATATCCATAATGGATGGTGTGGCTTGGGACGTTTTTCAGAGATTTTTTTCCACCCTTGGAACGGTATACTCCGGATGCGATCTCAAAAGCCTCCGGGCCACTGATCCTGACGATCCCGATTCCCGATGCGCTCATGGCTGTGGAAATCGCAGCAATCGTTGTCTCTTCCATTTTTCACTCTCCTTTGTCAAACGGATAAAAGCATTCGGATAAAAGCATCCGGTTAAACGCAAAAATGTTACTCCGGAAAAGCTTTTTACACGCAAAAAACACGTGTTATTCACGCTTTCACCTAGAATAACATCTTCTGTCAGTTTCCATATTTATAATGCTAGAGCGTGTTTGAAAAAGGCTTTCTGCAAGATGTGCGTCACAATTTGTGGGAGATTTTGTCCGGATGAAGGCGCGTAGCGGGCTACGGCAACTGAATTCGGGCAAAATATACCGCAAAGTGGGGCGTGCAGATTGCGGGAATGATTTTTCAAATACGCTCTAATCTCTGCATTCCGGATGTCCGCTGCAGAAATATCTTTTTGTTATTTGCTCTTCAATGATTATAAAGAATTGTTGCGGAGATTGCAATGATAATTTTTAATTTTCAGTTCCATACAAAAAAGCCGTACCCACGGAGCTTACGCTCCGGGATACGCTTATAGCTTTACCGGTGGATCATCAATTATTGCGTTTCAGTTTTACTACTACATGTCTGTAAGGTTCTTCTCCCTCACTGACTGTCTCTACATAGCGGTTGCCCTGCAGAGATGCATGATGATCCTTCTTTCGTACGGATTCATCGGTTCCAGAACTACCGGTTTTCTGGTTTTCTTTACCTTGAAGGCAATTCCTCTTGCAAGGTTCTCCAGAGTTTCCTTACGACGGCGTCTGTAGTCCTCGGTATCGAGTTTTACACGAATGTAGGTAGACTCGCCTTTGTTTACCACAAGGCTTGTCAGATACTGAAGAGAATCCAGTGTCTGGCCTCTTTTTCCGATGAGGATACCCATATCCTCACCTTCAAAATCCACATCCAGAGAACCGTCTGCAGTGTTGTATTTCGATGTGATCTCCACTTCTCCAAGATCCATGGAACCGAATACGTCACGAAGAAATACGACTGCTCTCTCCTCAACCTCTCTGATCTTCTCCGGATCGCTGAGGATCTCTATCGGTCTGCCCTGCTTCGGTGCTCTCTCACGTGTTTCCTTCGGCTGACGCTCCTTTGGAGCTCTTGGCTGTTTCTCACGTGCAGGCTTTGCTTTGCCCTGGAAATCCCTTGCAGGTCTTTCCTTTGGTGCTGCTGCCTTTGCAGGTGCTTCTTCGGATGCCTTCTCCACCTGTACAGCTTCTTTCTTCACCGGCTTCTTCTCCTCTGCAGGAGCTGCTTTCGGTGCAGATTCTTTCTTTACATCCGGAGTAAAGGCTTTTCTAATTTCTTCTCTTCTTTGATAGCGTCCAGTTTCACGGACTCTACCAGTTCATCGATCTCCTGCATATCAGAAACTGGCTCGATTCTGCGAACTTTGATCACGGCAGGTTTGCTGCCGATTCCGAAGAATCCGGAGCTGCCTTCACTGATAACCTGAATATCAAGCTGGTCACTGGAAGTTCCAAGCTCAAGACACGCTTTTGTGATAGCTTCATTCTTTGTTTTTGCTGAAAACTGAATGTAATCCTCCATTACGAACCCCTCCGTTCCTGATTATTTCTTCTTATTTCTCTCATCAAAGTCTCTTACGA
>ENA-OQHY01000033-OQHY01000033.1-human-gut-metagenome-genome-assembly--contig:-NODE-33-length-70123-cov-6.651480_pt1 | contig 70123 bp, 75 predicted proteins | sample MGYA00242570_ERZ504733 | MGnify/ENA primary metagenome ERZ504733 (study PRJEB26092, sample SAMD00036219) | human gut metagenome | host: Homo sapiens | study: EMG produced TPA metagenomics assembly of... | reverse complement strand
AGCGTAGTATCTCTCGTTCTTACGAGAAAAATAAGAAAGGGGAAAGTTACTGTAAAACAAATAATGTAATCAAAAAGGAAAAACTTTTATTAAAACGAAATCACAGATTAACAAACATCCGTAAAAACTATTTGAATCAGACCATATCTGAGATCGTAAATCGAAAGCCAAGATTTATTTGTATTGAAGATCTGAATGTCAGCGGAATGATGAAAAATAGACATTTATCCAAAGCAGTACAGGAACAAGGATTTTTTGGTTTAGAAAACAGCTTGAATACAAATGCAATGATAAAGGGATCCAGCTTATTGTGGCTGATCGGTTTTATCCATCATCAAAGCTTTGCAGCTGCTGTGGAAACATCAAAAAAGATTTGAAGTTATCTGACAGGGTTTATAGATGTGAATGTGGGAATATGATTGACAGAGATTTTCAGGCATCTATAAATCTCAAGGCTTATGGAGAACGATTTGCAAGCTAACACTGAAACGTTAATGCAAATATGTACGGATACGTTAGTCCGGAATTTACGCTTATGGAGAGTACAAGAACTTGTGAGTAGATAGATATTTATATCATCAAAAGCATACTCGTTGAAGTAGGAATGAAACATGGAAGTTTATAACTTTTTATAAGTTTTCAGTAACGGATGAAGTAGATATGTGTAAAGCAATTCAGGAAATGTATGATGATGGAGTTCGACAAGGACGAGATGAATTGTTAAAGGAATTAATTCAAAGAAAGTTACAGAAGAAAAAAACTTCTGAGCAGATTGCGGAAGAGTTAGAGGAAAGTGTGGAGGTTATTGAAAAAATCATAAAAGCAATGTAATAGTGCATTGTTTGAAAGCAAATATAAAACAAATACCACGCAAAACAGAGCAGAAGTGAGTACATAATAGGAAGGTTTATTTATGATAAATATAATTCGCGTCGGAAGAGAACGCTTGAAAGAAGCGTATGAAATTGTAAATAAGGTAGACCAGAGGATGAATGTTCCGGAATGGTTTGTCGCAGAACCGTATGAGGAATTTGATTTCTGGATGAGAGAAGAACGAGGACTTTTGTATCTTGCTGTTGATGAAGATGAAAATGTAGGAGCCATGTTCTTCGTAATTTTGCCGGGACTGCATCCTGATAATCTTGGATATGATCTTAATATGGAAGAAGAGCAGCTGAAACTTTGTGCAATGATGGATACAGCGGTGGTACTGCCGGAGTTTCGTGGGCATCATTTACAATATGAAATGATGCAGCATGCGGAAGAAGATTTGAGACAGCTGGGATATCAGTATCTGCTCTGTACCGTACATCCGGAAAATGTTTTCAGCAGATCCAATGTCATGAAACAAGGATATAAGAAGATGCTTACGAAGGAGAAATATGGTGGATTCTTAAGAGATATCTGGATGAAAGATATTATATGATTGCGAGAATTGCATAGCAATGGAGCAAGCCGGTTACATCAGTGAGTGGAAAAATTTATTTTTGACACTCACATCATTATATAATATAGAAAAAAGAAAAGGTATGTGGTATACTCTCGACATAGTTAAGAAATGACATAACAGAAACAGATAGAAACAGATTTCTAGAAACAAACTGACAGAGACATGCGGATGAAAGGAGTAACAGAAATGGAGACATACATGCAAATGCTTGGAAGACTTGCAAAGAATGCATCCCGCGGAGCGGCAAAGCTTGGAACAAAAGCAAAGAACAGAGGACTTCTCGTAGTGGCAAATGAACTTGTGGAAGAGAGAGAATTGATTTTACAGGAGAATGCAAAGGATATCGAAGCTGCGAAAGATAAGGGCGTGAAACAGTCATTGATCGACAGATTGGCACTGACGGAACAGCGAATTGAAGATATGGCAGAAGGTCTGCGTGAAATTGCTGCACTGGATGATCCAATCGGAGAAGTACTTGGCATGAAGACAAGACCGAACGGACTTCGTATCGGAAAGAAACGCGTACCGCTTGGCGTTGTCGGAATCATCTACGAATCCAGACCGAATGTGACAGCAGATGCATTTGGCCTTTGCTTCAAGACAGGAAATGCGGTAATTCTCCGTGGCGGAAGTGATGCAATCCATTCTAACAAGGCAATCACGCGTGCAATCAAGACAGGTCTTCGCAAAGCAAAGTTATCCCAGGATCTCATTCTTCTCGTAGAAGATACAAGCAGAGAAGTTGTAAATGAGATGATGAAGATGCATGGTTGGATCGATGTTCTGGTTCCGAGAGGTGGAGCAGCACTTATTGCAAATGTAGTTGCGAACAGCACTGTTCCGGTAATTGAGACAGGGACCGGAAATTGTCATGTATATGTTGATGAGACAGCAGACATTAAGATAGCAACAGATATTATTGAAAATGCGAAGACACAGCGCCTTGGTGTGTGTAATGCATGTGAATCACTTGTGATTCATTCCAAGATTGCAGAGGTAGCTTTGCCTAAGATCGTAACAAAACTGAAAGAACATGGAGTAGAGATTCGTGGAGATGAGAGAGCGCAGGCAATCAGTTCTGAGATCATCCGGCAACAGAAGAAGACTGGGGAACAGAGTACCTGGATGCAATCATTTCCGTGAAGATTGTTGATTCCATTGATGAGGCAATCACACATATCAATACATATAATACAGGACATTCAGAATCCATTATTACAAAAGATTATGATAATGCATTGAGATTCCAGGATGAGATCGATGCGGCAGCAGTTTATGTAAATGCATCAACAAGATTTACAGATGGATTCGAATTCGGATTCGGTGCTGAGATCGGAATCAGCACACAGAAGCTTCATGCAAGAGGCCCGATGGGACTCGAAGCATTGACAACAACAAAGTATATTATCTTCGGAAACGGACAGATCAGGGGATAGTATAGATAGCAGTTTTTAAAATCCAGGTCAATTAGTGTAAGTTAAATAAACTTGTCTTTGACCTGGATTTTATGTATCATAATTCAAGTCAACTTATGATTTGGCTATAAGCTTGCCTGGAATTCACAAAATTACAATCCAAGTCAACAACATTTCTATAAAATCACATTCCCTCCCCAAAAAAGCATCCTATTAATAAAATAAGAAGAAAATAAAAAACTTATAAAAATAACAATCAGTGTTGACAAACAGAAATCGAGGTGCTATCTTAGTATCTGTAAGGTGTTAGCACTCAAAAACAAAGAGTGCTAATAACAAACAAAGATGAGAAGAAAGGGGAACACAGAGATGTCTGTAGAAGCTGAATTAAGTGAAAGAAAACTTACGATATTGAAAGCCATCATACAGAATTATCTGGAGACTGGCGAACCGGTCGGATCACGAACCCTTTCAAAATACACAGATTTGAAATTAAGTTCCGCAACGATAAGGAATGAGATGGCAGATCTGGAAGACCTTGGTTACATCTTCCAGCCGCATACATCAGCAGGAAGAATTCCATCAGATAAGGGATATCGCTTTTATGTAGATCTTCTGATGGAGAACAAGGAGCAGGAGATCAGCAGACGAGAGGATGCACTTCTCGAGAAGACAGATAAGGTCGAGAAAGTACTCCAACAGGCAGCAAAGGTTCTTGCTTCTAACACCAATTATGCGACGATGGTTTCCGCACCGGTCAACAGCAGGAACACATTGAAGTTATTCAGCTGTCACAGGTGGATGAAGAACAGATTGTAGCAGTTATCGTACTTGGTGGTAATGTGATCAAGAATAAGATCATCGAAGTTGGAGAAACCTTAAGTAATGAGAATCTGTTGAAGCTGAACATGCTTCTGAATACGACACTGAATGGATTATCTATTGATCAGATCACATTAGGTCTGATCGCAAGATTAAAAGAACAGGCCGGTATCCACAGTGAGGTTGTTGGTCATGTGCTTGACGCAGTGGCAGAGATTATTCATGTCGATAATGATATGGAGATCTACACAAGCGGCGCAACGAATATTTTTAAATATCCGGAGCTTAGTGATAAGCAGAGTGCACAGGAGATCATCAGTGCATTCGAAGAGAAACAGCAGTTAGCTGATCTGGTGACAGAGACGTTGGCAAGTGAGGAGAACAACGGCATACAGGTTTACATCGGAGATGAAACTCCGGTTAAGACTATGAAAGACTGCAGTGTTGTTACCGCCACTTATGAACTGGGAGAAGGCATGAAAGGAACGATTGGAATCATCGGTCCGAAGAGAATGGATTATGAACATGTCATGAAGACGCTGAAGACTTTACAATGTGAGTTGGATGCGATTTATAATAAAGAACCAAAAGAATAGGAAGGTAGAAAGCTGGTGACAGAGAACATGAGCAAAGAAGATATGGTAAAAGAAGCTGTTGAAGAGGCGAAAGCAAAGGCTGCGAAAGAGCAGGCAGAAGCTGAAGAGACAGTAGAAACAGAAGATGCCCAGGAAGTTGAGACTGAAGCGAAAGAAGCGACAGAGGAAGCAACTGAGACTGAAGGAGATTCAGAAGCAGCATCAGAAGGTAAGAAAAAGTTCTTCGGAAAGAAAGAGAAGAAGGACAAGAAAGACGAGAAGATCGAGGAACTCACAGACCGCGTTACTCGTCAGATGGCAGAGTTTGATAACTTCCGCAAGAGATCTGAGAAGGAGAAATCCCAGATGTACGAGATCGGAGCGAAAGATATCATAGAAAAGATTCTTCCGGTTGTGGATAACTTCGAGCGTGGACTTGGTTCCGTACCGGAGGAGGAGAAGAATGCTCCGTTCGTAGAAGGAATGGAGAAGATCTACAAACAGCTTATGACTACACTGGAATCCGTTGGAGTAAAACCAATTGAGGCAGTTGGTCAGGAATTCAATCCGGATTTCCACAACGCAGTAATGCATGTGGAAGATGATGAGCTCGGTGAGAACATCATCGCAGAAGAATTCCAGAAAGGTTACATGTACCGTGAAAGTGTTGTGAGACACAGCATGGTAAAAGTAGCAAACTAATTTGATTTTTAACAAGATTCAGAGATTAGATAGAGGAGGAAATTTATCATGGGAAAAATTATTGGTATTGACCTTGGTACAACAAACAGCTGTGTTGCCGTTATGGAAGGTGGACAGCCAACAGTTATCGCGAATACAGAAGGCGCAAGAACAACACCGTCTGTTGTAGCATTTACAAAGACAGGAGAGCGTCTCGTAGGTGAGCCTGCAAAACGTCAGGCTGTAACAAACGCAGCAAGAACAATCTCATCAATCAAAAGAGAGATGGGAACAGATTATAAAGTAGATATTGACGATAAGAAATATTCTCCACAGGAGATTTCTGCAATGATCCTTCAGAAACTGAAAGCAGATGCAGAAGGATACCTTGGTGAGAAAGTAACAGAAGCTGTTATCACAGTTCCGGCTTACTTCAACGATGCTCAGCGTCAGGCTACAAAAGATGCAGGTAAGATCGCAGGACTTGATGTAAAACGTATCATCAACGAGCCTACAGCAGCTGCACTTGCTTATGGTCTTGACAACGAGAAAGAGCAGAAGATCATGGTTTACGACCTGGGTGGTGGTACATTCGACGTATCCGTTATCGAGATCGGTGATGGAGTTATCGAAGTACTTTCAACAGCTGGTAACAACAGACTTGGTGGAGATGACTTTGACCAGAAGATCACAGATTACATGCTTGCAGACTTCAAGGCAAAAGAGGGCGTAGATCTTTCTACAGATAAGATGGCTCTTCAGAGATTAAGAGAAGCAGCAGAGAAAGCTAAGAAAGAGCTTTCAAGCGCAACAACAACAAATATCAACCTTCCGTTCATCACAGCAACAGCTGAAGGACCGAAGCATTTCGATATGAACCTTACAAGAGCTAAATTCGATGAGCTGACAAGAGATCTTGTAGAAAAGACTCAGGAACCGGTAAGACGTGCACTTTCCGATGCAGGAATCACAGCTTCCGAGCTTGGACAGGTACTTCTCGTTGGTGGATCAACACGTATCCCGGCTGTTCAGGAAGAAGTTAAGAGACTGACAGGCAAAGAGCCTAGCAAATCTCTTAACCCAGATGAGTGTGTAGCACTTGGTGCTTCCGTACAGGGTGGTAAACTTGCAGGAGATGCAGGCGCAGGAGATATCCTTCTTCTTGATGTAACTCCACTGTCACTGTCTATCGAGACAATGGGTGGTGTAGCTACAAGACTGATCGAGAGAAATACAACAATCCCGACAAAGAAGAGCCAGATCTTTTCAACAGCAGCAGATAACCAGACAGCTGTAGACATCAACGTTGTACAGGGTGAGAGACAGTTCGCAAGAGACAACAAGTCCCTCGGACAGTTTAGACTTGATGGAATCCCGCCGGCTCCACGTGGAATCCCGCAGATCGAAGTTACATTCGATATCGATGCAAATGGTATCGTAAATGTATCTGCTAAGGATCTTGGAACAGGTAAAGAGCAGCATATTACAATCACAGCAGGTTCTAATATGTCTGATGACGATATCGATAAAGCTGTAAAAGAAGCAGCTGAATTCGAGGCTCAGGATAAGAAACGTAAAGAAGCAATCGATACAAGAAACGAAGCAGACGCTATGGTATTCCAGACAGAGAAGGCAATCAAAGAGGTTGGCGACAAAGTCGATGCTACAGAGAAGGCAGCTGTAGAGGCTGACGTTCAGGCACTGAAAGATATCCTTGCAAAATCTGCTCCGGAGAACACAACAGAAGAGCAGGTAGCAGAGATCAAAGCTGCGAAAGAAAAACTGATGGAGAGCGCACAGAAACTGTTCACAAAGATGTATGAGCAGGCAGGTGCTGCAGCAGGTGCACAGGCTGGTCCTACACCAGAAGCTGGTCCGGCTCCGGATGGTTTCCAGGGTGATGATGTTGTAGACGGAGACTACAAAGAAGTCTAAAATATAGAAAAGATGCCGGTAAGACAGAAGAGAAACAGGCAGCAGGGCATCAGATAAATGAAGCATGAAGAGAAATTCTACGGAGCTTTGTAGCTTCGTAGAATTTCTTGAGGTTAAGAAAGAGATACAGAAAGGTTAGTATTTGTGTTATGGCAGAGGCAAAGAGAGATTATTATGAGGTGCTCGGCGTAAGCAAAGATGCAGATGATGCTACAATCAAGAAAGCATACCGCCAGCTTGCGAAGAAGTACCATCCAGATATGAATCCAGGGGATAAAGAAGCAGAAATAAAGTTCAAAGAGGCTTCCGAACCTATGCCGTTCTGAGTGACGCTGACAAACGTCGTCAGTACGATCAGTTCGGCCACGCTGCATTTGATGGCGGTGCCGGCGGCGGAGCAGGTGGATTCGGCGGCGGATTTAACTTCAATGGAGCAGATTTCAGCGACATTTTCGGAGATATCTTCGGAGATATGTTCGGTGGCTCCAGAAGAGGCGGCGCAAGCAACGGTCCTATGAAAGGGGCTAATATCAGAAAGAGTATCCGTATCACATTCGAGGAAGCTGTCTTCGGATGCGAGAAAGAACTGGATCTTGTGCTGAAAGATCCTTGCGAAGACTGTCACGGCACAGGTGCAAAGCCTGGAACATCACCGGAGACATGTCCGAAGTGCGGTGGTAAAGGTCAGGTTGTATATACATCCCAGTCCTTCTTTGGAACCGTACAGAATGTACAGACGTGTCCTAACTGTGGTGGTTCCGGTAAGATCGTGAAAGAGAAATGTCCGAAATGTGCAGGTACAGGATATACATCCAGCAGAAAGAAGATCAAAGTTACGATTCCGGCAGGTATTGATAACGGACAGAGCGTACGCATCCGTGAAAAAGGAGAACCGGGAGTTAATGGAGGACCGAGAGGAGATCTCCTCGTTGAGGTTAACGTATCCAGACACCCAATCTTCCAGAGACAGGATATGCATATCTTCTCAACCGTTGCGATTTCCTTCGCAGTGGCTACACTCGGTGGTGATGTGAAGATTCCAACTGTAGACGGAGACGTTCTCTACACAGTAAAACCGGGAACAAAGACAGATACAAAAGTACGTCTGAAAGGAAAGGGAGTTCCATCCCTTAGAAATACTCAGGTAAGAGGAGATCATTATGTAACATTAGTGATCCAGACACCGGAGAGATTAAGCGCAGAGGCGAAAGAGGCTCTGAGAAAATTCGATGAGCTTAGTGGAAATACACTTCATCAGCATGATGACCTTGCTACAAAATCTGAGAAATCAGAGAAAAAAGGCAAGAAAAAAGGATTCATGGATAAGATGAAAGAAGCCTTTGAAGATAAAGAATAAAAAGAATGATGAGAGCGGCAGATGCTGACTGAGAGGTTAGTGGCTGTCGCTTTTTAGCATATCTAGCGACGTAAGTCGCTAATATGCTGAAGAATATGATATGGGAATAATTGAAAAGCAGATTCAGGGAATCAAGGAAAACTCATATCCAAAAAAAATCCCCCCTAGGACATCTCCTTGTATTTACACGCGAAATCGGATATATTAGAAGATATTGGAAATGCGTTGCACGAAGCATCCGCAGGCATCGTAGTTGTGGGTTTTGTCTCCAACATTTTTACAAATATAGCAGAAAGAAGGTGAATTTCATCGTGAATCAGATCGTTTTGACAGGAATGGTGCTTTCTGTCGCACCGGTGGGCGAGTACGACCGCAGAGTTGTCATACTTACAAAAGAACAGGGGAAGATCTCAGCCTTTGCAAAGGATCAAGAAGACCAAACAGTCCTCTAGTGGGAGCGGTGAATCCATTTACTTTCGGTGAATTTACGATGTATGAAGGTCGTTCTTCCTACACAATTCAGTCTGTAAATGTATCCAATTATTTTTCGGAATTGAGAGCAGATGTGGTAGGCGCATATTATGGCTTTTAATTTCCTTGAGGTCGCGAATTACTATGCGAGGGAACGGAATGATGAGCGGGAACTTTTGAAATTACTTTATCAGACGATGCGTGCACTGACAAATCCACATCTTCCGAATCAGTTGATCCGTTACATTTTCGAGTTGAAAGTGCTGACAATCAACGGACAAGGACCGCAGGTGTTCCAGTGTGTACAGTGTGGCGACCGGACGAGGCCGGCAGTGTTCAGCGCGGCGAAGGGCGGACTTGTGTGTAATGAATGTGACGGAGAAGTGAGAGACGGAATGTTTCTTGACGGTTCTACGCTGTATACGATGCAGTATATTGAATCCAGTACAATTGAGAAATTATATACATTTAACGTGAAGCCGGAAGTGCTGGAGAAGTTTGGACGCGTGATGGGACGGTTGATGAAGATGTATGTAGATAAGGAGTTCAAGTCTCTGGAGATACTGCAGACATTGCTGTGATATTTGGGGTATTATTTAAAAATTCTCAACAACATTTAAGACATTATGCAATTGTTGAATCATGAAAAAAATCATGCTATACTACGGTTATATCACCTGTTACATGACAGTGTGAAACGAGCGTATTTTGTTGTAAATGTAATAGTAGCAGAGGAAAGAAAAGAGAAAAATGATGGACGAGAACATTTTTATGAAGGAAAAAAAACCGATTTCTTTCGAAGACTACCTTGAATATGATGAGAACAGCAGGGGGAATCTTGGAGGAGAACTCCCTGTGATTGTATATCGGTTATTGGAATATTCTATAAAGGATGAGCTTGCGGTACGTTACGGAAGAGCGAAGCAGATTGAGATTTTCCGGAATGCGGGAAGGAAAGCGGGAGAATTTTTTGCACGTAAGATGCTGAATCTGAATCAGCCGCTGGATCAGTTTGTGGGTGAACTCCAGAAGAAGATGGCAGAAATGAAGATTGGAGTACTCCGTATTGAATCAGTAGACGAGGAGAGCGGGCAGATCATTCTGACCGTCTCGGAAGATGCGGACTGTTCGGGGCTTCCGGTGCTTGGTGAGACTGTCTGCAATTATGATGAAGGATTTATTTCCGGAATTTTATCTTTATACTCTGGAAAGGAATATGTAGCAGTGGAAACGGACTGCTGGGCAACAGGAGGCCGTGTCTGCCGTTTCCAGGCAGATGTAAGAGAAGGTGACGTTTAGAGTTATGGAAGAGAAAAACTGTGAGATATTATTTGAATATCTGAGGGATATTATATATGATTCCGAGAATGCAGAGTTGAATCTTGAACAGCTGGACGAACCTTTTTGGAAACTTGGAATGGGACTTCAATATCTGGATAAAGCAGTGAAAGAAATGAAGCATTATTCGGCGGAGATTTCAAAGGGAAATCTGTCAATTGAAGCACCGGGGCGAGATAATTTCCTCTGTGAGAATCTGAAGAATATCCATGCGAATCTGAACCATCTGACCTGGCAGGCAAAGCAGGTGGCGAAAGGGGATTATTCTCAGAGCGTTTCTTATCTGGGAGAATTTTCAGAAGCATTTAATACAATGACAAAGCAGCTGAAAGAACGAGAAGAGGAACTTGAAGAAGAGGCTTACAGAGACAAACTTACAGGTATTGGAAATCGTCATCTGTTCCATGAACGGGCGGAAACGATGCTTGCCACAGGCGAGAAGATAGTCTTCTGTTATTGTGATCTTGATCATTTGAAATATGTGAATGATCATTCGGGCATCAGGAAGGGGATCGTTACTTGCTGTATTTCGTTGAGACGGTGAAGGCAAATATCCGGCCGGGAGATTTGTTCGTGCGTCTTGGCGGTGATGAGTTCTGTGTTGTGCTTTTGAACTGTTCTCAAGAGACCATGCAGGAAAAGTTTAGAAATATACATGAAGCGTTTCGTCGGGAAGGTGCTGGTGATTATCCGAAGAGTTTCAGTTATGGTATTATAGAACTCCCTGAAAGACATGATATTGTTTCTACAGATGAGATTCTGCAAAGAGCGGATGAAGTTATGTATGAATATAAGCGGAAACATAAAGAGAAGTACCTAAAACAGCTTGAAAAATAAGGCATTAGTCGTTATAATAGGAAACATTGATGTACAAAGGGGAATATCTTTAAAGGAAGATGTGAATAACTTCTGTGAAAAGATCAACCGGAGTGCATAAGTTATGTGAATAATGTAAATGATAAAAAAGAATGTGAGGAACATACAATGGTTGAAAAGACAATGGACAAGATCGTAGCACTTGCAAAGTCAAGAGGATTCGTATATCCAGGTTCTGAGATCTACGGCGGACTTGCCAACACATGGGATTATGGTAATCTTGGTGTTGAACTTAAGAATAATGTGAAGAGAGCATGGTGGAAGAAGTTCATTCAGGAGAATCCATACAATGTTGGCGTTGACTGTGCAATCCTTATGAACCCACAGACATGGATTGCTTCCGGACATCTTGGAGGATTCAGTGATCCGCTGATGGACTGTAAACAGTGTCATGAGCGTTTCCGTGCAGATAAGATTATTGAAGATTATGCAGCAGAGAATGGAATCGAGCTTGAGAGCTCTGTAGACGGATGGACACAGGAGCAGATGGCAGCATTTATCGAGGATAATAACATTCCATGTCCGACTTGTGGAAAGCATGATTTTACAGATATCCGTCAGTTCAACCTGATGTTCAAGACATTCCAGGGTGTTACAGAGGATGCGAAGAACACAGTATACCTTCGTCCTGAGACAGCACAGGGTATCTTTGTAAACTTCAAGAATGTACAGCGTACATCTAGAAAGAAACTTCCATTCGGTATCGGACAGATCGGTAAGTCTTTCCGTAACGAGATCACACCGGGTAACTTTACATTCCGTACAAGAGAGTTTGAGCAGATGGAGCTTGAGTTCTTCTGCAAACCAGACACAGACCTTGAGTGGTTTGATTACTGGAAGAGTTTCTGCCTGAACTGGCTGTCATCTCTTGGACTGAAAGATGAGGAAGTACGTTACCGTGACCATGATCAGGAAGAGCTTTCCTTCTACAGTAAGGCTACTACAGACGTTGAGTTCCTTTTCCCATTCGGATGGGGTGAGCTGTGGGGAATCGCTGACCGTACAGATTATGACCTGACTCAGCATCAGAATGTATCCGGACAGGATATGACATACTTTGATGATGAGACAAAGGAGAAATACATTCCATACGTTATCGAGCCATCACTTGGTGCTGACCGTGTTGTACTTGCATTCCTTTGCAGTGCATATGATGAGGAGAATATCGGAACAGAAGAGAAACCGGATATGAGAACTGTACTTCATTTCCATCCGGCACTGGCTCCGGTTAAGATCGGTGTGCTCCCACTTTCCAAGAAACTGAACGAAGGCGCAGAGAAAGTATTTGCAGAGTTATCCAAGTACTACAACTGTGAGTTCGATGATCGTGGAAATATCGGAAAACGTTACCGTCGTCAGGACGAGATCGGTACTCCATTCTGTGTAACATATGACTTCGATTCTGAGGAAGACGGAGCTGTTACAGTACGTGACCGTGACACAATGGAACAGGAAAGAGTTAAGATTGAAGATCTGAAAGCATACTTCGAGAAGAAATTCGAGTGGTAAGATAAATGAGAAGAGCCCGGACTGTAGTTCACAGGTAAGCTTGTGGATTCAGTTTGGGCTGTTTCTTTATAGATTTTTTGAAATAGCATGGAAGATAGAACGTTGCTGGTCGCACATCGTGTGAACAGTAACGATAGAACAGGAGGAGAATGACATGGACAGAAAAAATGCATGGACAACTTACAGTAAGGAAGAGCTGGACAGATTAGAACAGGTGAATACAGAATACAAGAACTGCCTTGATGCCGGCAAGACAGAGCGCGAGTGTGTTGCACTGGCAGTTGAAAAGGCAAAAGCAGAGGGATATAAGGATATCAGAGATATCATTAAAAACGGTGGAGAGGTGAAAGCCGGAGATAAACTGTATGCCGTGTGTATGAACAAGACGATTGCGCTGTTCCATATGGGTACAAAACCGCTGACAGAAGGTATGAATATTCTTGGAGCACACATTGATTCCCCGCGTATCGATGTAAAGCAGAACCCGCTTTATGAGAATGAAGAGTTTGCTTATCTTGATACACATTATTATGGTGGAATCAAAAAATATCAGTGGGTGACACTTCCACTTGCTCTTCATGGAGTGATCGCAAAGAAAGATGGTACAACAGTTCAGGTGAGCATCGGTGAAAAAGAAGATGATCCGGTCTTTGTTATCACGGATCTACTGATCCATCTCGCGTCGAAACAGATGGAGAAAAAGGCTGCAACGGTTGTGGAAGGGGAAAAACTTGACCTTCTGATCGGAAGCCGTCCGATTGAGCAGGATGAAACATTAGAAGAAAAGGAAAAAGAGGCTGTAAAAGCAAATGTAATCAATCTTCTGAAACAATATTATGACATGGAGGAAGAGGATTTCCTCTCAGCAGAGCTTGAAATTGTTCCGGCAGGAAAGGCTCGCGACTGTGGATTGGATCGCAGTATGGTGCTTGCTTACGGACAAGATGACCGTGTGTGTGCATTCACATCCCTTTTTGCAATGCTCGATGTGAAAGAAGTAGAGCATACAGCATGCTGCATTCTCGTAGATAAAGAAGAAATCGGAAGTGTCGGTGCAACAGGAATGCATTCCCGCTTCTTTGAAAATACAGTTGCAGAACTTCTAGCTTTGACAGAAGGGGAGTCTGACCTGAAAGTCAGAAGAGCACTGATGAACTCCAGAATGCTTTCTTCTGATGTGAGTGCAGCTTACGATCCGATGTATGCTGAAGTGTTTGAAAAACGCAGTTCTGCATTCTTTGGAAAAGGACTCGTATTTAATAAATTTACGGGTGCCCGTGGAAAGAGCGGTTCCAATGACGCGAACGCAGAATATCTTGCGAAGATCAGAAATGCAATGGATGCACAGAGCGTTGCATACCAGTTTGCTGAACTTGGAAAGGTTGACGCCGGCGGTGGTGGAACAATTGCTTATATTATGGCAAATTATGGCATGGAAGTCATCGACAGCGGTGTCGCAGTGTTGAGTATGCATGCACCGTGGGAAGTGACAAGCAAGGCAGATGTATATGAAGCTTATAAGGGGTATAAAGCATTTATTGAAGAAATGAGATAAATGCCGAAAATTGTATATTAATCACAAAAATAGTTGTTTCCAAGTTCTTATAAAGCTTGGACAACTATTTTTTTTGTGCATGTTGTACATTGTATGAGGATTTATGCAAATATGCAAAATGACAGCATAATAGACAATGTGTTTACAAATCCTGAAGAATAGGTTAACCCGTATGAAAAGTATACAAAAAGTATTTGTAAAAATTGTATATAATTACGGACAAAAGACTTGACTCATAAGTATAAAACCATTAAAATATTATATGCGAAATAAAATTATTTTATTTGTAAAAATTATTTTAGGAGGTCATTGATCATGGCAAAATGGGTTTATATGTTCACTGAAGGTAACGCAGATATGAGAAACCTTCTCGGTGGAAAAGGCGCAAACCTGGCAGAGATGACAAATCTGGGTCTTCCTGTACCACAGGGATTCACAGTAACAACAGAGGCTTGTACACAGTATTATGAGGATGGCAGACAGATCAACGATGAGATTATGGCTCAGATCATGGAAGCTATCGATAAGATGGAAGGAATTACAGGTAAGAAATTCGGAGATAAAGAGAACCCGCTTCTCGTTTCCGTACGTTCAGGAGCTAGAGCTTCTATGCCTGGTATGATGGATACAATTCTTAACCTTGGACTTAACGAAGAGGTTGTTGAAACACTGGCAAATGCTTCAGGCAACCCACGTTGGGCTTGGGACTGCTACAGAAGATTCATCCAGATGTTCTCTGATGTAGTTATGGAAGTTGGTAAGAAATACTTCGAAGAACTGATCGACAAGATGAAAGAAGAGAAGGGTGTTAAACTTGACGTAGAGCTTGACGCTGATGATCTTAAGAAACTTGCAGAGCAGTTCAAAGCTGAGTACAAAGAGAAGATCGGTGAGGACTTCCCTACAGATCCTAAGGTTCAGCTTATGGAAGCTGTTAAGGCTGTATTCCGTTCATGGGATAACCCGAGAGCTAACGTATACCGCCGTGACAATGACATCCCTTATTCATGGGGAACAGCTGTTAACGTTCAGATGATGGCATTTGGTAACATGGGAGATGACTGTGGTACAGGTGTTGCATTTACACGTGACCCAGCTACAGGAGAGAACGGTCTGTTCGGAGAGTTCCTGACAAACGCTCAGGGCGAGGACGTTGTTGCCGGTGTTCGTACACCAATGCACATTTCCGAGATGGAGCAGAAGTTCCCAGAAGCATTCAAACAGTTTAAAGAAGTTTGCAACACTCTGGAGACACACTACAGAGATATGCAGGACATGGAGTTCACTGTAGAGCACGGTAAACTGTACATGCTTCAGACACGTAATGGTAAGAGAACAGCTCAGGCTGCTCTTAAGATCGCTTGTGATCTTGTAGATGAAGGAATGAGAACAGAGGAAGAGGCTGTTGCAATGATCGATCCTCGTAACCTCGATACTCTGCTTCACCCACAGTTCGATGCTGCAGCACTGAAAGCTGCTACACCAATGGCTAAAGCACTTGGAGCATCTCCAGGAGCTGCTTGTGGTAAGTCGTATTCACAGCTGATGACGCTGTAGAGTGGGTTGCAAGAGGAGAGAAAGTTATCCTTGTTCGTCTTGAGACATCACCAGAAGATATCACAGGTATGAAGTCTGCTCAGGGTATCCTGACAGTTCGTGGTGGTATGACATCTCACGCAGCTGTAGTTGCTCGTGGAATGGGAACATGCTGCGTATCTGGTTGTGGTGACATCACAATGGACGAAGCAAATAAGAAATTTACACTTGGTGGAAAAGAATTCCACGAGGGAGATTCAATCTCACTTGATGGATCCACAGGTGCTATCTATGACGGAATCATCCCGACTGTAGACGCTACAATCGCCGGTGAGTTCGGAAGAATCATGGGATGGGCTGACAAGTACAGAACTATGAAAGTTCGTACAAACGCTGATACACCGGCTGACGCTAAGAAAGCTCGTGAGCTTGGTGCAGAAGGTATCGGACTTGCCGTACAGAGCATATGTCTTCGAAGGCAACAGAATCGACGCATTCCGTGAGATGATCTGTGCAGAGACAGTTGAAGAAAGAGAAGCAGCACTTGCTAAGATTCTTCCAGAGCAGCAGGGAGACTTCGAGAAACTTTACGAAGCTCTTGAAGGTAACCCGGTTACAATTCGTTTCCTTGACCCACCGCTTCATGAGTTCGTTCCTACAGAGGAAGAGGACATCAAGAAACTGGCTGACGCTCAGGGTAAAACAGTTGATCAGATCAAAGCTATTATCGACAGCCTGCACGAGTTCAACCAATGATGGGACACCGTGGATGCCGTCTTGCAGTTACATATCCAGAGATTGCTAAGATGCAGACAAGCGCTGTTATCCGTGCAGCAATCAATGTAAAGAAAGCTCATCCGGATTGGAACGTTAAACCAGAGATCATGATCCACTTGTTGGAGATATCAAAGAGCTCAAATACGTTAAGAAATTCGTTGTAGAGACAGCTGACGCTGAGATCGCAGCAGCTGGAAGCGACCTTGAGTACGAGGTTGGTACAATGATCGAGATCCCAAGAGCTGCTCTTACAGCTGACGATATCGCAAAAGAAGCTGACTTCTTCTGCTTCGGAACAAACGACCTTACACAGATGACATACGGATTCTCCCGTGATGACGCTGGTAAGTTCCTCGATGCTTATTATGATGCTAAGATCTTCGAGAACGATCCATTTGCAAAACTGGATCAGGTTGGAGTTGGCAAGCTCATGAAGATGGCTATCGAACTCGGAAAACCGGTTAACCCAAGCCTGCATGTAGGTATCTGTGGAGAGCACGGTGGAGATCCAAGCTCTGTAGAGTTCTGCGACAGCATTGGACTTGACTATGTATCTTGCTCACCATTCCGTGTACCGATCGCTCGTCTTGCAGCAGCACAGGCTGCAATTGCTAAGAAGAACGCTTAATTATAGTTGTTAGTAGATTATACATAGAAGCTTCTTTGGAAGTACACTGACAAGTGAATTATAAAAAATAGAATCTCCCTCATATCTGATGGAATCAATTAGATCCCATTCAGTGTGAGGGGAGATTTTAATATATAAGGAAAGTCCTTTCCTAATATATTAAAACGCTCCGCTTAGGATGCGCACTGCAGCATACAAGGTAGGTGTCGCAAGCGACCGCCGCAGGCGCAAGAATGTGCCGAGGCACATTCTTTGTTAACTTTATATTGGGAAAATGTTATCCAAGAAATTTCTTTTACACGAAAGAGGTACAATCTATGAGATAATATAAAGAAAATTGCAAAAAATATTTTTTTAAAATTAAGGGGATATTTTCATTTTAAATCCGTCTAATCTATGTAAATAAAAGCTGGCTGGCAAAAAGGGGGTAACAAATTGACGAAGGAGGCACTTGGAGAATTGATTCTTTCATCAGAGCGACAATTGTATGCAACAGCAAGAACAATTTTGTCAGATGACCAGGATTGTGCTGATGCAATACAAGAATCGATTGTGAAAGCATTTTCTAAAATAGATACACTAAAAAAAGATCGCTATGCAAAGACCTGGTTGATGCGGATATTGTTCAATGAATGTTATAACATTGCAAGGCGTATCAATGTCAATGAACCTTTGGATGAAGGATATGCAGAAAATAGGAAGCAACCTAAAGAGAATCGGGATTACAGTGAATTATATAGAGCTGTGAACGAACTGAAAGAAGAACTGAGGATTCCAGTGATTCTTTATTATATGGAGGAGTTCAATATAAGAGAGATTGCTCAGATTCTTGAGATATCCGAAGGTGCTGTACAAAAGAGACTTGTAAGGGCGCGGAAAACGCTGAAAAAGAAGATTCAATTGGAGGAGATTTTTATATGAGATTAGACGAATTAAAAAACGACTTTCCTGATATTCCGGACTTTGTTCATGATATGATTCAAGAAGAAGTAGAAAAACAAGTAAATTCATCAAACATTACGCCAATACAGAGAAAAAGCAAGTTTAACCGAAGCATAAGCAGGGTAGCGGCTGCGGCAGCTGTGTGCATTATTGCAACATCAACCGTTGCTTATGCAGGAACAAAGTTTTATCATATGTACCTTGAAAAACAGGGAAACTACGGTACTTTAACCACCATAAAATCAGATGAGAATTCTGAAGACGTAAAACTTCCGGAAGAGATTCACAAAATCTCTGTTACATCAAACTATATTCCGAAGGGGATGGAATGGACGGACGAAGAAAACCAGTTAGGTTTAGTCTATAAAGATGCACCTGATACAGAAGGGATAGCCATTCGTACGGCTTTGATGGATGAGAAGAGTATGGATAAATCATTGTTGGATAGAAATGTTATAGAAAGTGAAAACCATGTTTTTGGATCCTATGATGGAATTTATCTCAAATACAATACAACAGAGGGAGAAAACTCATTTGATCAAAGAATTTATCTTCTGTGTCCGGAAGAATATCGTGTTTTGACACTCTATATTGGAAATACGATTTCAAAAGAAGAAGCATATAAGTTTGCGGAAAATATTGTGATTACGGAAGAGGACGAAATGATCAAAACTGCTGACATGACTGCCTGGAGTGATATTATTGATCCGACAGTTTATGCAGATAAGAAATCTTTAGTAAATGGCCAGTTACCGGTTCATCAAATTGGAGAAACTTTTAAATTAGAATCTCATGCTGAAGATAATAATGGAAATTACATAAATACAGATAAGGTGACAGTTCGTGTAGATAAAATAAAGGTCGCAGATGATTTACAGATTTTAGACAATGATAAAATTCCGGATGCCTGGAAGACGGCAGTTGATGCAAATGGAAAATTAGTACAGAATCATTTATCCTATATGAAAAAGGGGGATGGTGTAAACAATCTGGATTCAGTTGTGAGAGAAGAAAACATGAATCAGAAATTACTGTTTACGACGGTCACATACACAAATACATCGGAGGAAGAACTTAATCATATGATCTACATGGGCACACTGATTGCTCTTTCGAAGCAGGATGATGGAACATATACTATTTACATGCCTGGTACAGAAGCTGGTACGGATTATGATTATTATATAAGCGACGGTGTTGCAAAAACAGCTGAAATGACCTATTGCAGTGTACAAGATGACTATGGTAAAGGAAAGAATTATATTCCATTGTTAAAGCCTGGTGAGAGTGTTCAAGTCAATATGGCATGGATAGTCAATGAAAAAGATCTTGAAAATTTGTATTTAAATTTGAATGATACAGGAGGTTGTTATGAAATAAGTGAAAGAATGTGTCATACGGGAGTCGTTTATGTCGGGAAGGAATGACGGAAGGAGATATTTGTGAAGAAGAAAATAATAACTTGTGCGGGTGTTTCTCTTGTCATTATACTCGTGTTACTATCTGTTAATTTCTTACAAAACGGAACAGGTAGCATAAGTAAGGAGAATATAGAAAAAGAAAATGAATTTAAAAAAAGTCTTGATGTGGTAGCCCAAAAAGAGCAGCCAGATGAAGTATCTAAAGAATTTGCAAACAAACTCGGAGTCGATGAAAAAAATATAGTTTCAACAGGAAACACGATAAAAAGCACTTATTATAGTTTCACAGTTTTATCCTGGACAAAAGGAAAGGAGTATCCGGGGTATGCACTTCCGGAAAGTAAAAACCTTGCAGATTATCCAGGGGCAGTGCTAGATGAACAAGGAAATATTACAAATGATTTTTCTTACGTTGTAGTTAATCTTTCCGTGAAAAATCAGAGCGATAAAAAGATAGAGAACGATCTTATCTGGGGGTATATTCGACTGAGATTCCTCTTTCCACCATCAGAATATGAGGACTATGTGGGAGAAGTGTCTTATCTAGTGAAGAGACACCAAGAATTCTAAATCATAATTACTATGCTGAGACTTTTGAACCAGGAGAAGAAAAACGAATGGCATTGATTTTTGTTGCAAACGATGAATTATTGAAATCTGAAGCAATTTATTTGGAGATCAATCCAACGGGAGCTGTTATTGATAATCCGGAGTATGATATCCGTCGCTATATTATATTGAATTGATGCTACAAAGTCTTTCCCACCGATAGCGTCACCTTTATCTTCTATTTGAAAAGATAACTCAAGAAAGAGGGAAAAGCATGAAACAGATTTTTAAGACAGAGATGAAACGGGCAATGAGAGGAAACGGGATGGCATTATCCATACTAATAGGAATCCTTCTTGGAACTGCGCATGTAATTCAGGAAATCATTCCTGCCTATCGAGCTAATCTAACGAATTTCTATAACGAATTTCCAATTCTGTCGCCACATAGTGCTGTGGAAACATGGATGGCTGGAAGTCCGTCGAATTTGGAAGGGTTATATTCTTCTTAATTCTACCTATCCTTGCAAGCCTTCCATTTGGAACTTCTTATTTTGAGGACTGCAAAGAAGGAGTAATAAAAAATATTTATATGAGAACAAAGAGAGAAGATTATCTCAAAGCAAAATATGCTGCTGCTTTTCTGAGCGGGGGAATTGCAGTTCTTGTTCCATTGATTTTCAATTTAATGTGCAGTCTGGTTCTTCTGCCAAACTTAGCACCGCTTTCAACAATGGGAGATAATATACTTACACCGTTGATGCTGTTTTATAAGATTTTCTTTACGCATCCTATGATATATACAACGTTTTTTCTGGTAGTTCAATTTCTGATGGCAGGAATTTGGGCTTGTGTTTGTTTATCTGTAAGTTTTTTGTCAGATTATAAAATTGTTGTATTGATCTTTCCGTTTTTTGTACAGCTGATTCTGCATGTTATCTGTACAATTACAAATCATATTGACTATTCCAGTGTATATTGGGTTCAGCCGGGACATGGAATCGTCGCATGGTGGATTCCAGTGGTTTCAATGGGGATTGGAATTCCAGTAACGTTCTTTGTATTTATGGAAAAAGGGGCGAAGGAAGATATATTCTAAATCAAAACAGACATTTTATCATGTGAGAGATTCTTTGATGAAACATAGATGGCTTCTGACAGCTGAACTGATCTGGATGATAGTTTGTTCTTTTTGGACAGTGTCCGAGCAGGAGAAGATGTATCAGTTTTATAATCTTTCGGCCAGTACGATAGACTATGTTATTGCACAGCAGGGAGCACTTTATAGTGGATTGACCATATTTCCGTTTGTACTTTTTTTCGTAATCAGATGCAAACAGGACAGTCTGAACATTCAATATATCTTACGGTATCAATCGAGAAAAAGAATGTTTCAGCAACAACTGAAGGAGAGTCTGGTATATGCTGCTGGGGTTTCTTTTATAATTATCCTAATGGCTACATTTACTGGCTGGATCTTTAGCAGAAATCTGATCAATTGGGATACTATGGAAAGTGTTTATTTTGGTCAGACAGGAAACGTTGTAAAGTCCAATTCTTTATCTGTAGCTGTTGTTATCTGGTTGATGTATGTTTTAAAACTGATCTTACTTTTTGTAATGGTAGATATTTTTTTGTGGTATCCAAAGACTCTTGTTTTTTATTTGGATTGTTCTTTTGGTTCCAATCGGAATAGAGGCACTTCGCTATGGAAAGATCTATTTTAGCCTGTTCGCAGTCTGGCAGACATCATGGAATATACCAGGCAAGTGGTTAGGAATTATTCTGATTGGGATTGTCGTTTTATTCATCGAGAAACTGATAGGGGAAAAGGTGATTGAGTGGAGAGATATCTGGAGATAGGAGATGAGGCCATGTGGAAAGTTCACTTGAAAATATTTTTTAAAGAAAGTTGGAAAAAGTATGGCTTTGTATTTTTGCTGGTTCTCGTGCAGTGTGTAGATTTTCGTAATCTGATCCAACAATATAATACTGTGAATGGACAGGAGTGGAAACTTCACTTTTGGGATTATGTAATCTGCTTTTTTCAGGGGACAGTTCCTTATACACAATCAGAAGGAAAAGAGACTTTTAATATTCCACCGTACTGGTCGTTGTATTTGATTTATTTTGTTTTACTGATTGGAAAACTGACAGTACAGCTCTCAAAAAAATACGAACAGCAAATGCTCTTACGTCTGAAAAGCAGAAAACAGTGGTGGATGGAAATTCATTTGAAAATTTGGCTGGAATGTATGGGATATCTGGCAGTGACAGCAATAGCATTTCTTGTTTTTTCTTTTTGTACGAAGAGTGCTGTAGAAGGGATAAATTTAGAGTTACTAAAGGATTATCTGGGACTGGAAATCAACAAAAATAATTTCCGTATTTTTTCAATGGTTCTTGTATTTTTTGTGGCATTGCTGGCACTTACTTATATTCAGTATATTGTATCGTTAGCAATCAATGCAGTAACTGGAATTTTGGTTTCTATTGTTATTTTAGTTTCAAGTGTATATCAGGTCCATCCGTTTTTAATAGGAAATTATTTTATGTGTATACGTCAGATGATGTTTGCTATGGATGATGTTGGATTTCTGACACAAGGAGCAGTTAGTGTAGGAATTATTTTCTTTATGGCTGTAATTGGATATCAAATTTTAAAAAGAAAAGATCTGTTTTAACAGAAAGAAGGGGAAAATATGTATCTTGAACTTACAGATATCAGTAAAAAAATTGGAGCAGATGAGGTCCTCAGCGGAATTACACTTTCTATGGAAAAAGGAAAGGTTTATGGACTGCAAGGGAAAAACGGTTGTGGAAAATCTATGCTTATGCGAGTAATCTGTGGATTAGTACTTCCAACTGTGGGGGAAGTAAAGATTGATGGAAAAATTCTTGGAAAAGAGTTTTCATTTCCACCAAGTGTGGGTGTGTTTATTGAAAAACCAGGCTTTTTAGATTCTTACAGTGGATTTCAAAATCTAATGATGCTTGCGTCAATTAAAGGACAAATCAGTGGGGCAGAGGTGAAAGATGTTATAAAGAGAGTGGGGCTACAGGATGTAATGTACAAAAAATATCGGAAATATTCTCTTGGAATGAAGCAGAAACTAGGGATTGCAGCTGCAATTATGGAAAAACCAGAACTGATTATCTTAGATGAACCTTCGAATGCATTAGATGAAAAGAGCGAAGAAATATTATGGCAGATTGTCGGTGAAGAAAAGGAACGAGGAGCATTAATTCTTATATCCTGTCATACAACGGAGACTTTAGAAAAAGTTTCAGATGAAATTTTTAGAATGGATATGGGACAAATAAAAGAGCATATGACAGTATAGGTGAGTGTATGAGAAAAAAGATCATCATCATTATGACGGCAATTGTATTATTTGGTGGATTTATAGCCGGGTATCGAAATATAAATCAAAAATATCCGGCAAGAAAAGTTGAGACAGCAGAAAAGGGAGAATCTCTTGAATTTCTGGATGGAGTTAAAATCTCAGCGAATGTAGTAAAATGGCTGTCCACAGAAGAACAGGCAGCAATTTATGAGAATAGTGGGATAGATACGAGTAAAGTGAATTATGATACAAAAATTATAGAAGTGAATGTATGTCTGAAGAACACAACGGAGGAAGAAAAAGAAGTGCCAATCACTTATCTGTCGTTAGAAACAACAGGCGTTGGAACAGCAATTTCTCGGGAACTTCTAATGGGAAATTCAGAACATTACAGTTCTATGGTAGAAAAATTAGAACCCGGAGAGGAAAAGGTAGTTATTTATCCGTACGAAATCTGTTCCATATGGTTTCATAAAAAAGATTGGAAGAATGTAGAGAAGAGAAGTTTCTGGCTGACATTTTCTTCATATCCTGAAAAAACAGTTTTATATTTATGAGTCCAGGTCTCAAACAGAATGGTTCAATTATAAAGAATATAGTATGGAGCATTCCTGTAATTCAGATACCATTCCAGAAAGGAATTGGTAATATTACTGCAGGAAGGAACCAGGTTACGAGTATGGGAGAGAATGGAATTGAAGGGCTTTGATAGGGAAGGACCGATTCCAGAGGGGGATTTTGCTGAAAATGAATTAATGAAACTGTTTCAATCAGGGGGAGTTGCTGTTTTAGACTTAATTAAAAATATAAGAAATGAATGGGAAACGGAGTAAAACATCGGTTGCTCCGATACAGATTTAGCAACTGATGTTTTTGCTTTCTACGAGAGTATTTATGAAATTAGTTTTTTAAGCCTTTTTTTAGACGGACAGATACAGGCAGATTTCACCATTTTTCATGTAAATTATCAATTTGTTAAAATCCACTTCTGCAATATTATCTTTATTTATGATATATGAACGATGGCAACGATAGAAGCGGTAATCAAGTTGTTTTTCAATATCTTTTAGTTGACCGTGGAAAAGTGTTATTCAAGGGGAAGTAGTATCACTAAAAATACTTGCACCTACGGTCAGAAATTTGATTTTATATTAGAAAAGTGATATTTGGGGGAATAAAAACAAAAAGAGCAAGTGCATCAAAGCGGATATGTCTTGCTCTTTTTGCGTTTTTTTGGAAAAAATCCCTTTAGCGTAAGATTTCTGTTATAATTTATATATTGAATTTTGAAATCGAAAACGGAGCCGATAATTCCGCAGAAAATGAGGTGGTAGCATAATGAAAAACACGATTATTTATCATGGGAGTAATGTAGAAGTATCTAATCCCAAAATACTTATTAATGGTTACTATAAGGATTTTGGATATGGTTTTTATTGTACAAATATAGAAAAACAAGCGAAACGCTGGGCATTAACAAAAAAAGGCGCATCTGTCGTAAATAATTATAGTTATCTTAAAAATCCAGAACTTAAGATTCTCTGTTTTTCTGAAATGACAGAAGAATGGCTTGATTTTGTTGTAAATTGTCGAAGAGGAAAGATGCACACATATGATATTGTAGAAGGTCCTATGGCAGATGATCAGATTTGGGATTATGTGGAGGATTATACAGCAGATAAAATTTCGAAAGAAGCGTTTTGGGCTTTGGTTAAATTCAAATATCCTACCCATCAGATAGTTTTTTGTACGGAAGAAGCATTACAAACATTGCATTATGAAGGGAGCATAACATTATGACAAATAAGTACTTCCCAGATGAAGAAATACAGACAAATGATTTATATTTCATCTGTTATATGATTGAACGTGTTGCCCGAAGAATTCATCAGAGAAATAAATATGTGGTAAATGCAATTGGAAGGGAGTCACTAGTGCATTTGATCAGTGTAGCAAATGTGCTTCATTGTGAGAATCCTTTGCAGGTTGAGGATGATTGGATCGAGGAATATAGTTTGGTAGAAGGTGATTTCGATATTACAGTAGTTGATAAAGAATTGGTAGAAAAAATACCTACAGCATTAGAAATGGGAAAAGTATATCAGCGTCTTATTTCTGATACATTAGTTCCGGAAGAAGATTATGTAGATGGAATTATCCGCGTATATAATAATGAAATCTGCGATACGATAGATAATTATAATTGCAGTGCATTTTATGAACCATCATATGTTATCGCAAGAGCCTATCAAAACGGGGGGTTTTAATCCGCGGATTATCCGTAGAATCAATACTCCTTGACATTTCAACAAAATAGTTTATACTTAAAATAGTTTGAAATTCAAAATAAAATACAGGAGAATTGAAAATGAGTATAAACAATCAATTGAAAATAGGTGATCTGACTGCGAAGCTCCCGATCATCCAGGGTGGTATGGGCGTTGGAGTCAGCAGAAGCTCTCTCGCAGGAGCAGTAGCGAAAGAAGGCGGAGTAGGAATTATTTCGACAGCACAGATCGGTTATGATGAGGAAGGATTTGAGAAGGATCAGGCTGCATGTAACAACAGAGCAATCCACAAGCATATCAAGAGAGCGAAAGAAATCGCGCAGGGAAATGGTCTTGTCGGTGTAAATATCATGGTTGCGCTGAAACATTATGCAGAGCATGTGAAAGAGGCTGTGGCAGCAGGCGCAGATGTGATCATCAGCGGTGCAGGTCTTCCGATGAATCTGCCAGAGTTGGTCAGTGAGACTTGCAGAACGAAGATTGCACCGATTGTTTCTTCTAAGAGAGCAGCACAGCTGATCTTGAAAATGTGGGCGCATAAGTATGATAGAACAGCAGATTTCCTTGTTGTTGAGGGACCGAAGCCGGAGGTCATCTTGGATTCTCAAGAGAGCAGTTAGATGAGATTGATACGATGGATTATGATGAGGAGATCCGTCAGATCATTGCCTGTAAGGAAGAGTATGAAAAGCGATACGAGAAGAAGATTCCAGTAATTGTAGCTGGGGGAATCTTCGACAGGGCAGATATTGATCACGCATTGGAACTTGGAGCAGATGGAGTCCAGATTGCGAGCAGGTTCGTGGCGACAGAAGAATGTGATGCGTCAGAGGCGTATAAGCAGGCCTATATCAATGCAAAAGAAGAGGATGTTCAGATTATTCAAAGTCCGGTAGGAATGCCGGGAAGAGCCATCCGCAACGCATTGATCGAGCGTGTTGAGAAAGAAAAAGAGCCTATTAAGAAATGTTATAATTGCTTAGCGAAATGTAATCCGGTAAAAGTTCCGTATTGTATCACGAAGGCACTGATTGATGCCGTAAAAGGTGATGTGGAAAATGGACTTGTATTCTGCGGAAGCAATGTCGGACGGATCAATCAGATGATGAGTGTGCATGAGCTGATGCAGGAGCTTGTGTCTTAGATAAATGTGAAGAATCCAAAGTCATATTAATAAAAGTAAAAAAGAGAGAATAGTGTGAAACAAATTTAAAATATCACACTATTCTCTTTTTTTATGATATACTTAAAAGATATCAGACATGAAAGCATGAGATGTGTTACTGCCTCCGTCACAAGGGGGATTAGAGCATATTGGTGTTAGAATATTAATGCTTATTAAACTATAAAGAATTTATAAGGAGCAGCGAGGATGAAGATACAGAATAACGATACAAAAGACGAAGGACTGAAAGGAAACGAGAAGATTGAGGAAGCAATTTCTGCGCTCCAGCAGGAAGCGTCTCAGGAACTTTTAGCACATACGTTGACAGTGATCCGCAGACGAATGAAAGAAGAAGGACAATTGATTCTTGCGGTAGAGCCTTCTGTTGCAGAAGAACTGAAGATACAGGCAGTAAAGACAGCTGATGGAAAGAAGTGGTGGAGTGCATTTACAAGTTTTGAAGAAGAACTGAAAGGTTCTGATCGTGTGATGTCTACCTTTTTGACAGCAATCGAACCATTATTTCAGTCCGCTGTACAGGTGAATGAGATTGAAGGTATCATTTTGAACCCATGGAATCGGACAATCATGCTTGATAAGACACTGCTTCGACTGATTCTTGGAGAGAGTGGAAAGTGAGAACAAAGCGGAAAATGACAGTAACTATAATATGTATTTTATTTGCAGTGCTATTTGCCTGTTATGGGTTCTGGATGAGTGGAAATGGATCAGGGACAGGATTCTTCCTGATCTGGTTTGTACTGGCTGCATTGCTTGGAGGATGCGCAGCGATTACATTTCTGGATGGATGGGCAAGAATTCCGATGTGGATGTTGTGGATATTAAGAGGAATACTGCTCGTGTTTGTATTTTCCTTTGTAATTATCGAAGGATGCATTATTAGTCAGATGCATGCGAAGGCAGATGGAAATCTGGACTACATCATAGTGCTTGGTGCACAGGTGAGAGCAGATGGACCGAGTAAGGTGCTGAAGCATCGACTGAACACAGCAATCGATTATCTGGAGAAGAATCCGGAGACAATCTGTATTGTGTCAGGTGGACAGGGGTATAACGAGCCGTGTACGGAAGCGCAGGCGATGGCTGATTATATGGAAGCAGCCGGAATTGAGAAAGACCGTCTGATTCTGGAAGACGAATCAAAGACAACAGAGCAGAATATAAAAAACAGTAAGAAATATATCAGAGACGGAGCAAGTGTTGGAATTATCACAAATGATTTCCATATGTTTCGGGCGATGCAGATCACAAAAGGACAGGGGCTGAAATCAGCGGAAGCGATTGCTGCAGGCTCGAATCCATTGTATCTGCCGAATAATATGCTTAGAGAATATCTGGCAGAATGGAAGTATCTGATTAGATCAATCTTATAAAAGCAAGAAAAGAGAGATGAAAGAAACAAATGGGTAGACGAGAATTAGAAGAACGAATCGAGAAAAGAAGAGAGGACTTTGTAAGAAACAGTCTTCTTTCAGATGAATTTATTGACTTTGTACAGGAGAATTTAAAGCCGGTCAACACAATGATGGCTTATTATCAGTGTGCGATCATGGAAGTTGAGACGAAATTCAAGGTGCTGAGCGAACAGTATTCCCTGGAGTATGACCGCAACCCGATCGAGAGCATTAAGACTCGTGTGAAATCAATGGAGAGTCTGTTGAAGAAGATTCGTCGTAAAAATATTCCATTGACGATTGATGCAATCGAAGAAAATATTCAGGATATTGCCGGTGTGCGCGTGATCTGTGTATTTCAGGATGATATTTACAAGCTTGCAAAATGCTTTCTTGACCAGGATGATGTAATTCTGATTCAGAAAAAAGACTATATTGCGAATCCAAAGCCGAGTGGTTACAGAAGTCTTCACCTGATTGTAAAAACTCCGATTTTCCTGAAAGAAGGGAAAAAGATGATCACAGTTGAAGTTCAGCTTCGCACGATCGCGATGGATTTCTGGGCGAGCCTGGAGCATAAGCTTCGCTATAAAAAGAGTATTCCGGAAGATCAGAGTAAGTATCTGGCAGAAGAGATGATGGACTGTGCACAGATCAGCTCAGCTCTTGACGAGAGAATGCAGAAGGTTCGTGATGTGATCATGCAGGCAGAGGAAAAAGAGGAAGAAAAAAGTAGTGGTGTGGAACCATTAATGCTTCGAGGATTGACAGAGCGGATAAGACAGAAGAATCTCTGATGTAGACAGGCGGAAGATGTTTGAGACGAACAGAAAGCTGTCGAGATATGCAGAGATTTGTAGGGATAAACAGAGAGCCGGAGGGAAAAGATTATGATCAATCGAGAAGATATGCTGGCGCTGACCAGACGAATGACAGTAAAACGGACATCGATCACTCGGATCGCCGGGGGATATATGGATATAGATGGATTTATAGATGGAACATTTAACACCAGTTTCCTGAAATTAAGCCCGTCAGAACAGGAGAAGAATCTGGCGCTTGCGAAGAAAGTGCCGTTTGCGAAAACAAATAAAAATCTGAAGGAATATAAGTTTTCTGATGATCAAAGAAATCCGGACAGTATGTGGAAGCTTCTGATGGGGATGCGTGCCTGTGGTTTGAAAAATGATGCTCTGATGGAGACATTTTATGAGATTATCGGGGAACATTATCAGGCAGATGAAGATTATGCAATCTATGTTTTTCATGACAGATATGACATTCCGGTGAAGGGGCTGGATCATATACGTCAGGGAGAATCAGAACGAATGTATGAATACATTTTATGCGTGATCTGTCCACTAAGCGGAGAATATGAACCGGGCGAACCGGAATGTGGTTTCCTGTTTCCTGCATTCGTAGATGGAGGCGCTGCAATGAATTATGTGGATATTTACCAGGAAGACGAAGAATACCCGCATGAAGAACTGCTTGAACTGCTTGGAGTGGAAAGGAAAAAGTTATGGCAGAAACATACAAGTCAGGAGAAAAAGTAAAATACCGGTTGGCAGAGGCAATGAAAGAATGCATGAAAAAAGCTCCGGTCGAGAAGATCACTGTGAAAGAGATCACAGAAGAATGCGGAGTGACGCGTCAGACCTTTTACCGGAATTTTCAGGATAAATATGATTTGATCAACTGGTATTTTGACAAGATACTGATTGAATCCTTTGAACATATGGGAGAGGGACAAACAGTCTATGAAAGTCTTGTGAATAAATTCCAATACATTCAGAAAGAAACACTTTTCTTTCGTGCGGCATTTAAAAATGACGACCAGAACTGTTTGCGTGATCACGACTTTGAACTGATCACACAATTTTATACCGATCGTATCGAAGGAAACACCGGGAAAAAGATGTCCGACAAGATTCGCTTTCAGTTAGAAATGTACTGCCAAGCTCCATCTACATGACGGTTCAATGGGTTCTCGGCAATCACAAAGCCACCCCTGAAACCCTGGCTAGATTCCTCTCCGAATCCATGCCCGCAGAATTAAGAGACGTCTTCAAAGAACGTGGATTGCTGTAAATCTATTTCTGTCCACAGAAAAATTCGTGCGAATCCTTCCAAATCGTTGCACGTTCCGTAAATCTATTTCTATACACAGAAAATTCGGAAATGTGGGATAAAGTGAATCTCCGAAGAAGGATGACGCATCGAAGATGGTGAATGTGGAGTGTGCTTGATAATACTTGAAAAACTTAAGGTTACGTTAAAGAAAGGTTTGGAAACTGTCTGAGCGGCAGTGAGTTTTCCAAACCTTTCTTTGTATTTAGTAATCTTAAGTTTTTCCTAGAATTATCAGTACACGTAACCCTGAGCCAGATTCGATGCGTCATCCTTTGAAGGAATCATAGCTTATCACATTTCAGAATTTTCGTCCGTGTATCAGAAATCAATTTACATAAGCTTTCTAAAGAGCTCTTTCAGATCCTCTACACTTGCGTCTTTCGGGTTACCCGGTGCACAAGCATCAGCGTGAGCAGACTCAGCGAGGAACTGCAGATCTTCTTCCTTCAGAGCTTCCAGTTTTGTCGGGATTCCAACGTCAACAGAAAGTTTCTGAACAGCATCAACAGCAGCTTTTCTGTATTCTTCAACAGACATGTCGTCAACACCTTTAACGCCCAGTGCTCTTGCGATTTCACGGTATTTCTCACCTGTACAATCTGCATTGTATTCCATAACGATTGGAAGCATCATAGCACATGCAACACCGTGTGGAGTATCGTATACAGCACCAAGGGTATGAGCCATAGAGTGGGCGATTCCAAGACCTACATTAGAGAATCCCATTCCTGCGATATACTGTCCAAGAGCCATTCCTTCACGGCCTTCTTTTTCATTTGCAACAGCACTTCTTAAAGATTTTCCAATGATTTCGATTGCTTTGATATGGAACATATCTGTCATTTCCCAAGCAGCTTTTGTTGTATATCCTTCAATTGCATGTGTCAGGGCATCCATACCTGTGGAAGCTGTAAGTCCCTTTGGCATAGAGGACATCATATCCGGGTCAACAACTGCGATAACCGGCATGTCATGTGGGTCAACACAAACGAATTTTCTCTTTCTTTCAACATCCGTGATAACGTAGTTGATTGTAACCTCAGCAGCTGTTCCGGCTGTTGTTGGAACTGCGATGATCGGAACACAAGGTTTTGTTGTCGGTGCAACACCTTCAAGGCTTCTTACATCTTCAAATTCCGGGTTTGCGATGATGATACCGATTGCTTTGGAAGTATCCATAGAAGAACCACCACCGATTGCAACGATGTAATCTGCTTCAGCTTTCTTGAATGCTTCTACTCCGTGCTGTACATTTTCGATTGTTGGGTTTGCTTTGATATCAGAATAAATTTCGTAAGCAAGTCCATTTTCATCAAGAATATCTGTTACTTTCTTTGTAACTCCGAATTTGATCAGATCAGGGTCAGAACATACAAAAGCTTTCTTAAATGCTCTTGCTTTTGCTTCTGTAGCGATCTCTTTGATTGCGCCTGCTCCATGATAAGATGTTTCATTTAACATAATTCTGTTTGCCATGATTTTCGATCTCCTTTTTTAAAAACAGATTTTCGGGAAGCTTTAGAGATATTCCCGATGTACTATGTCTTTATTTTAACAAGCGTAAATAAAAAAGAAAAGTTACAAAAGGTTGAAAATGTAACATTTTAAGCTTTTTTTTGTGGAAAAGTTTTGAAAATTATAAAGGGTTTATTAAATTATTGTGAAACAAGCACAGAAAATAAAATCGAATACTAGACGAGATGAAGAGAAAGTTGTAAAATCTAATTATAGTTTTGAATCTGGAAACAGATCATTTACGGAAGGAGACAGGCATTATGGAAAAATTAACAGACAACTTAAAGAAGGTAATACTGGCTGGAATCGGAGCGGTTGCTACAACTGCAGAGAAGTCAAAGGACGTTCTTGATGATATGGTAAAAAAAGGCGAACTTACAGTGGAGCAGGGTAAGGTTCTGAATGAGGAACTCAAGCATAATCTGAAGCAGACAGTAAAGAACAATGTGAATGTGAAAGTCAAAGTCACTACACCGGAAGAATTAAGCGAACTTCTCGACAAGATGACACCGGAGCAGTTAGAAGCACTGAAGGCTCAAATCAAGGCGAAAGAGTCAACTGTAGATTCGGAGGCAGAAGAGGTGAATGCAGAAGATACAGTGGAAGATGTTGAAAATGTAGAAGATGCAGAAGTAGTTGAGGAAGATACAAAAGAAGAGTAAAAATATCAGAGAAGCTGCCGAAAAGCGGCTTTTCTGCTTTCTCAAGAAAGAAAAAAGTGACTATTACTTTTGAACTATCAGCAAGGGATACTGAAGAAAAGAGGAACGCGTCACCGAGACAGCAGGAGAATACAGATATGAGTGAGAAAGAAAAGGGAACAAATAATTCAAGATTTAGAGAGATTATTTCTGTACTTCGAAAACATAATATTACACGTGGACTTAGTCCGAAGAAACTTCGTTTGATTATGGAGGATCTTGGTCCGACTTTTGTGAAGATCGGACAGATTATGGCACTTCATTCGGACATTCTTCCGAAGGCATATTGCGATGAATTGATGGAATTATGCACGGATGCAAGACCGATGCCTTTCGAGGAGGCAGTGTCTGTAATTGATGAGTCTTATGGGCGTTCCTGGAAGAAGGTATTTGCATCGATCGAAGAGACGCCAATCGGTGCTGCATCAATTGCGCAGGTACATAGAGCAGTCTTAAAGTCAGGAGAAGAGGTTGTCGTTAAGATCCAGAGAAAAGGCATTTATGAAATGATGGCGCGAGATATTGATTTTATCCGTAAAGCAATCAAGCTGATGCCACCGATCAGTCTGAAAGGAATGGCTGATTTTGATCTTGTGCTTGACGAACTCTGGTCAGTGACAAGAGATGAGATGAATTTCCTGACCGAAGCATCGAATATCGAAGAATTTGCCAGAAGAAATAAAGATGTCAATTTCGTCCAGACACCGGTTCTGTATCAACAATATACAACCGTGCATGTGCTTGTGATGGAATACATTGACGGCTGTGGAATTGATGAGAAGGAGAAACTTCTTGAAGATGGCTATGACCTGAAAGAAATTGGAAGCAAACTTGTAGATAACTATATCAAGCAAGTAATGGATGATGGGTTCTTCCACGCTGATCCGCATTCCGGAAATGTTAAGATCCGTGATGGAAAGATTGTCTGGATTGATATGGGTATGATGGGACGACTGACAGAGCATGACCGTGAGATGATCACGCTTGCGATCGAAGGCGTTGCACTGAATGATGTTGGTCTGATCCTAAAGGCGGTTCTCGGACTGGGCGAATTCAAAGAACGACCGGAGCAGAGAAAACTTTACGAAGATATTGAAGGATTGCTTTTGAAATACGGAAGTACCGATATGGGCAAGATTAATGTGGCAGAGGTCATGACGGATCTGATGGAAGTTATGAAAGAAAATAAGATCATGATGCCACATGGACTGACGATGCTAGCCAGAGGACTTACGCATATGGAAGGTCTACTTTCCAATATCGCACCGGATATCAATATGGTGGAGATTGCCAGAGCAAGACTTGCTGCGGATTTTCTTCACAATTTTAACTTTAAGAAGGAATTGAAGAATACAGGAAGAAGCCTTTTGAAATCTGTGCGGAAGATGATTGACATTCCATCCATGACAACGGACTTAATGGATGAATTCATGAAAGGCCAGACAAAGGTGAACCTTGATCTGCGTGTGTCAAAGGATCTGGCATTTCTTTTGAGACGCTTGGTAAGAAATATTGTTATGGGTCTGTGGGTCATGGCACTTCTGATTAGTTCAAGTATTATCTGTACAACGGATATGACACCGAAGTTTATGGGAATCCCGGCACTTGGTGCGTTCGGATATCTGATGGCAGTGGTAATTATGATTTATGTTTTTGTGAAACATATTTCTCAAGGAAGTAAAAAAGAATAGAAAGCGAAGGAAAAGAGAGATGAAATTTTCGTCTCTCTTTTTATATATTAGGAAAGTCCTTTCTTAATATATAAAAAACGCTCCGCTCAGGATGCGCACTGCGGCGTACAAGGTAGGTGTCGCAAGCGGTCTACGTTTCCACTTCGGTCCTTGCTAAACAAGCGCCACTGGCGCTTAGCAACGCCGCAGGCGCAAGAATGTGCCTCGGCACATTCTTTGTTCATGAGAAAAATATATAAGTTTAAAACAGATAAATGAGAAAAGTTCTCAAATAATAAAAATACAATTGACTGGATAATAGACATCCTGTATACTTACGGAGTTAGTTGGACTAACACGAGTTAGAAAAGCATAACCAGGAGCGATTACATGAAATTAAAAAATATAAAATGTTTACTTGCAGTCTGTCTTTGTGCATCGGCCCTGTTGGTCGGATGCGGACAGAAGACAGCAGATAAATCCGAAATATCGTCAGAAAGTGCACAGAACCAGTCGGATGATATTCAAGAAGCATCCAGAGATATTTTTGCAATGGATACCTATATGACAGTGACTGCATATGGAGAAAATGCAGAAGTAGCCGTTGATGCAGCGGAAGTAGAGATTGAGCGTCTGGACGCACTTTTATCGACAGGAGATGCAGACAGCGAGATTGCAAAACTAAATGCAGATGGAAATGCAAAGCTTTCCGAAGATGCAGGCTATCTGGTGGAACGTGCGTTAGAACTTTATCAGGAGACAGATGGTACGTTTGACATTGCGATTTATCCGGTGATGGAAGCATGGGGATTCCCGACACAGAATTTCCGGGTTCCTTCACAGGAGGCATTGGATCAACTTCTTCTACTTACTGATGCGGGAAACATTTCTTATGACAAAGCAACGAAAAAGATCTCTTTTGGCGCAGAAGGAATGAAAATTGATCTCGGAGGAATTGCAAAAGGATATACATCATCCAGAATTATGGACATTTACAAAGAAAATGGAATCTCAAGCGGATTAGTGAATCTTGGCGGAAATGTGCAGGCACTTGGAACAAAGACAGATGGAACGAAATGGAAGATTGCAGTGCAGAGCGGATGATACAGAAGACTATCTGGGGATTCTGAGTGTTCAGGACAAGGCAGTTATTACTTCGGGGGGATACGAAAGATATTTTGAACAAGATGGTGTGACGTATCATCATATCATTGACCCAAAGACTGGATACCCGGCAGAAAGTGGACTTGTCTCTGTAACAATTGTAAGTAAGGATGGAACACTGGCAGATGGACTGTCTACTTCACTTTTTATTATGGGAGAAGAGAAAGCGGCAGATTTCTGGAGAAAACATAAGGATGATTTTGATGCAATCCTTATGAGTGATAACGGGACGCTATATGTAACAGAAGGGTTGGAAAATGATTTTTCAACGGAGAGAACGGTTGAGATTATCCGATAGAGAGTATAAGACAAAATCAGAGATGGGAGGACAAAAATGGATTTAAAAGAGACAGGAAAGAAGCTGAAACCATTTGCACCGGTACTTTCGGTAGCAGTTGTGGCATCCTGTGTAGCAGGCTCCCTGGGTGGATATCAGCCACCGGTTTATGCAGCGCAGGAGCAAACGGATTTTGTAAAAGAAGAGACTACAAAGTCAGAAGAGCAGGCACAGGTGGCAAAAGGTTCTTTTGATCTGACAGATGGTGTTTATAAAGGAACCGGAACAGGTTATGCGGGAGGTATCACAGTTGCCGTCCAAATTAAAGATAAACAGATTGTTGCAATCGATATTCTGAGTTCTTCGGATGATGCGGCATTTTTTAAACGTGCACAGGCAGTGATTGACAAGATCATAAAAGGTCAGACCCTGGATGTCGATACGGTATCCGGTGCAACCTATAGTTCCCGGGGAATCATCAGTGCGGTGAAGAATGCACTGACCGGAGAGAAAGACAGCGGAACAACAGGTCAGTCACAGTCTGGTAGCGGCGCGGCAGCTGGAAGTTCCACTTCTGTCGCGGCAGTGGAAGACCCATCAGCATATAAGGATGGAACCTATTACGGAACAGGAACCGGATTTGGCGGAACACTGAAAGTAAAAGTTGAGATCAGTGGCGGAAAGATCACTTCAATTCAGATTATGGAGAATCAGGACGGAAGCGAATACATTTCTAAGGCATCTGCTCTGATCAATACGATCATACAGAATCAGAGTACCAATGTAGATACTGTGTCGGGGGCAACTTATAGTTCAGTCGGAATCATCCAGGCAGTCCGGAATGCGCTGAGTCAGGCGGCAGTAAGTACAAGTGGGACAACGACTTCCGGAGAAGCTGGGAATGCAGGAAATAGTGGAAACCAGAATCAGGACACATCCGCCGCAACAGGAAACTTCCCGTATAAAGAAGGAATTTATTACGGAACAGCAGAAGGCTACAGCGGAGATGTCTCGGTGGCGGTTGTGATTCAGGAAAAATCAATCAAAGCAATTCTGATCACAGAGACTTCGGACGATGAGGCATTCTTCCAGCGCGCAATGGGAGTTGTGAAAAATGTACTTAAGACGCAGAGTACGGAAGTCGATACTGTGTCAGGTGCAACCTACAGTTCAAAAGGAATTCTCGGGGCAATCCAAAATGCATTAAAGCAGGCAGAAAAAGTAACAAATGGGGAAACCATCGAGGAGAAGGCAGATACAACGCAGCTGGAAGAGGCAATCAAGACAGCAGAAGCACTGGTGCAAGAAGAATATACAGAAGCCAGTTGGTCTGTACTGGCGGTTCGTCTTCAGGACGCAAAAGAAATGCTCGAAACAGCAGGACAGACTTCGGTGAAACAGGAGACGGTAGACAAAGCGGTGGAGAACCTGAACCTTGCAGTTGCACAGCTTGAGAAAAAGAAGTCAGATCAAGAGGAAGAAGTGAAGACAAAATACATCGATGGAACTTATGAGGTGAGTGTACCATGCAAGCCGGATGAGGATGAAGATTTTACAGAGTATCAGCTTTCTATGAAGGTGACAATACGAAATGACAAAATTGTATCCATTACTGACGTGTCAGGAGATGGGGATGCAGCGAATGACAGCTATATCAAGAAGGCGGCAAATGGAACTTCAAGCAAAAAAGGTGTCGTTTCCCAGATTATTACCAAAGGAATGCCGGAAGAAATTGATACGGTATCCAGAGCAACCTGTTCTTCGAATGCGATTATTGACGGATGCAAAAAGGCACTGGAAATGGCTTTAAGACCAGAAGAGACGGAGGCGCAGTAGGATGAAAGAGTTTATCGTAAGACTGTTTAGTCTGCTGGCAATCGTCGGTGTCCTTTTCGGATATAATGAAGTGTTGGATGTCCGTGCGAAGGATGAGGAAATCGCAAAACTGAATGCACAGTTGGAGGTACAGTCATCTGGTGCCGGCAGTGATTCTGAGTCAGGGAGTGATTCAGGAGATGGAGCAGGATACAAGGATGGAACCTATACCGGAGAAGCGGATGGATTTGGCGGAACGGTTGCGGTAGAAGTTACTGTAAAAGATGGAAAGATCGAAGCGGTAGAAGTGACTTCCGCCGAGAAGGAAGACAGTGCATATCTTGCAATGGCGGAAGATATCATTCCAAAGATCATAGAGGCGCAGAGTGCAGAAGTTGATACGATCAGCGGCGCAACGTTCAGTTCGACAGGAATTAAAAATGCAGCAGAACAGGCATTAGAACAGGCGGTAAAGTAGTTTGAAGAAGTTGAATATACATAATTTAAAAGCAAAAGAAATTAAAAAATTGCATACTTGGCTTCGTGCCTTGATTCAGATTCTCTATTTTCTGTTTCTGCCATCTGTGTATACAGCGGCATTTGCCGGCGTGAAATACATTTTCACACAGATAGGAGCAGGCGAGGCAATCGGGCTGACCTCTTTTGTAACGGTGCTTATAGTTCTTTGTGCGTATACGATTCTTTTCGGAAGATTCTTCTGTGGATTCGCGTGTGCATTCGGAAGTCTGGGAGATGGAATTCATGCATTTTATCTCTGGTGCTTTAAGAAGAGAAAGAAAAAGCCGGTGCTACTTTCAGAAAAGATCACAGAGAAGTTAAGCTATTTGAAATATCTGGTGTTGACCGTAATCGCAGTACTTTGTTTTGCGGGAGTATACGGAAAGGCAAAAGGGACAAGCCCGTGGGATGTTTTTTCTATGCTGCATGCAGGAAATCTTCACTTGCAGGGATATTTGCCGGGAGTGATATTACTACTTCTTATTATTGTGGGGATGTGTCTGGAAGAAAGATTTTTCTGTCGGAATCTGTGTCCGATGGGAGCAGTATTCTCATTACTTCCGGTGCTTCCGTTCTTTGCATTGCACCGCGACAGAGAAAATTGCATCAAAGGCTGCAGCGGATGCACGAAGAAATGTCCATCCGGGATCGGACTCCCGGAAGACGGATCACTCAAAGTCGAGGGAGATTGTTTCCAATGCCAGAAATGTATTGATACTTGTCCAAAGAAGCATATCCATACAGGAATCAAAGGTCTGAAGGGAAATGAATTTTGGTTTACGATTCTTCGGGCAATTCTGTTACTTGTAATTATGATCTGGGCAGGAGTGTAATAGATGAAGAAAAAAGATCTGTTTTTAGGAGGCGGAATCCTCTTTGCGGCATGTGTACTGTTTCTTGTGATGAATCTGATGCAGTATGTACAGGCAAAGGAAAGCGGACAAAAAGAAAATCAGGAAAAACAAGTTGTGATCAAGGTGGACGGAGAAGTTTACGGAAGATATTCTTTGGATGAAGATCAGGTGATCGAAGTGCAGGAAGGGGATTTTTACAACCGTGTCCGGATTGAGGATGGAAAAGCTTATATGGAAGAGGCTGACTGTCCGGATGGATATTGCGAAGAGCAGGGGAAGATCAATAACCGGTCACAGACAATTGTCTGTCTGCCTCACAAGCTGGTTGTGGAAATAGAAGAGGTTGAGAATTCTGATGATTCTCAAAATGAAAAGGAACATCTACCGGATACAATTTCTAAATAAATCAATTGTTCGACTGTAAAGGAGAATGTATGAATAGAAATAAAAAACTTGCGAATATGGCAATGCTTGTTGCGCTGGCAATGATTTTTAGTTATGTGGAAAGCCTGATCCCAATTAATTTTGGAGTGCCGGGGATGAAGCTTGGAGTGGCTAATCTGGTCACTGTAACAGGTCTCTATTTTCTGGAAATTCCGGAAGTACTGGCGGTATCTGTACTGCGTGTGCTTCTGACAGGATTTCTTTTTGGAAATGGAATGTCGATTATTTACAGTCTGGCAGGGGCGGTTGTCAGCCTTCTTGCCATGGTACTTGTAAAGAAGATGGATGGAATTTCCATTGTAGGAGTAAGTATCACTGGCGGCGTCTTTCATAATATAGGACAGATTCTTGTTGCGATGGCAGTGGTGGAGAATCTGAAACTGATTTATTATCTGCCGGTTCTTCTTGTGGCAGGAACAGTGACAGGGTTCGTGATTGGAATTGTCGCAGGAAAGATTTTACCGGTTGTGAAGAAAGAAGCTGTAAGGACAGTATAGATGTAAAAATTTTTTGGGGTTATAGGTTAGTAAAAGCTAACTTGATAATATATTCCATGCGGAAGCAGGAAAGCAGAACTGCGACAGGCAGGATCTGTATGTAATTATTTTAGTTAAAAAGGAGGTTTCTATGAAAAACAAAGAAATGAAAGTAAAGGCAATGTCCATGGCAGTGGCAATGTCTATGGTAGTAGGACTTTGCCCGTCAACCATCTTTGCGGCAACAGGAAGTCAGACTGCGAAGGATGGAACTTATACAAAGACAGCCCACGTGGCAAGAACTGCAGAGGATGACGAAAATGAAGACGAATGGAATGAGTATGACGTTGAAGTCAGCCTGAAGGTGGAGGATGGCAAGTTTTCAGCCATCACTGTGACTCCAGGGGAAGGATATAACGCGGAGAGTGATTCCTATTTTGCAAAAGCTGTTTCAAAATCGAAAGGAATCCAGAAAATGCTTGTGGGAAAGGCTGCAACAGAAGATACAATTAATGGTTGGGATTCTGTTAGTGGTGCAACACGTACATCAAAGGCAGTGAAAGAAGCTGCACTTGCTGCAATCAAGTCAGCAAACGAAGCAGTAACAGTTGACACAACAAAACTGGAAGCTGCAATCACAGCCGCTGAAGCACTGAAAGAAGCTGATTACACAGCAGACAGTTGGAGTGCAATGCAGACGAAGCTAACAGCAGCCAAAGCTGCCCTGACAGCAAAAGAATCTCAGAGCGCGGTAGACACAGCAGCAGACGAGCTGAATGCAGCAGTGAAGGCATTGAAAAAGGCAGAAGTTGCGAAAGAAACGTATGTGTTGATGAATATTCCATATTCTGAATTTTATGCAGCTGATCAGGTAGCAGGAGCAGACAGTGTATCCTCCGCTACAAAAGCGAAAACAAGATCAACACTTGCAGCTGGATCTTATCATGTAAACAATGATGGAACAGATATTACAGGTATTACATATCCGGTTAAGATTAGTGATGCATCAGTACTGAAAAACTATACACAGATCACAGATGACAGCAAGCTTTCTATTACAGTGAATATGAAAGGAAAAGAGACAACAACAGAATATAATGGAAAAGCTGCGTTATTCGAGAGCGCAAGCTATTCTTACTATATTTTAAGTGAGACTCCTTCCTATTATAAGGAAGCAACAGTAAATGCAGATGGTTCACTCAGCTTTAGTGAAGTGAAAGGTGCAACTGCACAGAAGTTGAGTGATGCATCAATTGATTTCACAACAGACACAAAGTATGGAGATTATGAATTAGATGTAAATGGACTCCCAAAAACAGTTAATACAGTATATGGAGTTGTGATCAGCACAAAAGAAGGAGACAACTACGGACTTCGTCATCTTGAAAATATCTGGAAAAAGACAGAACTGGCATGGAGTACCGGATTTGTAACAACATCTCATGGAAACACGCTGGACTCAAAAGATTATAAAAAGATGATGGGTCAGACGATCAATAAAATCACATATTATACAGATAATGGAATCTATGAGATTGATGCTGATCAGTATGTGCCGGTTAAATTCAATGGAACTATCGCAGCAGAGAATGCAGATGTTGAAAGTGGTAAAGTAAATGTAACTGTAGAAGGACTTCCTGGTGATTATCAGGCAGAATATACAGTTGAAGGTCTTGAGGATGTTCAGGTAAAAGACGGGGTACTTACCTATAAGACAAAAGGCGCTGAGATAGGCAAATATACTCTGAAAGTATCTGATAAATCCGGAAAATATGCGGATCTTACGACAGATTTTGAATTAACAACAGAAGCTGTACCAGTTGTATTTAACAATGAAAGTGCAGCACTTGTAGCGGCAGAAGGATATGCAGCAGATGATGTAACTTCTTATGTAAAGAAGATCAAATCCGTAACAGTTGACGGAACAGAGTATGCAGCAACAGGAAAACGTGCAGTGAAGATCATTAAAGAAGATGGAACAATTGATACAACTGCAGCTCCGTTTAAGAATGCAGAAAATGGACAGGAATTTAAGATCACAGTGAAAGCAACAGGCTATGCAAAGGATTGTGAATTTACTTATACTGTAGCCCAGGAGAGTGAGTATACTTACGCATATGTAGGACTTAGCTGGGCAGAGTACTGGGCTGCTGAAAATGTGCAGGCAGCAGGAGATACATCTTCTTCAGATGCAAAGGATTCAAAAGGAGAGTCTGACAAGGGTGCATTCGATACTGTAACAAGAGCTACAGTAAATCATGGACTTCACAGAGGTTCTTTCCAGTGCAACGCAGTAATCAAGGCGGAAAATGGAAAAGAGTATGCAGTAGAGTACTGGACAGATGGAACTACTGCAGTTCTGACAGACGGAAGCAAGATTACATTTAACAGAGGAGAGATCACAGAGGAATCCGGTGCAACAACAAAGATGACAGAGTATGATGTACTCGGACTGAAATATGTGCCGGTGAAAGTAAAAACATCTGATCTGGATGCACTGAAAGCAAGCTATCGTGTGATCGAAAACGGAAGTGAACTTGCAGGAGGATATTCAGAAAAGAATCTGGTAAGCTATACAGGACTGGTTGCTAATGTAACAGAGAATACAAACGGTCTGAAAACAGCAACAAAGAATGAGAATGGATCTTTCAGTTTCTCTGCACGAGTGAATAATGGATCAGAGTCCGGAATCAAAGATCAGGCACTCAAGACAGCACCAACAGCAGAGGAAGTAGGGCTGAAAGTAAAAGAAGCAAGCGGATCTTATGGAGAATTCTTAAGAGTTGATCTGACAGGAAAATATGGTGATCTTGGATCAAATCTCCAGACTGTTACATGGACTTACTATGGAGATGACAGCACATATACAAATGCAAAAGCTACTTATGGAACAAAATTTGCAGCAGATAACTGGATGCACAAAGCAATGGGAATCCAGCTTGGACTGACAGATTCTCTTCGTTGTACACTTCCGAAAGGAACGGATGGAACAGGATATTGGACCATTACACTGACAGCACTGGGATATAATGACGTGACATACAAATTCCAGGCAACAGAGGAGAACATTGTAAAAGCATCTGAGGATAAAACAATCACAACAACAAATCTTGAGACAGCTATTGCAAAAGCAGAAGCCCTGAAAGAAGCTGAATACACAGCGGAAAGCTGGGCATCTATGCAGATGGAACTTCAGGAAGCAAAAGATGAATTGAAAAATCCAAAAACTCAGGCAACTGTAGACGAGGCAGTAAGCCACCTCAACGCAGCTATTGAAGCACTTGTTAAGATAGAAGAGCCGGCAGCAGTTGATACTTCTTCCCTTGAGAAAGTAATCAGTGATGCGGCAGCTCTGAAAGAAGCTGATTACACAGTTGACAGCTGGAAGGCATTGCAGAGTGCACTGACAGACGCTAAGAGCGCATTGAATGCAAAAGAAAGCCAGGAAAAAGTTGATAAAGCAACAGATAAGTTGAATTCAGCAATCAAAGCACTTGTAAAGAATGGAAAACAGGATGGAAGTGCAACTCCAACTGTTACAAAGAAGGCCGGAACAACTACGGATGGATCAGCTCCAAAGGAACAAGTGGATCAAAAGCCGCAAAGACAGGTGATCCGGCAAATGTTCTTGGCTTATTAGGACTTGCATTCTCCTCACTCGGAGCAGGAGTTGGCGGATTTGCATGGAAGAGAAAAAGAAAATAAAGACAAGAAAATTGAGAAAATTTTTTGACAATTTCGCGGAAAAGATTTAGATTTACCGTCCTTGACAGAATAGGAATATTCTGTCAAGGACTTATATGTTAGGAAAGTGCTTTCCTAACATATAAAAAATGCTCCGTTTAGGATGCACACTGCGGCTGTAAAACATATATTTCCTATCGATATAAAAGAGGGTATCTGATAGAAATCGTGCAAAATGTATCCATTCCGGTACTCAAAAAAGATTTCACCTGTGATGAATACATGATTTATCAGGCGAAAGCAATGGGAGCCTCGGCAGTACTTCTGATCTGTTCGGTATTAGAAGATGGCAGGTTAAAAGCGTATCATCAGCTGGCAGACGAATCCGGAATCTCCACTCCGGAGCAGGCGGCGAAGATGTGTCAGAGCGCAGACGGTGCGATCGTTGGAAGTGCAATCGTTAAGTTGTGTGAGAAATACGGAAAAGACTGCGTGCCGTATGTTGCAGAATATGTAAAGAGTATGGTTGAAGCTTGTAAATAAGTGAAAAGGATCTGGGATTCGAAATCCGAGTCTTCTTTTGATAATAATAGGAAAATACCTCTTTTGATAAGGAGCCAGATGTGGTATCATAGATATTAGATTTGTTGCTTGATCTATGATACGAATCCGAAAGGAGACTACGAATGAAGAATCGAAAACAGCCTTTATTCAAAAGCTTTGGCTATGCCTTTGAAGGAATCTGGACAGGGATTTCAAAAGAGAGGAATATGAAGATTCATTGCCTTGCAGTGATTCTTGTAACAGCAGTTGGAACCTTTGTAGGATTAACACCGATGGAATGGTGTATCTGTCTTCTCCTTTTTGGAATGGTGATCTCACTGGAACTTGTGAATACGGCAGTGGAAGCTGTTGTCGATCTTGTGACAGAAGAGAGAAAGCCACTTGCTAAGATCGCGAAGGATACGGCAGCTGGTGCAGTGCTTTTTACGGCAATCATGGCTGTGATCATAGGGTGTATCATATTTATACCTCATTTTATGAGGATTGCGGGAATTGCATAGCAATGGAGTAATCCGGTTACATCAGTGAGTGGCAAAAATTATTTTTGACACTCACATCATTTTGCACTACTGTAATGGAAAGAAAAGCAACCAGAAAGGAAAACAAAGAGATGGATGAGAATAAAGTAATTGTCAGTACAGAGATGAAGCAGACATTGGTGAATCTGCGAAATCTCGAAGAGATTTATGTGATCATGTCAGGGGTGACGAAGATGCCGTTTGTCCTCTGTGATGAAGAGACATTTGATGACGAGGTTCTGGTTTATTATCAGGAAGAGTCTGCAAAGGAAAAGGCAAAGACGCTTGCAGAAGATCGTTATCATGTAGGAATTGCCAAAATTGAAAAGAATGCCAGACTTGGATTTTTTACAAACCTGTATACAATGGGCGTGAATGCACTGGCAGTGAATGTTGGTACAGAGGAGGAGATCAGGATTCAGCTGGAACAGCTTGTAGTTCGTAAGAATAAGGAAGAACTGCCTGAAGGAAAGAAACTGATCGAGAATCCGGAGCTTCATCTGACAGCAATGTATCTGATGCAGGAGATGCACCGCAGTATCGGACCGGAGATGCCGGAGAATGTGAAGGAACTTCAGGAAGAGATGATGGCGCATTATAAGAAAGGAACCTTTATCGTAGGAGTTCAGGAAGATAATCAGGTTCCACTTCTGAGACAGCCGGACGGAAGTCTGTATCAGCCGATCTTTACAGATATGATAGAATTTACCAGATTTGCACAGGGCAAGAAGATGAAGACAGCAGCAATCCCGGCGGATAAGATTCCGGAGATACTGATCCCGGATGCAAAGGGAGTTGCAATCAATCCATTTGGTGTGAATGTACGTCTGGATATTACAAAAGCAAATAAGCAAAATCCAGAAGCGTAAAATGAAGAGAAAATAATTTAAATCAAAAGAAAAACTTTAATTTATTAAAATAATCACTAAGTAACATATTCAACAAAAAAACAGGATAAATATTGTTGAATATTACAGATTGACTGTTGGAAGTGAGTATGGTTATACTATACGTGGTTAAAAGAGAAAAGCGCACGATAGAGTGTTACTGGTAAAGCAGGCATAAACTATCCTTAATAAGTTCACCAGATAAGGTGGACTTGGTTATTGAGGATTAGTTTATGCCTTTTTGCGCATTATAGTATAGGATAAGTAAGTTGCAGAACTGTGCCAGCACAAGAAACTATGGGATGCGTCAACTCTATAAGAAATGATACTAGGAGGATTACAGATGAAAGACAAGATTTTTGGAGTATTGCAGAGAATCGGAAGAAGTTTTATGCTTCCAATCGCAATTCTTCCGGTAGCAGGACTTCTGCTTGGAGTAGGAAGTTCATTTACAAATGCAACGATGATTGAGACATATCATCTTCAGGCAATTTTAGGCGAGGGGACAATTCTGAATTCCCTGCTCACAATTATGAGCAAAGCGGGAAGTATTATTTTTGATAACCTGCCGATTATTTTTGCTGTCGGTGTAGCAATCGGTATGGCGAAGAAAGAGAAGGAAGTTGCGGCACTTGCGGCAATGATCTCTTTCTTTGTAATGAATGCAACAATGAATGCCATGCTTCTGATCCGTGGAGATCTTCTTGCAGACGGAACGCTTGGAGCCGGAGTTCTGGAAGGAACTGTGACAAGTGTCTGCGGAATCCAGACATTACAGATGGGTGTATTTGGCGGTATTATCGTTGGACTTGGAGTAGCAGCACTTCATAATAAGTTTTACAAAATCCAGCTTCCGAATGCACTGTCATTCTTCAGTGGATCAAGATTTGTTCCGATTATTTCAACATTGACTTATGTGGTTGTCGGAATCGTACTCTATTTTGTATGGCCAACAGTTCAGAATGGAATCTATGCACTTGGCGGACTTGTAACAGGAACAGGCTATATTGGAACATTGATCTTTGGTATAATTAAGAGAGCGTTGATTCCATTTGGACTTCACCATGTATTCTATCTTCCGTTCTGGCAGACAGCGGTTGGAGGAACAATGGAAGTTGCGGGACAGCTTGTACAGGGCGGTCAGAACATTTTCTTTGCGCAGCTTGCAGATCCATCCACAGTACATTTCAGTGCGGATGCGACAAGATATTTTTCCGGTGAGTTTATCTTCATGATCTTCGGCCTTCCAGGTGCGGCACTTGCAATGTATCAGTGTGCAAAACCGGAGAAGAAGAAACAGGCAGGCGGACTTTTGCTTTCTGCAGCACTTGCATGTATGATGACTGGAATCACAGAGCCACTGGAATTCTCATTCCTGTTTGTGGCACCGATCCTTTTTGTAGTACAGGTGATCCTTGCAGGATCCGCTTACATGATCGCGCATATGTTAAATATTGCAGTCGGACTTACATTTTCCGGTGGATTTATTGATCTGTTCCTTTTTGGTATTCTTCAGGGAAATGCAAAGACCAGCTGGATCAGAATCATCCCGGTAGGAATTATTTATTTCTTCTTATATTACATCATCTTCCGTACATTAATTCTGAAGCTGAATCTGAAGACACCGGGAAGAGAAGATGATGATGCAGAAACTAAATTGTACACAAAAGCCGATTATAAAGCAAAAGTAGATGGAAATGATGCAGGTTCTGAAAATGAAATGACACCGGAAGATCAGAAGAGCGCACTGATTACAAGAGGACTTGGTGGAAAGAAAAACATTTCTGATGTAGACTGTTGTGCGACAAGACTTCGTTGTACGGTAGTAAAGCCGGAACTGGTAAATGAAGATGTCTTAAGAATGACATCCCCATCCGGAATCGTAAGAAAAGGACAGGGAATCCAGGTAATCTACGGACCGGCTGTTTCTGTGATTAAATCCAATCTGGAAGATTATATAGAGAAAGCTCCGAATGTGGAATATCTTCCGGAAGAAAACGAAAACAGCGCAGAAGAAACGAATAAATGTGCAGAAACAAAAGATGAAGCGAAGAAAGATGAGAACAAAACTGTTGCAGCCGGAACTGTAAAGAAAGAGCTTTGCTCTCCATTCACAGGAGTAGCAGCACCAATCGAAGAAGCGTGTGACGAAGCATTTGCAGGGAAAATGATGGGAGACGGTTATCTGGTTCGCCCGGAAGAGGGAATGGCTTATGCGCCTGAAGATGCAACGGTATCTTTTATCTTCCCATCAAAACATGCAGTTGGTCTGACTAGTGATGACGGAACCGAATATCTGCTTCACATTGGCGTGGATACTGTAAATCTGGATGGAAAAGGATTCGAAACTTTTGTAAATGACGGAGATCGAGTAAAAAAGGGTGACAAACTGATAGGTTTTGATATAAAATATATCCAAGAGCATGCAAAATCCGATGAATGTATGGTTGTATTTACAAAGTCTTCAGGAAGGTGAAGAGATCAGAATGTCTAAGAGCGGAAAAGTAGAGAAGCTTGAGAAGACAGCAGAAATCGTAAGCTTGAATTAAGAGAAGAAAGAGAGGCTCGGGGATGTATCGAGTCATTAAAGTTCTGAATAATAATGGGATTCTTGTATATCATGTTGAGACAGGGAAGGAGATGATCCTTCTCGGAAACGGTGTGGGATTTGGAAAGAAACCTACAGAACAGATCGAGAAACTTCCCGGAGCCAAAGTATATTCCCTTGTCACAAGAAGAAAGCAAGAGTCTGTTCTGAAAACGGTCAATGGAATCCGCCCGGAGTTTATTGAGGCAACAGGAAAGATCATTGAAGAAGCAGAGAACGTGTTTCAGAAGATCAATCATGAGATGTTGCTTCCGTTGGCAGATCATATTGCGCTTGCAGCGAAGAGAGCGAAGGAGAACCGCCAGCTTCCGAATCCATTTACACCGGATATCCGTGTGTTGTTTGGAGAGGAGTATCAAGTGGCCCTGAAAGGGCGGGAAATTATACAGCAGCTGACAGGATATGAAATCTCAGAGGATGAAGTCGGATTCATTACGCTACATATCCATGCAGGTCTTTCAGATGAGGCAGTATCCCAGACTCTGGATGCGACCAGGATTGTAAATGAAGGGATTGCCATGATTGAACAGGAATTCGATCAGAAGCTGGAGAGCGGCTCACTTGGGTGTACACGTCTGATGAGCCATATGTATTATATGATTCTGAGAACGTAAGGGGGAAGGGACGAATGCAGACTTTAATGATTTCATTTTTCAGAATTACCCAAGGACCGGAGAGGCGGCGAAGAGAGTGTGTGACTATATGTCCAGACAGCTGAAACAACCGGTCGCAAAAGAAGAAATTGGATTTCTTGCAATTCATATCCAGCGGGTTATCTCGCCGGATACGGTATGACCGTGTGCTCTTGAAATACTGTATACTATGATATATAGTAGTGGATAAGAGCGAAAGGGGAATCCGCAGAATGTATAAGATTCTAATCATAGAAGATGACCTTGTGATGGCAGGGGCAATTAAAAAAGAGATGGAAGCGTGGGGAAATGAAGCACGTTATGTGGAAGATTTTGCAAAGGTTCTTGAGACATTTGCAGAGTACGGTCCACATCTGGTGCTTTTGGATATCACGCTTCCTTTTTATAATGGATACCACTGGTGCAGCGAGATCCGTAAGATATCGAGCGTGCCGGTGATCTTTATCTCTTCGGCAGCGGATAATATGAATATTATCATGGCGATGAATATGGGCGGAGATGACTTTGTGGCAAAACCGTTTGACTTAAGTGTACTGACAGCGAAGATTCAGGCTCTGCTAAGGAGAACATATGATCTATCAGGAAAAGTACCGATGCTGGAACATAGAGGAGCAATCCTGAACCTCTATGATACAACAATGACTTATAATGGAGAAAAAATTGAGTTGACAAAGAATGAATTTCGCATCTTACAGACATTGATGGAGAATAAAGGACGCGTGGTCAGCAGAGACACGCTGATGACAAAGCTGTGGGAGACAGACAATTATATCGAAGAAAATACATTGACAGTCAATGTCGGAAGACTTCGGAAAAAGCTGGAAAAAGCGGGAATGGAAGGCTTTATCAAGACGAAAGTCGGCGGTGGATATATCATCGAGAAGGAGTAAAAATGTTTTTACAATATTTGAAAAGAATCCGATTTGTGCTTCTGTGGAGTTTGCTGTGTGCGGGAATCTTTTTTCTGATTTTTGTGTTGGAAGAGATTAATCTGAAGGCAGCGGTTTATCCGACAGTGTTGTGTCTGGCATTTGGATTACTTTTTCTTCTCTGTGGATATTTGCGGTATAAGAAAACCGGGCAGAAGCTGGAACATTTGCTGCAAGGAGAAGGACCTTATGAGGATTCACTTCCGGTGGCACAAGATGGAATTGAGTTAGGATATCAGGAGCTGATCAGAAAAGAAGAACAACAGCAAAGAAAAGAACATGCCAGATGGGAGAAGTCCGGTCAGGACATGGAGGACTATTATGCAACCTGGGTGCATCAGATCAAGGCACCGATTGCTGTGATGAATGTATTACTCCAGCAGGAAGATACCGAGACGAATCAGAATCTGAAAGCTGAACTGTTCCGGGTGGAGCAGTATGTGGAGATGGCACTTGGGTATGTGCGTCTTGACAGTGGCACGAAGGATCTGGTAATCGCATGGTATCCTTTGGATGAAATTGTAAGAAAATCGATCCGTAAATATGCAGGACAGTTTATTCGAAGGAGAATCCGTCTGATCTATGAAGGGACAGATCAGATTGTTCTGACAGATGAGAAATGGCTTTCGTTTATTATTGAACAGTTGTTATCCAATGCAGTGAAGTATACGCTGAAAGGAACAGTGACGATCACTGTCAGTGAAGAAAAGAAACTGACGGTTACAGATACCGGAATGGGAATTGCACCGGAAGATCTGCGAGAATCTTTGAAAAAGGATATACGGGATATAATGGAAGAATGGAACGGAAATCAACGGGAATTGGTCTGTATCTGAGTCAGATGGCGGCAAAGAAACTGGGGCATCAGATTACAGTTGAGTCAAAGTTAGGGGAAGGCAGCAGTTTTACGATTGGTTTGGCAGAGTATCCGTTGAGATCAGAGTAAAACGCTAAATCACACAGAGAGAAGCAAGTGACAAAATTGTCACATCAGACAGCTGGAATGTCACAGAAATCAATGTCGGCATTCTGGCTGTATTGTTATACTGAGGATGTTGAAAGAAGAGGAGGTCGTAAGAAATGACAGTTTTGGAAGTAGAAAATTTGAAAAAAATATACCGTCCGCGTTTTGGCGGTAATCAGGTACAGGCACTCTCTAAGGTAACATTCTCAGTAGAAGAGGGCGAATATGTAGCAATCATGGGAGAGAGTGGTTCGGGGAAGACGACATTACTGAACATGCTGGCAGCATTGGATAAACCAACCGAAGGGGAAGTTTATCTAGATGGAAAACCGTTATCTGCAATCCGTGAGAAGGATCTGTCCAAGTTCAGGAGAGATCATCTTGGGTTTGTATTTCAGGATTTCAATCTTTTGGATACATTTAATCTGAAGGACAATATCTTACTGCCATTGGTACTGCAGGGAGTTGATTACAGGAAAATGAATGTCAGGATGATGCCAATCGTGAAAGAACTTGGAATTGCAGGACTTCTGGAGAAGTATCCCTATGAGGTGTCAGGAGGACAGAAGCAGCGTGCAGCAGTGGCGAGAGCGCTGATCACAGATCCGAGACTGATCCTGGCGGATGAGCCGACCGGGGCACTCGATTCGAAATCAACGGATGAATTGCTCGGGGTATTTGAGCGGATCAATCAGTCGGGACAGACGATCCTTATGGTAACACATTCTGTCAAAGCAGCGAGCAAGGCCGGGAGAGTGTTATTTATTAAAGACGGAGAAGTTTTCCACCAGGTATATAAAGGCGAACAGACAGATGAACAGTTCTATCAGAATATCTCAGCGACACTGACAATGCTTGCGACAGGTGGTGAGAGACAATGAAAAGTGGACTTTATCTGAAACTTTCCGTTAATGGAATTAAGAAAAATAAGAAGCTGTATCTTCCTTATCTGATCACTTGTATCTGTATGGTTATGATGTTCTATCTGATCGATTATCTTGCAGTGAGTCCGCAGTTTGCCAAGATCAAAGGTGGGGATACTATGCAGATGATCCTTGGATTTGGTTCTGGTGTGATCTCAATCTTTTCTCTGATCCTTCTGTATTACACAAATTCATTTCTGATCCGCAGACGACAGAGAGAGTTTGGGTTGTATCACATCCTTGGAATGGGAAAAATTGACCTTGTAAAAATCATGGTTCTTGAGAATCTGATCATCAGTGTTCTGACGATTGCAGGAGGAATCGTGGGAGGAATCCTGTTTTCTAAATTGGGGGAACTTCTGGCAGCGAAGATACTTGGAAGTAATGCCGGACTTTCTATGAAAATCAGTGTTCCGGCACTTGTGGCTACGGCACTGTTATTCCTGGTCATTTTTGCATTAATCATGCTTTGGATGATCGTGTCCGTCTATCGGTTAAAACCTGTAGAACTTTTAAAAAGTGAAAAGACAGGAGAGAAACCTCCGAAGGCAAACTGGATCTTTGCAGTACTCGGGTTGCTTCTGCTTGGTGTGGCTTATTATTTATCCCTGACAATCAAAGATCCGCTTGTAGCGATGATCTGGTTTATGGTTGCCGTCGTGCTGGTAATCCTTGCAACGTATCTGTTATTTATTGCCGGCTCGGTCACATTTTGTAAAATAATGCAGAAAAAGAAAGGATATTATTATAAAACAAATCATTTTATTTCACTTTCATCCATGATTTACCGTATGAAACGAAATGGGGCAGGATTAGCGTCTATTTGTATTCTGTCCACAATGGTTCTGGTTATGGTATCTTCTACAACCAGCCTGTATCTGAGTATGGAACATGGCTTGAATCTTCGATATCCGAAATCTGTCCAGATTGAGATGTACACGAAACCGGAGCAGACGGAAGAAATGAAAGAGAATCAGAATGGACAGATTATAGAGCTTGTACAGAAGGTTTTGAAAGAACATAACCAGACCGCGGAGAATCCGGAGAATTACCGGATGCTTACAGTCAGTGGAATTGTTTCAAAAAATGAAATCTATTTTAATCCGGAGAATGCTCCGGGAGTCAATGAAGTGAATACATTTGATCATTTAAAAATGTTCTATGCTCTGCCGTTGGAAGCGTATAATCGGATCATGGGGACGAATCTGGAGCTTGCTCCCGGGGAAGCGTATCTGTATGCGAAAGATTCCGATTTCCCCTATGATCAGATCACGGTGGAGAATTCCGGGACATGGAGGATTAAAGGACATTTGGATAAAATGATTTCAAATGGAAATGATATGGCAAATATGAACAGCAGCTTCTATCTGGTGGTTTCCGGACTGGAAGATATAAAAGCTTTGGAAGAAGGAAATGTTTCCGTTTACGGTGTCAATGGTTCTTATGAGAATGGTACTACAATTTTGATCTGTCCTGTGGAGATGAAGAGCAGATCCAGATTCAAAACGAGATTGACAAGAAAATCAATGCATTGGCTGAACAGGAATCAGAGGAATCAGATACCCTATTTTTTGGAGCTTCTACAGACAGCAGAGCCGCATCAAGGCTGATTACCAGGCTTTGTACGGCGGTCTGTTCTTCCTTGGAATCCTTCTTGGAGTCGTATTCATTCTTGGAATGGTGCTGATCATTTATTATAAACAGATTACAGAAGGCTATGAGGATCAGGACAGATTCCAGATTCTGATGAAAGTGGGGATGACACAGAAAGAAGTGCGTCAGACGATCAATTCTCAGGTAATGACAGTATTCTTCCTGCCTCTTGTGGCTGCCGGAATTCATACGGCATTTGCATTTCCAATGATAGAAAAAATGGTGCATCTGCTTGCTTTTTCTGACAGAAAATTCCTGATTCTGGTGACAGTGTGCTCCTATTTAGTATTTGCATTATTCTATATCATTGTCTATATGGTGACTTCGAAACAGTATTACAAAATTGTTAGCGGAAAACAGGAAGAAAGTCTTTTTTCTTAATTCAAAGAGTGATAGAATAGAATTATCAGAAAAAGGAGGACTTGCTTATGATGGATCACACAATTATTACAATTGGAAGACAGTTCGGAAGTGGCGGTCATGAAGTAGGAAACAGACTGGCAGAGAGACTGAACATTCCTCTTTACGATCATAATCTGATTCGAATGGCAGCAAGAGATCTTGGAATTTCGAACGAAGATGCTGGAAGAGTAGATGAGACGAGACTTGGAAATGTGTTATCAAGCTATTATATTGGAATGGGTGATTATACTACATTTATGCTCAGTCCGGAAGTGGAGAAACCATTAAGTGATCAACTTTTTGACGCACAGTCGGCAATCATCCGCAAGCTTGCGGAACGCGGACCTGGAATCTTCGTGGGACGCTGCGCAGATTATGTTCTTGGGGATTATTCAAATGTTGTGAATACATTTATCTATGCTTATAAGGATGATAGAATCAATCGAATCATGGATATCTATAAGCTTTCCGAGAAAGAGGCTGTAGATAAGATTAAGAAGATTGACAGAGAGAGACGCCTGTATTATGAAGGTAGAACAGACCGTAAGTGGGGAAGCATTGATGCGAATGCAATCCTGCTGAATACAAGTCTTCTTGGAATCGATGGTGCGGTAGATGCACTTGAGGCGATTTATCATAAGTGGGAAAACAGATGACAAAATAAGCAGAAAAAATGAAATAATTAACAAAAAGTAAGAGGGTGTCGTTTAGTGCGACACCCTCTTTGCTACGTCTTTATTCTGGAATCTGTATTTATTTCATCATGCCGGCAAGAATCTGATTGACTTCTTTACCGTCAGCTTTGCCTTTTACCTTCGGCATGAGTTCTTTCATGATCTTACCTTTATCCTTTGCTGTAGGAGCATCGATACCAAGATCTGCAAGAACGGATGTGATCACTGCTTTGATCTCATCTTCGCTCATCATCTTTGGTGCATATTCTTCAAGAACAGCAAGACGCTTCTGAGCCTCTTCAATCAGATCTGTACGATCTTCAGGTGTCATATCAATTGTTTCTTTTAACTGTTTGATTTCTTTTAAGATTACCTGTCCTTCTTCCTCTTCTGTCAGGTCGGCACGTTTGTCGATAGCTTTATTCTTCAGAGAGGAGAGCAGAAAGGAAAGTGCGGCTTTTCGTTCTTTGTCTCCTGCCTTCATTGCAGCGACCATAGCGCTTCTGATTTCATCAATTTTGCTCATTTTAGAGTCCTCCTTATAATTTAATATGCTTGAAATAGTTACAATTATTGAAAAGAGCGGATTGCTCTTGATTCATAAGATAAATTTTAGCAGATGGTGGTTTATATTGCAAGAGTGCACTCTGTTTTGTGAAAATGTATGAAAGAAATGCATGAAAAGTATAAAAAATCAGAAAATTTACGAAAAGTAAAAATATAGGTTGACAACATTGGGCTCGAGGAGTAAACTACGTGACATAAAAGCAAAGGCGCTTTGAGAAGCAGATCTCAGAGTGCCTTTTTCTTTTAATAAAATATGGTACCTATAGATTTGCCGCGAACAGCAGCAAGTCTCAATGACACAAAGGCGTGTCTTATAGAAAGAACCGATTCAGGGGGATGGTTCAACGAAACTGTAAGATACGTCTTTTTAGTTTCTAGGTATGAGGAGGAAGTAGTATGACACAAGAATTTATTACTCAGATTACAGACACAGTCGGAACAGAAGTGTTCGGCATCTGGTTCCTGATCGGAGCTGCATTTGTATTTTTTATGCAGGCAGGATTCGCTATGGTAGAGACAGGATTCACTAGAGCAAAGAATGCCGGTAACATTATCATGAAGAATCTGATGGATTTTTGTATTGGAACAATCGTGTTTATTTTCCTTGGATTTGGATTGTTACTCGGGGAAGATGCACTTGGCGGACTGGTAGGAGTTCCAACACTTGGAATCTTTACAGATTATGCAAACTTTGACTGGTCTAATTTTGTATTCAACCTGGTTTTCTGTGCGACAGCAGCAACAATCGTATCAGGAGCCATGGCAGAAAGAACAAAGTTTCTTTCCTATTGTATTTATTCCGCAATGATCTCCGCAGTTGTGTATCCAATCGAAGCACACTGGATCTGGGGAGGCGGATGGCTTTCACAGCTTGGCTTCCATGATTTTGCAGGATCTTGTGCAATCCACATGGTAGGTGGAGCAACAGCATTTATCGGAGCTGCAATGGAAGGAGCCAGAATTGGTAAATTCTCAAGAGATAAGAATGGAAAAGTAACAAAAGTCCATGCATTTCCAGGACATAACCTCGTAATTGGTGCTCTTGGATGTTTCATCCTCTGGTTTGGATGGTATGGATTCAACGGTGCGGCAGCAACAACAGGCCCACAGCTTGCATCTATCTTTATGACAACAACAATCGCACCGGCAACAGCAACCGTTGTATGTATGATCTTCACATGGCTTCGTTATGGAAAACCAGATGTGTCTATGTGTCTGAATGCATCCCTCGCAGGTCTGGTAGCAATCACAGCACCTTGTGATGTGACAGATGGATTAGGAGCACTGATCATTGGAGCAGTTGCAGGAGTTCTCGTAGTATTTGGCGTTTGGTTCTGTGATAATGTAGTGCATGTAGATGACCCGGTTGGTGCCGTAGCAGTTCATTGCTTAAATGGTATCTGGGGAACAATCGCAGTTGGTCTTTTTGCAACAACAAATGCGCCGGAAAGCACATTGAAAGGTCTGTTCTACGGCGGTGGATTCGGACTTCTCGGAACACAGCTTCTTGGTGTAGTAACAGTTCTTGCTTGGACAGTTGTAACAATGACAATTATCTTCAAAGTAATTGATATGACAATTGGACTTCGTGTTTCAGAGGAAGAAGAGATTGTTGGTCTGGATTCCAAGGAGCATGGTCTTGCATCAGCATATGCAGGATTCAGCATCATGGATATTACAGAAGGTGCAATGAATGAAAATGAAAACACAGATCTTGGTGTAGCAGATTATGACGCAGCATCTCCAATCCAGAGAGCAGCAGCTGTACCTGTAGCCGGACCGGTAGATGCAGATACAGGAATGCATAAAGTAGTTATTATCGCAAAACTTTCCAAGTACGAGCGCCTGAAAGCAGCATTGAATAATCTTGGTGTAACAGGAATGACAGTGACTCAGGTTATGGGATGTGGTATCCAGAAAGGTGCCGGCGAGAAATACCGTGGAGTTGAGATGGACGTAACTGTTCTGCCAAAGGTAAAAGTAGAAGTTATCGTTGGAAATATTCCGGTTGAGAAAGTTATCGAAACAGCATCCAAGACACTGTATACAGGACATGTCGGTGATGGTAAGATCTTTGTATACAACGTGCAGAAAGTAGTAAAAGTACGTACAGGAGAAGAAGATCTCGAAGCATTGAAAGATGTAGAATAATACTTGATAAAAAATAATCTCCCAAAAGCAGTAAAGACTGTTTTTCCGGAGATTATTTTTTATGATTATTGAACGATTTCTTGAATAATTTTTTTTATAAATGAGATTGAAATCTTATATACTACTATATTTAATAAGAAGTAACAGCGTAAAAAACAACACAGGATGGTAAAAATGACCTAAAAATTTTTTAGACTATCATATAATTTGAAAAGAAAAATGTGAAAAAAATACTATTTTATGTAAAGAGAGTTAAATAAATATAAAATTTTCCTTTAAAAACCTAAAAAAATGTGATATAGTGTAATACAAACATATGATATTGAAATTCAGGAGGGAAAATTAAGAATGAACAATTATATGTATCTGGTTCCAGTTGCAGCTGTCATTGCTCTTCTTTTTGCAGCGTATCTTGCAGCAAAGGTTAGCAGACAGGATGCCGGAACAGAAAGAATGAAGGAAATTGCCGGTGCAATCGCAGATGGTGCACGTGCTTTCCTGACAGCAGAGTACAAGATCCTTATTGTATTCGTAGTAGTACTTTTCGTACTGATCGGATTAGGAGTAGGTAACTGGGTAACAGCAGTTTGCTTCGTAGTAGGTGCTCTGTTCTCAACAATCGCAGGTTACTGCGGAATGACAGTTGCTACTAAGGCAAATGTCAGAACAGCTAACGCAGCTAAAGAGAGCGGAATGAACAAAGCTCTTTCCATCGCATTTTCAGGTGGTGCCGTTATGGGTATGTGTGTTGCTGGACTTGGTGCACTTGGTGTCAGCCTTGTGTACATCGTAACTAAGAATGTAGATGTATTATTCGGATTCAGCCTTGGTGCTTCTTCCATCGCATTGTTTGCACGTGTTGGTGGTGGTATCTATACAAAGGCAGCAGACGTTGGAGCTGACCTTGTAGGTAAAGTAGAAGCAGGTATCCCGGAAGATGATCCGCGTAACCCGGCTGTTATCGCTGACAACGTTGGAGATAACGTAGGTGACGTAGCAGGTATGGGAGCTGACCTTTTCGAGTCTTACTGTGGATCTCTGATCTCAGCACTGACACTTGGTGTTGCAGTAAGCGAAGTTTCAGGAGTATTATTCCCACTTGCAATCGCAGGATGTGGTCTGATCGCTTCTATCCTTGGAACATTCTTCGTAAGAGGCGGAGAGAACACAAATCCTCAGAAAGCTCTTACAAAAGGAAGCTATGCTTCTTCAGCAATCGTAATCATTGCTTCTTTAGCACTTAGCTGGGTGCTTTTTGGAAACATGAACGCAGCAATCGCAGTTATCGCTGGTCTGATTGTTGGTGTTATCATTGGTAACATCACAGAGTACTACACATCAGCAGATTACAAACCGGTTAAAGGAATCGGAGAGCAGTCTGAGACAGGTGCAGCTACAACAATCATCAGTGGTCTTGCAGTTGGTATGAAATCAACAGCTATCCCGCTGCTTCTGATCTGTGTTGGTATTTTTGTTTCTTATAATGTATTTGGTCTGTATGGAATTGCTCTTGCAGCAGTTGGTATGCTTTCTACAACAGGAATCACTGTTGCAGTTGATGCATATGGTCCGATCGCAGACAACGCTGGTGGTATCGCAGAGATGTCCGGTCTTGATGAGTCCGTTCGTGACATTACAGACAAGCTTGACTCTGTAGGTAATACAACAGCAGCTATGGGTAAAGGATTTGCTATCGGTTCTGCAGCACTTACAGCTCTTGCGCTGTTCGTATCTTATGCAGAGACAGTAGGTCTGAAATCCATCAACCTTCTTGACTACAAAGTAATCATCGGTATCTTTATCGGTGGTATGCTTACATTCCTCTTCTCAGCATTCACTATGGAGTCTGTATCTAAGGCTGCATATTCAATGATCGAGGAAGTTAGACGTCAGTTCCGTGAGAAACCAGGCATCATGAAAGGTGAAGAGAAACCTGACTACAAGTCATGCGTTGCTATTTCTACAACAGCAGCACTTCACGAGATGCTTCTTCCAGGTCTGATGGCAGTTATCGTTCCTGTAGTAGTAGGTGTTCTTCTTGGAGTTGACGCTCTTGGCGGACTTCTTTCAGGATCCCTCGTAACAGGAGTTCTTATGGCGATCTTCATGTCAAATGCAGGTGGTGCATGGGATAACGCTAAGAAGTATATCGAAGAAGGAAACCACGGCGGAAAAGGTAGTGAGGCTCATAAGGCAGCCGTTGTTGGAGATACTGTAGGAGATCCGTTCAAGGATACATCAGGTCCGTCCATCAACATCCTGATCAAACTTATGACAGTTGTATCACTTGTATTCGCTCCACTCTTCCTTTCTATCGGAGGACTTCTGTAATACTTTTGTAATCCATATATGGATGACATTAAGAATATAAGTTGAAAGAAAACGTTCTCCGGGGATTTCCCCGGGGGACGTTTTTTTCTGTGTTGCTTTTACTTGTTTTATTATATAACTATAAAACTGGCTTGTATAAATATTTTAAAACTGGATATATCTAACAGACCAGGGCGCTGATATAATAAGGCGGTATGTTGGGAAAATTCACTTACAAGTCTGACATTATCCGTCAGGTAATTACTCAACATAAGAGATAACAAACAGGAGATTTACAAAATATGAAAAACGAAAGTATCAGCACAAAGAAAATCGTAATGACTGCATTTTTTGCAGCTATTATTTATCTGGGAATCCAGTCTTTCCGTATTCCGCTTCCGGCGGCTGTCGGAACACCATTTCTGCATTTCGGACACATTTTCGTAATGCTTGCAGTATTAATGCTTGGACCTAAGCTTTCAACTGTGGCAGGAGTTCTCGGACTTCTCGTCTTTGATGTATTGAACGGTTATATTCAGGCAATCCCGAATGTATTCGTCAGCACAATTATCAAATGTCTGCTCGTGGGCATGATCTTTCAGTCTCTGAAGAAAAAAGCTCAGGGAGATGCGAAGAAGGAATATGGTTATGCAGTCCTCTGTGCGGCTATCTACGGCATTACGAACATTATCGTAGACTTTATCTGGTCAACAGTTGAACTGGTTGTTCTTGGAAGTTCCTGGAGTGCAGCGTTGGCGGCAGAGATCACATCTATCCCGGCTACGATCATCAATGCAGGATTTACAGTAGTAGGAATTGCGATTCTGTATGTTCCGGTGAAGAAGGCTTACCAGAGAATCCTTGGAGCATAGGAAATTAATAAGCCAGGAAGTCAATGTCATAGCACATATGTCTGATAATCAAAAAGGAGAATTATTAAGTTGGATATTGCAAAGATACAGATCTTATTACAGGAAGCAGAATTAGACGGTTGGTTGTTTACAGATTTCCAGGGACATGATTTTATCACAAAAGAGTTTCTTGAGCTTGGAAATCGTTTCTGCACAAGAAGGATGTTCTATCTGATTCCGACGCAGGGTGAACCAGTCAAGGTGCTTTCAGCAATTGAGCCGCATCTCCTTGATCATCTTCTGGGAGAGAAAATGTTATATCATGGAATTGAAGGACAGAAGAAAGTGCTGTCAGAATTATTGAAGCCGGGTATGAAGATTGCCTGCCAGTACTCTCCGGGTGGAAATGTCCCGACAATCAGCTCTATGGATGCCGGCCTGATCGAGTATCTTAGAACTTACGGAATCGAACCGGTTACAAGTGCAGATATGATGCAGCATTTCGGTGCGGTACTAACGGAACATCAGATCGAGACACACCGACAGGCTGGAGTTATCATACATAAGATTCTTACTGATACATTTTCTTGGATCAGAGAGAATATAGATGCAGGTAATTATATTGATGAGTATGCGATGCTTCAGCAGATGCAGGAACTGATAGGGCAGGAGAATATCTATATGGATTCTCCGCCGTTTTTCGGAGTTGATGAGCATGCCTGTGATCCGGGATATGAACCGAAAGAAAATGGTTCGAAGCAGATTCGTGAAGGCAGCAGATTGATCATAGATATTGCCGGACGTCTTCCGGAAGAGGATGCGGTATATTATGATGTATCCTGGTGCATGAATGTCGGAGAAAAGATTGATCCGGAGTATGAGAAATGGTTTCAGATCGTATATGATGCGCGGGAAGATGCAAGACAGTTTATTCAGGCGAGATTAGATGCAGGAGAAAAAGTCAGAGGATATGAAGTGGATCGAAGGCTGAAAGAACGGTTCGAACAGCTTGGATGCGCCCAGTATCTGATGCACCGGACAGGACATAATATCGGTCATAGATGTCATGGAATCGGAGCAAATCTGGATGATTATGAGACACATGATGACCGCTGTCTGCTTCCGGGGACGATGTTTTCCATAGAGCCGGGACTGTATACAGAGAAGTATGGTGTAAGACTGGAATATGATGTTCATATTACTTCGGAGAGAGAAACGAAAGTGTACGGACCGGTGCAGGATGAGATTCTTGTGATTTGATCAAGGGTTAAAGGAATATAGTTGAAAAAGTGAAAGAAAAGGCGAAGATTTGTACCGATGAGGTGTAAGCTTCGCCCTTTTTGTTAAATACAATTCTTGATAATGTATAATAGGTGTAGTATTCTTATTAGAAATAATACATCAGTAAAAGAAATAAACAGGAGGTTATTCAAAATGAAACAAGTAGAGACAACAAGAGAAGCAATAATCAACAGACGAAGTGTTCGCAAGTATAAAACTGATATGATTCCAAGAGACATAATCGAGCGAATTGTAGAGGCGGGGACTTATGCAGCAAATGGAAGAGGACACCAGGCATCTATTATTCTGGCAGTGACAAATAAAGAATTACGAGACAGACTTTCAGAGATGAATCGTAAGATTGGTGGATGGGATGAAGGATTTGATCCGTTTTATGGAGCACCTGTGGTATTGGTTGTACTGGCAGAGAAAGACTGGCCAACACATGTGTATGATGGAAGTCTTGTAATGGGTAATCTGATGCTGGCAGCACATACAGAAGGAATTGGAAGTTGTTGGATTCATCGTGCAAAGGAAGAGTTTGAAAGTGAAGAAGGAAAACAGATTTTGTCTGATCTTGGAGCGACAGGAGAGTATGAAGGTATCGGACACTGTATACTTGGATATCCGGATGAAGAAATAGAAGAGGCGAAACCCAGAAAAGATGATTATGTTTTCTGGGTGGAGTGATAGCCCATAAATATAATAGAGGGTTACTCACCATAGCTTCAAACTATGACAAATGCATAAATTTATATATTTTTCAAAATAAGCATGGAATGATAAGATGATTGCAGATAAAACATCACTTACAAAAATAAAAGGAGAATTAATTTATGAGCAAATATCAGACACCATGCAGATATGATTTTGTGGGAAGTTTTTTGAGACCGGAAGAGGTTAAGAAAGCGAATGCAGATTATCAGGAAGGAAAGATCAGCGAAGCAGAAAAGAATCAGATCATTGATAAAGCGGTTACAGAAGTTGTAGCAAAGCAGAAAGAGCTTGGATTTCATGTGATCACAGACGGAGAGTTCAGAAGAACATACTGGCATCTGGATTTTATGTGGGGATTTGAAGGTGTCGGTCATGAACAGACCGGCAGCGGGGTACAGTTTGATGGAGAGCTGGCATCACTGGAAGATACTTATCTGACAGGAAAGATAAAGGCAAAGGCGCATCCGTTTGTAGAACATTTCAAATTCCTGAAACAGTTTGAGGATGAGAACACAGTTGCAAAATATACAATTCCGGCGCCGGCGCAGATGTTCCAGCAGATGATTATTCCGGTCAACTACAAAAATACGAGAAAATATTATGAGACAAACAAAGAACTGATCCACGACATTGGAACAGCTTATCAGGAAGTGATCCGTCAGTTCTATGAAGCAGGATGCAGAAATCTTCAGCTTGACGACTGTACCTGGGGAGCAATTGTCGGAGATGCGGCAAAGCAGAGATACAAACTTCTTGGAACGGATATTGAAGATGTGAAAAAAGAGCTTCTTGAAGTGAATAACCTTGCACTGGAAGGAAAACCGGAGGATATGGTAATCACTTCCCACATCTGTAGAGGAAATTATCATTCAACATTTTTTACAAGCGGACCGTATGATTCCGTAGCGGATTATGTTTTTGCAAAAGAGAATGTGGATGCATTATTCCTTGAGTATGATGATGCAAGATCAGGTGGATTTGCTCCGCTTGCAAAGGTGTCTCCGGATAAAAAAGTGGTATTAGGGTTAATTACAACGAAGACACCTCAGCTCGAGGAGAAAGAAGTTGTGATCAGGAGAATTCATGAAGCTGCAAAATATATCCCATTAGACAGGCTTTATCTCAGTCCACAGTGTGGGTTCGCTTCCTGTGAAATCGGAAACAAACTGACAGAAGAGGAACAATGGGCAAAGTTAAAGCTTGTGAAAGAAATTGCAGAAGAAGTCTGGGGAGAGTAATAAGAGTTGAGTTGCTGCTTATACAGAGTGTAAACGGCAACTCAATTTTTATGCACAATACTTCTTCAACATTCTTCTGGCTATTTTTTCATCTTCTCCATGAATAACGAGGAGAAACGGAAGACCAAGCTGGATCGTGGCGAGTTCAGAAAGATCTTTTCCGTTGATATCTACGCGATTGTGGTTCTCAAGATCCTGGATGCGCACATCCGAAGAAAGATTTTTACAAGTGTGTGAAAAAGTGAGAAATTGTCCGGTTGTGAGAAATTTAATGTTTTGCTTGATCATGATATCGCCCCTCGTAAATGAATGTGTTTGATTTTTTCGTCATTCAGTATATAATAAATAACAAAGAAATAAAAATACATATTTGTTATGACAGATATACATTTTTTATATGATTTATCAGATGTGGTTTGACTCCCACCTCTGCAGGTGGAGAGTAACAGATTAGTGTCAGTTTAGGGGGGACTTATGGAAATTACTTATGATTATTACCGGATTTTTTATTATGTAGCAATGTATAAGAGCTTTTCTAAAGCGGCGAAAGTATTGATGAGCAACCAGCCGAATATTACTCATTTTATGAATAATCTGGAGAATCAGCTTGGGTGTAAATTGTTTGTCAGATCTAATCGAGGAGTTACGCTTACAGCGGAAGGAGAGAAGCTGTATCAGCATGTTTCTGTTGCATATCAGCATCTTCATGCGGCTGAAGCGGAGCTTGCAATGGAGCGAAGCATGGAGAGCGGAAGTATCACGATCAGTGCGAGTGAGATTGCACTTCATCTTTTACTTCTTCCTATACTGGGGCGCTTTCATAAGCAATATCCGGGTGTTCGGCTGAGACTTCTGAATCATTCCACGCCGGAGGCAGTTGAGTCCGTCAAGAACGGACTGGCGGACTTTGCAGTTGTGACTACGCCGCTTCAGGCAAAGAAGCCGTTGAAAAGTACTTCTTTGATGTCTTTTAAGGAAATTGCAGTGGGAGATCATTCTTTTCAGGGGAAAGAAAAACCAATGAGGCTGAAAGAGTTAATTGAGAATCCGTTGATTTCTCTTGGGCAGGGAAGCACAACCTATGAGTTCTATTCCAAATTTTTCCTGGAGAACGATCTGGTTCTATCTCCGGATACGGAAGTTGAGACGATCGATCAGGTGTTGCCGCTTATTATGAATGGACTGGGCATTGGATTCCTTCCGGAGCTGTTCGTAAGACCAGTGATCGAGGAAAGAAAGGTCTGTCAGATTCCACTAAAGGAGAATATTCCGGAGAGAAAAATCTGTCTGGTTGAGAATCATACATTTCCGCCAAGTATTGCGGCGGAGATGTTCAAAAAAATGTTAGTTCTGAAATAAGGTATTGTTTAAGAAGATATTATGGATTCAATCTATTCCTATGTAGAAAATATATATCAGATATGTGAATAAAACAGTATGCGCCGGTTTGACTTTAGAACCGGCGCTTTCTATATTAATAAGTAGGATTTTATTCTGTTTTAACAGGTGAAAAACAAGAAATAACAAAGGAAGTGTGAGTATGCAGACAGTATTACCACGTGAAGAAGCTGTAGAAGGAGTTATATCTAAGGTTCTTGAGTCACAAGAGGCCTGTGATCGGCTAAATGAAGTATTTTATGAGCATTTGGAAAATTATCAGGAGATAAATGACGATGGCGACAGACATTTTGCAGAGGTTCTGCTCCAATCTTATAAAAATGGAGATGTCAGTGCATTGCTGCTTGAATTGTGTGGAGGAAGTATGTTTGACCTGCTTCGAGACGCGTATTTGATACCTAAGAAGTTCCATGGAAAATCAGGAGAGAATCCGGTTCTTCTGACGGATGTGAACGGAAAGCTTTTGGAGAGCAGGAAAAGGGAAGTAACAGCTCATGAATATGAAAAGTTCCATGAGACGTACAGGCAACATCAGTGTGCACCGAGATCGAAACTGTATCTGGCTGACGGATATGACATAGTTCGTTCTTATACAGAAGGAATGCAGATTCGGGAGAAAAAAGAGAATAAGAAGCGTGGTGTAATGGCGTTGTATGCATTACCGGATACCAGAAAGCTTGGGCTGACAGAAGCACAGGCCTATGCAGTTGTCTGGGATACTTTCCAGAAAATTCAGAAACAGGCTCCGAGAGTGGAAGTTTATTATGGGCAGGATACCGGTGAGAAGCGTCAGAAAGGATTTGACGAGATAGGGGTTTTACTTCCAATTCATGGATTTGAGAAACGAATGCTTCATCATTTGGATGAGATTGATGGGATTGTTCTTTCATGCAGAGAGAAGATGATGAAAAAGGCCGGAGCGGAAAGCCTTGACCTGGAATAAAGAGGAAGTGAATGAGATGCAGACACAGAAAATAAGAAAAAATCATATGGATATTCTCTGGCATGAATATACAGATAAAGGTGGAGAAGAAACACCGGTAACACAAGCAAGTTTGACGGAGAAAGCATCAATTGTCGGAAGAGTGGGGATTATGCTTCTCTCCTGTGGAACCGGAGCTTGGAGAGTGAGAAGTTCTATGAATGCTCTGGCAGAAGAGATGGGGATAACGTGTACAGCGGATATTGGTCTGATGTCGATTGAGTATACCTGTTTTGACGGTGACGACGGATTCACGCAGTCCTTGTGTCTGACGAATACGGGCGTGAATACATCAAAATTAAACAGGTTGGAGCACTTTATCCGTGAATTTGAGCAGGGAGAACAGGAAATGTCCGGAGAAGAACTGCATAAGCTGCTAGATCAGATTGAAGAGATTCATGGACTCTATTCTCCAACTGCATTGGGAATGGCAGCAGCATTGGCATGCGGTGGATTTACATTTCTGCTTGGCGGTGGATTGATTGAAATGTTCTGTGCCTTTGTCGGTGCAGGGATTGGAAATTTTATCAGGTGTAAATTGAGTAAACATCATTTTACATTGTTTTTGTGCATAGCCTCATCTGTTTCAGCAGCCTGTCTGGTTTATGCGGGACTTTTGAAAGCAGCAGAACTTTTGTGGGCAATTTCAATTCAGCATGAGGCGGGCTATATTTGCGCAATGCTATTTATTATTCCTGGTTTTCCTTTCATCACAAGTGGAATTGACCTTGCAAAATTGGACATGCGTTCTGGCATGGAACGACTCATGTATGCACTGATTATTGTTTTGGTAGCTACAATGTCTGCATGGATCATGGCGTTGATCTTAGGATTACAGCCGGTGGATTTTCTGAAGCTTGACCTGACGCAGGCAGAATGGATTGTTTTCCGTCTGCTTGCAAGCTTTTGTGGTGTGTTTGGATTCTCGATTATGTTCAACAGCCCTACGCGCCTTGCGGCAGTGGCGGCAGGAATCGGTGCGATTGCCAATACACTGCGATTGGAACTGGTTGATCTGACGGCATTGCCTCCGGCGGCAGCAGCATTTGTCGGAGCATTAACAGCCGGACTTCTGGCAACTATGATTAAAAATCAGGTTGGATATCCGAGAATTTCTGTCACGGTTCCGTCGATTGTAATCATGGTTCCTGGATTGTATCTGTACCGTGGATTTTATAATCTGGGAACAATGAATCTTTCTACATCAGCTTCCTGGTTTGCGGCGGCAATATTGATTGTTGCAGCTCTTCCGTTAGGGTTGATCTTTGCAAGAATTCTTACGGATAAGACATTTCGGTATTGCACGTAAGGAGAATACATACAAAAAAGGAACAGCTCTTTGTGAACTGTTCCTTTTTCAAATAAAATAGAAAGGAATTTATTTCTTTTTATCTTTTTTCTTGTCTTTGTCTTTCTTCTTTCCGGAAGATTTCTCGTTGTCTTTATCCTTTGCTTTCACAGAGATTTTCTTATCTGCTTCAGCTTCCGGCTGATATCCGTTGATATCATATTTCTTCTCATATTCCTCAAAGGCTGTAAGATAAGTTTCATCCTTCAGCTTGCGGACACTCTTTGTATATTCATGAATATCAAAGTTAGAAGAATCAAGCTCGAGAATCGCTACAGCAATGTTAGAACAGTGCGCTGCGATACGCTCGTAGTTTGTAAGCAGGTCATTGAAAGCGAATCCGGTATTCAGATCACACTGACCATTTCTAAGTCTTTTAATGTGACGAAGTTTCAGATCATTACAGAGAATGCCAATCAGTTCGCGCAGAGGCTCAACCTTTGCAGCAGTCTCAAGATCCTCATCTACAAAAGAATTTACTGTAAGATCAACAATCTCAACCAATGCCTTCTCAAGCACATTCAGCTCATAAGTAGCAGATTCAGAGAATGTACGGGACTTTTCATGAAGTTCCTGGGCAACTCTGGAAATGTTGACTGCGTGGTCACCAAGTCGCTCGAAGTCACTGATCGTATGAAGGAACTTGGAGGTCTGTTTCGCCTGCTCAGGTGTCATATCATGCATACTTAACTGCATCAGATAAGTACCAAGTTTATCCTCGTACTTGTCGATCATGTTTTCCTTTTCCTGGATCTTATTGAACTTGCTGTCGCTAAAGTCTGTCAGAAGTTCGAAAGCGCGCATGAGATTCTTGCGGGCATTCTTCGCCATACCGTTAACAGCCATCTGGCTCTGACTGATCGCCAGCGGCGGGTAATTCAAAAAACGTTCCTCAAGCAGATCAAAATCAGCCTGCTCTTCGTTGTCCTCGTCAGTATCTTTGATGAGGAAGAAGACGAGTTTCTCAATCTTGCTGATAAATGGAGCAAGGATCAGGATCGTAGCGATACGGAATACCGAGTTCAGCAATGCGATGCTGACAGGACTCATGACCATGTCCATAAATGTAAAGTGGACAGCGGCATTTACTGAGTAAAATACGATAGACCAAAAGATCATTCCGAATAAGTCATTCAGCAGGTAAATAAGTGCTGTACGCTTTCCGTTCTTGTTCGTACCGATAGAAGAAAGCAGTACAGGACAGGCAGCTCCGACACCGATACCCATTGTAATAGGCAGTGCGGCAGCAAATGTAATAGAGCCTGTGATTGATAATGCCTGAAGGATACCGACAGAAGCAGATGCACTCTGAAGCACTGCAGTAAATGCGATACCAACAAGAATACCCATAAATGGATTCTTAAACATTGTCAGAAGGCAGACAAAATGTGGGTTCTCTTTCAGAGGTGAAACTGCACCACTCATTGTCTGCATTCCGAACATCAGGATCGCAAAACCAAGCATAATGTCACCGATATCGGAATAAGGTTTCTTCTTTACGAATGTACGGAAGATGATACCGATGATCGCAACGATCGCAGAGATTGTTGCGGTGGACAGAAGTTGCGCAATGCCACTGGAGCCATCAATGTAAGAAAGACATAAAATCCAGCCTGTGATACTTGTTCCAATGTTGGCACCCATAATGATTCCGATTGCCTGAGCAACTTTCATCATACCGGAGTTTACGAATCCTACGACCATAACAGTTGTAGCTGATGACGACTGAATGATCGCTGTTACGACTGTACCCAGCAGCAATCCTTTGATTGGGGAGTTTGTGAGCTTGTATAAGATAAGTTCCAGTTTGTTACCGGCAACCTTCTTAAGACTGTCTCCCATGAGTGCCATTCCGTACAGGAAGAGAGCAACTCCGCTGAGCAAGGACAAAACCATTGTAATTCCCATTTTCTTTTTTCCTTTTTCTTAAGTTATTAAGTTGACATGTTACGTCTTGCAAAAAATTATGTACATGGCTATTATAAAACACTTTACCCAGAGTTTACAATTATTTTCTTTAAACTTTACAGAAAAATATTGATTGCAAATTACAGAAAAATTGTAGGGATAAACAAAATATTGATCTTAAGCAAAAAAGTCCTTGACTTGTCCATGGATAATTTCCATCAGATGAGTTCTCGCTTCCACGCTCGCCCAGGCAATGTGTGGTGTGATAAGCAGGCGTTTACTGTCTTTGATCTTGAGCAATGGATTATTTGCGGACATCGGTTCCTCACAAAGGACATCTAATCCTGCTGCGGCAATCTGATTTCTGACCAGTGCATTATATAATGCCTGCTCATCGACGATCGGTCCTCTTCCGAGATTCAGGAAAATACAGGAAGATTTCATTTTTTCAAACGCTTTGCTGTTGATCAGTCCTTCTGTATACTCGTTGAGTGGAGCGTGGACGGAAATAATATCAGACTGCGTAAGCAATGTCTCAAAGTCAACCTGTTCATAACCTTCCTGCGCCGGAGCACCGGAGGCGGAGTAGTAAATGACTTTCGCTCCAAATGCACGTGCAATCTCAGCAACACGTCTGCCAATCGCTCCAAGTCCGATGATTCCCCAGGTTTTTCCATGGATTTCTGTGAAATGTTCTGCAAAATGAGTGAAAGAGACATCATTTACATAGCGCTCTTCTTTCACATAATCATCATAATAACGAAGCTTTTCTAATAGGAAGAGAAGCATTGCAAATGTGTGCTGTGCGACAGTCTCAGTAGAATAACCGGCAACATTTCTCCAGGCAATTCCTTTTGAATCAAGATATTCCTTATCCAGGTTGTTCGTGCCTGTGGCTGTGACACAGACGAGCTTCAGATTCTTTGCAGTTCCAATAGTCTGCTCGTTGACCGGAACTTTATTTAATATGATCACATCGGCATCCGTGACACGCGCCGGGACTTCTTCCGGTGAAGAAAAGCTGTACTTTACAACTTCGCCGAGTTCATCATATGCGGAAAGATCAATATCCTCTCCAATTGTTTTGACATCTAAAAATACAATTTTCATTTAAAATCTCCTTGTTTTATAATCAGTATTAATTATTTTATCGTAACTGTTCAGAGCCAACCTCCAAAATGCTACGCATTTCGTCGGTGTGGCGTATCCGCCAAATAAATTCAAAAACAGTCTTAAAAATGCAAGCATTTTACACCTGTTTTATGAAATTTTGCTTGGCTCTGAACAGTTACAT
>ENA-OQHY01000032-OQHY01000032.1-human-gut-metagenome-genome-assembly--contig:-NODE-32-length-71252-cov-5.872056_pt1 | contig 71252 bp, 77 predicted proteins | sample MGYA00242570_ERZ504733 | MGnify/ENA primary metagenome ERZ504733 (study PRJEB26092, sample SAMD00036219) | human gut metagenome | host: Homo sapiens | study: EMG produced TPA metagenomics assembly of... | reverse complement strand
ATGTCGGCTCATCGCATCCTGGGGCTGAAGTAGGTCCCAAGGGTTGGGCTGTTCGCCCATTAAAGCGGTACGCGAGCTGGGTTCAGAACGTCGTGAGACAGTTCGGTCCCTATCCGGCGTGGGCGTAAGATATTTGAGAGGAGCTGTCCTTAGTACGAGAGGACCGGGATGGACTGGCCGCTGGTGTATCTGTTGTCTTACCAAAGGCATAGCAGAGTAGCCAAGCCGGGAAGGGATAAACGCTGAAGGCATCTAAGCGTGAAGCCCCCCTCAAGATGAGATATCTCATAACGTCAAGTTAGTAAGACCCCTTGAAGACGACGAGGTAGATAGGGCAGAGGTGGAAGTGTGGTAACACATGGAGCTGACTGTTACTAATAGGTCGAGGGCATAACCAAAGCAGTGATAGGTTTGGATGATGATGTTGGTTTTGACTGTATGTAGTTTTGAAGGTACATGGAATATAGACAGGAATGAGAAGCAGTGCGAAAGCGCTGTTTTTTTTGTTAAACAATTTGAGTTTATAATGAAAAATAAAAAGAAATAACGTAATATAGGTAGTAGAATAAGCAAAAAGGAGTGTGTCAAGATGGCAAGAATCGATCACGCGGCAATCCGTACAAAATTATATGAAGAAGCACAACATTTTTTTGAAGATGTATTTGAGATGCATATGTGGAGAGAAATCGGTGAAAAACCGGGAAGAAAATGCTGGTACAAAGAAGGTATCCAGCTTTGCGAAGTAGAGAAGCTGAATGCAGCATCAGAAAATGGATATGATCATATTTCCATTGCAGTAGATTCAGAAGCAGAGATTATGGAGAAAATCAAAGCGTATCCGGTAAAAGCAATCAATGACCATTGGTTTTCGCTTCCAAACGGAACAAAGATTGAGTTAAAACCGCTGGCAGAGTGGAAAGTAGATGCATAAAACCTCACAAGGAGATTATGAAGTATGAGATTAAGAAATATTTTGATTGTTGTAGAAGATATCGAGAAATCGAAGAAATTTTATCATGATTTATTTGGACTTGATGTAATACTTGATAATGAAGGAAATGTCATTCTGACAGAGGGACTTGTTCTTCAGGAGAAAACAATTTGGAAGAACTTTCTGGAAAGAGATATCATTTCAGAGAGTAATTCCTGTGAGTTATATTTTGAGGAGAAGAATATCGAAGCTTTTGTCGAAAAACTGGATAAGCTTTATCCGGATATAAAGTATGTGAATCGTTTGATGACGCATAGCTGGGGACAGAAGATTGTTCGTTTTTATGATTTGGATGGAAATCTGATAGAGGTTGGAACACCAATGTAAAAAACCTGCTTAATAGTACTAGTAAAAAGAAAGAAATCGACAGGATGAAAATGATAAGCTCATTTAGAAAACATCCTGTCGGTTTCTTTTATTTACGCGAGCAACGAGCCAAAGTCCGTACTTGCACGAGACCTTGGAGAATGCTGCGATAACTATCTGATCATCCTAGAAATGCTTCATGAATCCGTGTGTCCTGATCTAATTCCGGATGAAATGCAAATGCAATCTGATTCTTATATTTCACTCCGACAATACGATCCTCTACAATACTGAGGATTTCAGGTGTATTTCCGGACGTGTCTGTATGAACAGATTCTACATAAGGTGCTCGGATGAAAGTCATAGGAATTTCACCGATACCGGCTGCTTCAGCATTTGTATGGAAGCTTCCAAGCTGGCGACCATAGGCGTTTCGCTTGACTGTCATAGGAATGCTTTCAAAATAGGTTTCGTCTTGTTCAGCAATGTCAGAAGCCAGGAGAATCATTCCGGCACAAGTGGCCAGAACAGGCATTCCGGATTGAATCTTTTCTTTTAAAGGTTCGAACATATTAAGATCGTGTAAGAGTTTTCCCTGAACGGTGCTTTCGCCGCCGGGAAGGATAATCCCATCAAAATCTTTTTGCAGATCAGAAGCCTGTCGGAGTTCAATGGTATGAACTCCAAGCTTTTGAAGCATTTGTTCGTGTTCTATGAATGCTCCTTGAAGGGCAAGTACTGCGATTGTCATTTTATTTTCCTCTTTCTGCCATGAGAAGTTCAATTTCCTGTTCGTTGATGCCGACCATAGCTTCGCCAAGGTCAGATGAAAGTTCAGCGATCAGTTTTGCATCTGTATAGTTTGTAACGGCCTGTACGATAGCAGCAGCACGTTTCGCCGGATTTCCGGATTTGAAGATACCGGAACCGACAAAGACTCCCTCTGCGCCTAACTGCATCATAAGAGCAGCATCAGCAGGAGTTGCAACACCGCCGGCAGCAAAGTTTACAACAGGAAGTTTTCCGTTTCATGTACATAAAGGACAAGATCATAAGGAACCTGCAACTGTTTGGCTGCCTCGAAAAGTTCATCTTCACGCATACTTACAAGTTTGGAAATTTCACTGTTCATTTTGCGCATATGGCGAACTGCCTGAACAATATCACCGGTTCCCGGTTCACCTTTTGTACGAATCATAGAAGCTCCTTCATTGATACGTCTGAGTGCTTCGCCAAGATCTTTTGCACCGCAGACAAATGGAACATCAAACCCTCTTTTGTTAATATGGTAGACATCATCTGCAGGTGAAAGGACTTCGCTTTCATCAATATAGTCGATTTCAATTGCCTGAAGTACCTGAGCTTCTGCAAAATGTCCGATTCTGCATTTGGCCATAACAGGGATTGAAACAGCTTCCTGGATTCCTTTGATCATCTTCGGGTCACTCATACGGGAAACTCCACCAGCAGCGCGGATGTCAGCCGGAATTCTTTCCAGCGCCATAACAGCACATGCACCGGCAGCTTCTGCAATCTTTGCCTGTTCCGGAGTTGTAACATCCATGATCACTCCACCTTTTAACATTTGTGCCAGATTTTTATTCAATTCATAACGTTCATTATTTGTACTCATTTTTAAATCTCCTTTTCTTTACTAATTCGATAGGTAATAGTATAATGACAAAGTGACTATATAAAAATACTCAGTTTTAATATATTCAAAAAGGTCAGAGTGGAGAAAAAAGTAAATATGTTGACGTATAATTTTGAAAATATAGGGTCAGATACGCTCTATGAATATTTGTATAAATGTATCAAGAATGACATTATTCAAGGGAAAATTAAGAGTGGAGAAAAACTTCCATCAAAGCGTGCACTTGCAAAAAATCTGGCTATAAGTGTAATTACAGTAGAAAATGCTTATGGACAGCTTGCAGCAGAGGGATATATTTATTCTGTTCCAAAGAGCGGATTTTATGTGGTAGATCTACGCGATGACAAAATGAAAAATGAGAGTGGTTTATCAGAAAATAGAATTTACAGCAATAAGCTTAACCTTACCGGTGGAAAAAATGCTTATATTGCAGATTTTACGAGTAATCAGACAGAACAAAGTGCATTCCCATTTTCCATATGGACAAAGACGATGCGAGCAGTAATGAATGACTATCAGACAGAATTGATGCTTAATCCACCATGTGGCGGAGTAATGGAATTAAGACAAAGCATTGCGGATTATCTGAAAGCATTCCGAAATATGACGGTGCGGCCGGAACAGATCATTATTGGTGCTGGAACAGAATATTTGTCCAGTCTTTTGATTCAGCTTTTGGGAAAGGAATTGAAATATTCAGTTGAAAATCCGGGATATCATAAAATCGCAAAAATTTATCGCAGCATGGGAGCTTGTTATGAGTATATAGAAATAGAAGAGGACGGACCGAAGGTAGAAGAACTGGAAGAAAAAGAAATCAATGTGATACATTGTTCTCCATCGCATCATTATCCAACCGGAAGGGTAATGCCAATCAGTAAACGTTATGAGTTACTTGGCTGGGTGACAAAAACGAAAGATAGATATATTATAGAAGATGAATATGACAGTGAACTTAGATTGAACGGTAAGCCAATTCCATCGCTTCAGAGCATTGATGTATCGGGAAAAGTGATTTATATGAATACATTTTCCAAGACTTTGTGTTCAACAGTGCGAATCAGTTATATGGTGCTGCCGGATGAATTGGCAGAACGATTTTACAGAGAACTTTCTTTTTATTCCTGTACGGTATCAAATTTTGAACAATATACGTTAGCGCAGTTTATGAATTCAGGATCATTTGAGAAACATATTAACCGACTGCGTAACTATTATCAGCAGAAAAGAGACAGGATCCTGGAAGCATTTTTACAAGGAGCATTGAAAACTAAAATCAAGATTCTGGAAGAAGATGCAGGAGTACATTTTTTAATGAAAGTAGATACAAACCTGAGTGAAGAAGAATTTCTGAATAAAATGAAGAGCAAAGGAATTAAGCTGGCTGCATTGTCATCCTATTATCATTCAAGTGAGAAGAAGAAAAAGTATGAAAATATTTATGTTATGAATTATTCATTTGTTGATTGTGAAAAAATGGAATATGTTGCAAAGATGATAACACAAGTGGAATGACATGGAGAAAAGTATGGAGGGAGAAAGATAAAATGACTTTGCGAAAGAAGTTAATGCTCTCTTTTTTGATACTGGTGCTTTTGATGGGATCAATGATTGGATATTTTTCTTATCAAAATGCAAAAAATCTTGTATTGGAAAACAAAGAACAAGAGATGGCTGATACAATTAACAGAATTGATATCTCTATTAATAGTCAGGTTCAGCAGATCAATCGTCTGGCTGAAAATGTAAAATCCAGTCAAATCGTGAGGGCATATTTGAAAAAAGAGATACATACGCAGGAAGAAACAGAAGAATTAAATGATTGGATGGAAGGGCTTTTAAATCTTATATCAAGCTGCTCAGATTTGATACTGATGAATGAAGATGGAACCGTGTATTACAGCTATTCAGGCTGTCAGGCAGTGAATGATAAAAGGCGGATGGAAGTATATGAGAATGCAGCAAGTAACCTTGTTGGAGATGGTACCTGGACGGAAAAAGGAAGTTCGCTTTGTCAGAAAAATGCAGAAGAAGTAGTAACATTTATAAGTTCTATCAATAAGGTAATTCTTGCGATAGAATTGAATCCGGAGACGTTTGGACTTTTGATGTTGAATAATTATAGTACCTTTCAAAATCAGTACACTTATCTGGTGGATTGCGCCGGAAATGTTCTGTGCTCGAATAAGACAAATATTTATGGTTGGGGAGATGTCGTAACAAAAGGGATGGAAAAAGGAGTTAGAAGATATGAATTCAACTGGGATAATAAGGATTATTTTGCCTGTAGGCAGTATAATGGACTGACCGGATGGGAGACTTATTCAGTGGTTTCGACAGATGATTTCTTTCCACAGGCAAAGAGACTTCGAGAAGCAATTATGGGCCTTGTTTTGCTGGCAATGCTGGCGGCAGGAGTTGGAATTTTTATTTTGTCCTATACATTTACAAGGCCAATCGGGAGATTGAAAAATGCTATGAAACAGGTCGAAGCAGGAGATTTTGAAATACAGGTAGAATCAAAAGCACATGATGAAATAGGAATGCTGATTCAGTCTTTTAATTATATGGTCAGTAGATTACGCCAATTGATTATGGAAGTATACCAACAAAAACTGGCACAGAAGAATGCAGAGCTTACAGCACTTCAGGCTCAGATCAATCCACATTTCCTTTACAATACATTAGATTCTATCAATTGGATGTTAATTGAAAAGGGAGAATGGGAGATAAGTGATGTTGTAGTATCTTTAGGAGATATTTTGAAATATTCACTTCATGGAGAAGAGATGCTTGTACTTTTTGAGGAAGAATTAAAATATATTGAAAGTTATCTTTGTATTCAGAAGAACCGATTAGAAGATCGTCTGACAGTTCAGATAGAAATAGATGAAGAAGCAAAGCTGTGTTTTGTTCCGAAGCTGATTCTTCAGCCGATTGTGGAGAATGCGATTCTGCATGGAATTGAGAAGAAGAAGGAGATGGCAGAATCAGATTCAAGCGATTGGCAGAGAAGGAACTCTTGAGATACGTGTAACAGATGATGGAATCGGTATGCAGCCAGATCGTTTGATGAAGTTTAGGGAGAGTATTATGTCAGATGAAATCAGTGGAAAGCATATTGGAATGCGAAATGTACATCGTAGAATCCAGCTGCATTTTGGAGAGGCATATGGATTAAAAATTGACAGTGAATGGCAGAAAGGGACAACCGTTACTATTCTTCTCCCAGTAGAAGAAGTGGATCAGGCAAAGGAGGTTACAGAAGATGAAAATCGTAATTGTAGATGATGAACCGAAGATCAGGAATGGTCTATCAAAATTATTGTCATCCAGACCTGGATTTGAGATTACAGGTGTATTTGAAAATGCCATGGAAGCGCTGGAACAGTTGTCTGTTTCTTATGCGGATGTGATCATTACTGATATTAAGATGCCGGAGATTAATGGTCTGGATCTGATCAATCGAATCCGTGAAAAGGATGAGAATACAAAAATTATTATATTAAGTGGTTATAGTGATTTTTCTTTTGCACAGAGAGCAATAGAGCTTGGTGTGACCAGATATCTGACAAAGCCTACAAATGCCAGAGAATTGATTGGAATTCTGGAAGAAATTGAGAAAAATATTCAGAAACCTCGGAGTGAAGAAAAACAAGAAATGAAAGTGACAAATCTTTTTGTTCAGAAAGCGATGGACTACATTTCTATGAATTATTCACAAAAGCTGACCTTGACAAAGATTTCAGAACAACTTTGTATCACGCCCAACTATTTGAGTGAGTTGTTTAAAAAACATACAGGTCAGAATGTATCTGAATATATTATAGATTACCGGTTAGAGAAAGCTTGTCAATTTCTTAAGAATCCGCAGCTTAGAATAGGAGAAGTTTCAGAAAAAGTGGGAATTAACGATGTTCGTTATTTCAGCAGTATGTTTAAGAAAAAATATAATCTTACGCCGACAGAATACAGAAACAAACAATAAAAGATAAAAAAATATTTTAAATAATTCTCTCATGGAAATGTAGAAAATCTAACATAAAAACCGTAAATATTAAACAAAAGTAGAAAGCTATCACATTGAAAATGCAACAAAATGTACTAAAATTGAAGTATAAGATATCAATGCGCAAATGATATATCGAAACAAAAATAAAAAACAATGGAGGTACATTATGGGGGCTTTTCAAAGACAGATAGGCGATATGGTAGAATTGACACCGGAAGGTGAAAAGGAAATCCATAAATACAAAAATAATTATGCAGATGCGACAAAACCATTGAGTTCAAAAGAGCGTAACTGGTCAGCATGGGACATGGGAAATCTGTGGATTGGTATGATTGTATCTATCGCAGTATATCAGGTGGCAAGTGGACTGATCGTATCTGGTATGTCATGGGCACAGGCATTGTTAACGATTGTATTAGGACATACACTTGTTATGATTTTTGCAGTTGTTCTTGGACATTTCGGTACAAAGTATGGACTTGGTTATCCGATGCTCAGTAAAATGATGTTTGGATCAAAAGGAACTGTAGTCCCGTCAATTGTCCGTGGAGTACTTGGGTGTTTCTGGTTCGGTGTTCAGGCATGGATTGGCGGTCAGGCACTTAATGCAATTATCGGAGCAATTATTCCAGCATGGCATGGACTTGGATTTAAAGGTTTATTTATTTCGTTCTTATTATTCTGGGCAATGAACGTATATATTGCAGGATCAGGATCCAGTGCATTACAGAAACTGGAAAAGTTTGCAGCACCGGTATTGATCGTGTTGAGCTTTATCGTAATCATCTGGGGAATTAGAAGTGCAGATTGGAGTGTGTCGAAACTTCTTTCTGACCCATCTCTTCAGGGAGATCCATCCAAGAATTTCTGGAAACTGTTCTTCCCAGCATTGTCTTCAATGATTGCATTTGACGGTGGTATTGCACTGTCTATGGCAGATTTCACAAAGAACTGTAAAACACAGAAGGCACAGGCAGTAGGACAGCTTGTCGGGGCACCTGTAATGACAGCATTCATTTCCTTTGTAGGAATTTGCGGAACGGCAGGAGCAGCAATTGTATTTAAAGAAGCAATCTGGGAGCCGGCAGTTCTTGTAAGTAAATTTGACAACCCGTTTATTGTAATTATTTTCTCGTTGTTTATTATTATGGCAGTACTGACAACAAATGTTGCAGCAAATCTGGTTCCACCGACAAATGTTATCGCAACTTTATTTGCAAAGAAAGTAAGCTACAAAAAGGCTGCTTTGATTGCAGCAGTACTTGCTTTATTTGCTCAACCGTGGAATGCACTGGCAAGTGCGTACGATTTGATTTATAATGTATGTGGAATGCTTGGAGCGTTGCTGGGACCTATCTCAGGATTATATCTGGTATCCTATCTGTTTGAGCATAAGACAGAGGTTGATATGGTTGATATGTACAAGGAAGACGGCGGAAAATATTATTATTCAAAAGGCTTTAATGTACCGATCATCATTATTTTTGTGGCAGCAATGATCATTATCTTTGCCGGAAAATATATTGCACCACTGAAATTTATCTTTGACAATGCATATGTAGTAGGAAGTATCGGTGCAGGTCTTGCATACTTTATTTATATTAAAGCAGCAAAAAGAGGTTAGAAACAGCACTCATCAGGCAAAAAATCACCGCAGCTATGGAAAGCATAGACTGCGGTAGAAGCATAACTGAAACTAAGAGAGGAGTGGAAGTATCATGAAAACACTTGTAAAAAATGGAATGATCGTATCACCGGAGGACACTTATGAAGCAGATGTCCTGATTGAGGATGGTGTGATCGAATGTATCGGAAAGAACTTGGAAGCAAAATTTGGGGATGCAGATAAGGTGATCGATGCGAAAGGAAAATATGTTCTTCCGGGAGGTATTGATGTTCATACGCATATGGATATTGATGTCGGAATCGCGAGAGCAGTAGATGATTTTTATACAGGTACTGTTGCAGCCGCATGCGGCGGAACTACAACAATCGTAGACCATATGGGATTCGGACCGGCAGGATGCCCGCTACATCATCAACTGGATGTATATCATGGACTGGCAGACGATAAAGCCGTTATCGATTATGGATTCCATGGAGTAGTCCAGCATGTAGACGAGTCTATTTTAAATGAACTTGAGACAATGATGGATGACGGAGTCCAGAGCACAAAGGTATATATGACTTATGGCTATAAGATTGATGATGATGGTATTTTAGAAGTTCTTAAGAAGATGAAAGAACTGCATGGGATCACAGCATTCCATTGCGAGAATCATTATGTGGTAGAGCATCTGAAGAAAGAATATGGTGATGCCGGAAAGACAGCGCCGATCTATCATGCAAAGAGCAGACCGAATCTTGCAGAAGCAGAGGCTGTAAGAAGAGTCCTTTATCTTGCGAAGCTTGCAGGTGATGCACCGGTGTATATTGTACATCTTTCTTGTAAGGAAAGTCTTGAAGCAGTTGAAGAAGCAAGAAGAAACGGACAAAAAAACATTTTTGTTGAGACATGTACACAGTATCTGACACTTACAGAAGACAGATATAAAGATCCGGATGGATTGAAATATATTATGTCTCCACCGCTTCGTACACAGCAGGATCTTGATGCGCTGTGGAAAGGATTAGAGGCAGGAGAGATTCAGATCGTTGCGACAGATCATTGTCCATTCAATTATGCAAAAGAGAAACAGGACGGCAAGGATGATTTCAGAAAATGTCCGAATGGAGCTCCGGGAGTTGAAGAAAGAATGATTCTTCTTTTCTCAGAAGGTGTAATGAAAAACAAAATCAGCATCAACAAGCTGGTAGAAGTTGCCTGTACAAATCCGGCAAAGGTGTACGGAATGTATCCTAAGAAGGGAATTATTGAACCGGGAGCAGATGGAGACCTTGTGATTATTGATGCTGATGCAAAACAGACATTGACTCACAAGATGATGCACGGAGCTGTTGATTATACTTCTTATGAAGGAACAGATCTGCACGGAAAGATTGATCTCGTAATGCAGAGAGGAAATATCATCGCTGAAAATAATGAATTTAAAGGTAATCGAGGAGATGGAAAGTATCTCTATAGAAAACCTTTTTTAGGAGATTTATAATCGAAAGTCAGAGGATCTGAAATATACAGAACTCAAAAATAAAGGATAACAAGGCATGGAAGATACCAGGAAAAAAAAGAAAATAAAAGCTGAGACAGGCATCATTGTTGCAGTATTACTTATCATTGTTGCAGTAATCGAAGGAACTACTTACCGAAAAATTATTCCGGCCAATCAGCGAAAGTTGTTGTAATTCTTCCGGGAGATACAAATGATCAAAGTTGGAATACGGGAAATTACGAAGGGATTCTTGCAAATCAGAACAAAGATAAGAAAATTGATCTGGAGTATCAGAGTAATGTCGAAGAGAAAGACTTTGAGGCAGTGATTCGTAGATATGCAGAAGATAATTATAATCTGATCATACTTGCAGGATCACAGTTCGAGGAGGTTGTTTCTTCTGTGTCAGGAGATTATCCGAAAGTTGATTTTTGTATTTTAAATGGCCGATCGGCATCAGGTAAAAATACATTTTCTGTTTATCCAAAAGAAGAGGAGGCAAGCCATCTGGCGGGAATCATTGGTGGAAATCTGACGAAGACAGGAATACTTGGCATTATTGCCGGTTATCCGAATGAGGCAATGGAGACCTTGCTGGATCAGTATGAAAAGGATGTTCGTCAGCTGGCTGCGGATAGAAAGCTTCCGAATGCAACAGTACTCAGGGCCTATGCGAATAGTTGGGAAGATGAGGAACTTGGAAAAGAGATTGCAAACCAAATGATCGGAAAAGGTGCAGATGTTTTATTTATTTACGCAAATAAAGTTGGAAATGGCTGCATTGAGGCTGCAAAGGAAAATGGAGTAAAGGTGATTGGATTTTCAGAGAATCAAAATGATCTTGCTCCGGGAACGGTTGCAGCATCGATTAAGTTTGATTTCGGGAAAATATATTCCTGGATTTTGGATCATTATATGGATGGAAAACTCAATGGTAATGAAGTTTATGGAGTAGGTATCGAAGAAGAAATTTTTATTCCGATTTTTACAGATGAAGTACCAAAGGAGGTACAGCAGACGGTAGAAAATAATATGAAATAATAAGAGAACCCCTAAAACAGAACCGTTCACGGTAATGTTTTAGGGGGCTTTTTGTAGTTATATATTTTAGACCATTACATTAGATCAGATGTGTACTTTCAAGCTTCTCCATAAATGCATCGTTCATCTTTATGATTGGTTTTCTGAGCAGAAGACCAAGCAGCAGTGACGGTGCAAGGAAGATTGCCAGTTTGCTGAGCTCTGTAGCATAAGTTGTTCCGTAGAATCCTGCAATACATTCACGCATCGCATTCATGCTGTGTGTGAACGGCAGAAGTGGATAAACAACCTGGAAAAACTTCGGTGCACACTGGATCGGGAATGTTCCACCACTTCCTGCAACCTGCATTACCATCAGGACAACGGCAATTGCTTTACCGATATCTCCAAAGGAGACAGTCAGTGCATAGATCAGATTCACATAGACAAAGCTTGTGAACATACCGGTTAGTATAAACATTACCGGATGCTTACACTGAATACCAAGGAAGAAAAGATCTCCAAGACAGATGAGTGCACTTTGCATGAAACCGATAATGATCAGAAGTAGGATACGTCCGATATAGAGCTGATATTCTTTCGGATGGAATAGTTTCTTCTTTGTAGAATCAGCTACAGTGACTTTTAGCATGGCAGCCATAACAACAGCACCTACCCAGATCGCAAGAGTGGAGTAGAATGGAGTCATTGCAGACCCGTAATTTTCAATTGGATAAATCTTTTTCTCATCCAGTTTGACCGGAGAGGAGAGGAAAGAGGCGATTGTCTCCGGATCTTCTGATAACAGGTTTGTCACAGCGGAAAGATCCTTCGAATCCTCGGAGGAAAGCGTTGCAGCCAGTGAAGTTAATTTTCCGGAGGCCTCATTCAACAGTTCAGCGGAATTCGAAAGAGTCTTCTGAAGTCCTGTTAGTCCGTCGGAAGTAGAACCTGTGACACCAGCAATGTTCTGAATGCTCTTATCAAGATCTCCAAGCATGGAAGAAATGGAGCCTGTTGTAGAATCCAGATTGGCAGAAAGGCTGTCCAGATTTCCTTTTACATTATTCTCATATGTTGTCTTAACTTCTGTGACAGATGATGTTGCCTGAGTGATCAGGGTGTCAAGTTCGCTTTTTAATTCAGCAGCATTTGCAGTAGCTGTAGGAAGTGCTTCGGCAGCAGCATTTATTTTATCGCGGATTGCTGTCTGACGATCAATTGCCAGCTGTATCTTCTGGTTAATGCTGGCAACAGCATCATTTAAAATCGTGAGCTCGGGGTGTTCATTTGCAATCGCTGTCAGAGCATCAGACAGCTTCGTATATTCATCAATTACAGTTTGTACACGACTGCTGACAGAAGTCAGGGCATTTGACGCAGCCTGGGCATCGCTATTATAGGAGTCTAATGCTTTGTCAACAGCATCAGAAACAGCGGTGTAAAAGCTGGCGTTTTGTGTCAGAGCATCAGAAATTGTCTTTGATGTACCGGATACTAAAGATGTCAGGGAACTTAAATCTGAATTTTCCAGGGAGCTGACGCTGGACTTTGTACCAGAACCGCTTTCCTGAAGGAATTCCGTTGTTGTGTTTAACATTGTGATGGCTGAATCAGTCATATCGGATAAAGACTGAACGGTTCCGGCAACAGAACCAAGATCGGTTCCCATCTGATTTAAGTTATCAATCAAATGATCAACCATAGAGTCATCCCCGGCTTCCTGTGCAGCAGAACTTACAATCTGAAAAGCATCCAGTGCAGTCTGTGCGACTGTTTCAATAAACGTTTCGTTAATTTGCTTTTGGACAGCAGTTGCTCCTTTTCCTGTAATGATTGGAGCAATTGCATTTTCTTTTTCATTTTGATAATAAGTCAGATCCGGGTGTTCTGTATTTGATGAGAAAACACTCATCATTTTCTGACTGAAATCTTTCGGAATGACGATCGCTGCATAATATTTCCCGGATTTCACACCCTTCTGTGCAGTTTTAGAATCAGTGAAAACCCAGTTAAATTGTTTATTTTTATGTAGAGAAGAAAGAATCTGATCCCCCATGTTGATCTTTACAGCAATAAGTTCTCCGGTGTATCCTTCATCATCACTTGCAACGGCAAGTTTCAGTTCGCCTGTGTTACCGTATGGATCCCAGCTCGCTGAGATGTTAAACCATGCATAGAGAGTCGGAATTACAGTGATTCCCATGATAACAATCATAGCGATAACATTTTTGTGAATCTTCATCACATCATTTTTAAAGATTAAGAAAATATTCTTCAAATTATTCTGCCTCCTTTCCACGGAAGTTTTCAAGCATCTCTTCATAGGACATACCGGCCATTTCTTTTTGTTCCTCCAGTTTTGTATGGATATATTCTATAACAATCAGCCATACAGAGATTGCGATAATAGAGATAATCCACAAAGTCAGGAACACGATCTTTGATTCGAGACTGAACATCAGAATCAGGAAGATCAGAGGGATGATCGCAATGGCAAGGAAGCCGATACGAACCATCTTCCGGTAATTATTTTCAAATTTCTGTGCCCGTTCAGCTGTTACAAGGCGAAGGTCTTCGATGGAAAGAGATGCCTGTAAGAGCATGGAAAGCTGTGTACTTCTGCTAAGTTCTGCTTCGTGTGGTTCGCACATCATAAATTCTGTCTCTGCCAGTTTCTTGTCGAACAGATGGTTCAGTCCGGAAAGAGCCGGGCGTAGTCCAAGTCCGATAAGCAGAGAGATCGGTACATAGCACAGAAGCAGGATCAGAAGATCGTTGCGGAAGTTGGAACCGTAGAAACCGGCAATTGCTTCACGCATAGCATTCACACCATAGGTAAATGGAAGAAGTGGATGCAGTTTCTGGAAAAATGCCGGTGTCATCTCAATCGGGTAGGTTCCGGAAGAACCAGGAATCTGCAGGATTACGAGAATAACACAGAGCGCTTTACCAATATGCTTAAATGTAAGTGACAGCGCATAAATAATATTTACATAAACAAAGGAACAAACCATTCCTGTCAGGATAAATTGTGACGGATGATTACATTGAACTCCCGGAAGGAGTGTATCACCAAGGCAGACAATGAATCCCTGAATAAGACCAACAACCATATATAAGAGCCAGCGGCCAAAATATAATGTTGTCGGTCCATAGCCATGCATGGAGCTGTCTTTATCTACTTCCATCTTGAAGATTGCAATCAGCACGATACCACCGACCCAGATTGCAAGGTTGGAGTAGAAAGGTGTCATCGAAGAACCGTAATTATCGACAGCATAGTATGTCTCTGTATTGATCTCTACAGGAGAAGACATGAAGGAAGCAATTGAATCTGCATCAATGCCTTCTAAAGAGAGCAGTTTCTGATAAGTAGCCGAACTTGTGATGGCATTGAGATCTGTCTGAAGTGTGTTTAATTTATTCTCAACAGCGCCTAATGCATCTTTTGTTCTGTTCAGTAATTCAGTTGTATTTGATAATCCTGTAGTCAGCTGATCAAGCATGCTGTTCATCTGATCAGAAGTGGCAGGAACACCGTTAAGCATTCCGGTTACCTGACCGGTCAGAGAGGAAAAGGTATCCAACGTCTGGTTGAGCAGTGGCAGGATATTCTGATCCAGAGAAGAACGGAATGTATGTAGATTATCAATATTTTCTTTTGTAAGAGCAGCAAGCTGTTCCTGGGTTGCCGTAGTTGTATCCAATGCATCCTGTATTCCGTCATTCCCTGTCTGTAGGCTGCTGATCAATTCATTATTCCGCTGGTTCTGTGCCTGAAGTGTGGAAATCTTTGCAGTGATCTGATCACCAATTGTTCCAGGAAGCTGGCCTGCGAGATCTTGCATGTCTGCAAGAATGTCTGCATTTAATTCGTTGACCTGATTGGCATAACCAAGAGCGGTACTGACAGAAGTATTTATCCTGCCGGCAGCAGTCGCAAGATCAGTTATTCCGGCAGATGCGGAGCTGTTAGCTTTTCCAAGCAGCAGTTCTCCGTCGGAAAGTGCCTGAGAGAGTGAAGAAGAAAATTCTCCTGCGGAGGATCTTGTTGTCTGCATGATCTTGTCTGCATCAGACAGTGCATCTGCACCGGAAGAGGCAGCAGTTCCGAGTGAATCAGCTGCATTTTTCGCATTCTGAATCAGCGCATTTGTATCAGCAGAACCAGCTTGAAACTGATCTAGGAGCTGGGTATATTCCTGAATATTGTTCTCAGCTTTGGCAAGCAGGCTGTTGATATCCTCAGTTGTGGAATCAACAAAGTCAGAAATATTGAATACAGATTCTTTCAGAAGTTCTGCAATTGTTTCAGATGCAACAGAGGAAAAAGTATTGTTTATTTGTGTCTGGATCGTGCTTGCACCTGAACTGGTGATCTTTGGCGCAATTGCATTGAGTTTTTCATTGATATAGTATTCAAGTTCCGGAGTTTCAATCTTTCCGGACAGGACACTTAGCAGGGATTCGCTAAAATCTTGCGGAATAATGATTGCTGCATAATATTCGCCGGATTTGACTCCTTCAATAGCAGCATCTTTGGAAACAAACGTCCATCCTAACTGGTCGTTTTCCTTTAACTGGTTAATAATCTGGCTGCCGGCATTGATCGTCAGATCATCGTGTGTGGCATCGGTGTCCAGATTCGCTACTGCTACCTTGATGCCGGAAGTATTGGCATAAGGATCAATATTTGCTGCAATATTAAACCATGCGTAGAGTGAGGGGAGAATAGATACTCCGATCAAAACAAGTATTGCTGCCGGATTACGGAGCAGGCGTTTCATATCGCGGCGAAAAATCCGAAATGCGTTTCTCATGGATAAAACTCCTTTTCTTAAAAATATTTCTAGTAATAGATACAATGTTGATTTTCATGTCAAAAAGTATTATATTAATGTAGAAACTAATTTACAACCATTAATCAACACTGGATATGTCTAATAATAGACGAAAGATTGAAAAATGTCTAGCAGGTGGAGAAAATCATGTTACTGTTCACACGGGAGTGAACAGTAACAAAATCATTCATTTAAGTCATAGAAACAGAGTAGAGAATTGTTGGTCAGTAGTACTGTAAGTTATAAAGGTGGGAAGAGAAGATGCAGAAGAAGACAGATCGCAGAGTCAGAAAGACAAAAAGTCAGCTTAAAACAGGCCTCGCTCAATTGATGAGGGAGAAGAGTATCAGAGAGATTACGGTAAAAGAATTGGTAGATGCGGTGGATATCAATCGTTCTACCTTTTATCTGCATTATTCTGATATACCGGGGCTGCTTGCAGAAGTTGAAAATGAAATGATGGAAGAGATGCAGCGCGCAATCCGTGAACATCCAATTGATCCGGGAAAAGATACCGTTTACTATTTTATTCAGGATTTATTTCATGTGCTTGATGAAAATCGTCAGATTGCAAGTGCGCTTGTAGGACCACATGGGGATATTGGTTTTGTACATAAGTTAGAGCAGCTTTTAGAGGAAAAGAGCCGGGAGTCACTTGCAGCTCTTGTACCGGAGAAAACAGGTGAAATGAAATATTTTTATTCTTATTGCCTGAACGGTTGTCTCGGTTTTGTGAAAACATGGTTGGAAACAGGCGAAAAGGAAACACCGGAATATGCAGCAGAGATGGCTTATCGAATGGTTGTAAGTTCAGTTACAGCATTTTATGACACTAAAGAAGGAAGAGAGGACAACTAAGAAATGAAACGAGAGAAATTTGGCTCACGTCTGGGATTTATCCTGATCTCAGCAGGATGTGCCATTGGCTTGGGAAATGTTTGGCGTTTTCCGTATATTACAGGAAAGTATGGAGGAGCAGCATTTGTTCTGATCTATCTGCTGTTTCTTGTTCTGTTGGGATTGCCAATCATGGTAATGGAATTCGCAGTGGGTCGTGGAAGTCAGGCAAGTATTGCACTATCCTTTGACCGTCTGGAGCCACTGGGAACAAAGTGGCACTGGTATAAATGGTTTGGAATCGGTGGAAACTATCTTTTAATGATGTTCTACACAACAATCGGCGGATGGCTTCTTCTATATACAGGAAAGATGGCAATCGGAGAGTTTAAAGGACTTGATGCGGATGGTGTGACCGGAGTATTTACATCACTTCTTGGACAGCCTGTTACAATGACAATCTGTATGATCCTTGTTGTTGTGCTGTGCTTTGGAATCGTCTGTATGGGACTTCAGAAAGGTGTGGAGCAGATCACAAAGAAAATGATGATCCTCCTTTTCGTGTTGATGATCATTCTTGCAGTGCGTTCCGTGACATTGCCGGGAGCAGAGAAAGGACTGGAGTTCTATCTTCTTCCTGATTTTAAGAAAGCAGCAGAAGCAGGATTGAAAGAAGTTATTTTCGCAGCGATGGGACAGGCATTCTTTACATTAAGTCTTGGAATCGGTGCGATTGCGATCTTTGGAAGTTATATCGGAAAAGAAAGAACTCTGACAGGAGAAGCAGTCTGCGTAACAGTTCTGGATACATTAGTTGCATTGATCGCTGGATTTATTATTTTTCCGGCCTGCTTTGCATTTAATGTCCAGCCGGACAGTGGTCCGAGTCTGATCTTTATTACACTTCCGAACATTTTCAATGCAATGAGTGCAGGGAGAATCTGGGGAACAATTTTCTTCCTTTGTATGTTTTTCGCAGCATGCTCTACGATCATTGCCGTGTTTGAAAATCTGATCGCATTTGTGATGGATTTAACGAATTGTTCAAGAACAAAGGCGGTTGTGGGAAATCTGATCGCGATTATTGTACTTTCCCTTCCATGTATTTTTGGATTCAACATATGGAGCGGCTTCATGCCTCTGGGAGCAGGAAGCAGTATTCAGGACCTTGAGGACTTTATTGTAAGTAATAACCTGCTTCCGATCGGAAGCCTGATCTACCTTCTGTTCTGTACAAGCCGCTATGGTTGGGGCTGGGATAAGTTCCAGAAAGAAGCGAATGCAGGAAGTGGAATCAAGTTCCCGGGTTGGGCAAGATTCTATGTATCCTATATTCTGCCATTGATCGTATTATTTATCTTTGTGCAGGGATATTGGAGTAAATTTGTTGGATAAAACAATAACAATATTGTGAAATAAAAAACGCTGAAATAACCAGAAATTCATTGCCATTCTATTAGTGATAAGTTATAATTTAACTAATGGTTTTGCAAGAGATTTACAACTGTTCCAAACGGAAAGAATACGTTTCAATCTGAATGCAGCAGAGAGATGTCTCATAGCAATAAAGACATGGATTTTGAATAGAATATAAACTCTGACGGCAAGGAAGTAAGAGATACCGAGCGGGAATAGTTGTAAAGAAGCGTTTAGACAAAAAAATATTTTGTGATTTTAACAGACTCTTTTTCCGTTGGGGAAGAAGGGTCTTTCTCTTTACCAGGGAAATAAAATGGGAGGATCAGCAATATGTTAAAGGTAGCAATTTACGGAAAAGGTGGGATTGGAAAGTCCACGATTACATCGAATCTGGCAGCAGCATTTGCCGCTATGGGGAAGCGCGTAATCCAAATCGGATGTGATCCGAAAGCAGATTCAACGATCAATCTGTTAGGCGGCGAGCCACTTCGTCCGGTAATGAATTATATGAGAGAAGAGGATGAGGAGCCGGAAGAATTAGATCAGATCGCAAAAGAAGGATTCGGTGGTGTGCTCTGTATCGAGACAGGCGGACCGACACCGGGACTAGGATGTGCAGGACGCGGATCATAGCGACATTTCAGTTATTAGAAGACTTGCGATTGTTTGAGACATACAAACCGGATGTTGTTCTGTATGATGTGCTTGGGGATGTTGTCTGTGGCGGATTCGCAGCACCGATCCGGGAAGGATATGCAGAGAAGGTTGTGATTGTTACATCCGGAGAAAAGATGGCATTGTATGCGGCTAACAATATTTCCAGCGCAGTGCGCAATTTTGAAGACCGCAGTTATGCAAGAATCTTTGGATTGATTCTGAATCATAGAAATGTGGAAAATGAGACTGAAAAGGTACAGGCATTTGCTGAAGAAAAACAGATTCCTATTGTTGGTGAGATCCCAAGAAGTGATGAGATCATACGCTGGGAAGATCAGGGGAAGACTGTGATCGAAGGCGACGCAGATTCTGAGATCAGTAAGAGATTCTTTGAACTGGCAGAAAAGCTGTTAGAGGATGAAACAGAACGTGTGAGATAAAATATAAGTCGAGGGAAAATATATGAAGAAAGCATATTTTTGTACAGCGGAAGAACTGGAACAAAGAGGAAAGGATAATCTTCCAAAACAGTTTCAGTCAGGGGAACATTTAATCTATAGTTCGCCGGCTACGCTTGCCTTTAACTCTCCGGGAGCAGAAGGGTTCGGAGTGAAAAGAGCAGGACTTGCAGTGCCGGGATCGATCATGTTGATCGTGGCACCGGGGTGCTGTGGAAGAAATACGTCCATGATCAGTTCAATGAAAGAATATAATAATCGTTTCTTTTACCTTTACATGGATGAGACTGATATTGTAACAGGGCGTCATCTAAAGAAGATCCCGAAAGCAGTTGCATCAATCTGTGAAAGTCTTGAGAAGAAACCATCCGTTGTGATGATCTGTATTACCTGTGTGGATGCCCTTCTTGGAACAGATATGGAACGTGTCTGTAGAAAAGCGGAAGAAAAATCCGGACTTCCGGTGCGTCCGTGTTATATGTATGCATTGACACGAGAGGGAAGAAACCTCCGATGGTTCATGTAAGACAGTCTCTGTATTCACTTCTTGAACCGGGACATAAAAAAGGAAATGTGGTAAATCTGCTCGGATACTTTTCACCACTCGTAGATGACTGTGAATTATATACACTGCTTCAAGAGGCAGGAGTGAAAACGATTCATGAGATTTCGAGATGTGAAGATTTTGAAGAATATAAGAAAATGTCTGAGGCGAATTTTAATCTTGTTCTTCACCCGGAGGCACGATTTGCAGCAGAGGATTTTCATGGTAGATTAAAGATTCCGTTTATCGAACTGCGCAGACTTTATCAGATTGATAAAATTGGAAGCCAGTATCAGGCATTTGGCGCAGCACTTGGAATAGAATTTCATGCAGAGGAACAGAAAAAACAGGCACAGGAAGCAATTGAAAGTTTTCGTAAAGTCTGTCCGGACCCGGTATTTGCTGTTGGGGAATGTGCAAATGCGGATCCGTTTGAATTATCATTAGCATTGGTGAAATATGGATTTAAAGTAGCAGAAATCTACGGAACGATTACTGGGGAGAACTTTATTTATATCAGACAGTTGAAAAAGTTAAGTCCGCAGACAAAGATTTTTTCCAATATGGAACCGACGATGCTCTATTATGATCCAACGGAAAGTGGCGTGACACTGACAATCGGAAAGGATGCCTGTTATTATCATCCGAACACAAAAGGAATCCATTGGAATGAGGAGAGACAGCCTTTCGGATATGCAGGCGTGAGAAGACTGTTTGAGGCGCTTGAACTGGCTGTGACAAAACAGGCAGAAGGTAATGTTTTGCAGAAACAGGTGGAAGTGATCGGTTCTAAATCACAAGAAGCAATTGCAGAGCAGAGTCAAGAAGCACTGTTCAAAGAGGAAGTGGACAAAAAAGAAGACGTTTATGTACGTGGCCTTTGGAAAGGACTGACTCCATTTGCACCGGATCAGTCAGGTGCAGCGTCCGTTTTCTATGAACTGGAGGAATCCTTGTTATTTGTGATGCAGGAGGCTGTACAGGAAATGTATGCGGATTCGATGAACCGCGCTGGTTCGGGGAACGTAGTGCGATTTTCAGTGCGGGCTTGCGTGACATGGATGCAATCCTTGGAAGAGATGACAGGCTTGTTGCGAAACTTACGGATGCAGCAGAGAAGATTGATGCAAATTTTGCAGCGGTGATCGGTACTCCGGTTCCGGCTGTGATCGCAACGGATTATAGAGCATTACAGAGAATGTGCGAGAAGAAGACAAATTTTCCGATTCTGACTGTAGATACGAACGGAATGGAACTGTATGATGTGGGAGAAGAGAAGGCATGGCTGACTTTATTCAAGACATTTGCAGGAAAAGATGTAGCATCACAGAAGGAAGCTTCAGAAGAAGACGATTCTTCTAAAAAGATGAAAATCGGAGTTCTCGGTCTGACTCCACATGATGTCAGTGACCTGAATATAGAAGAGAAGTTCCGGAAATCAGAAAATGAGAATACACATTATATTTGCTATGGAATGAGAGCAGGTATTGATAAAGTAAAGACAGCAGGCTCTGCAGATAAGAATCTGGTTGTAGCACCGGCGGCACTCGAGACAGCAAAATATCTAGAAAAAGAGTTTGGCACACCGTATGAAGTGGGATATCCATTTGTAGATGAATTGATACCTGAACTTGATTATGCTGGGAAAAAGATACTGATCATTCATCAGCAGGTGATTGCAAATGCCATCAGACAGGAAATTCGTACAAGAAGTGATGAACAGAATACAGAAGTTACGGTGGCAAGCTGGTTTATGATGAAATCCGAGCTTTCAGAAGAAGGAGATCTTTCACTGAAAGAAGAGATGGATTATTGTAAGCTTGTTCAAAATGGGAACTATGACATTGTCTTTGCAGATGAAAATATGAGAGGCCTGGTACCGGGATTCAAAGGAACATTTGTTAATGTACGGCATTTTGCAGTCTCAGGAAAACTGCAGGAGTCATGACGGGAGGAAAAGTCTATGGAGAAGGAGATAACGAAGAAAATTCGTGTCTATGGAATTGTACAGGGCGTAGGATTCCGTCCGACCGTCAGCCGACATGCAGATTCCTGTAAGATCAGAGGAAGCGTTAGTAATCGCGGACCTTATGTGGAAATTTTTGCACAGGGAAGCGAGACGGCAGTAAATCTGTTTATTGAGAAAGTCCGTACTTGTCCGCCAAAACGTGCCGCGATTCTTAAGGTTTCAGAAGAAATACTGGATACAAAGGAAAAATATCCGGACTTTTCCATCATAGAAAGCGAGAAAACAAAGGGAGAAATCTTTATTTCTCCGGATATTGCAATCTGTGAGGAATGCAAGGAAGAATTGTATGATCCCAACGATCGAAGATACTTACATCCGTTTATTAATTGTACGTGTTGTGGTCCGCGGCTTACGATTCTGGATGCTCTTCCATATGACAGAGAGCGTACGAGTATGAAAGAATTTCCGATGTGTCCGGAATGTGAGGCAGAATATTACAATCCGGAAAGCAGAAGATACGATGCGCAGCCGGTTTGTTGTAATGCGTGCGGACCGGAAGTTTATTTGATCAAAACTTCTGATAGAACGATAGACAGGAAAGGTTCTGATGCAATTACGGAAGCAAGAAGAGTGATTTCCGAAGGCGGAATCGTAGCAGTGAAGGGAATCGGAGGATTTCATCTTTGCTGCGATGCATCAAATGAGGCAGCAGTGGAACTGTTAAGAAAGAGAAAACGCCGCCCGGCGAAACCGTTTGCAGTGATGGCAAGAAATCTTGAGGTAGTGCAAAGTGTCTGTGAGTTGAGTGAGGAGCAGGAAGAAATTCTCACTGGACATCAGAAGCCGATTCTTCTTTTGGTGAGGAAAGAGATAGAAATGAAGCAGCTGTGTTCATCTGTCGCACCGGGCAATCCAAAAGTAGGAGTGATGCTTCCATATGCGCCGGTGCAGTTACTTCTATTTCAATATCCGGATGGAATCAAGATGCCGGACTTTCTCGTAATGACCAGTGGAAATGTATCCGGTGCGCCAATCTGCAGATCGGATGAGGAAGCACTCGAAGAGCTTTCGGAATTTTGTGACTGCATCTTGTCTCACAATCGAAAAATTCGTGTGAGAGCAGATGATTCCGTGATGGATTTCTATAAAAACAGACCATATATGATTCGCAGATCAAGGGGATATGCGCCACTTCCGATCCAGACGTCAGGAAAATGGAAAGGACAGGTATTAGCTGCCGGCGGAGAATTGAAAAATACATTCTGTATCGGTGTGGATAGTAGATTTTATCCTTCGGCTTATGTGGGGGACTTAGAAGATTTAAGAACGGTAAATGCATTGAAAGAGACAATACAGCGGATGGAAACATTGTTAGAAGTGGAACCAAGCGTTGTCGTCTGCGATATGCATCCCAAATATAATTCGACGGTGGTTGCGGAAGAACTGGGACTTCCTGTTTTGAAAGTACAGCATCATTATGCACACACCTTATCCTGTATGGCAGAGAATGACTGGATGGAACAGGTGATCGGAGTATCTTTTGACGGAACCGGCTATGGAACGGACGGAACCATATGGGGCGGAGAAATACTTCTGGCAGATCTTGACGGATTCCGGAGAATCGGAAGTATTGAACCATTTTTACAGGCTGGAGGCGACCTATCAGCAAAAGAAGGATGGCGTATCGCAGTTTCTTTAATCTGGCAAATATCTGAATCAAAAGATGAGGCGATGCAGATCATTCAGAAACTTGGTCTTTGCGAGGAAAAAGAAGCGAAGTTCAGCTTGCGATGCTTGAGAGAAAGATTAATGCGGTAGAGTCAACCAGTGCAGGAAGATTATTTGATGGAATCAGTGCGATACTTGGAATTCGAAAGAAATCTTCTTTTGAAGGAGAAGCTTCCATGGCATTGGAATTCGCAGCAGAAGCTTATGAAAAAAGATCTGGTGAGAAGAAAATAAATGTCTTAGACGGGCAGAAGTGTTTAACTGAATCAGCAGACGACGGAAGAGAACTTCTTCAGACGAGCAGATTAGTGAAAACAGCAGTAGAAATAGTTACAAGCACGGATGTAAATATAGCAGAAGATACATCAGAACGCGAAGTAATAGAAAAAGCGGCATATGAATTCCACAAAGGACTCGCAGAGCAGATTGTTGCAGCGTGTGTCCATGCTGCAGAGAAAACCGGATGCCGGACAGCCGCACTTAGTGGCGGTGTATTTCAGAATGGATTACTGCTTCGTCTGACGGAAGACGGATTAATTGCAAATGGTTTTCATGTGCTGACACATCAGATGATTCCGCCGAATGACGGAGGAATTGCGCTTGGTCAGGCATTTTATGGAATGAATCATGAAAGAAAGGAATAGAAAATATGTGTGTAGGATTATCAGCTAAAGTGGTTCGCATCAGTGACGGAACTGCAGTGGTAGATGCAGGTGGTGCGAAAAGGGAAGTGTCTTCAGAGTTATTAGAAGATCTGGAGCCGGGCGATTACGTGATGGTGCACGCCGGAGTCGCAATTGCAAAGATCACAAAAGAAGATGACGAAGAGACCGATCAGCTTATGGAAGAATTGCTATAGAGCAGTGAACAATGGGGTGAAAAGAATAAATGATGATGCAGGATATAACAAAAAATCAAACATCTGAAAGAAATGAGAAACAAAGAAAAACAGCGAGGGAAATCATCGAGCAGTATGATGGACCTCCGGTTCGCATTATGGAAGTGTGCGGAACACATACACATGAGATCTTTCGCCTTGGAATCCGCAAATTACTTCCAAAGCAGGTGGAACTGATCTCAGGACCGGGATGTCCGGTCTGTGTGACACCGGTTGGGTTTATTGACGAGGCAGTGTGGCTTGCACTTCAAGCAGGTGTGACAGTCTGTACGTTTGGAGATCTTGTCCGTGTACCGGGAACAAAGATGAGTCTTGCGGGAGCAAGAGAAAAGGGCGCAAAGATCCAGATTGTTTATTCACCGGCAGATGCAGAAAAATATGCGAGGTTACATCCGGAGGAACAAGTCGTGTTCCTGTCCGTTGGTTTTGAGACAACAACACCTTCTTCTTGCTTATCAGTAAAGAAAGCGAAAGAAGAACAACTAGAGAATTATTCTATCCTGACGGCAAATAAGACGATGCCGGGAGCTTATGAAGCATTAAAAGGAAGTGCAGATGTGTTTCTTTATCCGGGACATGTAAATGCAATTACCGGAACGGCATTGTGTGAATCTCTGACAAAGGAGGGAGTCAGTGGAGTTGTAGCAGGATTTACTGCGAAAGAACTGCTGACAGCATTGGCTGTTTCATTGAAACGCTACCAGGAAGGAAAACCATTTTTTGTAAACTGCTATCCAAGAGTAGTAACAGCAGAAGGAAGCAAAGAGGCACAGCGTCTTGTAGATGACTGATGGAATCCTGCGACAGTGAATGGCGTGGTCTTGGAGTGATTCCAGATTCCGGAATGAAGCTTCGTAAAGAGTGGGGAATGTTTGATGCAAGAGTGAAATATCAGATTCCGGAAATGGAAGGAAGAGCAAATCCGGCTTGTCGTTGCGGAGATGTTTTACAGGGAAAATGTAAGCCATCAGATTGCAAAGTATTTGGAAAAGTCTGTACACCGCAGCATCCGGTAGGAGCATGCATGGTTTCAAATGAAGGTGCGTGTTCCGCTTATTTCATGTACGGAGTATAGAAGAAAATAGAAATGGTTACTGTGAACAGTGACGGAAAAAGAGGAAATAATATGAGCGAAAAAATAGAAAGCCAGACAGTTACAATGGCACACGGAGCAGGCGGAAAACAGACTTCAGAACTGATCGACAAAGTATTTGCAGCACATTTTGCAAATCCGGATCTGACAGCAGATGATGCAGCCGTATTAAATCCGCCGGTTGGGAAAATGGCAGTGTCAACAGATGGATTTATCGTATCTCCGGCATTTTTCCCGGGAGGAAATATTGGAAAACTGTCTATCTGCGGAACAGTAAATGACCTGGCCTGTATGGGGGCAAAACCATTATATCTGACTTGTGCATTTGTGATCGAAGAAGGATTCCCAATGGAGAAACTGGAGCAGATTGCGGAGGCAATGGCTAAAACAGCGAAAGAAGCAGGTGTTCGCATCGTATCAGGAGACACCAAGGTCGCCGGAAAAGGACAGGTAGACGGAGTCTTTATCACAACAACCGGAATGGGACAAATTGAAGATGGCGTACAGGTTGGCGGAGAACTTGCGAAGCCAGGAGATGCGGTTATCGTAACCGGAGATATCGGCCGACATGGATGCACGATCCTTCTTGCGAGAGAAGATTTCGGAATCGAGGCAGATGTGAAGAGCGATTGCGCCCCACTTTGGAAGACGGTGGAGGCTGTTATGGACACGACACATGAACTTCATGTGATCCGCGATGCGACAAGAGGCGGTGTCGGAACTGTATTATACGAGATCGCAGGACAGAGCCAGGTTGGAGTACAGATTGATGCAGCAAAAATCCCGGTAGCTACGAGGTGCAGGGAGTCTGTGGAATGCTTGGACTTGAACCACTTTATCTTGCCTGCGAAGGAACAATGGTGATCATTGCTCCGGCAGAACAGGCAGAAAAGATCGTAGAGACACTTCACCAGTGTCCATACTCTCAAAATGCAGCAATCATCGGAACAATCACAGAAGAAAACCCAGGCAAAGTTATCCGTATGACAGAAATCGGAACCCAGTCCCTCCTCCCACAGCCAGGTGGAGAGTTGTTGCCTAGAATATGCTAAACCAGTTCCGAAATGCGGAGAAAGTTGTCTCTTCATGCGCTGCAAGCTAGCTTGCATAAGCAAGAAGAGACAACTTTCTCCATATGGCGAACGCCATACAGCGAAATGAAGCGTAAACAAAATGCGGAAAGGAGTCAAAATGGATACAAGAGTAGCAGTAATCTCCATAATTGTGGAAAATCCGGAAGCGATCGTTACACTGAATGATCTTCTTCATGAAGCCGGAAATTATATTATCGGGCGTATGGGGATCCCATACAGGGAAAAGGGAATTAACATCATCAGTATTGCAATTGATGCACCGCAGGATATGATCAGCAGCCTTTCCGGAAAGATCGGAAGACTCAAAGGTGTGTCAGCGAAGACTGCCTATTCAAACATCATTACAAAAGCGGAGGCACAGAATGATTAAAATTGCAGTATATGGAAAAGGTGGAATCGGAAAGTCGACGACAGTCTCCAATGTGGCAGCAGCACTGGCTGAGCAGGGATTAAAGGTTCTTCAGATTGGATGTGACCCAAAGGCAGATTCAACGATTCTGCTCCGACATGGAGAAGAAGTTCCAACCGTACTTCATATGTATCAGGAAAAGAAAAAGAACCTGAAACTGGAAGATATTGTGAAAATTGGATACAAAGGAATTGTCTGCGTAGAAGCAGGCGGCCCGACACCGGGACTTGGGTGCGCAGGACGCGGAATCATAACTGCACTGGAAAAACTCGAAGAGACAGGTGCATATGAGAAATACCAGCCGGATGTGGTGCTTTATGATGTGCTCGGAGATGTTGTCTGTGGTGGATTTTCTATGCCGATGCGAAATGGGTATGCAGACAAGATCTTTATTGTTACATCTGGAGAAAATATGGCGATTCATGCAGGTGCGAATATTGCTATGGCGGTAGAAAACTTTAAGAATCGCGGATATGCCACACTGGAGGCTGATCCTGAATCGAAGAAATGTCCCGCGTGAGGAGGAGAAAGTAGAAGAACTGGCGGAAGATTTTCATACAAGTATCGTAGGAACTTTGACAAGAAGTGATCTTGTTCAGCAGGCAGAAGAACAGAAAAAGACCGTTCTTGAAGCATTTCCGGAAAGTGAAATGGCAGAAGAATATCGTATACTTGCCAAAGCAATCCTGATGAAAGTGAGAGAAAAACAAGAGGTGTCAAATGCTTAGAAAAGTTGGAGAATCAGCCTGGCCGATCAGTGAGAAAGATGCGGTTGTCAGCATAAAAGACGCATCCTATCCAATTCCGTTCCCACAAGGGCTGGAATTTAATTCACCGGCACATGGCTGTTGGAATATCGTTCATACCGGAATGCTGATTCCGGAAGCACATCAGATTTATGTCTGTGCGGACAACTGTATGCGGGGCGTTGTGCTTACTGCAGCAGAGATGTGTGAAGAAGATAGATTTTCCTTTGTGATCGTAGAGGAGCAGAACCTGTTAAGCGGAAATCTGGAAGATGTGACGATTGAAGGAACGGCAGATATTTTAAGAAAACTAAAAGAACGCGAGGAAAAGACGGGACAGAAAATGCCGAAGGCAGTTCTTCTGTTTACAGTATGCCTTCATCATTTTCTCGGATGCGATCTGGAGCGGATTTACAGGGAACTGGAGCAACGATTTCCAGAAATCAGATTTTTGAGATGCTATATGGATCCAATTATGCAAAAACATGGACCAACACCGGATCAAAAGCTTCGAAAAGCAATGTATGAACCACTGAATCCCGATCAGAATAAAATGGATACAAAACAGATTTCCATATTGGGGAGTGACTTTGCGTTAGATCTAAGCTGTGATTTAAAGGAATTGCTAGCTATAGCAGGATATAAAGTCAGAGAATTGCAAGATTGCAGCACATGGGAAGAGTATGAAGAATTGGGAAATGCGGGAACATTTCTCTGTTGTTATCCATCTGGAAAGTACGGGATTGAAACACTGGCAGAAAGATTAAGAAGAGCATTTCTTTATCTGCCACTTAGTTTTGATTATGAAGAAATCAGAAACGAAGAAGAGACTCTGTGGAATTCTTTGGGAGTGGAAGGAAAGCAGATTCTAAGTGAATGGATGGAAAAGAAAATCACACTTTGCGAAGAAGCGTTAAATCATGCAAAACAAATTATTGGAAATGCTCCAATTACGATTGATTATACTTTCCATCCGCGTCCACTTGGACTGGCCAGGCTTTTGCTGATACATGGATTTAACGTAAAGACTGTTTTTCTGGACAGTATAAGTCCGGAAGAAAAAGAAGTATTTGAATGGCTGAAAGTAAATGCACCAAAACTGGAACTTCGTGCGACAGTTCATGCAAAGATGCGTGTACTGCATGAAGCGCATCCTTCGGAAAAGACACTTGCAATCGGTCAGAAAGCAGCGTGGTCTACAGGAAGTCATTACTTTGTAAATCTAGTTCAGGGAGCCAGCCTGCAAGGATTTGACGGAATCCGAAGGACAGCGGAACTTATGGAAGAAGCATTTTTGAATGAAAAAGATCCGAAAACAATGATCGTAAGAAAAGGATGGGGGTGCACAAGCTGCATATGAGACAATCATATCGAATCATACCGATTTATACTTCAGATGTATCAGGTGTCTGTTCTGCACTTTATGAGTTGGGAGGCATGGTCGTGATGCACGATCCATCCGGCTGCAATTCTACCTATAATACACATGATGAAATTCGCTGGTACGATCAGGATAGCCTGATTTTTATTTCAGGTCTGACAGAGATTGATGCGGTCATGGGAAATGACGAAAAATTTTTATCAGATATCAAAGAAGCAGCACGTGAATTTCATCCGAAATTTATCGCACTTGTCAGTTCACCGATTCCATTTATGAATGGAACCGATTTTCCGGCACTGGCGAAAGTGCTGGAAATTGAAACAGGAATACCATCCTTTGCAGTGCCGACAAATGGAATGCATGATTATGTATATGGAGCAGGAATCGCATTCGAAGAAATTGCAAAAAGATTTGTTACAGAAAAGGAAGCAAGAGGAAACTATGCAAAACGGACAGTAAACCTGCTTGGAGCAACACCACTAGATTTTGGTCCATTTCCCAGAGTAGAAGAATTAAAAAATAATCTGGAGAAATGTGGATGGGAGATCCTTTCAACCTGGGCGATGGGAGACAGTTTGGAAGATCTTGTAAAAGCAGGAAATGCAGAGATCAACCTTGTCGTGTCAGCAGTTGGGCTGCGGGCAGCAAAAGCGTTAAAAGAAAAGTTTGGAACCCCTTATGTGATCGGAACCCCTTATAAAGAATATGCAGAGAGAATCAGTGAAGCTTTGGAAAAGAAAATACCTATGCCGGCATTGGAAGATCGAAAAGAATGGGAAAAGAATACAGCTATAGAAGATTGGAAATCACAAATAGTTACTCTGATCGGTGAGCCGGTTACAACAACATCTCTTGCAGCTTTAATTGAAAAAGAATATCACTATAAAACAAAGGTTCTTTGTCCGTTAGAGGAAACGGATGGACTGATTGGAAGTCAGGATTTAAAAGTATGCGGTGAAGAAGAGATGGAAGAGGCACTGAAGGATGCGCAAATTGTTGTAGCGGATCCATTATATCGCCCAATCTGCCCGGCTGAGTGTGAGTTTTATGAGAGAGCACACATAGCATTTTCAGGGAGAATGTTTCTAAAAAATAAATAAGTAGGGAATGGCCTGGATTTTTGAATTGTTGTTTTGATTCCTATGGATCCAGGTCGATTTTTATCATTGACAGTAGCAGTTTATTTTGCTATAGTTAATCCACATCAAAATCTCAGACATATATTTCTATATTTCATTTGTCTGAACATGTTATCGAAGAGATAACAATATCTCATTTTCAAGGCTATATCAGCAAGAGATTCCATTTTTGATGATTTAAAAACAAAAGAATAAAAACCAGGGAGGAACTGTCTATGGGAAAAGCAGATGTTAATGTCAATATCTGGCTAAGTGAAAAAAATCGATTCGCAAATTTATTTAATGGTGTGATTTATGGTGGAGAGAATGTGATATTGGCTGAAGATTTAGAAGAGGTAAATCCAGTCTCATCTGTTAATGTGAAAAACAGAGTAGGAAAAACGAAAAGTATGAAGAAATACCGAGACATTATTATGCGATGGAAGAACCAGGCGACGCTTGTACTTCTTGCGAATGAAGCACAAGATAAGATTCATTATGCTATGCCGCATAAAGTGATGCTTTATGACGGAATGGATTATGAAACACAGATTCGAAATAACTGGGAACGTTTTACAGAGGGCCGAAGGCAGGCTAAAAAAACAGGACAGCCGTTAGAACATCTTACAGCTGGAGAATACTTATCTCGTTTTCGAAGAACAGATCGATTAACGCCGATTATTTCGCTCGTATTTTATTATGGATCAGAGCCGTGGGACGGGCCGGTGGACTTATATGACATGTTTCGATTAGAAGGAACGGAAAAAGAAAAAGCAATTCTTGAAAAATATCTTCCAAATTATAGGATTAATCTGGTAGATGCAGAACGCTTAGAGGAAATAGAGCGGTTCTCTGAGGATTTACAAGTGATACTAACTATGCTAAAATATAGAAAAGATAAGGATGGATTAAGAAACTATGTTAATGAAAATAAGAAATTCTTTCAAAAGGTTGACCATGAGACAAGTCAGGCGATGAAGGCATTTTTAAATATGAAACAGATACCAGGTGAGACCGAGAATGAGGAGGAGATAATCAATATGTGTGAAGCAATTCAAGAAATGTATGACGATGGCGTAAGAGATGGAATGAAGCGAGGAATCCAGCAGGGAAGGGATGATCTGTTAAAGGAAAAAGTAAAGAGAAAACTGCAGAAGCAAAAATCACTTGAGCAGATTGCGGATGAATTAGAAGAAGATGTCAATGTGATTCGGAAGATAATAAAAGAAGTACAGTGATACAGCATTTATTGATTCTTGTTACTGGACCGACAGGAAGTTTTGAATAATGAAAAAGACGGGATGACAGATCAATACTGTCACCCCGTCTTTTTCAGATACCACTTTTCTATCAGACCAATTATCGCATACAACAGCACTGCAATGATACATAGAATGCAGATACTCATCAGAAGCCAGTCAAGTTTAAATACCTGGCTGGAATAGATGATCAGGTATCCAAGTCCGCTTCTTGCGGCTAGAAATTCACCGATGATAACTCCGACAAGACAAAGTCCAATATTGACTTCATATTACTGATGATTGCCGGAATGGAACCAGGAAGAACCACCTTGGTCAGCGCATGCCTGCGTTTTCCATGTAGTGTGTAGATCAGACGAATTTTTTCCTGGTCGATCGTAGAAAAACTGGTGTAGAGGTTCAGGATACTTCCGAAAATTGCAACGGACATTCCGGCAACAACAATGGTTGTGGTATTGGTACCCAGCCAGACAATAAGTAAGGGCGCCAAGGCAGATTTTGGCAGGCTATTTAGGACAACCATGTAAGGGTCAAGAATTTCGGAAAGTCCATGGAAACACCAGAGGAGGATTGCAATCAGAATGCTGGTAAGTGTGACCAGAAGAAAGCTGACAAGTGTCTCATACAGGGTGATTCCAATATGGTGAAAGACAGAACCATCCTCTGTCATTTTCAGAAAACAGGTTATGATACGGGAAGGGCTGCTGAAGATAAAGGAATCAACAACTCCGGTATCGGCACAGATTTCCCATTGTAACAGGAATAAGAAAAGAATCAGAATCCGCAGAAAGACGACCATCCGTCGGCGTCTGCGGAATTTTTTGAGAAAACGAAGATGCTCAGTTGTCATGGTTTAGCTCCTTCCAGATTTGATTAAAGTAGTGTTTGAATTCAGGTGCATTCCGCCGATTTAAAGGTGTGTCTTGTTCTAATTTAAAGAAAATCGGAATTTCGCAACGGACTTTGGCAGGACGGTTGGTGAGGACAATGACCCGGTCGGAAAGGCTGACTGCTTCCGATAGATCATGAGTGACAAGAAGTGCGGTCTTTCCACTCTGTCGGATAATCTGGCCGATGTCGTCGCTGACGGTCAGCCTGGTCTGATAATCCAGAGCGGAAAAGGGCTCATCAAGCAGTAAGAGTTGCGGATCAGGCAGCAGAGTCCGAATCAGGGCGGCACGCTGGCGCATTCCTCCGGAAAGCTGGGAGGGACGTGCAGAAGCAAATTGTTTTAAACCATATTGTTCGAGAAGCTCATACGCACGTTTTTTGGTTGCAGTATTTAGTGTGCCGCAGATTTCCGGACCGAGGGTGACATTCCGGTAAATACTGCGCCAGTCCAGTAAATGATCGTGTTGGAGCATATAGCCAATCAGGGGGGAATTTTCCTTGAGAGGGATACCATTTAACAGGATTTCTCCTGCATCTGGCTTCATCAATCCACAGATCAGGGAAAGAAGTGTAGATTTGCCGCATCCGGAAGGACCGACAACTGCTGTGAAGGTTCCAGGTTGCACGGAAAAGGAAAGATCAGATAAAGCCCTTGTTTCTGCGTCCAATGTGTGATAAGAATAATATATGTTATGAAGTTCCAGAAGAGAATTCATTGAAGACTCCATTTCAGTAGTAGTTAATGTTATGATATGTAAAAATAATCCTGAGAGTGAATCAATGAACATGTCAGGCGTTTTAGAAAAAAGGAATGATTGATCTGGAACAAAGATATAGGAGAATGATGAAAATGAATTTACAGAAAATCAATTATCAGAAAGAGCTGGAGAAGCTTCTGACAAGACTGGAAAAGGAAGAAAGAGTACCAACTCTTTTACTGCATAGTTGCTGCGCACCGTGCAGTAGTTATGTATTAGAGTATTTATCAAAGTATTTTAAAATCACCGTGTTTTATTACAATCCGAATATTTATCCGGAAAGTGAATACACAAAGCGCATCCTGGAACAGCAGAAATTGATTGAAGAGATGCATTTCCGCTATCCGGTATCATTTTTAGCTGGTAAATATGATCGCGACCGGTTTTATGAGATGGCAAAAGGGCTGGAAGAAGTGAGAGAGGGCGGTTCGAGATGCATGGGATGCTATGAACTTCGTCTGAAGGAATCCGCAGAAGTTGCAGTAGCCGGAGAATTTGACTATTTTACAACAACACTTAGTATAAGTCCGATGAAGAATGCGCAGAAGTTGAATGAGATCGGACAACGTGTTGGTGAAGAATATGGTGTACAATATCTGCTTTCTGATTTCAAGAAGAAGAACGGATATAAGAGATCCATCGAACTGTCCGGGATCTATGGTCTTTACCGTCAGGATTATTGTGGATGTGAGTTCTCCTATAAAGCACGTCAGGCAGAAAAATGTGTGTGAAATGACGGAAGAAGTGATTAAAATAGCAGAAAATAAGAAAAAATCTACAGAATTCGTCGAAATCAGGTATATTTTGCAAGTTTGTAGTAGACATTTGACACTTTAGTGTGATAAACTAATGGGCAAATACGATATAATAGAAAAGGGGAAAGGCAGATGGCACAGTTATGGGGCGGTCGTTTTACAAAAGAGACAGATCAGCTGGTTTATAATTTTAACGCATCCATCTCTTTCGACAAGAGATTCTATGAGCAGGATATCCGCGGAAGTATTGCACATGTGACAATGCTTGCAAAGCAGGGGATTCTGACGGAGGATGAGAAGAAACAGATCATTGATGGACTGAACGGGATCCGTGAGGATGTGGAAAACGGAACACTTGAGATTACAGATAAATATGAAGATATTCACAGCTTTGTTGAGGCAAACCTGATCGACCGGATCGGGGATGCAGGAAAGAAGCTGCATACAGGAAGAAGCAGAAACGACCAGGTTGCACTGGATATGAGACTTTATACAAGAGATGAGATTATTGAGTTAGATGCACTTCTTAAAGAGATTTTGGAAGTTCTTCTGAAACTGATGAAAGAGAATGTCGAAACTTACATGCCGGGATTCACACATCTTCAGAAGGCACAGCCGATCACACTTGCACATCATATGGGAGCTTATTTCGAGATGTTCAAGCGTGACAGATCCAGAATGAAAGATATTTATAAGAGAATGAATTACTGTCCGCTGGGAGCCGGAGCACTTGCCGGAACAACTTATCCGCTTGACAGAGAGTACACAGCAGAGCTTCTGGACTTTGCTGGGCCGACACTGAACAGTATGGATTCTGTATCTGACAGAGATTATCTGATCGAGCTTTTGTCAGCAATGTCAACTGTGATGATGCATCTAAGCAGATTCTCAGAGGAAGTGATCATCTGGAATTCCAACGAATATCAGTTTGTGGATATTGATGATGCTTACAGTACAGGAAGCAGTATTATGCCACAGAAGAAGAATCCGGATATTGCGGAGCTTGTCCGTGGTAAGACGGGAAGAGTTTACGGAGCATTGACTTCTCTTCTGACAACGATGAAGGGAATTCCGCTTGCTTATAATAAAGACATGCAGGAAGACAAAGAACTCGTATTCGACGCAATAGATACAACAAAAGGATGTCTGGCACTCTTTACAGGAATGCTTAAGACAATGAAGTTTAATAATGTACGCATGGAAGAGAGTGCGAAGCATGGATTTACCAATGCGACAGACGCAGCAGATTATCTGGTGAATCATGGAGTTCCGTTCCGGGATGCACATGGAATCGTGGGACAACTCGTACTGTACTGTATTGAGCATAAGAAAGCACTGGATGATATGACAATGGAAGAATTCAAAGCGATTTCACCGGTGTTTGAAGAAGATATTTATGACGCAATCAGCATGAAGACCTGTGTGGAGATGAGAAATACGATCGGTGCACCGGGAAAAGCGGCAATGGAGAAAGTGATTGCTATCGAAGAAGCTTATCTTGTGACAGAGTAATGAATCATCACAGAGAGCAAAAATAACTGAATGCTTTCTTTCATTATATAAAGAGAATTGAAAGAGAATGTTTGGATAGAAGATAGAAAATAAGAAGAAAAGGGAGAAGAAAACAATGGAGCAGAAATTAAGAGTAGGTATCCTTGGAGCAACAGGTATGGTAGGACAGAGATTTATTTCTCTGCTTGAGAACCATCCATGGTTTGAAGTTGTAACAGTAGCAGCAAGCCCACGTTCTGCAGGTAAGACATATGAAGAAGCAGTAGGTGACCGTTGGAAAATGGATACACCGATGCCGGAAGCTGTTAAGAAGCTGGTAGTTCTTAATGTAAATGATGTAGAGCACGTAGCATCTACAGTTGATTTCGTATTCAGTGCAGTGGATATGTCCAAAGACGAGATCAAAGCAATTGAAGAAGCATATGCGAAGACAGAGACACCGGTTGTATCTAACAACAGCGCACACCGCTGGACACCGGATGTACCGATGGTAGTACCGGAGATCAATGCAGAGCATTTTGAAGTTATCAAAGATCAGAAGAAGCGCCTTGGAACAACGCACGGATTTATTGCAGTAAAACCAAACTGCTCAATTCAGAGCTACGCACCTTGTCTTGCAGCATGGAAAGAGTTCGGACCAAAAGAGCTGGTTGTTACAACATACCAGGCAATTTCCGGAGCAGGTAAGACATTCAAAGACTGGCCGGAAATGGTTGGAAATATCATCCCATTTATTGGTGGAGAAGAAGAGAAGAGTGAGCAGGAGCGCTTCGTGTACTTGGTAAAGTAGAGAACGGAGAGATCGTGAAAGCAGAGCTTCCGAAGATCACATGCCAGTGCGTGCGTGTACCGGTTCTGAACGGACATACAGCAGCAGTATTCATCAACTTCGAGAAGAAACCTACAAAAGAGCAGCTGATCGAGAAGCTTGTTACATTCAAGGGATTCCCACAGGAGGCAGAGCTTCCAAGCGCTCCGAAGCAGTTTATCCAGTATCTTGAGGAGGACAACCGTCCACAGGTAACAGAGGATGTGAACTACGAGCGCGGAATGGGTGTATCAATCGGACGTCTGAGAGAAGATACTATGTTCGATTACAAGTTTATCGGACTGTCTCATAACACAGTAAGAGGTGCAGCAGGTGGAGCAGTTCTCTGTGCAGAGGCATTGACTGCAAAAGGATATATTGCAGCAAAATAAGAAAAATAGAAAAAGGCAGTGGCAATACCAAAATCGTCACTGCCTTTTATGCGTGATAGACCAGAGACAGAAATTGGGGCATTGTGAGAGTGGTCGGATCACATAGATGTTTTATAAAATGGTAGTAAGAGGAGGGCCTTATGGAAAAGGAAAATAAGGGAAGAGCGATAGCGCTGCTTCCAATTGGAGTATTTTTAATTATTTTTCTCGGCGCGGGAATTGTGTTCGAAGATTTTTATGCGATGCCGGCAATTGTAGCTTTTTTGATCGCATTGTTTGTTGCATTTTTGCAGAACAAAGAATTGAGTTTTAACAAGAAGATTGAAGTAATTGCGAAAGGCGTTGGTGAGGAAAATATCATCACAATGAGTTTGATCTTCCTCTGCGCAGGAGGATTTTCCGGTGCGGTTACAGCAGCAGGCGGAGTAGACAGTACAGTCAATTTAGGATTGTCATTGATCCCGGCGCATTTTGCAGTTGCAGGTTTGTTCCTGATCGGATGTTTCATTTCGGTTTCTATGGGAACTTCCATGGGAACAATCGCAGCACTCGCACCGATCGCAGTCGGAATCAGTGAAAAAACCGGATTCGCACTTAGTATCTGTATTGGAGCAGTTGTGTGTGGAGCTATGTTTGGAGACAACCTTTCTATGATCTCTGACACAACGATCGCAGCAGTTAAGACACAGGGCTGTGAGATGAAAGATAAGTTCAAAGCGAACTTCTTTATCGTTCTTCCAGCAGCAATTATTACAGTTTTAATCTTCTGGCTGGCAACAAGAAATATGAGCTTCCAGCTTGAAGAGAATCTTAATTACAGCCTTTGGGAAGTTCTTCCGTATATGGTAGTTCTTCTTGGAGCACTTATTGGAATTAATGTATTTGTTGTATTGATCAGTGGAATTGTGATTTCCCTGATTGTAGGCGTAAGCATGGGACATATTGCACTTTCTGAGATGTTCCAGGTGGTAGGAAGTGGTGTAACATCAATGTATGATATCACAGTTATTTCTATCATTGTAGCATGTATCGTATCACTGGTTAAAGAGCATGGTGGAATTCAGTTCATTCTGAATTTGATCAAGAGCAAGATCAATGGAAGAAGAGGAGCAGAGTTCGGAATTGCACTTCTTGCGCTTTTTGTTGATGCATGTACAGCGAATAATACAGTTGCAATTGTTATGACAGGACCAATCGCGAAAGAGATTAGCGAAGAGTTTGACGTAGATCCAAGAAGATCTGCTTCCCTTCTCGATATGTTTACATCCGTTGGACAGGGAATCATCCTTACGGAGCACAGCTTCTCTCAGCAGCAACATTGACCGGACTGACACCGCTTCAGATTATTCCAAATCTGTATTATCCGCTTCTGATGGGAGTTTGCGGAATTTTGGCAATTATTTTCCTTCCACAGAGCAGAAAGACTACAACAAATTAAAGTGGTAACTTTAAAAAGTAAAAGTGATATATTTCCTTGTGGTATAAGAAAAGTTGTGTTATACTTGCAGACAAGAGTGATTTTCACTGGAAACTATAAGTAAGAAATCAAAATAAAAGAGGGATGTAAGGATGAATCTATTATACAAAAGCACCAGAAATTCAGACAAGACTGTTACAGCTTCACAGGCCATCTTAAAGGGACTGGCTGATGACGGAGGACTGTTCGTTCCTGTATCCGTTCCGAAGCTGGATGTAACAATGGATGAACTTAAAGACATGTCTTATCAGGAGACAGCTTATGCGGTTATGAAACAGTTCTTCACAGATTTTACAGAAGAAGAGCTGAGACATTGCATCAACAGTGCTTACGATTCAAAATTTGATACAGAAGTGATCGCACCGCTTGTAAAGGTGGGAGATACTTATCATCTGGAACTGTTCCATGGAGCAACGATCGCATTTAAGGATATGGCACTTTCCATCCTGCCGCATCTGATGATCACTTCCGCAAGAAAGAACCAGGTGAAAAATGATATCGTGATCCTGACAGCAACTTCCGGAGATACAGGTAAGGCTGCACTTGCAGGTTTTGCAGATGTTCCGGGAACAAAGATCATCGTGTTCTATCCAAAGGGAGGCGTAAGCCACGTTCAGGAATTACAGATGGTGACACAGAAGGGAGAGAATACTTCTGTTGTAGCGATCCACGGTAACTTTGATAACGCACAGAGTGGTGTGAAGGCAATCTTCGAGGACAAGGAGCTGGCAGCAGAATTAGATGCGAAGGGATATCAGTTCTCTTCAGCAAACTCCATCAATATCGGCCGTCTTGTACCACAGGTTGTTTATTATGTATATGCTTATGCTAAACTGCTTGAGAATGAAGAGATTCAGGCTGGCGAGGAGATCAATGTCACAGTTCCGACAGGAAACTTTGGAAATATCCTTGCTGCATACTATGCAAAGCAGATGGGTGTGCCGATCGCAAAACTGATCTGTGCTTCCAATGATAACAAGGTTCTCTTTGATTTCTTCCAGACAGGTGTTTATGATAGAAACAGAGAGTTTATCCTGACATCTTCGCCATCTATGGACATTCTGATCTCCAGTAACCTGGAGCGTCTGATTTACACGATTGCAGGACAGGATGCACAGAAGGATGCAGAGCTCATGACACAGCTGAAGGAAAAAGGGGTGTATGAGATCACAGCTGAGATGAAGGAAGGGCTGAAAGACTTTGTCGGAGGATTTGCGACAGAAGAAGAAGTAAAAGAGACGATCCATGACACATATAAGAAGACAGGATATGTAATGGATACTCATACTGCAGTTGCTGCACATGTATGTGCACAGTATCGTAAAGATACACAGGATGAGAAGAAGTGTCTGGTTGCTTCAACAGCAAGTCCGTACAAGTTCGTACGCAACGTTATGACAGCAATTGATCCAAAGTATGATGAGATGGAAGATTTCGCACTGATCGATGAGCTTGAGAAAGTATCAGGCTTCCCGATTCCAAATGCAATCAAAGAAATCCGTGATGCAGAGGTTCGTCATACAACAGAGTGTGACGCAGATCAGATGAAAGAGACAGTAAAAAATATTCTTGGGGTGTAAAAAATGGATAACAGCATGTGGGGATTTATAGGTATTTTCGTTCTATGTTGTGGAATTTACGCATTGTATTCCTTTGTTATAATGAAGGTAAAGGGTGAGATCAATGCATCAATCTTCTGGGAAAAGATTATACTTATAAAAAATGTAAGGACAAAGAGGCTTATATTGCAAAGACCGCACCGGCACTTTTTGCCTTTGGACTGGTATCTGTGATCTATGGAGTGATCGATGTGATTCACTGTTATGTTCATACAATGACAATAGTAGATACAGTTGCAATGATTATTTTCCTTATTGTATTGATCTGGTTCGGTGTTTATACAAGAAATCTCAGAAACAGATATTATTAAAAATGTCAGTTCCGTTTCTTTTGGCTGACAGAAACTATGAGAAACACGCTCCGCGAGTTTCTCAAGTTATCGCGGCAGTCGACAAGGTCTCGTGCAAGCACGGACTTTGGCTCGTTGCTCGCGTAAATGCAAAAATCCACATATTTACAGTTGTAAAAATGATGTGGATAGAGTATAATAGCAATAGGTTAAGAAAGAAGAAAAACCTGAAATGTGCGAGAACCCTGATATTTTGAACCTACATTATTTAAAAAGGGATTCCGATAAGACTGAGTAATATGCCAGGCCTCCGTTTTTGCAGTGGACGGCAGAAAAGCAGGATGAGGTTGCCCACCTAGCTGTGGCTAGGACTCAAAATACAGGGAACGGCATTTTGGGGATTAGACAAAAGATAAAGTTAAGGGACAGCTGAAGAGATTCGGCTGTCTTTCTTTTTTGCTTGAATATTGAGAATAGTTATGGTATTATCCATGAAGTAACAATTTCGTGACGGCTGAGAAGAAACATAAGGTTACTGTTCACTCCCTGTCAATCACTCCGCTGATTGACACGGAGGATGCGTGTTTTAACCTGAATGCATCTCGCCCCATCGCCAAAGGCGATTTAAAATGGCGAGATGCGTTGCTGGTCGCACTTCGTGTGAACAGTAACAATATAAGCTGTCCTGAGTATTTAACCTGGGGAGTTAAAGAAAATGGAGAAATTTAATAAGATAAAAGAGCGCGGATTGCGAATTGCAGCTACCGTGAGTTCGCATCATACGGGAGCTTTCGCAGCACAGGCGGCATATTTCTTTGTGCTTTCATTGATTCCTATCTTTATGTTGCTTTTAACAATGGTACAATTTACACCAGTGACGAAAGCGGATGTGATGGAGGCTGTACTTCCAGTATTTCCATCCACAGTCAGCCCAATGATTGAAAGCATTGTGAATCAGGTATATATGACTTCCGGTACGATCATTCCTTTGACAATCCTTGTGGCTTTGTGGTCAGCGGGAAAAGGAGTACTTTCTGTAACATATGGATTGAACTGTATTTATCAAAACACAGAGACGAGAAATTATTTTTACCTTCGCGCAAGAGCATGTATGTATACTTTTTTGTTCCTTGTGGCAATCATGCTCTCATTGGTGCTTTCCGTATTCGGCAACAGTATTAGTGTTGTAGTTTATGAACATGCACCGCTTATAAGTAAAGCAATTCATAAGATTATACAGTTGAGGATTTATTTCACACTTCCACTTCTGACTTTCTTCTGGGATTTGGTGTACAAGTATCTTCCAAACCGTGGCGCGGAAGGAAAGACGACTCTACGGAAACAATTGCCGGGTGCATTCTTTACAGCGTGCGGCTGGATGGTACTGTCCTTTATCTTTTCTGTTTATTTGGATATCTTTAAAGGATTTACCAATATGTATGGAAGCTTTACAACAATCATTCTTGTTATGTTGTGGTTATATGCGTGTATGTATATTATTCTGCTTGGGGGAGAAATCAATGCAATTTTAGAAGGAGTTAAAAGCAGAAAATAAGAAAAACACAAACTATTATAGGAGTTCATTTAGACTTGACAAAAAGAAATGCTGTGTTAAAATAATTAAGGTAAATTCACTTAGAATATAAAAAGTTTATTAGATTTGAAAAGCGAAGATCGTGCACAGTAGAGACCTGTTTTCTTGCAGAGAGAGAGAATCATCGGCTGAAAGTTCTCTTAAGTTCAGATAGCGATTGAAATTCACACGTGAGCTGCATTTTTGAAAGGAAACATCTAAGGGACAGTCAGGAGAACGGATATGTCCGGATGTGAAAAAGTAGAGAATGCCGTATGTTGTACGTTACACAATTTAGAGTGCCTGTAGATGGATTACAGGAATCAGGGTGGTACCGCGAGTGATTCAGACCTCGTCCCTTTTGGATGAGGTCTTTCTTTATGAAAATATTCGTCCCTGATAAGTGAGTTAAGAAAGGAGAAAACGATGAAAGAAAGACTGGAACAGATTAAAGCGGAAGCAGTCGCAAGAATTCAGGAGGCTGACGTTCCGGAGAAACTCAATGATGTGCGTGTAAAGTTTCTTGGTAAAAAGGGTGAACTGACAGCCGTATTAAAAGGAATGAAAGATGTTGCACCGGAGGAACGTCCGAAGGTTGGACAGCTTGTGAATGATACAAGAGCAGCAATTGAGGAACTCTTAGAGGAATCTAAGACAAGAATGGAGAAAGCGATCCGTGAAGAGAAGCTGAAAGCAGAAGTAATCGATGTTACACTTCCATCTAAGAAGAACAGTGTAGGACATAGACATCCGAACACAATCGCACTGGAAGAAGTAGAGCGTATCTTCGTAGGCATGGGATATGAAGTTGTAGAAGGACCGGAAGTTGAGTATGATCTGTACAACTTTGAGAAGCTGAACATTCCGGCAGATCATCCGGCAAAGGATGAGCAGGATACTTCTATATTAATAAAGATATTGTACTTCGTACACAGACATCTCCGGTACAGGCCCGTGTGATGGAGCAGGGAAACTTCCGATTCGTATGATCGCACCGGGACGTGTATTCCGTTCTGACGAAGTAGATGCAACACATTCACCATCCTTCCATCAGATCGAGGGTCTTGTGATCGACAAGAACATTTCCTTCGCTGACCTGAAAGGAACACTTGAAGTATTTGCAAAAGAGCTGTTTGGACCGGACACAAAGACAAAATTCCGTCCACATCATTTCCCATTTACAGAGCCAAGTGCTGAGGTGGATGTAAGCTGCTTTAAGTGTGGCGGCAAGGGATGTCGTTTCTGTAAAGGATCAGGCTGGATCGAGATTCTTGGATGTGGTATGGTTCATCCACATGTTCTCGAGATGTGCGGAATTGATCCGGAAGAGTACAACGGATTCGCATTCGGTGTAGGACTTGAGCGTATCGCTCTTCTGAAATACGAAATCGACGATATGCGTTTATTATACGAGAACGACATTAGATTTTTGAAACAGTTCTAGTGAGAACAGCAGAAAAACAAGCACGAGCGAAGTGAGTATTTGTTTTTCTGTTCGAACGGCGCGATAAAATCTTCAAGCGGCGCGAATGCGGCGCGGCAACGGCGCAGAGCCGTTGGATTTTAGAGCCTCCCTTTTGAACAGAACAAAAATAGAAATAAGGAGATATAAAATGGATACTTCATTATCATGGATCAAAGCGTATGTCCCGGATCTTGACGTGACAGCGCAGGAATATACAGATGCAATGACTCTGACAGGAACAAAGGTTGAAGGATCGAGGAGCTGGATGCAGACCTTGACAAGATCGTTGTGGGTCAGATTGAGAAAATTGAGAAACACCCGGATGCGGATAAGCTGGTAGTTTGCCAGGTTAATATCGGAGCTGAGGTATTCAGATCGTAACAGGTGCAAAAAATGTGTTCGAGGGAGCGAAAGTTCCTGTTGTATTAGACGGTGGACGCGTTGCAGGCGGACATGAGCCGGGACAGAGAGTTGCCGGTGGAATTAAGATCAAGAAAGGAAAACTCCGTGGAGTTCCAAGTTACGGAATGATGTGTCTATCGAAGAACTTGGTTCTACAAAGGAGATGTATCCGGAACAGCCGGAGAATGGTATTTACATTTTCCCGGAGGACACAGAGGTTGGAGCAGATGCAGTAGAGCTTCTTGGTCTTCATGATGTTGTTTTCGAATATGAGATCACATCAAACCGTGTAGACTGCTACAGTGTAGTAGGTATCGCACGTGAAGCAGCAGCTACATTTAATAAAGAGTTTAAACCACCGGTTGTGACAGAGACAGGAAATGATGAGGATGTTAATGACTATGTAAAGGTGACTGTAGAGAATACGGATCTGTGTTCCAGATACTGCGCAAGAGCGGTTAAGAATATTAAGATCGGACCATCACCAAAGTGGTTACAGCGCAGATTGTCATCTGTTGGAATCCGTCCGATCAACAACCTGGTTGATATTACAAACTATGTAATGGAAGAGTACGGACAGCCAATGCATGCTTATGATCTTGATACACTTGCAGGACATCAGATCGTAGTTAAGAATGCACAAGATGGAGAGAAGTTCGTTACACTGGATGGACAGGAAAGAACAATGGACAAAGATGTTCTGATGATCTGTGACGGAGAAAAAGCTGTTGGAATCGCCGGAATCATGGGAGGAGAGAATTCCATGATCACAGATAACGTGAAGACAATGCTTTTTGAGGCAGCTTGTTTTGACGGGGTGAACATCCGTAAGTCCAGTAAGCGTGTCGGACTTCGTACAGATGCTTCCGGTAAGTTTGAGAAGGGACTTGATCCGAACAATGCGATGGCAGCACTGAACCGTGCCTGCCAGCTTGTAGAAGAGCTTGGAGCAGGTGAAGTTGTCGGAGGAGCAATTGACGTATACAGCAAGAAGAAAGAGCCTGTACGTGTTCCATTTGATGCAGAGAAGATCAACCGCATGCTCGGAACAAATATTTCTGAGGAAGATATGCTTGGATATTTCAAGAAAATCGATCTTGATTACGATGCAGAGACAAAAGAAGTGATCGCACCGACATTCCGTCACGATCTGTTCAGATTAGCTGACCTTGCAGAGGAAGTTGCAAGATTTTTCGGATATGACAATATCCCGACAACACTTCCGTCTGGAGAGGCTACAACAGGTAAGCTTCCGTTTAAGCTTCGTATTGAGCAGGTGGCAAGTGATATTGCTGAGTTCTGTGGATTCAGCCAGGGAATGTCCTACTCCTTCGAGAGTCCGAAGGTATTTGATAAACTTCTTCTTCCAGAGGATTCAAAGCTTCGCAATGCAATCTCAATCATGAATCCACTTGGAGAAGATTACAGTATTATGCGTACAACATCCTTAAACGGTATGCTGACTTCTCTTGCAACAAACTACAACAGAAGAAACAAGAATGTTCGTCTGTATGAGATGGGTAATATTTACATTCCGCAGGAGCTTCCACTGACAGAGCTTCCAGATGAGAGAATGCAGTTTACACTTGGAATGTATGGAGATGGAGATTTCTTCAACATGAAAGGTGTAGTGGAAGAGTTCTTTGAGAAAATCGGTATGAAGGGCAGAGAGAAATACGATCCGAATGCAGGAAAGTCATTCCTTCACCCTGGACGTCAGGCAAACATCATTTATGATGGAAAAGTAGTTGGATATCTTGGAGAAGTTCATCCGGAAGTTGCTGATATCTATGGAATCGGTGAGCGCGCATATGTTGCAGTTCTGGATATGCCTGAAATCATCCCATATGCTACATTTGACAGAAAATACACAGGAATTGCAAAATATCCTGCAGTGACAAGAGATATCAGTATGGTTGTTCCGAAAGAAATCCTTGTCGGACAGATTGAAGATGTGATCGAGAAAAAGGGCGGCGCTCATTTAGAGAGCTTTAACCTGTTTGACATCTATGAAGGTGCTCAGATCAAAGCAGGATTCAAGTCAGTTGCTTATTCTATCGTATTCCGTGCAAAGGATAAGACACTGGAAGAAGCTGAAATTACAGCAGCAATGGATCGCATTCTTTCCGGTCTGGAAGAACTTGGTATTGAGTTGAGAAAGTAAGAAGAGAGGGTAAGAGCATTGAAAACAAGTGATTTTTATTATGATCTTCCGGAGGAACTGATCGCACAGGATCCTTTGGAGGACCGCTCTTCCTCCCGCCTTATGATACTTGATAAAGAGACAGGGAAGACAGAGCATCATGTATTTCGTGAGATTATCGATGAACTGAATCCAGGAGATTGTCTGGTTATCAATGATACGAAAGTAATTCCGGCCAGACTGATCGGAGCAAAGGAAGACACCGGAGCAAAGATAGAAGTGCTTCTTTTAAAACGAGGAGCAGATGATGTCTGGGAGACATTGGTAAAGCCTGGAAAAAAGGCAAGACCGGGAGCAAGAATCAGCTTTGGAGACGGCCTGCTTGTCGGAGAAGTTATGGATGTAGTGGAGGAAGGAAATCGTCTGATCCATTTTGAATACGAAGGAATCTTCGAGGAGATTCTGGATCAGTTAGGTCAGATGCCGCTTCCACCGTATATTACACATCAGCTTCAGGATAAGGACAGATATAATACCGTCTATGCGGTACACTCAGGTTCTGCGGCAGCACCGACGGCCGGACTTCATTTTACGCCGGAGCTTTTGGAAGAGATTCGCGCGAAAGGTGTGGAGATCGCACCGGTTACACTTCATGTCGGACTTGGAACGTTCCGTCCGGTGAAGGTAGATGATGTGGAGCATCACCATATGCATTCAGAATTTTATATGATTACTGAAGAGTCTGCACAGAAGATCAACCATGCAAAAGAAGCAGGACATCGTGTCATCTGTGTCGGAACAACAAGCTGCAGAACAATCGAATCCGCTGCCGATGAGAATGGAAGATTAAAAGAATGCAGTGGTTGGACAGAAATCTTTATCTATCCGGGATATCAGTTCAAGATTCTGGATGCGCTGATCACGAACTTCCATCTGCCGGAATCTACACTGATCATGCTTGTTTCTGCATTAGCCGGAAAAGAGCATGTGATGGCAGCGTATGAGGAGGCAGTAAAAGAAAGATATCGTTTCTTCAGTTTTGGGGATGCGATGTTCATACGATAGAAAGGGACAACCTATGTCAGAAAATGATTTTATCATTGTAGATGAAGAAGAGACAAACAAGGAAGACAACAGACAGGACACTGGCAGGAAGAAGAAAAAAAAGAAGTGACAACTTCTGACCATTCTGAAAAAGATGATGACGGATATGAGAGAATATGTTTTATTTGTCATCGCCCGGAGAGTGTGACGGGAAAGATGGTTGAACTTCCGAATAATATCGCGGTGTGTCCGGACTGTATGCAGAGAAGCTTTGATATGATGAACAATAGTTCGATGGATCTGAGCAAGATGATGAACATTCCGGGCGTACAGTTTTTGAACCTTTCGGATCTTGATAATCTGCAGCCAAAGGCACAGAAGATCAAACAGAAGAAGAAAAAACCGAAAGAGTTTAAACAGTTGGATATTAAGAATATTCCGGCACCACATAAGATCAAAGCACGTCTGGATGAATATATCGTTGGACAGGAGTATGCAAAGAAAGCAATCTCTGTTGCAGTTTATAATCATTACAAACGTGTAGCAACAGGAACAATGGATGAGATTGAGATAGAGAAATCAAATATGCTCATGATTGGGCCTACAGGATGTGGTAAAACATATCTGGTTAAGACACTGGCGAAGCTTTTAGATGTGCCGTTGGCGATCACAGATGCAACATCTCTTACAGAGGCAGGATATATCGGTGATGACATCGAAAGTGTTGTTTCCAAGCTTCTTGCAGCAGCAGACAATGATGTTGAGCGTGCGGAACAGGGAATTATTTTTATCGATGAGATCGATAAGATTGCCAAGAAAAAAACTTCCAGTCAGAGAGATGTGAGTGGTGAATCTGTGCAGCAGGGAATGCTCAAACTCTTAGAGGGAAGTGAAGTTGAAGTTCCGGTAGGCGCGAACAGCAAGAATGCGATGGTTCCACTGACAACAGTGAATACAAAAAATATTCTGTTTATCTGTGGAGGTGCATTCCCGGATCTTGAAGACATTATCAAAGAGCGTCTGCAGAAGAAAACGTCGATGGGCTTCAATGCAGAACTGAAAGATACAGTCGAGCATGATGAAGAGCTACTCTCTAAAGTGACAATTGAGGACTTAAGAAAATTCGGTATGATCCCGGAGTTCTTAGGACGTCTTCCGATTGTATTTACATTAAAGGGACTCGACAAAGAGATGCTTGTCAAGATCTTAAAAGAGCCGAAAAATGCAATTTTAAAACAGTATCAGAAGCTGCTGGCATTAGACGAAGTGAAGCTTGAGTTTGATGACAGCGCATTAGAAGCAATTGCAGAAAAGGCAATGGAAAAAGATACCGGAGCCAGAGCACTGCGTGCGATCATTGAGGAATTTATGCTGGATATTATGTATGAGATTCCGAAAGATGATAATATTGGAGAAGTAACAATTACAAGAGCTTATATAGAAGGTACCGGCGGACCGGTTATTCAGTTGAGAGGCCAGGCAGTACCGAGATTAGATGGATAAAGTGAGATTTTAGAAAGAGAAGTTTTGTTCAAAAATCTGAAAACTGATTGGGGAATTAGTTTAAAAAAATCACAAAAAGGAAGAGAGAAAAATGGACACATACAGATACTTACTGGATTTAGCAATTATTCTTATATCTACAAAATTACTTGGACTATTAACAAGACGAGTACAGATGCCGCAGGTTGTTGGCGCACTTCTGGCGGGATTGATCCTCGGACCGGCAGGATTTGGAATTCTGGCAGAGACTTCATTTATCCATGAAGTCGCAGAAATCGGAGTTATTGTTCTGATGTTTACTGCAGGTATGGAGACGGATATCAAAGAGCTGAAAGCAAGTGGAAAAGCTTCTTTTATTATTGCTCTTTGTGGTGTGATCGTTCCACTGATCGGAGGTTATGGTGTTGCCTGGTTCTTTAACCGTCCAAGCATGGCAGGAAGCAACCTGTCATCCCCTGTAGTTCTTCAGAATGTCTTTATTGGAGTTGTACTCACAGCAACGTCTGTAAGTATTACAGTAGAGACATTGAAAGAATTAGGAGCATTGAAGAGCCGTTCAGGAAATGCAATCCTTGGTGCTGCGATCATTGATGACGTTCTCGGTATTATCGCACTGACAATCGTTACAAGTCTTGCAGATGATTCTGTAAAGATTGGAATGGTTCTGATTAAAATCGTGGGATTCTTCGTATTTTCAGGTGTTGTAGGATTTGTTTTCTATAAGATGTATAAGAAATGGGTTGACGGAGCTGAGAAGGAACTGCATCGTCATACGATTATTGCATTTGTATTCTGCCTGCTTATGGCATTTATCGCAGAAGAAGTTTTCGGTGTTGCAGATATTACAGGTGCATATATCGCAGGATTAATTATTTCCAACGTACAGAGATCTACTTATCTGGAGTCTAAGTTTGATACGTTGTCTTACCTGCTTCTGTCACCGGTATTTTTCGCAAGTATCGGTCTGAAGGTAAACCTTCCACAGATGTCAGTATCCATCATTATGTTCGCAGTTGCTCTTACAGTTGTGGCAGTTCTTACTAAGATAGTCGGCTGTGGACTTGGTGCAAAGATTTGTGGTTACAAGAATTATCAGGCGAAACGAATCGGAGTGGGAATGATCTCCCGTGGTGAGGTTGCCTTGATCGTAGCAAGTAAAGGTTCCGCACTCGGACTTATGAGTTCTTCCATCTTAGGACCGGTTATCGTAGTGGTTGTTATTACAACAGTCATCACACCGATTCTTCTGAAAGTAGTGTTCGCTCCTGGAACAGGACCGTCAACACAGGTAGAAGATGCTAAGACGGTTACAAGCTACTATGAGAATCGAGAAGATAACAGATAGAACAAAAGAGAAAAGAATCGATAAAAGATATTGTAGAAACTTTGAGGTCATGGGACAGTTAAAGCTGTCTCATGACCTCAAATGTGTTATAGAGGTTTAATTGTCCGTATCCCCATTCACGGTTAGGGTATTCCATACTGTCTGGTCGGATGGCTCCAAGAATAAGAAGGCTTTTGATCTGGAATACGTCGATGCCGGGCATTTTGCGTTCATAGAGCTGCCATTCTAACATAAGTGCGACTGCCCCGGCGGTGATAGCAGCTGCGGCGCAGGAGCCGCTGCGCACGGCAAAACGGTCTCCTGGAAGAGCTCCTTTGATATTAATCCCGGGAGCAGTGATGGAAGGATTTTCAAATCTTGTTCTTGTATAGCCGCGTCCGGATGCCTGGGCGACTGCACCATTGCTGCCGTCGTAATAGGAGACCGTCAGAGGACTAGGGGCATTGGCCGGGTTTGTAAGAGTCGTGTAAGGATCTGATTCAAGGAAATAGACTTCTCCGTCTAAAAATTCTGTGACAGGAAGCCAGATATGGAAATCACCATTAATCAGGCGGGTCGGTTCTACGATGATTTTCCAGATGCCTTCTGCCGGGGTACGGAAACGGAAGAAGATGAGTTCAGAGTTTGCTTTTTCGACCAGAAGCCGGTAGTCAACAGAGACGCGGGTCTTTTCAAAGAGAAAATCAATGTCTGCGCTTGTGCCTACATGAAATGGAATTTTGGATGTATTTTCCCCGGACGGTGAAATAATTGAAATTGAGAAGAGATTGGGGATCAGCACCCAAAGTTCCAAAGTGAAACCAGATACATTTTCACCAACCCGGATCTCTACAGTTTTACGGTCATTTTCTGACTGGATCGTATTGAAATAATGATGACGTTTGTCTGCTTCATTTCCCGCGCCGACCACAGCAATCCGGTCGGGCATCAGACTGTAGCTGCCAAGTAATGCGGGAAGCGGAAGCGTGCCGACATGACCGCCAAGATTAGAGCCTATAGTGATACACATGACAAGTGGAAGCCCCAGTTCATCTGCCAGATCATTCAGATATTTTAATCCAAGGATCAGATCTGTTTCCTGATAGCAGACGGCTGTTTCCGTGATGCAGTAATAATCCCGCAGATATTGCTTCGCTTGTTTTAATTTGACAACAGCGAGAGTAGATTCCGGAGCGGCTCCCAGAAACTGTTCGTCAGCGTCAGCATTTCCGGCAGCGAGACTGGCAATATAAGTTCCATGTCCGTCGATATCGACAGAAGGGACCTGTGACAGTGGGGAATCAGAAGAAAGTGCCAGATCAATCTGTTCCTTACGGTATTCACTTCCGTAGAAGAAGTCTCTGGGTGGGGTTCCGCTTTGGATAGTCTGATCCCAAAGTGCCGCAATTCGCGTGGTACCGTCCAGATTGCGGAAAACTTTGTTTTGATAGTCAATCCCGCTGTCAAGAAATCCAATCAGAACGCCTTTTCCTTTTAATTGAAGTGCCGGATAGTTCTGTACGGGAAGGATGCCGGTCTGGTTCAATGTTTCCATAGCGACAGGAGCAAAACAATTCGGAATGGAATTATAAGAAAAACGTGTCAGAGAGATTGGTTCTACAAGTTCTTTGGAAAAATAAATACACTGATATCCAAGCCCGGCATCCTGGATACATGGATCTTTTTTCAGAAGTTCATTGAACAGTGGAGTGCGCAGCGGATTACTGATGAAGTCGCGTGTATCTTCGGAGAGTATCTGTTCCCTGCAAGTTTCAAGATCATTCATAAGATGACTCCTGAGTTGAGTTGTAGAAAGGATATGCAAGAAGGATTCTATTTATGAAATTAGTCTAAAAATAATAGAAAATGACTTCAAAAACTGGAAGAATACGATATAATAAGACCAAGAGAAATTGTAGATCACCTTTCTGGTGGTTGAGATGATACAGCAATGATAAGAAGGGAGATTCAGTATGAAAGATTTTTTGAAGATTTAGGAAAACGTCTGAGCGAGACAGCAGAGGCAGTGACAGCAAAGGCAGGAGATGCGATTGAGATACAGAAATTAAAAGCGCAGATCAGAGAGCTTGCAAGAGGAAATGCAGAAGATCTGATGGAACTTGGTCAGAGTATTTATGACAGATTTGAGAATGGAGAAGAACTGGATGAGGCTTCCAAGGGACTGTGCGAGGCAATTGCAAGCCGCAAGGAAAGCATAGAAGAGTATGAGAATAAGATTGAAGGGCTCAAAGGTGCGTGTGAGTGTACACGGTGTGGCAAGATGGTTGCGAAAGATATGGCTTTCTGCCCATACTGCGGATCACCTGTAACAGAGGAAGAAGATATTTTTGAAGCGGATGATCTGGCTCAGGAAGTAAGAGAAGAGGCAGAGGAAGCAGAAGAGAGCGTTACAGAGGCTGCGGAAGCAGCAGTTGAGTCGGTTACTGAGGCCGCAGAAGAAGCAGTGGATGCAGTAGAAGAGTCTGTGAAAGAAGAGACAGAAGAATAGTTTCAAGGAATTAAGGGAGAATGGAACGTGAAGGTTGTTATATTAAGTTTTACACAGGCAGGAACAAGACTTGGTGAGAGAATTGGAAGTCAGTTCCGGAACGAAGGGATTACGTGTCAGAACTATGCACCTGCCGGATATGCATTCGCTGACGTTCTTCCGTTTCCGGAGAATCCAAAAGAGCTGATCAGGGAAGGATGGGGAGAGACATCCTTCCTTTTTATTGGTGCAGTTGGAATTGCAGTGAGATATATTGCACCTTATGTAAAGGATAAATTCACCGATTCAGCGGTCGTAGTCATGGATGAAAAATCAGGATATGTGATTCCACTGCTGTCAGGACATCTCGGGGGTGCGGTGGAACTTTCCAATCAGCTTGCAGTATGGACCGGTGCAGTTCCGGTACAGACAACAGCGACTGATGTTCAGGGGAAATTTGCAGTAGATGTTTTTGCAAAGAAGAATCACCTGTATCTTACAGAGCGCGAAGCAGCGAAGCAGATATCAGCCGCAGTGCTGGATGGAAAGCAGGTCGGTCTGTGGATCGGTGAAGGACTGGTATTTGAACAGGAAGATTTTCAGAAAAGCTGTTTAAAAGAACTTATACTATGTGGTTCACAGGAAGAATTGTACTCCTTTGCAGAGGAACATCCTGTGATCGTGATCACAAAGACCGCAGAAGAAGGGAGACAGTTCGTGGAATCCCTAGCGGGTTCTCTGTGGGGAGATGTCAGGAATAATGTATGTGGATGTGAGCGTAAGCCATGCATTTTCCTTTTGTATCCAATCAATATCACGGCAGGAGTAGGCTGTAGAAAACAGATCTCAAAAGAACTTTTTGAAAAGGGTCTAAACGATGTTTTGGAAGGGTATGGACTTGAACCTACGCAGTTAAAACAGCTTGCATCGATCGATCTCAAGAAAGAAGAACCTGCGATTTTGGCCTATGCGCAGAAATATAAAGTACCGTTTGCAACTTATCCGGCAGAACAGTTAGAGAAGATTACAGAGGTATCAGCTACATCACGGTTTGTGAAACAGGTGACAGGTGTTGACAATGTGTGTGAGAGAGCTGCACGGACAGCAGATGCTGACGGAGAACTGCTGTGTCCCAAGTGCATAAGAGAGCAGATGACGGTGGCATTGACAGAGACAGAAGTAACACTTCAATTTTAAAACGAAAGAAAGTTCCAACAAGTTGAAGAAAACGTGTTTTTGCTTTATAATCAGTGACAGAGTAAAAAGAAAGGGTTCGATGGATGATTATGAAAGAGCATACGCATTTCCGTGAGGACGGAACAGAATATACCACGTGCATCATAACGGAGATGGGGTGGCAGAGTCACATGTACATCATCACGATCATGGCGGCACAGGACATGTTCACCGTCATGTACACAGTGCAGAAGAAAAGAAGAAGGTAATGAATCGTTTATCCAGAGCAATCGGACATCTTGAGGCAGTGAAGCGAATGGTGGAGCGTGATGAGGATTGCAGTGAAGTACTGATCCAGCTTGCGGCAGTTCGTTCTGCAATCAATAATACAGGAAAAGTGATTTTGAAGAATCATCTGGATCATTGTATTGTGGAAGCTATTGAGCAGAATGATATGGAGACAATCCGTGCTCTTGACGAGGCAATCGACAAGTTTATTAAATAAATGTAAATGTGGGTGATTTGATGAAGAAAAATATTCTTATTTTTGCCGGTACGACAGAGGGACGACAGCTGGCAGAATACGCCGTTAAAGAAGGAATTCCCTGTATCGTAAGTGCTGCGACAGAATATGGGGAAGAACTATTGGAAAATGATCTGCAGTTGCAAAAAGAGAAGCATAAGAAATCAGAACTTCGAGTGATCCACGGACGTATGGATCAGCAGGAGATGGAAATATTCTTTGAAAAAGAGCAGGTGGGGCTTGTCATAGATGCGACGCATCCGTTTGCAGTTATAGTGACGGAAAATATACAGCGGGCATGTAAAAACAGCGGAATAGAGTATTTACGATGTTTAAGAGATTTTTGACGGAAGAAAGGACAGTCAGGTCAGAAAAGTTTGCTTGTGAAAGAACAAATGCGATTACTAAGAGTGACAGTTCTGTAGTCTGTGTGAATAGCGTGGAAGAGGCCGTGGACTATCTCGAGCAGACGCAGGGAAATATACTGATAACAACAGGCAGTAAAGAACTGGATAAATATACGCGTTTGACAAATTATAAAGAGCGGTGCTATGCAAGAGTACTTTCCGTACTTCCTTCAGTGATGCAGAGCATAGATCTCGGATTTTCAGGGAAGCATCTGATTGCAATGCAGGGCCCGTTTTCCAGGGAAATGAATCTTGCACTTCTTCATCAGACAGAGGCAAAATATTTCGTAACAAAAGAATCCGGAAAGAATGGAGGATTTGCAGAAAAGCTTGAAGCAGCAGAGCAGGCAGGTGCAGTTCTTCTCGTAATTGGAAGGCCGATAGAAGAAGGCTTGTCGGTAGAGGAAGCAGAACAGGAGATGAGAAAATGGAACAGGGATTGATACACATTTATTGTGGAGACGGAAAAGGAAAGACATCAGCGGCAATTGGACTTGCAGTCCGTGCTGCAGGAAGTGGACTTAAGGTTTTATTTACCCGGTTTTTAAAAAATGAATCTTCTGGAGAACTGGCGATTCTCGATGATATTTCTCAGATTAAAGTACTTCATCTTGAAAAGTCTTATGGCTTTTTTAAAAATCTTTCCGAAGAGAAAAAGCAGGAAGTAAGGGAAACTTACTTGCAGCTTTGGAGAGCGATTGAACTGGAGATTCTTACCGGAAGATATGATGTGCTTGTGATCGATGAATTTATGGCAGCGTATAAGTATGATTTGATTCCGAAGGAGGAAGCAATCGAGTTCCTGGAGAAGAAACCAAAAGAACTGGAGATTGTTCTGACAGGGCGTAATCCGGATGAAAAACTTATTGAACTTGCAGACTATGTATCGGAAATCAAGAAAGTGAAGCATCCGTTTGATCAGGGAATCTACGCGAGAAAAGGGATTGAATATTGATGAAGGAAATCGGAAGAACAAGATCGGGACTTCAGATGGGATATACGACCGGAAGCTGTGCGGCAGCGGCGGCAAAAGCGGCAGCAGAGATGTTATTGTCGGGAGAAGAGATTCGCCAGGTGAGACTGCTGACGCCGAAGGGCATTGAACTGTATCTTGAGTTGGAAGAGATCATGCGTAAGATGTCAGAAGTTTCATGTGCAGTGCGAAAATACAGTGGAGACGATCCGGATGTGACGAATGGAATACTTGTTTATGCAACAGTTCAAAAGGTAGAGAAGAAGAGCAAAATAAATTCGGAGAATAGTGTAGATCTTTCCGAGAAAATCAATCTGGATGGCGGTGTTGGAATCGGTCGTGTAACGAAGCCTGGACTGGAACAAAAAATCGGTCAGGCAGCAATCAACAAAGTACCGCGGAGAATGATCTGCGAAGCAGTAGAAGAGGTTTGCGGAAAGTATCAATATACAGAAAATCTGAAAGTGATTATATCCGTGCCGGAAGGGGCAGTGGTTGCGAAGAAGACATTTAATCCAAGACTGGGAATCGAGGGAGGAATCTCAATCTTAGGAACAACAGGTATCGTGGAACCAATGAGTGAGAAGGCACTGACAGATACGATTTACCTGGAAATGAAGATGCTAAAAGAAAATGGAACAGATTGGTGTTATGTTGTTCCGGGTAATTATGGAATGGACTTTTTGCGGGAAAATCTGCAGGTGGATACAGCACTTTCTGTAAAATGCAGTAATTATGTCGGCGAGACAATTGAGGATGCAAAGCTTCTTGGAATGAAAGGAATCTTGTTGATCGGACATATAGGAAAGTTTATTAAGCTGGCCGCAGGAGTGATGAATACGCATTCCAGACAGGCAGATTGCCGAATGGAAGTACTCGGTGTGCATGCGGCGATGAATGGTGCAGATGCGGCAGTTGTACGGGAAGTCATGGATTGTATCAATACAACGGAGGCAATGGAAATACTGCGTAGGGAGAACCTGGTTGAGCCGGTGATGGAAAGTGTGATGAAACGTATTGAATTCTTCTTGAAGAACAGAGCAGGAGAAGAATTGGAAATCGGTGTGATTTTATTTTCAACAGAGGATGGCATTCTAGGAAAGTCAGAAAATGCGGATGAGTTGTTAAAGAAGATACAGGAGAATAGATGAAACAAGCAGGAAAATTTTATGGAATCGGAGTGGGACCGGGAGATCCTGAATTAATGACATTAAAAGCAGTTCGAACAATCAGGGACTGTGATGTAATAGTACTTCCGGTTTCAAATAGAGAATTGACAGAGCCGCTACTGCTAGAACAAAATGAGATGGAAAACAGAGCAGCAGGATATTTAGAAAGCTGTACAGCTTATCAGATTGCAGTGCAGACAGTTTCAGAGCTTAAGGAAAAGCAGATTCTCTTTCTCCCAATGCCAATGATCAAAGATAAGGAAAAGCTGAGAAAGATTCATGCACGGGGAGCAGAAGTGATAGAGCAGTTTCTTGAGAAAGGATGGAATCTGGCATTCCTGACGCTGGGAGATCCAACGGTTTATTCTACATGTATGTATATAGAGCAGATGATTGAACAGGATGGTTATCAGGTTGAGACAGTTTCAGGAATCCCATCTTTTTGTGCAGCAGCTGCAAGACTGAATCAGCCACTTGGAGAACAGGAAGAGCAGATTCATATTTTACCGGGCTCTTATGAGGCAGGAGAAGGTCTGCAGTTATCGGGAACAAAGATTTTGATGAAGACCGGGAAAAAGATGGGACAGATAAAAGAGTTTTTACAGGGGAGCAGTCAGGATATCTGTCTTGTAGAAAACTGTGGAATGGACGACGAACGTATTGTCCGATCAGTGGAAGAGATTTCAGAAGATGCGGGATACTATTCCCTTCTAATTGTAAAAGACAGGAAAAGATAGAAAAGGCAGGAAGAATTATGATTACATTTGTAGGAGCAGGTCCGGGAGCAGAAGATCTGATCACAGTACGCGGACAAAGACTTTTGAAAGAAGCAGACATCGTGATCTATGCGGGTTCTTGTGAACCCGGGATTGCTTAAACTGTGTAAAGAAAAGTGCGAGATATATAATAGTGCAAAGATGACATTGGAAGAAGTGTTAGAAGTGATGGTGAAGGGCTATGGGGACGGAAAAGAAATCGTACGTCTGCATACAGGAGATCCTTGCCTTTATGGTGCTATCCGAGAGCAGATGGATGAACTGAAGAAACTTGAGATACCATATGAAGATTGTCCGGGTGTCAGTTCATTTTGCGGAGCTGCGGCAGCACTGGAAGCAGAGTATACATTGCCGGGGATCTCTCAGTCTGTCGTGATCACGAGAATGGCGGGAAGGACACCAGTGCCGGAGAAAGAATCTGTCAGAAGCTTTGCGGCACATCAGGCAACGATGGTTTTATTCTTGAGCACAGGACTGTTAAAGGAACTTTCAGCAGAATTGATCGAAGGCGGATACAGCGAAGATACACCGGCAGCTATTGTTTATAAAGCGACCTGGCCGGAACAGAAAAGTACTTCGCTGCACCGTAGGAAGCTGGAGCAGACTGCACGCGAGGCGGATGTCACAAAGACAGCGTTGATTGTTGTTGGAGAAGTGCTTGACGGGACTTATGAGAGATCAAAGCTTTATGATCCGACATTTACAACAGAATTCAGACAGGCCTCCTGTTCTAAGAAAGATTCAGGACAAACTGGAGAGGATCAAAGCACAGAGATGAGACAGGAAGCAGAGGAACAGAACAAATGAGTACAGTATATGTAGTAGGACTCGGACCGGGAGCGGAAGAGCAGATGACAGTGCGTGCACAGAAGTATTGGAGCATTGCCCTGTTTTGATTGGTTACAATGTTTATATTGATCTTGTGAAAGAGCAGTTTCCTGATAAGATATTTTTGAGCACTCCGATGCGGAAAGAACCGGAACGCTGCAGAATGGCTTTTGAAGAAGCAGAAAAAGGTCAGGACGTTGCAATGATCTGTAGCGGAGACGCCGGAGTCTATGGAATGGCAGGATTGATCTTCGAGATAGGAAAAGAATACCCTTCCATCCAGATTGAAGTGGTTCCGGGAATCACAGCGGCATCCGGCGGGGCAGCAGTGCTTGGCGCACCTTTGATGCATGATTTTGCTGTAATCAGCTTAAGCGATCTTCTGACACCGTGGGAAACGATTGAGAAACGTCTGCATGCGGCAGGATGGCAGATTTTGTAATCTGTCTTTATAACCCATCCAGTAAGAAGCGCGCAGATTATCTGCAGAAAGCCTGTGATATACTGCTTCAGTACAGAGATGTGGGAAATATCTGCGGTTATGTGAAGAATATCGGACGTGAAGGAGAAACTTATCAGATTCTGTCATTGAAAGAACTTAGAGATACAAAGGTGGATATGTTTACAACCGTGTTTATCGGAAATTCAAGGACGATGGAACTGAATGGGCGGATGGTGACACCGAGGGGGTATAAACTTTAAATGAAATCACAGCAAATTATACTTGCGGGAATAGGAATGGGATCTGGTGATGTAATCACAGAAGAAGTCAGACAATTGATAGAAGAGGCGGATTGTCTGATCGGAGCAGAACGAATGATTACGAGTGCACAGAAGATTCGTAGCATGAATGGATTAAGTATGCGTCAGTGTGAGGGAAACAACAGGAATGAAGGAGTCTTTATTAAGGAATATCGTACAGAAGAGATTGTATCCTATATAAAAGAGCACAAAGAACATAGTAAAATAGGAATTCTTCTTTCGGGAGATACAGGATTTTATAGTGGTGCGAAAAAACTGAAAGAGCGATTGACGGAAGTATGTTCTGATCAGATAGAGATTTATTCAGGGATTTCCTCACTTTCTTATCTTGCATCAAAAGTCGGTGTTTCCTGGGAAGATGCAAAAATCCTAAGTCTCCATGGAAAAGACATGAATTTTGTTCAGACGATCCACAGACATCAGAAGACCTTTCTGCTTCTCGGAGGAAAAGACACGGGGCGTCATTTCTATGAGTCATTACTAGAGTATGGCTTAGGGGACGTGCAGGTTCATGTGGGATGTCAGATGTCTTATGAGGAAGAAAAGATACTTTCGGGCAAATTGTACGAGATGAAGGCAGAAGATTTTGAAGGACTTTGCGCAGTTCTTGTAGAAAATCCATCTTATTGTAAGGCGGCCGGTATGCATCTGAAAGATGAAGAATTTCTCCGAGGAAAGGTGCCAATGACGAAGTCGGAAGTACGTTCTGTCAGTATAGCAGAGCTTGAATTAACCGAGGATGCAATTGTGTATGATATCGGCGCCGGAACAGGTTCTGTTTCTATAGAAATCGCGCGTGCAGGTGAGCAGATCCGTGTGTATGCGATTGAGAAGAATCCGGAAGGAGTGAAACTGATCGATCAGAATCGGAAGAAATTTAGGACAGACGGAGTGCGAATCATAGAAGGCTTGCGCCACAGGCATTAGAGGAACTGGAAACACCGACACATGCATTTGTCGGTGGAAGTTCGGGAAACTTACGAGAGATTGTCCAATTACTTCAGAGGAAAAATCCGGATGTACGAATCGTGATCAATGCGATTTCACTTGAAACAGTCAGTGAAGTGATGGGGCTTGTGGACGAAGGGGTTCTCCCAGATGCGGAGATTCTACAGGTGGGTGCAGCAAGATCAAAGGTTCTTGGAAGATATCATATGATGATGGGACAAAATCCGGTTTATATTATTTCCGCAGGTGGAAGAAAGCCTGGACAGGTATAAGATGAGAGAAAAGGAAACAAACAGACAGGAGAATCATGAGAAAAATGAAAGAGAATGCTTGCAATAATAAAAATCAGAAAAAAAATCCAGGGTTTTTGTTGTCTGCTGTTTCCAGTAATAGTGGAAAGACAGCTGCAGCCTGTGGCCTGATGTCTGCGTTTAAGCAAGAGGGAAAGCGTGTATGTGCGTGTAAATGCGGCCCGGATTATATAGATCCAATGTTCCACAGGGAGGTTCTTGGCGTTGATTCTAAGAATCTGGATCTGTTCTTCTCGGAAGAAGAAGTTTTGAAAGAGGGATATCTAAGGCATACGAAAGATGCGGATATTACTATAACCGAAGGCGTTATGGGGTTCTATGACGGAATGTCACTTGATTCTGTAAAAGGAAGTTCTTATGATGTCGCACAGACGCTAGGATTGCCCAGTGATCCTTGTGATTAATGCGAGAGGTGCAGCAATGACACTTGCAGCAGTGGTGAAAGGAATCGCTGAATTTCGTCCGGATAGCAATATTCGTGGAATTCTCTTAAACAGAGTATCCGCAATGCTATATCCAAGATTAAAAGAAATGTTGGAGAATGAACTGGCGAGAATCGGGCATGACGAGATTAAAATTGTCGGTTACATGCCGGAAAATGAAGTTTTTCATCTGGAAAGCCGTCATCTGGGACTTGTAACACCGCAGGAAATGGAAAATCTGCAGGAGAAGGTAAGACAGGCGGGAGAAATTCTGGCAAAAACAGTGGATCTTGAATTGCTGGAAAAGATTGCCGGTGAAGCAGCAGTATGGAAAGCAGAAGTTTCAGAAGAATCGGAAAAGATTGGAAGTTTAAAAAGTCTGAACTACCCAGTTCGAATCGCAGTGGCGCATGATGAAGCTTTCTGTTTTTATTACAAAGATAATCTTGAACTATTAGAAAGTCTTGGCTGTGAAGTGATAGAATTCAGTCCGCTTCATGATAAAAAACTTCCTGAAAATGTGAAAGGAATTCTTCTCGGTGGCGGTTATCCTGAACTGTATGGAAAAGAATTGGCAGAAAATCAGAGCATGCTTGAATCAATAAGAAGAGCATTGGATGATAAGATTCCATGTCTGGCAGAGTGTGGTGGATTTATGTATCTTCATGAAGAAATGGAGGATGCAGATGGAAATGTTTGGAAATTAGTAGGGCGAATCTATGGAAAAACATTTCGACAGGTAACTGGTTCGATTTGGATATGTGAATTTACAGAGGAATCTTGATGAGGATCAGGTTTCTGAGCTTAAAGAACGGATGAGTATAGCGGACAGCTGGATTCTTCCGGGTGAGAATATCCGTGCACACGAGTTTCATTACTGGGACAGCACGGATAGTGGAAGCGACTGTCTTGCTGTCAAGCCGGATGGAAAGAGAAAATGGGAATGCATACATATGGAAGAGAATCTCGTGGCGGGATATCCGCATTTGTATTATCCATCTTGTAAAGAATTTGCGGAGCGTTTTGTAGAAAAATGCAGAAGCGGTTACAGAGAATAGAACAAAGAGAAACAGCAACAGATGTCGTTATAATAACATCTGCTGCTGTTTTTTAGGCTCTATGAAATATCCAGATCAATCGGTTCGTCCAAATGTTCGGAAACATATTTTCCATTTTTCTTCCGCTGCCTGACGCACTCAGTCAGAAGATATTCAATCTGACCGTTTACGGAACGAAAATCATCTTCTGCCCAGGCTGCGATTGCGTCATACAGTTTAGCGGAGAGACGGAGAGGAACCTGCTTCTTTTTATTATCTTTTTCAGCCATCTCTAGTACAGACTTCCGGAATTAATGATTGGCTGTGTGTCATGGTTTCCACACAGAACTACGAGCAAATTGGATACCATAGCAGCCTTACGTTCTTCATCCAGTTCTACCACTTCTTTTTCACTTAATTGATCCAAAGCCATTTCAACCATGCCGACTGCTCCGTCTACAATCATCTTTCTTGCATCGATGATAGCGGAAGCCTGCTGACGCTGGAGCATGACAGCAGCGATTTCCGGTGCATAAGCAAGATATGTGATTCTTGCTTCGATGATCTCCAGCCCTGCGTCTGTCACTTTCGTCTGGATCTCTTCACGGATTCGCGCTGCAACAATTTCACTGGAGCCACGGAGACTTCCCTCATCAGCCTTTCCGTCACCGGTTGTATCGACATCAGGAGCAGTGTCATATGGATAGATGCGGACAATATTACGAAGAGCACCATCACACTGAAGTGAGAGATATTCTTTGTAATTATCAACATTAAAGACAGCTTTCGCAGTATCTACGACACGCCATGTTACGGCAATACCAATCTCAATCGGATTTCCGAGACAGTCATTGATCTTCTGACGGGAGTTGTTCAGTGTCATAACCTTGAGAGAAATCTTTTTGCTTGAAGACTCTTCAGTGGTTCCTGTTGTAGAAACACCCAGGAGACTGGAAAGATTTGCTCCCTTCTTGGAATTGTTATCAACATCTCCACTCTGACTCAACTTTGTCTTGGAAGCAGGGTTTACACTGGTACAGAATGGATTGACAAAATAGAATCCGGCTTCTTTCAGTGTACCGATATAGTTTCCGAAAAGTGTAAGAACCAGAGCCTCTTGTGGTTTCAGCACTTTCAGTCCAAGGAATGGAACCCATCCGATGCATAGCCAAATAATGCTGACAACCAGTCCTGCAATAACTGGCGGAGCAGAGAATTCATGTTCCAGTGCTATTGCGGACAGAATACATCCTGCTATTGCAATCAGATAAAGCAGACAAAAGAGCAGAAGCATTCCCATTCCGTTTTTCTTATTTGATAATATTTTTTCATTCATAGTGATTCCTCCTTTGGAAATAAAATGAAATTTATTTGATATCAATATGATATCACTTCAAGGGAAAAAGTCAATATATTAGGAAAGAATTTTCCTAATATAATATATAAAAAAGACACCATGCAAATCGCATGATGCCTTTTTTAAAAGTATATTTATTCTATTTTTCCAGAAAACTGGGAATTTAAGAACAATCTTACAGCTGAGGACCTGCAGCAACAAGTGCTTTACCAGCTTCATTTCCTTCGTATTTAGCGAAGTTCTTGATGAATCTCTGAGCAAGGTCTTTTGCCTTAACATCCCACTCAGCAGCGTCAGCGTATGTGTCACGAGGATCAAGGATTCCTGTGTCAACACCCTCAAGCTCTGTAGGTACTTCGAAGTTGAAGTATGGGATTGTCTTTGTAGGAGCTTTGTTGATTGCTCCGTTAAGGATAGCGTCGATGATTCCACGAGTATCTTTAATGGAGATACGTTTTCCTGTTCCGTTCCATCCTGTGTTAACAAGGTAAGCCTTAGCTCCGCTAACTTCCATCTTCTTAACAAGTTCCTCTGCATATTTTGTAGGATGCAGTTCAAGGAATGCCTGTCCGAAGCAAGCTGAGAATGTTGGTGTAGGCTCTGTGATTCCACGCTCTGTACCAGCAAGTTTTGCTGTAAATCCAGACAGGAAGTAGTACTGTGTCTGATCCTCTGTCAGGATAGATACCGGAGGAAGTACTCCGAAAGCGTCTGCAGACAGGAAGATTACATTCTTAGCTGCCGGTGCAGAAGATACTGGACGAACGATGTTCTTAATGTGGTTGATCGGGTAAGATACACGAGTGTTCTCTGTTACGCTCTTGTCGTTAAAGTCGATCTTTCCGTTCTCGTCAAGTGTAACGTTCTCGAGAAGAGCGTCACGAACGATTGCGTTGTAGATGTCTGGCTCAGACTCTTTGTCAAGGTTGATAACCTTAGCGTAGCATCCACCCTCGAAGTTGAATACTCCGTTATCATCCCAGCCGTGCTCGTCATCACCGATGAGGAGTCTCTTAGGATCTGTGGAAAGTGTTGTCTTACCTGTTCCTGAAAGACCGAAGAAGATTGCTGTGTTCTCTCCGTTGAGGTCTGTGTTAGCTGAGCAGTGCATGGAAGCAATTCCCTTAAGTGGAAGGAAGTAGTTCATCATAGAGAACATACCTTTTTTCATCTCTCCGCCGTACCATGTGTTAACGATAACCTGCTCTTTGCTTGTGATGTTGAAAAGTACAGCTGTCTCAGAGTTAAGTCCGAGCTCTTTGTAGTTCTCAACTTTAGCTTTGGAAGCATTGTAAACAACGAAATCTGGCTCGAAGTTCTCAAGTTCTTCCTCTGTTGGCTGGATGAACATGTTCGTAACGAAATGTGCCTGCCAAGCAACTTCAACGATGAAACGGATTCCCATACGTGTATCTTTGTTTGCACCGCAGAATGCATCTACAACGAAAAGTCTCTTGTTAGAGAGCTCTTTGATTGCGATATCTTTAACAGCTGCCCAAGCTTCTTCTGTAGCTGGGTGGTTATCGTTCTTGTATTCATCAGATGTCCACCAAACTGTATCTTTGGAGTTCTCATCCATAACGATGAATTTATCTTTAGGAGAACGTCCTGTGTAAACACCTGTCATAACGTTGACAGCACCGAGTTCACTTTCCTGTCCCTTTTCAAAACCTTCAAGTTCCGGTTTTGTCTCTTCTTCGAATAATACTTCGTAGGAAGGATTGTATACGACTTCTGTTGTTCCAGTAATGCCATACTTACTTAAATCAATTTTTGCCATCTTACATATACCTCTTTCTTTTCTAATGATAGAATAAAATGCTGCTTATGCAAGCTTTTCATATCCTTTTTTAATTATACATATTATGTGAAGAAAATCAATAAAAATCCTGTAAAATTTTTAACAAAGAAGTGGGGAAAATGAAAGATTTCATATTAAAAATGCAGGAAGAAAAAGTAAAATGTCAAAAATAAAAAATGCAAGGAAATATGACAGATTCCGTTGCTTTTTTATATATCAGAATGCAAAAAAATATGATAAAATAGGAGAATAATGCCAGAAAATACGAAAAAACAGGCATATGAAATTTGAAAGATAAAATTCTGGACAGAAGAAAATCAAGAGAAAAATAAGCGGAACAATGATAGATAATAGAAGAAAAACAACAAAAATGCAAAAGATGTCGATGAACAAAAATGAAAGATTGTTAATTGAAAAATTCAAAATGATAAATCCGGTGGAGAAGTTGTGTGAAGAAGATGCGAAAAGACGATGGAAAACAGTCGCGAAACCACTGTTCAGTCTTGGAAAGCTTGAAGACGCTGTGATACGAATGGCAGGAATCCGAAGAAGTGCGGAGTTTGAGATTAAAAAGAAAGGCTTGCTGATCTTTTGTGCGGATAACGGGGTTGTCTCAGAAGGAGTGACTCAGACCGGGCAGGAAGTGACAGCAATCGTTGCAGACAATTTTACAAAATGTGCGACGAGCGTATGTATTATGGCAGAGACAGCGGAGTGGACTTATTTCCAATTGATGTTGGAATGGTGAAAGACGTTCCATCTGTCACAAAACCAAAAGACAAAGTGATGTATGGAACAAAGAATATGGCGATGGAACCTGCAATGTCAAGAGAACAGGCTGCACAAGCCGTTCTTATTGGCATACGAAAGGTCAAAGAGCTGGCAGAACAAGGGTATGATCTAATCGCAACCGGTGAGATGGGAATTGGGAATACAACGACAAGCAGTGCGATTGTGTCCGTTCTGCTTGATGAAAGCGTAGAAAATGTAACAGGAAGAGGCGCAGGGCTTAGTTCAGAAGGGCTGAATAGAAAGATTCGTGCAATTAAGAGAGCAATTGAAAAGCATCAGCCGGACAAGGAAGATGTTTTAGATGTCTTATCCAAAGTCGGAGGCTTGATATTGCCGGAATGACAGGTGCATTTCTAGGTGGTGCGATGTATCATATCCCGGTTCTGATTGATGGATTTATCTCTTCTGCAGCAGCCTTGTGTGCAGTGAGAATGGTTCCTGAGACGGCGGATTATATCTTGGCATCACATTGCTCTGGAGAACCGGCTGGGCGAATGGTCTTAGAAGAGCTGAAACTTCCATATCTGATTGATGCAAATATGTCTCTTGGAGAAGGCAGTGGCGCAGTTGCAGCGGTTCCGCTTCTTGAGATGGGTGTGAATGTTTATCGGAAGATGAGCACCTTTGAAGAGATTAAAGTAGAGCAGTATGAAGAGCTTAAGTGAAAATAAGGAGCAGAAAAATGTGGTTATTGAACGCAATGATCATTGCAATCGCAATGTATTCTAAGATCCCGATGCCGCGGGTTGACTGGAATGAAAAAAATATGAGATATGCGATGTGCTTTTTCCCGTTGGTCGGAGTTATAATCGGAGTATGGGAAATAGTTGCAGGGAATCTGATCACTGTATGGAAGGGAGAAGGAACTTTCTTTTATGCAGTTGTACTGACTCTGATTCCGGTTTTCATAACAGGGGGAATTCATCTGGATGGATTCGCAGATACCATGGACGCAAAAAGTTCTTATGGAGATCGAGAGAAGAAGCTGCAGATACTGAAGGATCCTCATACGGGAGCATTTGCGATCATCAGTCTTTGCTGTTATTTCCTTTTGTGTGTGGGGATTTTTAGTGAAATGAGAATAGAACGCCTGTTTGCGGCAGCACTCGTGTTTGTGTTCTCGCGTTCGCTGAGTGGAATTTCTGTTGTGACATTTCCGGCAGCGAAGAACAGTGGGCTGCTTCGAACATTTCAAGACGGTGCACAGAAGAGAAGCGTAAGGATTGTACTGATCTTCTGGCTATTGGCAGCAGGAATCGGATTATATCTGACAGCGGGATTATGCGGAGTGGCTTCCATCGTTGTCGGACTGGCAGTTTTCCTCTATTATGATCGTTTTAGCAGGAAACAGTTCGGTGGAATCACAGGCGACCTTGCCGGATATTTTCTGCAGTTATGCGAATTGTTTATGATAGCAGTGCTTGCATTATTTTAGATGAAATTAGATTTTTGGAGTGATTATGGAACTTATTTTGATTCGGCATTTGAAGACGCCGGGCAATGAAAAGAGACAATATATCGGAAGTACAGATGAAGATTTGTCAGAACAGGAAGTACTGAACTTTAAAAAGAAATGCAAACAGGCTAGTTATCCGCAAGTACAACAAGTGATTGTCAGCCCGATGAAGAGATGTATTCAAACGGCGGAGTTGATTTATCCGAAGAACCAGATCACGCAGGAAGTATTGTTAAAGGAATGTGATTTTGGTATTTTTGAAGGAAAGACATATGAAGAGCTGAAAGACAGAGCAGAATATCAGGCATGGCTGGATTCCGGTGGAACGATTGCATTTCCGGAAGGGGAGGAGCAGAAGGAATTCCGTTCTCGTTGTGTGAGAGGCATGCTCTGTCAGGTTGATAGATTATGTGAAGAAAATGTAGAAAGTGCAGCTTTTGTCGTTCACGGAGGAACGATTATGGCGGTGCTGGAACAACTAGCGGAAGACCAAAAAGATTTTTATCACTGGCAGGTGGAAAATGGCGGAGGATATAGAATGCTTGTTGACGAAGATGAGTGGAAGTCAGGGATTCATAGATTTCGTGAAATTCAAAAACTGGGAGGAGTGACAGAATGAACGGAAAGATGACGATTATGGCATGCATCACAGGATTTTTGTTAGATTGCATGTTCGGAGATCCGGTCTGGATGTATCATCCGATACGCGTGATTGGAAACCTGATCAGTGTGTTGGAAAAAGGATTGCGGAAGCTGTTGTGCAGTCAGATTCCTGCGTCGGAACAAGAGAAGAAAAACAGAAGAGAAGTTCTGGCAGGTGGAATTTTATGGATTCTGACAGTTTCATTATCATTTCTTGTACCGGCGGTACTCTTATTTGCTGCAAGAAAGATTCATCCGGCAGTACGGTTTCTTTTGGAAACCTTCTGGTGTTACCAGATATTTGCGGCACGGTGTCTTGTAGGAGAAAGCAAGAAGGTTTATCAGAAATTAAAAGAAGATGACCTGCCTGGAGCAAGAAAGGCAGTGTCCATGATCGTCGGAAGAGACACAGAGAACCTTACAGCAGAGGGAGTGACAAAGGCTGCAGTAGAGACGGTGGCAGAGAATACTTCTGATGGAGTGACAGCCCCGTTATTATTTCTTTTAATTGGCGGCGCGCCGCTTGGATTCTTATACAAGGCAGTGAATACGATGGATTCCATGCTTGGATACAAAAATGAAAAATATCTGTATTTCGGAAGAATTCCGGCAAAGATGGATGATGTATTTAATTACATTCCAGCCAGGTTGACGGCGTGGTTTATGATCGTGGCAGCATTTTTGACGGGGATGGATGGAAAGAATGCGTGGAAGATTTATCTGCGTGATAAGAGAAAACATGCAAGTCCGAATTCCGCCCAGTCAGAGGCAGTCTGCGCCGGAGCGCTTGATGTACAGTTAGCCGGGGATGCGGTTTATTTCGGGAAAGTCTATAAAAAGGATTATATCGGCAATGCAATCCGCAAGATTGAACCGGAGGATATTCTTCGTGCCGGGAAATTAATGTATATGACAACGATACTGATGATGGTTGTCTTTGGAGGTTTATTGTTATGGATTTATTGATTCGATTTGCAAAAACGGAAGATGCAGAAGAACTTCTTGCACTCTATACACCATATGTAACGGATACAGTGATTACATTCGAATATGAAGTTCCGTCACTGGAAGAATTCAAAGATCGAATGCGTCAGACGATGAAAAAGTACCCGTATCTGGTCGCAGAACAGAATGGCGAGATTCTTGGATATAGCTGTGCAGGGGCATTCAAAGGCCGTGCGGCATATGACTGGGCAGTGGAAACAACAATTTATATAAGAAAAGACCGGCAGAAAACCGGAGTTGGTAAAAAGCTGTATGAGGCACTGGAGAAAGTACTGCACGCTCAGAACATTTGCAATCTATATTCATGCATTGGATATCCGGAGGTTGAAGATGAATATCTGACAAAGAACAGCGCACAGTTCCATGCACATCTTGGGTACCGCATGGTGGGAGAATTCTATCATTGTGGATACAAATTTGACCGCTGGTATAATATGGTCTGGATGGAAAAACTTCTGGATCCGGAGATTAAACATCCAAAGCCGATCAAATGGATGGAAGAGAATCGCGAGGAGCTGGAGGCAGTACTTTAAGGTTAAAAACGAAACACATAGAGAAGTAGGAGTAAGATTCATGGAATATGTACACGGAGGAGACATTTATACATATGGCGATGTGCTGGATTTTTCAGTTAATGTAAATCCTTACGGTCCGTCAGAAGAAGTTCTTGAAGCGGCAAAAAGATCGATGGATGAAGTGAGTCTTTATCCGGACAGTCAATGTAGACGGCTCAGAAAGAGACTGGCAGAGAAAAAAAGTCTGCCGGAAGAATATTTTCTTTTCGGAAATGGAGCAGCGGAGCTGTTCTTTTCTGTCGTTCTTGCAGAAAAACCAAAGAAAGCATTGCTTCCGATTCCGGCTTTCGCAGAATATGAACAGGCACTTCGGACGGTAGACTGCGAAATCATTTATCATGAGTTGAAAAGAGAGAATAACTTTTCATTGACAGAAAGCTTTTTGGAAGAACTGACAGAGGATATTGATCTTGTATTTTTATGCTCCCCATCGAATCCGTCAGGGCAGGTGATCGAACCAGAGCTGATGAAACAGATCCTTACTCGATGTGAAGAGAAGAAGATACGTCTTGTTTTAGACGAGTGTTTTATTGAATTTCTGGAAGAAGCGCAGAAGTATACCATGGTGAAAAAGGTGACAGATCATCCGAGCCTTTTTCTTGTACAGGCATTTACGAAGATGTATGGAATTCCGGGATTGAGACTGGGATATGCAATGACATCAGATGTAAAGCTGCGAGAGTGGATGCAGCAGGTGTGTCAGCCGTGGAATGTGTCAGTTCCGGCTCAGGCAGCAGGTGTGGAAGCACTGACAGAGAGAGAAGAACAAAGAGTTCAAAAAACACGAAAAATTATTGTGGAAGAAAAGACACGAATCGAAGAGAAAATGACAGAGCTGGGAATTGAATTTATTCCGACAAAGGCAAATTTCATTTTATTTCATAGTGAGATGTCCTTGTTCGAACAATTGTTGGAGCAAGGAATCTTGATTCGAGATTGCGGAAACTACAGAGGATTGAGCAAAGGCTGGTATCGCATTGCGGTGCGAACAAAGGAGGAAAATGAAATGCTTTTGCATGCACTTGAAAGAGTTGTGTCAAAATAGCGAAGGAGGGCAGAAAATAAATATGGCAAAATCAATTATGATACAGGGAACGATGTCGAATGTCGGAAAGAGCGCACTGGCAGCAGGCCTTTGCCGTGTCTTGAAACAGGATGGATACAAAGTCGCACCTTTCAAATCTCAGAATATGGCACTTAATTCTTTTATCACAAAGGAAGGGCTTGAGATGGGGAGAGCTCAGGTAATGCAGGCAGAAGCTGCTGGGATTGAACCGGAAGCAATAATGAATCCAATTCTGCTCAAACCGACGAACGATACAGGCTCTCAGGTGATCATCAATGGTAAACCAATCGGAGTGATGGCTGCAAGAGAGTATTACCGTCATAAGAAAGAATACATTCCGGCAATTATGGATGCATATCATGAGTTGGAAAAAAGATATGATATCATTGTGATCGAAGGTGCCGGAAGTCCGGCGGAGATCAATCTGAAAAAAGATGACATTGTAAATATGGGAATGGCGAAGCTTGCAGACGCACCGGTTCTTCTTGTCGGAGACATTGATCGAGGCGGAGTATTTGCCCAGATTGCCGGAACCGTAATGCTTCTTGAAGAGGATGAAAAAGCGCGGATCAAAGGAACGATCATTAATAAATTCCGTGGAGATGTATCCATTCTGGAACCGGGACTTCGAATGTTGGAAGAAAAGACAGATATCCCTGTAACGGGAGTAGTTCCGTACTTTTATTTAGATTTGGATGAGGAAGACAGCCTGACGGAACGGTTTCAAAAGAAAGAGAAACCGGGACTGATCGATCTGGCAGTGATCCGATTTCCAAGAATTTCTAATTTCACAGATCTCGCACCATTAGAAGCATTAGAAGAAGTTAGTGTAAGATACGTTTCTTCTCCGGCAGAATTTGGAAATCCGGATGCAGTGATTCTTCCGGGAACAAAGAATACGATCAGCGATCTTCTGTGGATGCGTCAGAACGGACTGGAAGCAAGAGTCCTGAAACACAGCGCACAGAACAAACCGGTCTTTGGAATCTGTGGCGGATATCAGATGCTTGGAATGGAAATCTCAGATCCAACAGGAGAAGAGTACGGAGGAACTGTACAGGGAATGGGACTTTTAGATACAAAGACTGTGTTCCGCCCAGAGAAACACAGAACCAGAGTACATGGAACATTTGGCGAGATGAAAGGAATCCTGAAAGAGATGGAGGGACTTCCTTTCGAAGGATACGAGATCCATATGGGAGAGACGATCCTTGATGAACACGCATCCGGGCTTG
>ENA-OQHY01000031-OQHY01000031.1-human-gut-metagenome-genome-assembly--contig:-NODE-31-length-71376-cov-4.918174_pt1 | contig 71376 bp, 77 predicted proteins | sample MGYA00242570_ERZ504733 | MGnify/ENA primary metagenome ERZ504733 (study PRJEB26092, sample SAMD00036219) | human gut metagenome | host: Homo sapiens | study: EMG produced TPA metagenomics assembly of... | reverse complement strand
TATTATCTCTTGTCTTGGTCAGTCCTTCGACAAGCCGGCTGAAAAAACCTTTCTTTTCTCCCATATCAGTTTCCTTTCTTATCGCTTCTTTCTTTTTATACCATCAATTCAGATCATGTTCAATCAGCTTCGTTTTTCTTATTTTTATACACACCGGACCAACAGCGTCGAGCAGATCGGGCCGTCCACGATTCCGGTGGAGGAAAAAGTGCAGTACTGTGAGGAGATCTACCGTCGCTGGGGTACACCGGCAATTTTCAAGATCAGTCCGCTTGTCAATCCCGGCTTTGATGCAATGCTCGCCAACCGCGGCTATGTAGTCCAGCACACGACGCACGTCATGACAATGGATCTGGCGAACTTGCCAAAAAGGATCCTGCCGTTGCCGTGACCGTCAGCAGCTTTATCCCGCCGAAATGGATTGACAGCCTCTTTGCTTTAAAGAGCACGACGAACGTGATGCACCGCATGGTCGTTCCTTCGATGTACCGCGCTATTCCAAAAGAAACCATCTGTACCTCCATCCAGGATGAAACCGGAACGATCGTTGCCACCGGCCTTGGCATCCGCGACCGCGATTACGTCGGTGTCTATGCCATCCATGTGCATCCTGCGTACCGCCACCGCCACTACGCTTCCTCGATCTGCCGCACAATCCTCTCCGAGGGAATCCGGCTCGGTGCAACGAAAGCATATCTTCAGGTTGTCGAGGGAAACACGCCTGCGATCACACTGTATGAATCGCTCGGTTTTTCCTATCTCTATACCTACTGGTTCCGCGCGAAGAACGTGGTCTGATTTTCGTCTGATTTCACATAAAAAAGCATAGCAAAACGGCATGTCAAAATTTTCTGACATTGCGTTTTGCTCTATGTTCATGCTATAAGTGCAGTAAGATTATTCAGCAAAAGGACTGCTTAAATATTTTTCAACGCCGTCCATGGCTTCGCTCTCGTCTTTTCCGTTTGCGGTCACGGTAACTTCCTCGCCATTGTCCAGACCAAGTGTCATCATACCCATAATGCTCTTCGCATTTACTTTTTTTCTGCCGCTCTCGACGTAGATTTCACTTTCGTACTGGCTCGCTACCTGTACCAGCATGGCAACTGGTCTCGCCTCCAGGCCGCTTGAAAGACGAATTGTGATTGGTTTCTTAATCATAATACTTCTCCTCCTTGTTTCCTTCGCAAATCTTCTGCAATCTCTTTTAGTTTCCTTAATCTATGATTAACTCCGGATTTACCAACAACCGGCGTTAACATCTTGCCCAGTTCCAGAAGCGATGCTTCCGGGTATTGTAAGCGGAGCCTTGCCATCTGCTCCAGCGGTTCCGGCAGAGAAGAAAAGCCTGTGGTTTCTTCGATATACCGGATATCTTCGATCTGGCGGATCGCCGCGCTGACCGTTTTGTTGATGTTGGCAGTTTCACAGTTCACCTTTCGGTTGACACTGCCGCGCATTTCTTTTAAGATCCGCACGTTTTCCAGATTCATAAGTGCGATGTTGGCTTCCATGATGCCAAGCATCTCCACAATCTGTGCGCCTTCTTTCATATAAACCACATGGTGGTTTTTCCGGAGAACGATCCGTGCATCAATTCCAAAGCTTTTCAGAAGTTCCTGCACCTGTTCTGCTCTCGGCGCATCGGGGCAGACAATTTCGAGATGGTAAAACCGGTTGGGATCGCTGATGGAACCGGACGCTAAAAATGCGCCCCGCAGAAATGCCCGTTTGCAGCACTGACGCTGTACCACAACAGCCGGAATCGGCATTGCTAACTGCCGGTCTGTCTCGTGTAACTTCACTGCCTGCAGAATCTGACGGGTTTCTTCCCTGTCATTTACGCGGATCAGATACGTATTTTCCTTCTGATTCAGCTTAACTGCAAGTCTGCCTCTATATTAAATGTTTTTTTCAATAAAGTAAAGTACTTCTTGCCACATACGCATTCTCTGTCTGAATCCGTATCGTCCCATCCTTCTCGGAAATCTGTCCGCAGAGTGACAGGATCGCCGCTGTTTCCGCAATCTGGCAGTGGCGTGCCGTCGGAAGATGTCTCGATAATTCCTCTTTTACCTCGCTTGAGAATGACATCCTTCCACCTCTAAATTCCTTTTCGGATGGCGTCTTTTTCCAGATCCCGGTGCTCAATCCGGATTCCATAGTCCTTCGCGTTGGAAAGACGCCGGTACAGCTCGTTGGCAAGGGTTACGGAACGGTGTTTTCCACCGGTACAGCCGATGCTGATAATGAGCTGATGCTTGCCCTCGGAAATATAATTCGGAATCAGAAAACGGATCATATCCTCTAATTTTTCCGCAAACACCTGCGCTGTCTCAAATCCCATCACATAATCCCGCACCGGAGCATCGTTGCCGGAGAGCGGGCGCATGCCTTCTACGTAGTAGGGATTCGGCAGGAACCGCACATCGAAAACAAGGTCCGAATCCGCCGGGATTCCGTATTTGAATCCAAATGAGAGCACGGTAATCATCAGATTTTTGAATTTCTGATCCTGCACGAAAATCTTATCGAGCTCCGCTTTCAGCTCTCTTGTGAGAAGCTGGCTCGTATCGAGAATGTAGTCCGCATCTTTTTTCAGGAACTCAAGTGCTTTGCGCTCTTTTCTAATTCCCTCATCCACCCGTCCAAGGCCTGCCAGCGGGTGCGTTCTTCTCGTCTCTTTGTATCGTTTGACCAGCACGTCATCGGACGCGTCCAGAAACAGGATCTCATAGCAGATTCCGTTGATGCTCATCCACTCCAGAACATTCTGCAGATCCGGGAGCGCCTGGCCGCTTCGGATATCGATTCCGACTGCCACTTTCTGGATTTCTCCGGAAGTACCGTCGGCGGTAAGCTGTGCAAATTTTTCAACCAGCGGGATCGGAAGGTTATCGACGCAGAAATATTCCGCGTCCTCCAGCATTTTCAACGCTGTACTTTTTCCCGCACCGGACATGCCGGTCACAATTACAAAACGCATGTTTTTTCTCCTTTGGTGGATAACGAAAATCAGAATTCCCCGAGGAACTGGATTTCCGGCTCAAGCTGTACGCCAAACTGTTCTTTTACTTTTGCCTGGATCTGACGGATCAGTTCCATCACATCCGATGCGGTTGCACCACCTGCATTGATCAGAAAGCCGCAGTGTTTTTCCGATACTTTTGCACCGCCGACTGCGTAGCCGGAAAATCCGGCATCCATCACAAGCTTGCCTGCAAAATAGCCTTCCGGCCGCTTGAATGCGCTGCCGGCGCTCGGATACTCGAGCGGCTGTTTCTCTACCCGCTTGTTTTTCAATTCCTGCATGCGGGCAAGAATTTCTTCTTTATCTCCCGGAACAAGCATAAGTTCTGCTCCAAGTACGACGTAGCCTCTGTCTTTGATGACGCTGGCACGGTAGCCGAAGCCGAGCTCTTCTTTTTCCAGTTTCCGGATCTCACCTTCTCTTGTGAGTACAGTGACATTCTGTACAATATCCTTCATCTCTCCGCCGTAGCTCCCGCGTTCATACGGACGCCGCCGCCTAAAGTTCCAGGGATTCCGGAGGCAAACTCCATACCGGAAAGACCGGCTTCTCTTGCCGCCCGGCTGATGGATACGAGCATGCTTCCGGCTTTCGCCCGGATTCTGTTTCCTTCCACTTCGATTCCCTGAAAGTTTTTGTAAACCGAAAGAATCACACCGTGGTAGCCCTCGTCACTTACAACGAGATTGCTGCCGTTTCCGGTGACGAACCACGGGATCTCTTTTTCTTCGCAGAGAGCCACGATTTTTCTAATTTCTTCTTCTGTATGAGGAGCGACGAAATAATCTGCCGGACCGCCCACACGGAAGGTCGTATGATTTTTCATCGGTTCTGCGGTCTGTACCGCATCTTCCCCTGCAATTGCATAAGTTCTCTGACAATCTCTTCTTTGATCACGATTTTTACCCTTTGCCGCATCTGCGGCCGAACATTTCATTACGAATTACTACGAATTACAGATTATACTTTTTAGACGCGAAAGCAGCCGACATCCCTCACTTCTTCGTTCGTTCTGCCAGCCGCTGTTTTTCTTCTTCGTCTGCCCGCCTTTTTGCAGGCTCACGGGGTATTCTACCACGAACCCTCAAAAAGTGCAACGAACTTTTTCGTTCCGGCTCTTTTTTTCTATCAGATCTTCCGGATTGGTATCATTTCCTACATCAGACAGTCTTTTCCATGGATTCTCGCCGGGGTGACAAGCACCATCTGATTCATGAGATTTTCTTCTGAAAGAACGGCAACGCGCAGATATTCTCTCGTGTGTCCCGTCCAGTAATGGACGCCGTCGATCTCGACTTCTTCTTCCATGAGCACTTCCAGCTCTTTTCCGAGGAAGCCTTCCATATATTCCTGTCTCCGTCTCTCGTCCAGTTCCAGCAGAACGTGGCTGCGCTTCGTCTTCTCCTGCTCCGGAATCTGGCCTGTCATCGCTGCGGCGCGGGTGCCTTCTCTTCTCGAATACTTGAAGATGTGAGTCTCGAAGAAATGAATGTCCTCGACAAAGGCGCGCGACTCTTCAAACTCCTCCTCACTCTCCTGCGGGAAACCGACAATCACATCGGTCGTCAGCGCCGGATTTCCATATACCTTACGCAGAAGATCGCATTTGTGTTTGTATTCTTCTGCGGTATATTTCCGGTTCATCCGCTTCAGTGTTCCATTGCTTCCGCTCTGCAGCGAAAGATGGAAATGCGGGCACACCTTCGGCATTGCGGCGATCGCCTCTGCAAACTCTTCGGTGATGATGCCCGGCTCCAGGGATCCGAGACGGATTCTTCTGATGCCGTCCACTGCATCAACAGCACGGATGAGGTCGAGCAGCGTCTCTTTTTCGCCCTCCGGGAAATCGAGTCCGTAGGAGGAAAGGTGGATACCCGTCAGCACTACTTCCTGATAACCGGCCTCTGCCAGACGTTTTACTTCTTCTACACATCACTCTGCGGCGGCTTCTGACTCTGCCGCGCGCGTACGGGATAATACAATAAGTACAGAACTGATTGCATCCATCCTGTACTTTCAGGAATGCGCGGGTGTGCTCCGCCGTTTTGCTGATCGAGAGTGTCTCGTACTCACGGTTGTGTGTCATATCCACGAGGAAGCTCTTACACTCCGCGTCGATGGTTTTCCACCATCCTCACGTTCTGCCAGAAAGTTTTCCAGAATATCCACAAGATCTTTCTTCTTATTATTTCCGATGATCAGATCAATCGCCGTATCCTCTTCGAGTTTTTCCCCAGCCGCCTGCACATAACAGCCGCAGGCCACGACAACCGCATCGGGATTCATCTTTTTCGCTTTGTGCAGCATCTGCCGCGATTTCCGGTCCGCAATGTTCGTCACAGTACACGTATTGATAATGTAAACATCCGCTCCCGGTGCAAAAGGCACGATCTCGTACCCTCTGTCTTCGAGGAGCTGCTGGATGGCTTCCAGCTCATATGCGTTCACTTTACACCCAAGATTATGCAAAGCTACCGTTTTTTTCATGCCATACTCCTTTCTTCTTCATCTTTATTATTAAAAATCACGAAGATTCCACTTTATCTTTGTATGTTTTCGCATTGACTTTTTCCCCTCCAGACGGTAAGATAAAGCTGTTAAATGAGGGTAATAAATAATGTTAACCAAATAACAGGGAGGATTACAAACATGAAAACAGTACAGATTTCTCTTAATTCTATCGACAAAGTAAAATCTTTCGTCAACGACATTTCCAAATTCGATTTTGATTTCGATCTGGTATCCGGAAGATACGTAATCGACGCAAAATCCATCATGGGAATCTTCAGCCTCGACCTTTCCAAACCGATCGACCTGAACGTCCATGCTGATGGAGATGCTCTTCAGACCGTACTTGATGTTCTTGCTCCGTACATTGTATAATTACGATAGAACATAAGGGCCGCGCACTCGCCGCGGCTCTTTTTTTGTCTTTGTTTATCATCAGGACCGGATCTTGTTTTTCAGAACCCCCAAAAAAAGATCGGCCTTTTTGTTCTTTAAAGCAAGTTTTCCTTAGCAGACCTCGATCGTCTCTGCGGTAGAAACTGCGCGTTCCATCATCTCGTCGATCACGTCGTCCAGATGGCGCTCGGAGCATTTGATGACATTCAGGTTCGGTTTTGTCACCGGATGCTTTGCAACGAAGATCGTGCAGCAGTCCTCATACGGCAGAACAGATGTCTCGTACGTACCGATTTTTTCGGAAATATCGACGATCTCCTGTTTGTCGAAACCGATCAGCGGACGGAAGACCGGCATGGTGCAGACTTCGTTGGTAACGGCGAGGGAATGCATCGTCTGGCTTGCCACCTGTCCGATACTCTCTCCGGTGATCAGGCCAAGGCATTTGTCCTGACGTGCAAACGCTTCTGCGATCTTCATCATATAACGGCGCATGATGATGGTCAGCTCGTCGTGCGGGCATTTTTCGTAGATTGCAAGCTGGATCTCGGTGAAGTTGACCACATGCAGACGGATCGGGCCGCTGTAGCGTGCAACGAGTTTTGCAAGATCCACAACCTTCTGTTTGGCTCTCTCGCTGGTGTACGGCGGAGCGTGGAAGTAAACGGCATCAATCTTAACACCGCGTTTTGCGATCATGTATCCGGCAACCGGGCTGTCGATACCGCCGGAAAGCAGCAGCATGGCCTGTCCGTTTGTGCCGACCGGCATACCGCCAGGGCCTGCGATGCTCTCGCAGTACAGATAAATCTTCTGACGCAGCTCGACGTTCAGATAGATATCCGGCTCGTGAACGTCTACTTTGAGGTTCGGGCAGACATCGATGATGCGGCCGCCCAGCTCGCAGTTGACTTCCATTGTGTGCATCGGATAGTTTTTGTTCGCACGGCGTGCGCATACCTTAAAGGTTTTCTCCTCGGTCGGGTACAGCTCTTTCACGTAGGAAACCACTGCCTCTGCCAGATCTTCAAAGCCGGTGTCCTCTAAAATGACAACCGGGCAGATCTCGGCGATACCGAAAACTCTTGTCAGCGCATCGACAGCGCCCTCGTAATCAAAGTCTCCTTCGGTGTTGACATAGATTCGTCCCATCTCACGGGTGACCTGGAAATTTCCGTCTACCGGGGCAAGCGCGTGCTCCATCTGTACGCAGAGCGCTTTCTCGAACAGATGACGGTTCTTTCCTTTAATGCCGATCTCGGCATATTTTACCAGAAATGCTTTGTACATCATCGTTTCTTATTCTCCTTTTTTCTCAGCCAGATCGCGGAAGAACAGAGGATATTCTCAGAAAATTTCTTCAGGATCAGGTCAGATACCTGACGCATCTGCGGATGTGCGGCGTTGGCGCTTCGAAGCCGGATAAAGTGGCGCCACTCTCTTAAGTTCATGGTCATGACGATCTCGGTTTTCAGGGAGTTCGGAAGAATGCTTCTTGCCTCCTCCGGCTTTGCTCCGAGTTCGAGCATCTGGAAGTAATACTGCTCTGCAGCTTCCATTGCTTTCTGCCATACCTCGTATTTTTTACGGTCGTTCTCGTCGTCCAGATCATAGGAAAATCCGGTTGCCAGATCGATACAGGTGATCTGGTTTCCAAATTTATCTTTCGAATAGTTGCAGTAGCGGGTGCTCTCCTGGCTGTAGCTTGCGATACGGTGGCGGACGATCTCATGGGTCACGCCGCGGTCGCACGTTACTTTTACGGTGATGGAGCCGTGCTCAATGACGGATTCATGGCCGCGTTTGATGATGCCTGCGATGAATTTCTCTGCAGTGCCTTCTCCAATGCGCTCCTCGCTCTTGTAGCAGACTCTTCCGATTTTCTCGATCCGGCGCAGCATATCCTCGTAGGATTCGGTGCTCAGGATTTCAATTTCCGGCTGTATTGTAATCATAATTTTCCTCTTTCTATTATTTCCTGGTAAATCTGCGCAGCTCGGCAGTACCTCGCGCAGCGTATCCAGGGTGTAATCAATCTGTTCCAGTGTCGTAAATTCGCTGAAGCTGAACCGCACGGCAGACTCCATCTCGGCTTTCGATGCGCCGATGGCAGTCAGCGTCGGGCTTCCGGCTCTCTTGTGTGATGAGCAGGCGCTTCCGGCGGAAACGTAGATCTGGCGGTCCTCCAGCGTGTGCAGCAGCACTTCACTACGCACATTTAAGAACGATGCATTGACAATCTGCGGCGCACCCTCTTCTTCCGGCATGCCATGGATGACCACATCGTCCAGCTCCCGCAAGCCTTCGATCAGACGGTGTTTGCAGGCACGCATCTGCGCAGTCTGCTCGTCAAAATGCCTGTAAACGATCTCAGCGGATTTCGCAAGGCCTGCGATGCCCGGCACATTGTCGGTTCCGGAACGCATGCCGTTCTGCTGGCCGCCGCCTAAGATCAGCGGACGGATTTTTACTTTCTCATCAATATATAAAAAGCCGCTTCCCTTCGGTCCGTGGATCTTGTGGCCGCTCACGGAGAGCATGTCGATGCCCATCCGTTTCGGATAAATCCGGTATTTGCCGAACGCCTGGATCGCATCGACATGAAAATACGTTTTCGGATTTTTCGCCTTAATTCTGCGTCCGATCTCCCCGATTGGCTCAACAGCACCGATCTCATTGTTGACATACATAATCGAAACGAGAATCGTCTCCGGCGTGATCGCTTCTTCGAGTTCGTTCACATCCACAAGGCCTTCTTTATTTACCGGCAGGCGCGTAATACGGAATCCCTGCTCCTCCAGAAATGCCAGCGGTGCCGACACGGCCGGGTGCTCGATCGCGCTTGTGATGATGTGGTTTCCCGTTCTCTTATTTGCCATTGCTGTTCCGACGAGCGCCCAGTTGTCGGACTCTGTGCCACCGGAGGTAAAGAAAATTTCTTTTTCTTTGACTTTCAGAATCTTTGCCAGCGTTTCCTGGGCGGTTCTGATATATTGTTCTGCTTCTACCCCTTTTTGATGCATCGCAGACGGATTTCCATAATGATTTACCATCAGATCACAGACGAGATCTGCGGTTTCCTGATAAACACAGGTGGTTGCGGAATTGTCCAGATATGCTTCCATTATCTTGTTCGTTCCCTTCCTTCTAAAAGATACACCAGAATGGAAAGCACGGTCATTCCGGCCGTTTCCGTGCGCAGAATGCGCTTTCCGAGCGTAATCGGCTCTACCTTTTCCTTCATGGCCATTTCCACTTCCGCTTCGTCGATGCCGCCCTCCGGTCCGATCAGGATCGCAATAGATTCACCCGGTTCAATGGATTCCAGAATTCTTCTCGTTCCTTCCATCCCTCTGCGTTCTCATACGGCATCAGGCGAACGTCTGATTCTGCCATCATTGCAAGCGCCTGCTGAAATGTAACAGGCATGTGTACCGTCGGAATCTGCATCCGTTTGGACTGCTTTGCCGCACCAAGCGCGATCGTCTGCCAACGCTCTGCTTTCTTTTCCGCCTTTTTCCGGTCCAGCTTCACAACGCAGCGTTTCATCTCCACCGGAACAATTTCCGTCGCACCAAGTTCCACTGCTTTTTGGATGATCAGTTCCATTTTGTCACCTTTTGGCAGACCCTGAAACAGTACAATTCCGGACGGGAGTTCTCTGTCTGCTGCTGTGACTTCTTCTACTGCGGCAAGAACCTCCCCTTCCGGGAAATCCGAAACGGCACAATGATATTCCTTTTCGCCTCCGGTACTGACCAGTATTTTTTCGCCCGGCCGCATGCGGAGCACATTTTTGATGTGATTAACGTCACTGCCCGTGATGTGGACAGTGCCGTCATAAATCTGACTTTCTTCTACAAAAAAACGGTACATGAATCTGTTCTCTTTCTCTTCTGGTGTTTCGCTTTTCTTAATTTACATCGGTTTTCTTGCTGTAACAGAAACCCATTCGCCCTGATGTGTAACTTCAACTACTTCAAGTCCCGCTGCAACGACTGCCTCTTTGACAACTTCCTCTTTCACATCGAGAATGCCGGATGTGATATAAACAGCGCCCGGCTTCATCTGGTGTACGATTACCGGCGTCAGCGGAACGAGAACATCTGCAAGAATATTGGCGGTAACGATATCGTATTTCTCGTATCCGACTCTGTCCTGTACTTCTTTGTCATCAATGATATTTCCGATCATCATATCAAAAGCTTCTACCGGAATTCCATTGACTTCTTTGTTTTCCTCAACCGCAGGAACCGCACACGGATCGAGGTCTGTTCCGACCGCATGACGCGCACCAAGCTTCAGTGCAATAATCGAAAGAATACCGCTTCCGGTTCCGACATCAAGCAGCTCGGTATCCTTTGTCACATATTTCTTTAACTGACGGATGCAAAGCTGTGTTGTCTCATGCATACCCGTTCCAAAGGCTGTGCCCGGATCGATATGGATGATCATTTTATCCCGGTCTTCCGGCTTTACTTCCTCCCAGGACGGATGATCAGAATGTCGTCCACATAGAACTGTTTGAAATACTGTTTCCAGTTGTTGATCCAGTCCTTGTCCTCTGTCTCAGACTCTGTGATGGTGCACTCTCCAAGGTCCAGGAACTCCTGCATTTCTGCAAGTGCCGCGCGGACATCTGCAAGAACCTTCTCCTTGTCCTCATCCACATCGAGGTAAAAATTCAGGTAGGCAATGCGTCGTCATCCGGAATATCCGGCATGATATCCACGAACATCTGCTGTTTGTCGCTCTCGGTCAAAGGCTGTTTGTCCTGAATTTCCACGCCTTCGATTCCCACATCGGCCAGAGTGGAGATCACAATGTCTTCCACTTCCGATCTTGTTTTTAATGTAAATTTATTCCATTTCATTGTTTAAACTCCTTTTTGCGCTTCTCTTTTCCATACGTGCAAAGAAAGCCACGTTTATCATACACGATATCGTTCCTGTTGTAAATGTTATTTTCGGCTTTTACGGCCCGTCTCAATCCGAAATCTTTGTCAGAAAGCCATCTTTTTTCGCCTTCTGATAACGCCATACCAGCCCGAGTGTGGATAAAATGCGAACCCCAAGATCTATCAGATTGAACCGATACAGTGCCGTAAGATCTGCCCCAAGTGCCGTATACAGACGGACACCAAGCAACGGCAGAACACTGTTGGTCAGCGTCGTCATCATCGTAAAGAGGCTGATCAAAAGCGAACGGTTCTTTTCCGGTGCGGCATTTAAAAGAATCTGTACCGTGCAGAGTGCAACGGCACACTGTGAGCGTTCAGAACCGTCATCAGAACAATAAAAGTAACCCCGCGGTACGCCAACGGTAAATGTGGAACCAAAATCATAATAACCGGGCAGAAGCAAAGACCGATCCCGGCGAAAATCAGTGCAAAATCCGGCGATTTTTCCGGACAACCTTCGCGATCATTCCAACTGCCGCAAGCTGACCGATATTGAAAACACCGTTGCAGATGGAAAGTGTCATCTCCGACATTTTGCAATATTTGACCTGTCCTAAATACCACATGCTCCAGTCAAGCTGCCAGGTGATATAGAAAAAGACCACCGGCACGAAAAACCAGCGCAATGCTTTATTTTTCCCCACGCTTGTGATCGCCTCCAGCAGATCAGAAACAGAAAAACGTGAGGATGCCTTCCCCGCTTCTGCCGGAGCTTTGCCCTCCTCCTGCTGTTCCACCGGAATTTTTTGATTGCAGCGGCCTGCAACAAAACACAGACAGCACACAGATAAAAAAAGCTTCGGAGTACCAGAAGTTTCCATCGGCCGTGTGGCATCTTCCCATCAGAATCCCGCAGATCACCGGTGCAAGAATGCCAATCACAAACATGAACTGATTCCGAAAGGCATAGACATCGTTTCGCTGCCGCAGTGAAACCGCAGCACCGAACATTGCCTGCCACTGCGCATTGTAAATAGCAAGTGCCCCCGCAGTAAATGCCAGTGATACAAAAAACAGCTCCATACATCTCTCGCCGAGTGCCGGTACACTTCCAAGAAATGCATAGCCGGCACACATCACAAGAAGCGTAAGCATCGGTATCGTCTTTGTCGACTTCAGACGATCCGCCAGAATTCCAAGCGGCAGCAGTGCTGCACACGCTACAATGTTCGGCACCATCTGGATAATGCCGATCTGACTGTCGGTTGCACCCATGTTTGTCGCATACAGATTCAGGCCGAAACCGTTGATCGATGTGATATATTGCAGAAATACACCCTCGACGGCAAACAGCAGCATGATCTGCGCAGATGGCGGCATCTTTTTTGCCCGGTAAAACAGACTCTTTTTCATTGCTTCATCCCCCATACCTTCTTTTGTCATCTTCACGTTCCTGCCCCCTGCCGGATACGTAAAGATTCTGCTTTCATAATGGCAATTTCATGTTCAAATGTCAACAGAAATACCCGGATCCAATGTGAGAATTTCAACGGCATTTTCTGTCAATATTCACAAAAGAAAAAAGGCATTCTCCCTGTTGAATGCATGAGTTTGGCATAAGAAAAAGGAGCCCCCGTTTTACCTGGGGCTCCGCCTATTGGAAATGTTTATAGCAATCTCAGAAACTTGCGTTATTTTCGGGGTTTGCTATCAGAATTCGATCTCGCGCAGATATCTGTGCAGCGCATCCTGCCAGGTCGGCAGTTTTTCGAATCCGTTCTCGGTCAGTTTCTCTTTGCTCATGCGGCTGTTGGACGGACGTTTTGCTTTTGCCGGGTACTGGTCAGAGCTTACCGGTGATACACTTACTTTTCCGTAAGCCGGATCGATCTCAGCGGCCTGTTTGAAAATCTCGCAGGCGAACTCATACCAGGAGCAGAGTCCCTCGTTTGTTGCATGGTAGCGGCCGTAGTTCTCTTTCTCTGCCATGTCGACAAGCAGGCGGGACAGGTCGTAGGTGTAGGTCGGGCTTCCTACCTGATCATCTACAACAGTCAGATGATCGTGTGTCTTTCCAAGGTTCAGCATGGTCTTGATGAAGTTCTTTCCGTTCACGCCGAATACCCATGCGATGCGGACGATGTAGAATTTTTTCACCCATTTCTCTACCGCGAGCTCTCCCTCGTATTTCGTCTGGCCGTATACGTTCAGCGGATGACGCTCATCATCCGGCTCCCACGGGCGGGTACCCTGGCCGTCGATACGTAGTCGGTGGAGATGTAGATCATTTTGCAGTCAAGGTCATGGCAGACTTTTGCGATGTTCTCGGTTCCGACTGCATTGACCTGATGTACTTTTTCTTTTTTGTCATCATCCTCAGCAAGGTCTACAGCGTCCATGCTGCACAGTGGATTACGACATCCGGGTTTGCTTCGGTAATGACTTTTCTTACGCTTTCTGCATCGGTGATATCCATTTCTTCAATATCAACGCCGATTCCTTCATGACCGCGTTTTGCAAGTTCATTCATGACGTCATGGCCGAGCTGGCCTTTTACACCTGTTACAAATACTCTCATAATGGTTCTCCTTTTTTCTGATTTTGTTATCGTTATGTTTTGTCTGTCTCTTGTTTTTCAGTCTGATTTTCTGTTTGTACCATGAGTATAAAGGATGACGTTATGTCATGGTCAAGCATTTTTTTCAAAAACTGCCCCGGATTTTTCTTCCGGGGCAGTTTTCTTCAACGCTGTTCGCTTTTATTTGTCGATATATTTTCCGTTCATCACATCCATCAGATACTGGCCGTACTGATTTTTCTTCAGTGGTTCGATGTCGGTCAGAAGCTGGTCTTTGCCGATCCAGCCGTTCAGGTAACCGATCTCCTCGAGGCACGCGATCTTGCGGTGCTGATGGGTCTCGATGGTTTTTACGAAGTTGGTTGCCTCTACCAGACTCTCATGTGTACCGGTATCCAGCCAGGTGAAGCCCTGTCCGAGAAGCTCAACGTTCAGGCTGCCGTCTTCCAGATAGATCCGGTTCAGGTCGGTGATCTCAAGCTCTCCGCGCGGTGACGGTTTCAGGTTCTTTGCATACTCTACGACTTTGTTGTCATAGAAATACAGACCTGTAACACAATAGTTTGATTTCGGTTTCTCCGGTTTCTCTTCGATGGAGATGGCTTTTCCCTCGGAGTCAAATTCTACGATTCCGAAACGCTCCGGATCATCTACATAATAGCCGAATACGGTTGCGCCTTTTCCGGTCTCAGCGTTTTCTACTGCTGCTTTCAGGCGTTTGTTCAGACCGTGTCCGAAGAAGATGTTGTCGCCGAGCACCATGGCAACGGAATCATCCCCGATGAACTCCTCGCCGATGATGAAGGCTGTGCCAGTCCGTCCGGGCTTGGCTGTACCTTGTAGGAAAGCTGTACACCGAACTGATGGCCGTCACCGAGCAGTGCCTCGAAACGCGGGGTGTCCTGCGGGGTGGAGATGATCAGGATGTCGCGGATGCCTGCATTCATAAGAACAGACAGCGGATAATAGATCATCGGCTTGTCATAGATCGGGAGAAGCTGTTTCGATGTTACCATAGTTAACGGATAAAGACGTGTGCCGGAACCTCCGGCAAGTACGATACCTTTCATAATTCGTTACTCCTTTTTCGTATATGATACCTCTAGTATAACCTCATTCCCGGAAACGCGTCAACCCGTATCGTAACGTAACCGTTACTGTTCACTCAGCAGTGAAACACTTGCTGTTTCGCTGCGTAAGAACATGTTTCAGGTGTGAGCAACCCTCCTTTTGCGAAGCAACTTTAAATGAGGGTTGCGAATGTTACAGTTCGCTGGGCACCAGTGAACTGTAACACGTAACGGTGTGTGATAACTTTGTGACGTTTCTGTTATCAGCAGCTGTATTTCGTCAGTTTCTGGCGGGAATAGATCGAGCTGTTGCGGTTGAATACGTAGGCCGCGGTGCAGACAATAAAGAAATATGGCAGATAATCGTAGCCAAAAATCTCGCCGCCGATGAAAATAGCCGCCAGTAAGGTATTGGTTCCGCCACCGAAAACCGCCGCATAGCCAAGCGCCGCGGAAAGCTCCACCGGAATACCGAACAGATTGCCAAGGACTGCTCCCAGGGTTGCTCCGATGGTAAACAGCGGGGTTACCTCGCCGCCCTGAAACCCGGCGGACAGCGTCAGAATTGTCAGGATAAATTTCAGCGCCCAGTCATATGCATATACCTTTTCCCCATGAAATACCGCTTCCACCAGATTCGTTCCAAAGCCGCAATACCGTCCTCGGTACAGAAGCAGGAACAGAATGCTAAGGATAACACCGATGGAGAAAACACGTACCAGCGGATTTTTGATTTTTTCGCCGAGATATTTTTTCGTGTGCTTTAAGCACCAGGCGAAGAGGCCGCCTGTGATTCCAAAAATAATACCAAGTGTAATCAGACGCACCAGCAGGAACGGTGTCAGGCTTTCGCTGATGTGGACAGCCAGATTTTCTTTGCGGATTCCAAGCAGGGAAGCTACAGCGCTCGCAGAGAAAGATGCGGTAAACGCCGGAAGCAGTGCCTCGTACCGCATTTCACCCGCAGCGAGCACCTCTACCGCAAAGATCACAGCTGCAATCGGCGTTCCGAACATGCCCGCAAAGCCGGCGGCCATACCGGTTACCAGAAAGATACCGGGCGCGTTTTTAAACGGTAATTTTGCCGGCAAAATAGGAAAACACAGCACCGATCTGAACGCAACGCCCTCGCGGCCGGCGCTTCCACCGAACAGATGCGTCAACGCCGTTGAGAGCATTGCCAGCGGAATCATGCGAAGCGGAAGCTCTGTCTCCTCCTCATACGCTACATCAAAAATCAGACTCATGCCTCCTTTTCCCCTGCCACCGAATTTCTGATTGACTGCCACGATCACAAGACCTGCCATAGCGAGAAACGGCAGACACCAGAAAAGATGTGCCACGCGAACAGCCGTGACTTTCAAAAGCAGACGGCAGAACAGCGCCTCAATCAGACCGACTGCCGCACCGAGCGGAACGCCGGTCACACCGAGCAGCAGCAGGCGCCGTAGGTGCGAAGGGATTTCTTCAGTTCTTCTTTCATTCTCTTTCTCTCCTTTTCGAATTCTGCTGTTATCATATCACGAAGCGGACAGATTGTGAACTATGGATACCTTTTCCTCCATACTCTTTGCCAGTGCATCGGCAAATTTTTCCTGCATCCGGATTACTTCTTTCATCTCCTGCTCCGTAAACTGCGCCGCAGCTTCCTCCTCGGACTGAAACAGCGGAAGAACCAGCTCTCTCGCATACTGTTTTCCCGTTTCAGTCAGACTGATGATTTTTTCCCGCCGGTTTGCCGGATTGACTTCCATTTCGATATATCCTGTTTTCGTTTTTAGTCCGTTTTCGTACTTTTTGTTTTAGTGTTTTTTTCTTCCTTTGTCAAGATTTCCAAAAGCCTCTTTTTTCCGTATATTTTCCGGCATTTTTCAAATACTAGCAACTGTCCAGACACTGTTAGGGAAAGGAGATTTTGAAGATGAGAAAAATCAGAAGAGTGTATATGACGCTGGCATTGGCGGTATTACTGGCCGGGATGACGGCCTGTGGAAACAACACCACGAATGACACCGGAAATGGCAATACCAACACGGAGAGCGACATGGGACAGACGGATAACAGAAACGATGTCAATACGACAGAGATGCCGTCAAACGACAATGTAAATGATGTGACGGAGGGCACCGATGGGAATGCCAACGGTACGAACGGTACAAATACCGGGGATAGAAATACCCTTGGAGATGATGTCGGCGACGCCGCTGAAGATGTGACCCGTGGTGTCGGTGAGGGCGTTGAGGATGTCGGCCGCACGGTGGACGATGTGGTAAGCGGCGGCGACAATGAGACGCAGAATCCGCAGGAAAACGGAGCAACTACACAGAATGGAGCGGGGATGGCACAGTAAATATGCACTTCTGCTGCTCCCGTATCTAAAAACTTCCCTTGGCGAACGATATATGCAGGTTCGCCGGGAAGTTTTTTTACTGCCAGGCACATCAGCACCTGGTTTGATCCGTCACTTTTGATTTTTTCTTTTACAGACCGCATCTGAATTTTCTGCCCTTCGCGCCAAGAATGCTGGCCATCTGATCGCCCCACGCTGCACGCTCTGCATAAATATCAACCGTTCCAGATCTCCGCTCCGGTCCACAAAGGCAGGGAACAGAAATCCACAGATAGGATTTCCCGGCTCGTATTCTCCAACCAACGGGCAGACAGCGCAGATCAGATAGGGGAACATCTCCTCGGATTCCCCCAGGCGCTCTTTATCGAAAGCCTTTGCAGGAATATCATACCGGTCATAAAACATGTAAATGGCATAAGCCCCGTGAATCTGCAATCCTTCGATCAGGATATCATAGAACGTTTCCAACAGCGCATCGTTCTTCAGTCCGCATTCCCGCAGCGCCATCAGCATCTGCCAGATACTGCCCGGCCCCTGGGATGTTTCCGGAAAACGGTATTCCCGCAGCTTCTCATTCGATTCCGCAAACGGAATTTTCTTGGCAATCGCCAGATTCCTGGCCTTTTCCGAACCGGACAGTTTCAGAAAATGAATGTTGAAACTGCCGTCATACTCCCCATCCGAATCCGTATAGCAACCCGCCATCCGCACAAACGAAGTCCGCGCCGGCGTCATCCTCCTCGTCAGCTCCAGCATGTCTTCCCGATTAATCATACATTCCCTCCGACAGTAAAGATATTCGAAACTCTCTGCCTTTGATCTTATCATAACATGCTTTTTCTGTCAGCAGGTTTTTAAATTGCGTTCTTTCTCTCCATCTGATAAAATCGAAACAGTATCTCGCATTTTATAATTTTGATATAGAGAGATGTTGGGACAAAACACCTTTTGACTCAATATCACAGAAAGGACGACACATGAAATTAGCAGTAATCAGTGATCTTCACGGGAATTATTATGCGCTCGCAAAGGTGCTGGCATTTCTTCGCAGTCAGGAGATCGACGGTATCATCGGGCTGGGAGATTTTGTAACAGACGGGCCTTTTCCGCAGCGGATGATGAGAGTGCTTCGCGAAATGCAGGAGGAGTTTCCCTGCTATCTGGTGCGGGGAAACAGGGAAGAATATCTGCTGGAAAATATCCGGCATCCGCAGAACTGGAAGGCAGGTTCCTCGACAAGCGGACTTTTGGATTATACGTTTCGGAATCTTACCGGACAGGATCTGGAATTTTTCGAACATCTGCCGACAGACGGTGTTCTGGTCGGAAAAATAAATGAATCAGGCCGGCTGATTCCTGTTTTTGTTCCGCAGGAAGAAATCACACCGGATACCTGCCGCGAATCTCTCTTCCCGGCACTTCGTCTCTGTCACGGCGCGCCCGGAGAACTCCGTGGGAATTTCGGTCTGCATCCGGAGCTTTTGCTGTCCCATCTGGAAAATCTCGATGCCGCAATCCTGCTCGGCGGGCACAGCCACAAGCAGGAGCAAAGAGAATATGCCGAAAAAACATACCTGAATCCCGGTTCCCTTGGGCTTGCGCTTGATGGAGTCGGCGGCCATGCCCATTTCGCGATTCTGACGCTGGAAAACAGCACATGGCAGATCGAATGTTTTCAGATTCCCTACGATCTCGAAGCTACCTCGCCGAATTCGACCGCGCCGGGCTGGAAACGCATGGCAGTGTCCTTGCCCGTTCCTTAAAACGGACATTGACCTGCGGCGTGAATTATTTTTATCTCACCGTAAAACGAGTGCGTGAACTCGCCGATGCACTGGCACTGACCGATCTGGACGAAGAGGTCTGGAAAAAGGCGGAACAGGAACTGAAATAACCGTCCATTCAACAGACGGCAGGCTGTGTACTCACACACAGCCTGCCGTCTGTTTCTATTCCCTAACTTCTATTTTTCTTTTCGAAACACAACCGTCTCAAATCTTCTGACCACTCCATCATACTCTCCCGTCATCGCTGGTATGTTTCCGTATCCATCGGAAATGCAGCGGTTCAGCTCCGTAGTTCTGTACAAACAGATACTTGTATTTCTCATCCTCCCTTGTTGCAGCATCGAGCCCTTCCGGGATTTCGGCTGCCGCGCGTTCCAGGCCTTTTTCTTCTGCCAATTTCCGGCAGAAGTCATCGTAAAATGCCTGTTCAAAATCTGCGCAGACATAATACGCCTCGCCCTCTCCAAATACATTTTTCGTCAGTGCCGGATATCCCGCATAGAAATCGTCACGGTATGCCAGCAGCGTTTCGGCACCGTTCGTTTTTACCAGGTCGCAGAAATTTCGGATTTCATATGTCTTTCCTTCTCCCACACCCGCATTCACATCCTGATCATACAATGCGTCCAGCTCGGTGCTCCGCAGGCCGAATACATCCATCAGTCCGTGCGGGGTTCCGCCGAGGAAACAGAGGTCGTTTTCATCCACAACTCCCGACCAGTATGTCATCACAAAGGTGCCGCCGTCTGCCACGAAATTCCGGATTTTTTCCTCAATTCCGGCCCGAAACAGATACAGCATCGGTGCAAAGACAATCCGGTAGCCGGAAAGACTCTCCTCCATATCAAGGAAATCCACATTCACACCCAGTTTCCGAAGACCGCCATATACTTTCTTCACGGTATTCATGTAATGCAGTCCCATATTCCGTGGTCCCTGCGCATCCTCCATGGCCCAGCGGCTTTCGCAGTCATGCAAAATTGCAGCCTGTGCCTTCGTCGTGCTTCCCGCAATCTGCGCCAGATCCAAAAGCGCCTCGCCCGTCTCTGTCACCTCACGGAACACGCGCGTATCCTTTCCGCCGTAGTGGTCAATGACCGCCCCGTGGAACTTCTCGCTCGCACCGCGGCTCTGGCGGATCTGGAAATACTGGACACTGTCGGAACCATGCGCCACTGCCTGCAGCGATGCCGCCTTTAAAAGCCCAGGCCGTTTCAGCTTGCTGACACTCTGCCAGTTCGTGCTTGTCGGGCAGGACTCCATCAGAAGGAACGGTTTTTTCATCAAACTCCGCATAAAATCGTGCTGCAGTGCCGCATCAAGCGCAGTCACCTCTTCTGCTTCCTTGTGCCAGGTCGGATAATTATCCCATGACACCACATCAATCAGATCCTTGAACTTATGATAATTCAGTCCCTGGAAATCATACATCATGTTGATTGTCACCGGAAGTTCGGAACCGCCCGCGCGGATCGCTGCTTTTTCCCAGGCAACAAAGTCTGCTGTCTGATCTGTCACAAACCGTTTCCAGTCAAGATTCAGTCCGTGAAGCCCCATCTCACCCTTTGGGGACGGACTCTCAATCTGCTCAAAATTCTGATACGAATGGCTCCAGAACGTTGTATTCCACGACATATTCAATGCATCAATCGTCTCATATTTTTTCTTCAGCCACCCCTGAAATGCCTTCTGGCAGAGCGGGCAATGGCATTCTCCACTCAGTTCATTCGAAATGTGCCACATTTTTACCGCCGGGTGCTTTCCAAACTTCTCGCTCAGCAGGCGATCAATTTTCCCCACCTTTTCCCGGTAAACCGGCGAAGTATAACAGTGATTATGGCGTCCGCCGAACAGATTTTTCGTGCGGTCCGCGTTTACGCGCAGTACCTCCGGGTATTTGTCTGCAAGCCACTTCGGGCGTGCTGCAGACGGTGTCGAGAGAATTACTGAAATCTCATTCTTATACAGCTGATCCATGATCTTTTCCAGCCATTCCAGGTGGTATACACCCTCCTCCGGCTCGAGCACAGACCAGGAAAAGACACCAAGCGTCACCTCGTTGATATGCGCCTCCTTCATATATTCGATATCCTGCTCCAGAATTTCCGGCATCGCAAGCCACTGCTCCGGGTTATAATCCCCTCCATAGATAAATCCACTCTGGTTCATGTTCGTTTTCCTTTCTCTGTTCATCGAAATATCGTCTCTACGTGCAGCTTCTCAATTTTGCAGGCACATCCATCCGCTGCATCCGGCTGCTTTTCCAGAAAAATCGGATCACCCGGATGCAGAGGATAGACAACGAGTTTCAGTTTCTCCGGAAACTCAAAATAGCCAAGGCTTAACAGGGCCTCCTGACCGGTATAGAAATAATCGTTGATTTTCTCTTCCCCATCAAACACTTCCATACGGTTTCCGTACCAGGTCAGAAAAGCAAACGCATCGTGATAATTTTTTTCGCCCGGATAAGCAAGCTTCAGTTCGTATACTGCTTTCTCTTTATCCTGCTCTTTGCAGACAAGCTCTGCCTCCGGCTCCTGTGCTTTGTAAATACGCTCATACAGCGTAAAGTTTCCTCTTTTTCCACACTCTTTGAAATCCACAATGCCTTTTTCCACTGCCGGATACACAGCGATCATGGTTTTTCCACTGCCTGTCACAACAAGCTCACCGTTTTCTTCCCAGACATAATTTTCGGAAAGAACGAGATAATCCTGATCCAGATGCACCTTCCATGCATTCAGCGCCTCCTGCCGGGAAATCAGGCAGAGTTCTGCGCGCGCATCGCCCTCCCACTGAATCTGCGGGTCGAGATCACCGTAAAATACGAACGCATCTCCCTTTTTCGTATGTAAAACGCAGAGCGGTGTGGCAAGTGCCGTGTGAAGAACCGCATCGTTTAGTTTCATATTGTACGGAAAAAATCCATACATTCCCTCTTTCAGGTCAAATGCCGGAAATCCCACGCTCGCTTTTCCATCCAGGAGTCCCTCCAGTTTCACCTGTGGATGATCATCCATCTTCCATCTTCTCTGGTAATTGTTAAAAAAGACGTATCCATGGTCCGCATCGTGACGGCACGCTGTCCGAACCGTGTGCATATCTCCCGGCAGAATCCTTATCGTTGGAATTTCAGACCGAAGTGAGGCCATATCCTCGCCAAAATCATTCAAAAACAGCGCCAGCAGCTTGATCTCCCGATAGCTGTCCGAGATTGTTCCGTACTGCCGGATCGGCGCGTTGAAATCGTAATTGATCTCCGGCAGGTCGTTCAGATATCCTGTCGCGCGGCTCTCCTGCAGGGTGGACAGTTTTCCCTTCGGATTGCTGCCGCCGTGGTACATATAGTAGCCGAGCAGCCCTGCTCCACTTCCCATTTTTACGGTAGACATCGCTCCGACATCGCATCCCTTCGCCACCGGTCTTCTGTGCATGGTAACCTGAAGCCCGCCTCCAAGTTCTGCCGTCAAAAACGGAAAATCCTCCTCGTTGTAACTGTTTGCATTTTCCACATGATGATCACACGCAATCAGTGCATCGTTCCTTGTGTGGCTGAACACAAAGTTTGCGTTCGGCTCAATCTCGCACGTTCTCTGATCCATGGTGCTTCACAGTAGCCGCCCATGACCGGAAGCAGATCGCCGATGCAGCTCCGCCCCAACCGGTCGCCGTGTACAGCGGCACATCAAAGCCAATTTCCTTTGCCATTGCTGTCAATGTGCGGATATGCGCCTCGCCCTCCGGTCCCTGCAGACCGCCGACGTGGCCGTACTCATTCTCGATCTGAATACCGATCACCGGACCGCCGTCCTTTTCCATGCATCCATCGACCTGCGCATAAACCTTTTTCCAGAACCGTCTGACATAGCCAAGATATTCCTCGTTGTTACAGCGGATCGCCATGCCCTCTTTCTCTCTCTCGATGATCCAGTCCGGGAATCCGCCGTTCCGCACTTCCCCGTGCACAAACGGTCCGATACGCAAGAATACCGACAGTCCGACTTTCCGGCACAGTCTTACAAACGTTCCGATATCCCGGCATCCTTCAAAATCAAACACATTTTCCTCTTCCTCGTGGTGAATCCAGATCACATAGGCCGAGACGACAGAAACTCCGCCCGCCTTTATTTTGCGCAGTGATTCCTCCCACCACTCTTTGCGGTACCGACTGTAATGCATTTCGCCCATCACCGGAAACCACGGTTTTCCATTTTTAATCAGATAATCCCTGCAATAGCTGTACTCTGCTCTCATCGTCTTATTGTCCCTCTCTTTTTACTGTCTGCAGACAGAAATTCCGCATCATGCCGTACATCGGCGGCGATGAAATTCGGATTCCGGCAGTGACTTCCTGCGGTTTTCTGATTTCGCATGTCACTTTGTAGCCGGTCCATGCATGTTCTGTCGGATGAATCACAGTCTCTTCTTTTCCCTCTTCCGTATTGAGGAACAGCCGCACATCCACATTTGTTGTATCGGTTCCCTGAAAGGCAACAGATAATGTATACGTTCCTGCCTCCTGTACCTTTACCGTCTGGCAGATCGAAAACGTAAAGTTTTTCGGTGCTTCTACGCGTACCGCATTCACCGGCGGAGCTGGGAACGGATCGACAAACTCCGGAAACAGCTGTACTGCAACGGCATCCTCGGATTTTTCTACGTTCCAGCGCGCCAGGCCGTCTTCCCAGCCGACATCGAGCAACAGATTCTCCGCCTCCGGCAGCTCTTCCACCACGCAGATCTTCGCATGTGCAGCAAACGGAACACCTTCCACATTTCCTGTCACATCATATTCGCCTGTCACGCGTGTGTCCGGCACTTCGTTCCAGTTTACCCGCCGCTGCTCCACCATTCCGTCATACAGCAAAACCGGGAGCATCTCCGGCAGACCGCATGCTTCGTCTTTTACTACGGTCATTGGCTCCGGCTCGTAAATCTTGGCCGGTTTTTCCGGACAGGCATCATTCCGTGTAAACAGGAAAGAACGAATGCCTCCATGATGGTTCCCTTCTCCTCCAGCAGACCCATATTTTCCGACCAGCCGCCCTCACCGTCTTTCGGAACACAGATCGGTTCCCAGTAATAGATACCCTGCCCCATTTCATCCGGCAGCGAAGCAACGATATTGGCAACCAGATCCAGCACCTGCTTCTGTCCGGCAGGCGTCGCCGGAAATCCTGCGATTTTTTCCTGCTGTTCATCGATAAACCCATGCGCACTCTTTCTCCATGCATGCGCCGTCTCAACGACCATAATCGGCTTTTTGTAATCCTGGATCAGCTTCGTCATTGTCTCTTTCAGATCCGTGAAAGTGCCGTGCCAGAATGGATAATAGGAAAGTCCGATCAGGTCAAAATCCTCGAGTCCTGCCTCAAAGGAACAGTCAAACCACTCTTTCAGATAGAAATACCGTCCGCCCTGGTCGAGATGGATCATAACCTGCATCTCATCTTTTCCGGCTGCAGCCCGCGCACCGCGGATTCCGGCATTTACAAGCTGTACCATTTTTGTATAATCCGGCAGCTCTCCGTCCGGAAACAGAAGGCCGCTTCGGATCTCATTTCCGATCTGAACAATATCCGGCAGAACGTCCTCCTCTTTTAATGCCGTCAGCGTATCTCTTGTATAAGAAAAAACAGCCTCTTTTAATTCTTTAAAGCTTAAGTTTTCCCAATCTTTCGGCTTTCTCTGCTGACCGGGATCCGCCCAGAAATCAGAATAATGGAAATCCAGCATAAAGCTCATGCCATGTGCCCGGATCCGTTTTGCCATCGCCAGTGTATGCGCATAGCTGCAGTATCCGCCGGACTCCCTGACATGCTCCGGCGCATTCCAAATACGGAGCCGTACGGAATTTACCCCGTATTTCTGAACGAGATCCAGCGGATCCATAACAGTTCCGTCAAAGTCCTTCACCTGTACTCCGGCATCTTCCAGCTCCGGTATAAAAGATAGATCCATTCCCTTCTGAAATTCCATTGTTCTGTCCTCCCTGCTACGTTAGTTTGTCGATTTTCGGAATAAAATGTCGTAATCCAGCATCGTCTTCTTCTCATAATTTTCCCCTCGGAGCCGCTGGATCAGCTGACGCACGGCTGTGCCTCCCATCTGGGATGCTGCCACACTGACTGCTGTAACTGCAGGGGAATAGCAGTCCAGATTGGTGCTGTTGTAGAGCGAAGCAATCGCGACGTCCTTGGGAATTCGATAGCCTTCCGCCTGGAGCCGGGACATCACCATCGTACAAATCTCGTCGTCGCCACAGATGATGCATTCCACTTTTTTGGATATAATATTTTCAATGATCGCATCCAGAAACTCCATACGGATCGAACCATTGTAGAAAAGCTGATCCTTCTCGGAAATTCCATTTTTAATCAGCGCCCGGCAGAAACCTTCGTGACGCTTGCGGTCTACGTTATAGCTCATATCCTTGACAAGAAACGCAAATCTGCGGAATCCCTTTCCGATCAGCAGCGTTGTCATTTTCTCTGCCGCACCCTCATTGTCGGTATCCACCTGGATAATGTTGTCATACCGGCATGTTCCCGTCAGTGCTGTCGGGAAATTTGCCTGACTTAAATACTGCAGCGCACGGTCATCCTCAAGCGCACGTGTCAGGAGCATACCATCCACCCGGTTCGACTCCACCAGCGACTGCAGCTCTGAAATATCATGCGCGTTGCTCGTCGTAATCAGCACATTGTACCCGAGCATCGATGCCGATTCGCAGACGCCGAGCAGACAGTTCTGGAAATAAACACCGCTTCCATAATAAACGTCTGAAGGCAGTACCACGCCGATGTTGTGCGTCACCGTTCGGGTCCGCGCCATCTCCTCCCGCTCTTCTCCCCGTTTTGCCACCTCGAGAATCCGGTTTCTGGTCTTCTCTCCGATTCTGCCCTTACCGGACAGTGCACGGGAAACGGTACTTTTTGATACCCCTATCTCTTTTGCAATTTCCTCCAGTGTCATAAAAATACCCTGTCACTTTCTGTTAAATTTGAAAAATTCCTATATTTTTATATTTAATACGAATGCTGTTAGAAATCAAGTCATCCCTCAAAGCTTTTTGAACCATCACTTGATCTCTAAAAGAAGGAACGGCCGCGCCGGAGCTTCTGGCAGACCAGCGCGTCCATTCCCTGTTTTATTTTACTGTTTTATTTTTCTTCTTTCTCCGCTACATACTCTGCTGCCTGACGGTTCATCTCATCCAGAATATCCTGGATTCCGGCGCTGTCCATAGCTGCGTTCATGGCATTGATGGAAGCGTCCACATCGTCAACGAGACCGTTGATCAGCGGGTTATAATAATTGTCGATGGCTGCCTCTACTGCTGCAAACTGTGTACTTACATTGCTGGAATCAAAGTTAAATCCGTCGTAAACATGATCTTCTTTGATGTTGTTGTTGAAGGCATCTTTGATGCTTTCATACTTGTCGTCCAGAGCCGTTCTGTTCTCAAGATATTCCTCTCTCTGGATGGTGCAGTTGTTCCATCCCCAGTTGCAGTTACTTGCTACACCATAGCCGCTCTCATCAATAACTTTGTACTGATCATCACCGACTGCTTCCCAGTGCTTTCCTTCGATACCGAGCATAGCCAGATCGTAAACATCCGGGTTGGTGTAGAATTCATTTAATACCATCATGGCTCTCTCTTTGTTTTTACTGTTTGCGTTGATGGCAACACCGTTGTTGATGTAAGAGTTTACTTTTTTCGACAGGTTTTTGTTCGGGTCTACCATCGTTACATTCCAATCCGGATGTTCCTCATTTGCCTGTTTTCCGTAGGTAAGACAGGTTCCGAGATTCCAGCTCATGCTTGCTGTTCTTCCGGTCAGAAGTCCGGTCTGTCTCTCATCGCTGCTGTTTAATACGTCGCTGGACCATGCTCCGGCGTCTACCAGGTCTTTCATCTCCTGGCAGTACTCACGGAACGCATCCCATTCACCGATGTACTGGAATTCAAGATCTTTCGGATCCTGGGTATGATACAGAATCAGCTCGCCGCCCTTCGGTGCTCCGCCCGTTGTGGAATAGCCCTGGGACTGGAAGAATGGATACCACGGTCCGCCCTGACTTGCATAGATACCGTCTGCTGCACATGCTTTGTAGAACTTCATCAGGTCATCCCAGGATGTAATATCATCCATACCGTATTTTTCCATCAGGTCACCGCGCACTGCCAGAACTTCCTGACCAAACTCGTTGGCATAGCTCGGAACCATGTAGATTTGTCCGTCAATCTTTGCCTGCTCCCATGCCATTTCCGGAACAACCTCCCAGATATCCGGTGCATACGTTTTGATAAAGTCCTCAGAAAGCGGTGCAAATCCGCCGAGGGAAACGGTCTGCTCGTAATGGCACCAGCTCGATGCGGTAAAGATCAGGTCAAAATCTTCCTGTGAGGAGAACAGCAGGGAATATTTCGTGTCATGCTCGCCCCAGGAAAGGAATTCTACGTTCAGAGAGCAGTTCAGCTTCTCTTCCAGAATCTCATTGATTTTGGCGTAAACCTCATCAAAATCCGGGGTACGGTCGCCGATCAGATACATCGTCAGATCGACATGCTCCGAAGTGTCTGCACTCAGGTTGTCTCCCGATGTGCCGGAAGCTGCGGAGCTGCTTTTGCTGTCGCCCGTGCTTCCCTTTCCGTTGCCGGAACCGCATCCTGCCAGCATGCCGGCTGCCATTGCGGATGCAAGTAATACAGATACCAGTTTTTTTGTGCTCTTTTTCATAAAGAACCTCCTTCATAAATATAATGTGTAATTCAAGCGGATATTCGCAATCCGCTTTGCTACTTGCTCATAACCGAATAACTGCTCCGCAGTTTATCAGAAGGAGCTTGCACTCCTCCTGATACAAGCAAGTCCCCACCCGCCTGCTTATTGCTTTTCGCAATGGAAACAGGGGACTTACTTGATTCAGTTAAATTAACATGATTTGTATCAGCCTTTGACTGCTCCGATTGTGATACCCTGTACAAAGTATTTCTGTACCAGCGGATATGCCAGAACGATCGGGCCGGTTACTACAATGGTAAGTGCCATTTTCAGGGACTGGGTCGGCAATGAGATTGCGCTGACGGCAGAGCCTGCGGCGTTGTTTGCAAGAAGCTTTTTATATGCCTCAATATCATTAACCTGCTGATACAGGAAATACTGCAGCGGATACTTGTTCGTGTCTTTGATATACAGCATCGCATTGTACCAGTCATTCCAATAAGCCAGTGCAATGAAGAGGCCCACGGTAGCAAGTGCCGGTTTGATCAGCGGCATTACAATCCGGAACAGAATACGGAACTCGCCGCAGCCATCAATCTTGGCCGCTTCAATCAGAGAATCCGGAAGTCCCACGATGTAACTCTTCATGATCAGAAGGTTGTATACGCTGAACAGCAGCGGAAGGAGCAGTGCAAGGTAGCTGTCCCGCAGATTCAGGGTCTGTGTCATCAGTACGTAGTACGGAACAAGACCGCCGGAAAACAAAGTGGTAAAGTAGAAGAAAAACGAAAACTGATTTCTCCACTCAAACTCCTTACGTGACAGTACATAAGCTGTCATAGTCTGCAGCAGCAGACCAAGTACCGTTCCGACGATGGTCAGACCGATGGTCGTGCCGTATGCGCGGAAGACAACCATAGGATCTTTAAATACGGTTTTGTATGCCTCCAGGCTGAAATCCTGCGGCAGAAGGCTGAAACCGTTCTGGATAATGGCCGATTCCGAAGAAAACGAGCCGGATACGATCATGATGAAAGGAACGAGGCAGACCAGCGCGATGATTCCGCAGAATCCGTACGCGATGATATCAAGTGCAACCGCATCTTTTCCTCTTTTGATTTTACTTGTATGACTGGAAGATCCCACTTTTCATCCCTCCTAGAATAAGGTGTAGTCTTTATCATAAAGACCAACCAGTTTGTTTACGATTACGACAGTGATAAAGCACAGTACCGACTGATACAGACCAACAGCTGCGGACATTCCGAAGTCGTTGCTGCTGATTAAGGCACGGAACGTCAGGGTATCAATTACATCGGTGTAGTTGTACAGAAGACCGTTACTTCCAACCAGGTTGTAGAACATATCAAAGTTTCCTTTGAAGATGCCTCCGACGGATAGCAGAAGCAGGATGATTGTGGTCGGCATGATCATCGGGATTGTTACTTTGAAAATTCGCTGGAACACGTTTGCTCCGTCGATGCGGCTGCTTCATAAATCGAAGTGTCAATTCCCATAATTGCTGCCAGGTACATAACAGAACCGTATCCGATTCCCTTCCATACATTAAAGAAGACAAGGATAAACGGCCATGCCTTTGGTGTCGTGTAAAACTTGATTGGTGTTCCACCGAAGGTTTCAATCAGTCGGTTTAGAAAACCGTAGTCGGAACTGAAAATATTGAATGCCATAACTCCTACGATAACCCAGGAAATGAAATACGGCAGAAACATCAGCGACTGTGTGATCTTACGGTAATGTTTGTTGCGGATCTCGGTCAGAAGCACGGCAACGGCAATCTGCATCGTCGTGTTGATCACAATAAATGCCAGATTATACAGCACGGTATTTCTGGTAACGAGTCCGGCCTGTCCTGATTTAAAGAAGAACTTGAAGTTATCAAATCCGTTCCACGGGCTTCCCCAGATACCTCCTGCGTAGGAGTATTTTTTGAATGCCATTACAATTCCTGTCATCGGGTAGTAGGAAAAAATCAGGGTATAAATTACTGCCGGTGCAAGCATCAGAAGAAATACCCGGTACTTGTAGAGCTTTTTGCAAAACCCTTTCCAACCATTCTTTTTCATCTTCTCATTCCCTTTCTTGTTTGCGCAACTTTTTGTTGCTCAACTCTTTATTTTTCTTTGTGCCATTATCATATCATTTCGGCATATTGTTTACAATTCGCAGTTTTTATAAGATATTTCTTGTTGAAATATACTGTTTTACTATTTTTTGTGCAAAACGCGCAACTTTAGCGTTTTACCTTGTTGCGCATTGATTTTTCCATTACCGTTTGCGATTTTCACGTTCTCTTTTGATATTCCGTATTTTTTCTTGTGTATTCTGCCAAATATTCTGCAAAATAACTTCCTCAATTCCGAAAATCCCGTTGTAAGAAAAGAAAAAGTGCGCAACGTTTCGCATTTTCGTTGCGCACTTTCTGGTTTCTATTCACTTTTTCCCTGTTTCTGCCTTATTTCGCAGCAATGACATCCTGCATGTCATACATGCCAGCCGGTTTTCCAGCCAGGAATTTTGCAGCCTCTACAGCTCCTTTTCCGAAAACTCCTTTGGAATATGCCTGTGGGAAAGGATAACAACCTCGTCCGGTCCTGCGAAGATGACATCGTGATCTCCGACGATCGTGCCGCCGCGTACGGCAGAGATTCCGATTTCCTTCGGATCACGCTGCTCGTGGCGCTGGCTTCTGTCATAAACATAGTGGTACTGGTTGTCCATTGCCTCATTCAGGCTGTCAGCCAGGGCGATGGCCGTTCCGCTCGGGGCATCGCATTTCAGTTTGTGGTGTTTCTCCACGATTTCCATATCAAAGCCTGCTTCGGCAAGCACTTTTGCAGCTGCCTGTACCAGTTTCATCAGCGTATTCACACCAAGGGACATATTTGCAGAGCGGAGAACCGGGATTTCTTTGCTGGTCTCCTGCACTTTTTTGAGCTGATCCTCGGTGAGGCCTGTGGTGCAGAGGACGAGTGGAAGTTTTTCTCCTTGCAGGCATCGAGCAGTGCGTCGGCTGCCTTGTAGGAAGAAAAGTCAACGACTACGTCTGCCGGAACATCGCATTCTGCCAGGCTTTTGAATACCGGATAATCGTTCTGGCCGTTGTCGTTCATATCGATTCCGGCTATGATTTCTGCATTTGCATCTTCTTTTACCAGGCCGGTGATGACCTGTCCCATATGGCCGTTGCAGCCATGCATAATAATTTTAACCATTGTCTTTTTCCTTCTTTACTTCGTGTATTCTTAACTTAAGCCAGTTTGATTCCAAAATCTTTCATAGCCTTTGCCAGGCGCTCCTGGTTCTGCGGCTCCATCTCGGTCAGCGGCAGACGAAGCGGTCCAACTTCTTTGCCCATCAGGTTCAGCGCTGCTTTTACCGGAATCGGGTTTACTTCGCAGAACAGCGCATCGATGAGCGGCAGTGCTCTCAGCTGGATTTCTCTGGATCCGGCCACATCGCCGTCGAGGAATTTCTGTACCATGTCGTGGGTCTCACGCGGTGCTACGTTGGAAAGAACGGAGATTACACCGCTTCCGCCAAGGGAAAGGATCGGCACAACCTGATCGTCGTTTCCGGAGTACAGATCGATCTTTCCATCGGTCAGCTGCATAATTTTTGCGACCTGGGAAATGTTTCCGGAAGCCTCTTTGACTGCAACGATATTCTCAACGTTGTTGAACAGATAGACGATCGTTTCCGGTGCAATGTTTACGCCGGTTCTGCCCTGAATGTTGTAAAGGATGACCGGCACTTTGACGCTGTCTGCGATTGCGGTAAAGTGTGCAATCAGGCCCTTCTGTGTTGCTTTATTGTAATACGGAGAAACGAGAAGAAGTCCGTCCACGCCGTATTTTTCTGCTTCCTGAGACAGATAAATTGCTGTCTCCGTGCTGTTGGAGCCGGTTCCTGCAATTACCGGGATTCTGTGATTTACTTTTTCCACGGTATATTTGATGGCATCCAGATGCTCCTCATGGGACAGGGTCGAAGCCTCACCGGTGGTTCCGCAGATAACGATGGCGTCGGTTCCGCCGGCGATCTGCTCCTCAATCAGTTCTCCGAGTTTTTCGTAATTCACTTCCTGTGTTTCGGTCATCGGTGTGATAATTGCAACAGCTGCACCTTTAAAAATAGACATTCTCTTTTCCTCCTGTATGTTGTGTCAGATAAAACCATAAGAAATCAGTCGCCGGAGCTTATCTCCCACGGAAAATTTCACTTTCCGTTTAAAAAAGAGGCGCCTCATCCCAGATAAGATCGCCTCCAAATTCACACATACGCAGTATCTATGATCAGATAGCTCTCCATCTCTCGATGACAGTCGCAGATTTTTTCAACCTGCGCCCAGGAGCATACCGGTTCAGCGCCGGATGTCCTTCGGCATTCTTCCCTTTTCCTCTTCTTCTTTTGCTGCTGAGGCATCCGAAAAGGTACTCTTGAAGTAATGCGACCTCTATCCACTTCAGTTCTGCTTTTACTATAGCATCATTAAATTTTCTTGTCAACAGCGGATCGCGCTTTAACTCTCACTATATTCCAGCTTGCTCACCGAAACCTCATATGCAGTCCGCTTTTCCATTTCCGTCTCGCTCAGCCGCTTCATATATTCCCGGCTCTGGATCCGTCCCCAGATGAGAACGTGGCCGCCCACGGCAAACGCAGAGGCATACCGCGCATTCCGTCCCCAGCAGATGCACGGGATATAATCTGATTTTCCATACGGACGGTTGACCGCGATCAGAAGGTCGGCGATCTCTCTTCCCAGAGGTGTTTTCCGGTAGACCGGCGGTTTACATATGTATCCATCGAGGTAAATCTGGTTGGATTTGACGGAATCGTCCTCTTCCTCCACGAAGCTTAATTCCCGCGCAAATACGGAGAGTACCAGACGGTTCTTCTTCTCCTCGTGGCGGTTGTAGGACCGGAACTGACCGCTGATGCAGATCCACTCACCCTGGTAATCCTGTGATACGTCCACCAGCCGCTCGGAGACCATCACCGGAATGATGTCCTGCGATTCACTCAACCGCTTGACCATCACATCGACGAGGTAAAAGCCCTCTCCGAATACCTGATGGCTGAATGTAAACGGGGAGACAATCTCTCCCATGATAACCACCTGATTGTTTTCAATCATCTTGTCTGCCATAATGAAAATCCCCTTCCTTTGTCTTTTCTTTCTGAATATTGATTTCTGATCGGTACTTTGCTGATCTATAATCCTAATGTATGAACCACATTTCTTTTTCAGAACCACTTTTTTCCAGATTTTTTTATTTCTATTCAAATCAGCATTCTGCCCAATTTTTTGTATATGTTTCTGTAAAAACCGCACCACATGCTTCGTATTTTCTACCATTGCAATACAAAAATGTCACATCTTCCCTGTTTTTTTTCTCTGTTCTGTGCTATAATAGTTCAGATAGGCAGGCATCCAGCAGAGACAAAACGGCAAGGCACCTGCCTTTGTGCTGTGATAAACATTCCCGGCCGGCTTGAAATTTTGAAAAATTGAACCCGGCAGGGTCAACCCATAGGAAGAGGAATGAAGAAATGAAAACAACGAGAGAAGATGTAAGAAACGTTGCCATCATCGCCCATGTCGATCATGGTAAAACTACACTGGTAGACGAGCTTCTGAAACAGAGCGGCGTTTTCCGTGCCAATCAGGAGGTTCAGGAACGTGTCATGGACTCGAACGATATCGAGCGTGAGCGTGGAATCACCATTCTTTCCAAAAATACAGCAGTTTACTACAAAGGAACGAAAATCAACATCATCGACACCCCAGGCCATGCGGACTTCGGCGGCGAGGTTGAGCGAGTTCTGAAAATGGTAGACGGCGTTATTCTGGTTGTAGACGCATTCGAGGGCGCTATGCCGCAGACCAAATTCGTGCTGAAAAAAGCACTCGAGCTGGATCTGTCCGTTATCGTCTGCATCAACAAGATCGACCGCCCGGAAGCCCGCCCGGATGAAGTTATCGACGAAGTGCTCGAGCTTCTGATGGACCTCGATGCATCTGACGAACAGCTTGACTGTCCGTTTCTGTACGCATCCGCAAAGATGGGTCATGCGGTACTCGATCTGAACGATACCCCGAACGGATATGACTCCTCTGTTTCGAGACCATCCTGAAATACATCCCGGCTCCGACCGGCGATCCGGAAGCTGGCACACAGCTTCTGATCAGTACCATCGACTACAACGAATACGTTGGACGTATCGGTGTCGGCAAAGTTGAAAACGGAACGATCCGCGTGAACCAGGACGTTATGCTGGTCAACCACCACGATCTGACCAAGAAGAAAAAAGTAAAGGTCAGCAAACTGTATGAATTTGACGGACTGAAAAAAGTAGAGGTTACTGAGGCAGGCATCGGTTCTATCGTTGCTGTTTCCGGTATCCCGGATATCCACATCGGAGATACTCTCTGCGGCGATCTGGACAACCCGGTTTCCATCCCGTTCCAGAAAATCTCCGAGCCGACTATTTCCATGAACTTCATCGTAAACGACAGCCCGCTGGCCGGTAAAGAAGGTAAATACGTAACTTCCCGCCACCTGCGTGACCGTCTGATGCGTGAGCTGAACACTGACGTTTCTCTCCGCGTCGAGGAGACTGATTCCGCAGACTGCTTCAAGGTTTCCGGCCGTGGTGAGCTGCATCTGTCCGTCCTGATCGAAAATATGCGCCGTGAGGGATATGAGTTTGCAGTAAGTAAGGCAGAAGTTATCTACAAAGAGGACGAGCGCGGACGCAAATTAGAGCCAATGGAAATCGCCTACGTTGACGTTCCGGACGAGTTCTCCGGTACTGTCATCCAGCTCCTCAGCGAGCGTAAAGGCGAGCTTCACGGCATGAGCCGCGCAAGCGATGGTTCCACCCGTCTGGAGTTCGAAATCCCGGCACGAGGCCTGATTGGTTTCCGTGGAATCTTCATGACCTCCACCAAAGGAACTGGTATCCTGAACACCGAGTTTGAAGATTACGCACCGTACAAGGGCGACATCGAATACCGCAAACAGGTTCCCTGATCGCTTTCGAGGCAGGCGAGTCCGTTACCTACGGTCTGTACTCCGCACAGGAGCGCGGTACTCTGTTCATCGGACCTGGCGAGAAGGTTTACGCCGGTATGGTTATCGGACAGAACGGTAAGGCCGAGGATATCGAGCTGAACGTCTGCAAGACGAAACACCTGACCAACACCCGTACTTCTTCCTCCGACGAGGCACTGCGTCTGACTCCGCCGAGAATCCTTTCCCTGGAGCAGGCTCTGGACTTCATCGACAAGGACGAGCTTCTTGAGGTTACTCCGGTTTCCTTACGTATCCGTAAGAAAGAGCTGGATTCCAGACTTCGTAAGAGAGCGGCAATGAAATAAATTCTTATCATAAAAGTACCCCGCCGGTTCCCTTCTGTTTGAAAGGTGAACCCGCGGGGTTTCTTTTTTCTGCTTTCTCTTCTATTCATTTGTTGTTCCGCCGTGGAAGCCGTAATACGTCTCTCCGGCGGCAAGATCTACGCCATTGGCTGCGGCAAGGGTATGAACCGTGACAAGCTCATAGCCGCGGTTCATCAGCTCCGGCACGATCGTCGCACATGATTCTACGGTTGTTTCGTGGATATCGTGCATCAGAATAATGTCCCCCGGGCTCACGTTATCGAGAACGGCACTGATATTCGCCTGGACATTTTTCGTCTGCCAGTCGAGCGTATCGACATCCCACATGATGCTCGGGCGGCCGATAGATGCGAGCAGTTCATCGGTGCTGTTTCCATACGGGAAACGGATGACAGTTGCACCCTGTCCGTTGTTGTACTGGGCGATCAGATCATCCGTCATCTGGAACTGGGCAAGGCCGTCGTCGGTGCTCAGTTCTTTCATATTCGGATGCGCATAGGAGTGGTTTCCAAGCTCACAGCCGATCGCCGCCATGCGCGGGATCACATCTGCACCGTATTTTTCCACATTGCTGCCGAGCATAAAGAACGTCGCCTGTGCCCCGTACTGCTCCAGCGTATCGAGAAGCGTGCTGGTATAGACGCCTGGGCCGTCATCAAAGGTCAGGGCTACCATCATCGAGCCGTTGCGGTCTGGCTGGTAAACACCCTGGTCATCAAAGTAACAGCCTTTTCCGCCGATCGCTTTCCAGCCGGTCGCCATGTAACCATTGGAATCAAAATGGTACTGGTTTCCGTCGATATCTGCCCAGCCGTTGACGTAGTATGTTGTGGCATCCGTTGCGTACCACCAGCCCGACGAGCTGTACTGCATCCCGGCGTCTCATTCGGCGGCGTGGTCTCCGCAAGCTTCTTAATTCCCGCATTTCCCGATCCGTCCTCCGCCTCTGGCGCCGTCTCGCTCACCGTCTTTGCGGCTGTGTCATTACTCAGTACAATTCCTTTTTCGCAAGCTGCGCTCCCGCAAATTTCCAGATAAGCGCAAGAAAAAGAAGGCCGATTACCACACACAGGGAAATCCGTGATACTTTCTGCATCATCTGTCTGCGGCGCATCTGCTTTCTTCTCTGTTTCAATGATTTTCTTTCCATATGATCTGTTTATACTCCATCGTCCCGCCCCTTTGCGGAACTTTCTTCCATCGTAACACAAACGTTTTTCGACATTTTTCTACTTACTATCATAACGTGATCTGACCTAAGATGCAAGGCACAAATTCTTACATTTTTCCACTTCTGGTAAATTAATGTTTATCGTTTCTTAACATCTTGTCACAAAAAAAGAGTGACTCTGCACCCATGGTAAAAGCGGATACAAAATCACTCTTTGTCACTCTCTTTTAAAAAACCTGGTTTCTTTCTGGTGCTTTGCCACCAAATCACAAGTCTTTCACCTGTCCAGCCTGATTATCCTCTCTGCTTAAGAGTAACTGCAAAGTTTTAACGTTGCCAGAACAACGGAAGCAAACACCTTATGCCTCATGTCCTATTTTAGTCAGGAAATCGCTGCCCATCACCCATTTTTCGTTTTCCAGCGTCACAACGGACTCGAGTTTCCAGGTGACGGTCTCTATTTTGGTTTTGCGGAAGAAATGGAGGAAACGGGTTCGTCGCTCGATCGCAGCGGTCACGTTGGTTTCGATCTTCATCTGGTTGGATTCGTTGGTTACGGTTGTGGAGACGCTGCTCACGGTGATGCTGGTGATTCCGGTGTTGGTGTCGCTGTTCAGGTAGGCATCGCAGAGCTGCTGGTACTGTTCTTTGGCGGTTTTCTGTACGGCGGTGTCGGCGGAAAATTCATTTTTGATGGTGCTGAAGGATTTTCCGGCGGCTGCGGCTGTGAATACCTTGTCCAGGGACTCTTCTGCGCGGTCGGCGATGGTTTTGCCGGTGGAATCGTTGAGTTTTAAATCCGGCAGGAATTCCATGCTGCTGTTGTCCTGCACGAGGATGATCTCGCGGTATGGGTCTTTCTGTTTTTCGGTCAGTTCAATGGTGTGGCCGCCGTGGAAGAGATACGGGATTTTGTAGATGCTGACGTTATCTGCCGTCTCTTTTAAATACTTTTTCCCGACCTGCACGCCGTCCAGATAGAACGAGGCATCCGCCGGGACGGTGATTTCGACATCCGTCACGTAGCTGTCTTTCGACACAACGTACCACTCTTTGAAGTTCCATTTTACGGTATCCCCGGCGGCGATCTCCAATGTTTCTTCCTGCGAGTCGCTCACGCCTTTTAACGTGTACCGCACAGTATAAATCCTGTTTTCCCCGGTCTCAAGATTCTGTTTTCTGCGCATGAAAAAGCTCTTGATCTCCGGTGTTTCCTGCCCGTCAGTGCCGTCCTGTTTTGCTTTCCAGGTCATTGCATTGACGTAGTTCTTCCGCGACAGAAACGTGCTGTCCGGGAACTGGCATACATCGTATGCACTGTTCCAGTCTCCTGCCAGGCATGCTTCCACATAATTCCGTCCTGCCGCCTGCGGCGCATACAGATACGCGCCTGCCATAAAAAATACGGCGCACAGAATCAGAAACAGACTGAGATTCACGATCAGAATCCGCAGACTCATCGGCAGATCACGAAATTTTGCCGCCCGTATTTTCACAGAAAGCTCCGTCGTTTCTTCTCCATCTTTTTCCTCATGGCGGAATTTTTTTCCTTTTCTTTTCCACTCTTGGAGCATAGTTTTCCTCATCTTTTCCTCTTTATTTGGTAATTATTCAGAGCCATGCGAAATGGAAGAAAAAATTGCGAATCATGCTTGCATGAATGAGCAGTTTTTTCTGGAATTTCATATGGCGACAAGCCACATCGAGATGCAGCGTAAGCGGAATCGAGATGGGGCTCTGAATAATTACCTTGTTTCTTCCACCGAATACGTATGCACCCGGTCGCTCGTCTGGCTGTATGCCTCGCCTTCCGCATAATACTCCTGCGACGTCGTGGAAAAACGCGTAATCGTCTCTTTCACACGCTCCCCCGTCGTTCCCTGATGAAGAAACAGCCCCACGATCATCAGAATCGCAAACACATTCAGAATCAGTACCGCCACATTTACTGCAATGCCAGGTATCTTTTTGATCCACATAGGCTTCCCTCTTTTCTGTCTCCATTGTAACAAAATGCTCCCGAAAATACAAGGAAAGCAGAGACCCCGGCGAACCGGAAATTCTCTGCTTTCCACAAATGACATATTTATTTTTTAACCTTGAAGGGTTTACTCCTCGGTATCATCCTTTGACGGAATCATTTCCTCAAAGTCGAAGTCGAGCATCGGCTTTTCCTCTTCAGCTGACGGTTCTTCAACCGGAGCTTCTGCCATCGGAGCTGCCGGAGCATCGTCCTCAAGATCTTCGGTCAGAATCAGATCCTCGTCCTCTTCTTCCTCGATCATGCTGTCGGTATTCAGATGAATGTTGCTGTAACACTTCATACCAGTACCAGCCGGAATCGGTTTACCGATGATAACGTTCTCTTTTAAGCCCACAAGGTGGTCAACCTTACCTTTGATAGCGGCATCGGTCAGAACCTTGGTGGTCTCCTGGAAGGATGCTGCAGACAGGAAGGAATCGGATGCCAGGGATGCTTTGGTAATACCAAGCAGAACCTGTTTTCCTTCTGCCGGCTCTTTGCCTTCTGCGATCAGCGCTTTGTTGGTCTCATCATACTCCAGGAAGTCTACCATGTCGCCCGGAAGGAATTCGGTATCTCCGTTTTCCTCGATGCGGATCTTCTTCAGCATCTGGCGAACGATAACCTCGATGTGCTTATCGTTGATTTCTACACCCTGCAGACGGTAAACTCGCTGTACCTCGCGGAGCATGTAATCCTGAACGGCACGTACGCCTTTGATCTTCAGGATATCGTGCGGGTTTACAGAACCTTCGGTCAGCTCGTCTCCAGCTTCCAGAACCGTTCCGTCAGCGATCTTGATACGGGATCCGTAAGGGATCAGGTATGTCTTGGATACGCCATCGTCCGGATTGGTAACCACGATTTCGCGTTTTTTCTTGGTGTCTTTGATCTGTGCAACACCAGGGATCTCGGTGATGATAGCAAGTCCTTTCGGCTTTCTTGCCTCGAAAAGCTCCTCGACACGAGGAAGACCCTGTGTGATATCTCCACCGGCAACACCACCGGTATGGAAGGTACGCATGGTCAGCTGTGTACCAGGCTCACCAATTGACTGTGCTGCGATGATTCCAACAGACTCACCAACCTGTACTGCTTCGCCGGTTGCCATGTTGGCGCCATAGCATTTTGCGCAGATTCCGTTACCGGAACGGCAGGTAAGAATGGTACGGATTTTTACTTTTGTATAATGCTCACCGTTCTCGTTGATGCCGTCTTTGATGACACGGGCAGCACGTTTCGGGGTGATCATATGGTTTGCTTTTACAATGACGTTGCCGTCCTTGTCTTTGATCGTCTCGCAGGAGAAACGGCCTGTGATACGATCCTGCAGACTCTCGATCTGCTCTTTTCCGTCTGTGAACTCGCTGACCCACATACCCGGAATTTCGTCCTTGCCCTCGGCACAGTCGATTTCACGGATGATCAGGTCCTGAGAAACGTCTACCAGACGACGGGTCAGGTAACCGGAGTCGGCGGTACGAAGCGCGGTATCGGACATACCTTTTCGTGCTCCATGTGCGGACATGAAGTATTCCAGTACCTGAAGACCTTCACGGAAGTTTGACTTGATCGGCAGCTCGATGGTGTGTCCGGTTGTATCGGCCATCAGTCCTCGCATACCGGCCAGCTGTTTGATCTGCTTATCGGAACCACGGGCTCCGGAGTCAGCCATCATGAAGATGTTATTGTATTTATCCAGTCCGTCGAGCAATGCTTTTGTCAGCGCATCGTCGGTCTTCTTCCAGGTATCTACAACCTCTTTGTAACGCTCTTCGTCTGTAATCAGACCACGTTTGAAGTTTCTTGTAATCTTGTCTACCGTTGCCTGTGCTTCGGCGAGCATCTCCGGCTTCTGCGGCGGCACGGTCATATCGGAAATGGATACGGTCATGGCTGCACGGTGGAGTATTTATATCCGGTTGCCTTGATATAGTCCAGAACCTCTGCGGTTTGGTAGCTCCGTGTGTATTGATGACTTTTTCCAGAATCTGTTTCAGCTGTTTCTTTGCAACGAGGAAATCAACCTCAAGCGCAAGCTCGTTACCCGGAACCGTACGGTCTACGTATCCCAGATCCTGCGGCAGAATCTCATTGAAGAGGAATCTTCCGAGTGTGGAGCTTACGTTCTGCTGCATTACAGTACCATCTTCCATCTCTTTTTCGCAGCGGATGGTAATCTTGGTCTGCAGGGTAATGTATCCGTTCTCGTATGCCAGGATGGCTTCGTTCATATCGCGGAAGAAGCTTCCTTCGCCCTTCTCGCCCGGACGCTCCTGTGTCAGATAGTAGATACCAAGAACCATATCCTGGGAAGGAACGGCTACCGGACCACCATCGGACGGTTTCAGCAGGTTGTTCGGAGAAAGAAGCATGAAACGGCACTCTGCCTGCGCTTCTACAGACAGCGGCAGATGGACAGCCATCTGGTCACCGTCGAAGTCGGCGTTGAATGCGGTACAAACCAGCGGGTGCAGCTTAATCGCTTTACCTTCTACCAGAATCGGCTCGAACGCCTGGATACCCAGACGATGCAGTGTAGGGGCACGGTTCAGCATAACCGGATGCTCTTTGATGACGTCCTCGAGAACGTCCCATACCTGCGGCTCGAGTTTCTCGACCATTTTCTTTGCATTTTTGATGTTATGTGCAGTGCCGTTGGAAACCAGCTCTTTCATAACGAACGGTTTAAACAGCTCGATTGCCATTTCTTTCGGCAGACCGCACTGGTAAATCTTCAGTTCCGGTCCTACGACGATAACAGAACGGCCGGAGTAGTCAACACGTTTACCAAGAAGGTTCTGACGGAAACGGCCGGATTTACCTTTCAGCATGTCGGACAGAGATTTCAGAGGACGGTTTCCAGGACCGGTTACCGGACGGCCGCGGCGGCCGTTGTCGATCAGGGCATCAACTGCCTCCTGGAGCATACGTTTCTCGTTGCGCACGATGATATCCGGTGCACCGAGCTCCAGCAGTCTCTTCAGACGGTTGTTACGGTTGATGATACGGCGATACAGATCATTCAGGTCGGATGTTGCAAAACGTCCTCCGTCAAGCTGTACCATAGGACGCAGATCCGGCGGAATAACCGGAACCGCATCAAGAATCATCCACTCCGGACGGTTTCCGGACTCACGGAATGCCTCAACAACCTCAAGTCTCTTGATGATGCGGGCTCTCTTCTGTCCGGTAGAATCTTTAAGACCTGCCTTTAATTCAGCAGACTCTTTTTCCAGATCGATTGCCATCAGAAGCTCTTTGATGGATTCCGCACCCATACCTGCACGGAAGCTGTTTCCGAACTCCTCTCTGGCATCCTGGTATTCTTTCTCGGTCAGAACCTGTTTGTACTGTAATTTGGTATCGCCTGCATCAAGAACGATGTAGTTTGCGAAATACAGAACCTTTTCCAGAGTTCTCGGAGACAGATCCAGGATCAGTCCCATACGGGACGGAATTCCTTTGAAATACCAGATGTGGGATACCGGAGCTGCCAGCTCAATGTGTCCCATACGCTCACGGCGCACACTGGATTTTGTTACTTCTACGCCGCATCGGTCGCAGATTACGCCTTTGTAGCGAATTTTCTTATATTTACCGCAATGGCACTCCCAGTCTTTGCTTGGTCCGAAGATTCTTTCACAGAACAGACCGTCTTTTTCCGGTTTCAGCGTTCTGTAGTTGATGGTCTCCGGTTTTACCTCGCCATGGGACCACTCCCGGATTTTCTCCGGGGAGGCAAGTCCTATTTTGATGGCATCAAAGCTCATCTGGTAATTTTCTTTTTTTGCTGTTTCTGGCATTTGATTACCCCTTTCCTCGCAAAGCAAAGATCTACAAGTTACATGTCATCATCTGAACTTTCATCCAGATCAAGATAAGAGTCTTCTTCTTCATCCTCTTCCACATCTACCATTTCTTCTCCGTCAAATTCTTTCTTGGAGAATCCATAGTCACCAAATCTCTCGTCCTCTCTGTCAGAGTAACGGTCTCCCTCGATGATGTGGTTCAGGTTGGTATCACCGTAATCAACTGATTCCATAATTTTAACTTCGGTATTGTCATCACGCAGTACGCGGACATCGAGTGCCAGGGACTGCAGCTCTTTCAACAATACTTTGAAGGATTCCGGAATACCAGGCTCCGGAATATTGTCGCCCTTGATGATGGCTTCGTATGTCTTCACACGGCCAACCACATCGTCAGACTTCACAGTCAGGATCTCCTGCAGCGTGTAGGATGCACCGTACGCCTCAAGAGCCCAAACCTCCATCTCTCCGAAACGCTGTCCACCGAACTGAGCTTTACCACCCAGCGGCTGCTGTGTAACGAGGGAGTATGGGCCGGTAGAACGTGCATGGATCTTATCGTCTACCAGGTGATGCAGTTTCAGGTAATGCATGTGTCCGATGGTGGTTCTTCCATCAAACGGCTCACCGGTACGTCCGTCGCGGAGCTGTACCTTACCGTCTCTTGCGATATCAACGCCCTTCCACAGTTCTCTGTGATCCAGGTGCTCTTCCAAGTACTGATATACTTCCGGAAGCAGAACATCTTTATATTTCTCGGAGAATGCATCCCATTCCATGTTTACATAATCGTTTGCCAGTTCCAGGGTATCCTGAATATCTTTCTCGTTTGCGCCGTCGAAAATCGGGGTGGATACGTTAAATCCAAGCGCTGCTGCTGCAAGGCTCAGGTGGATCTCCAGCACCTGTCCGATGTTCATACGGGACGGCACACCCAGAGGTTCAGCACGATGTCCAGCGGACGTCCGTTCGGCAGGAACGGCATATCCTCTACAGGAAGTACACGGGAAACGACACCCTTGTTTCCGTGACGACCAGCCATCTTATCGCCGACAGAGATTTTTCTCTTCTGTGCGATGTAGATGCGGACTGCCTGGTTTACTCCAGGAGAAGTTCGTCGCCGTTTTCACGGGTAAATACTTTGGCGTCCACGATGATACCATACTCACCGTGCGGTACTTTCAGGGAAGTATCACGTACTTCTCTTGCTTTCTCGCCAAAGATGGCACGGAGCAGACGCTCCTCTGCGGTCAGCTCGGTTTCTCCCTTCGGAGTTACTTTTCCGACCAGAATATCACCGGCACGTACCTCTGCACCGATGCGGATGATTCCACGCTCGTCCAGGTCTTTTAAGGCTTCATCGCCGACGCCGGAACGTCTTTTGTGATCTCTTCCGGTCCAAGCTTGGTGTCACGGGCCTCTGCCTCGTACTCCTCGATGTGGATGGAAGTGTAAACATCATCCTGTACCAGACGCTCGCTAAGAAGAACGGCGTCCTCGTAGTTATATCCTTCCCAGGTCATAAATCCGATCAGCGGGTTTTTACCAAGAGCAAGCTCGCCCTGGTAGGTAGACGGACCGTCTGCGATTACTTCGCCGGCCTCTACATGGTCACCTTTAAATACGATCGGTTTCTGGTTGTAGCAGTTGCTCTGGTTGCTTCGCATGAATTTGGTCAGATGGTAAACATCTTTTGTTCCGTCATCATTGTTCATGCGGATCTCGTTGGAGCAGGAATAGGAAATGGTTCCTGCTTTTTTTGCAACGACGCAGACACCGGAGTCTACGGCTGCTTTTGCTTCGATACCGGTTCCTACAACAGGAGCATCGGTGATCATCAGCGGTACGGCCTGACGCTGCATGTTGGATCCCATCAGCGCACGGTTCGCATCGTCGTTCTGAAGGAACGGGATCAGCGCCGTAGCAACGGAGAATACCATCTTCGGAGACACGTCCATGTAATCAAACATGTGCGGCTCGTAGGACTGGGTCTCATCCAGATAACGTCCGGAAACGTTCTTGTTGAGGAAGTGTCCTTCTGCATCCAGCGGCTCATTTGCCTGTGCTACATGGTAATTATCCTCTTCATCTGCGGTCATGTAGACTACTTCGTCTGTAACACGCGGATTTTTCGGATCTGATTTGTCAATTCTTCTGTATGGACCTCAACGAAGCCATACTCGTTGATGCGCGCATACGATGCCAGAGAGTTGATCAGACCGATGTTCGGTCCCTCAGGAGTCTCGATCGGGCACATTCTTCCGTAATGGGAGTAGTGAACGTCTCGAACCTCGAATCCGGCACGGTCACGGGACAGACCGCCAGGTCCAAGGGCGGAAAGACGTCTCTTGTGCGTCAGCTCTCCAAGCGGGTTATTCTGATCCATGAACTGGGACAGCTGGGAAGATCCGAAGAACTCTTTGATTGCAGCTGTAACCGGTTTGATATTGATCAGGGACTGCGGAGAAATTCCGTCGATGTCCTGTGTTGTCATACGCTCACGTACCACACGCTCCATACGGGACAGACCGATGCGGTACTGGTTCTGAAGCAGCTCACCTACGGCACGGATTCTACGGTTGCCCAGGTGGTCGATATCATCGGCATTTCCTGCGCCGTATTCCAGATGCATGTTGTAGTTGATGGAAGCGAAAATATCTTCCTTTGTGATATGTTTCGGAATCAGGTCGTGAATGTCACGTTTGATCGCCTGTTTGATCTCTTCGATATCGGTATTTTCCTCCAGGATCTTTTCCAGAACCGGATAGTATACTTTCTCGTTGATGCCAAGTTCTTCCTCGTCAACATCTACCCATGCTTTCAGATCTACCATTAAGTTGGAAAGAACTTTTACGTTTCTCTCCTCTGTCTGAATCCATACATACGGTACTGCTGCGTTCTGAATCTTGTCTGCGAGTTCCAGAGTAACGGTGGTGCCTTTTTCTGCAAGGATTTCACCGGTGGACGGATCTACAACATCCTCAGCGAGGATCTGGTTGCGGATACGGCTGCGCAGTGCAAGTTTCTTGTTGAATTTATAACGGCCTACCTTTGCCAGGTCATAGCGACGCGGGTCAAAGAACATGCTCATGATGAGGCTCTCTGCATTTTCTACTGCGAGAGGCTCGCCCGGACGAATTTTCTTGTACAGCTCGAGAAGACCTTCCTGATAGTTGGTGGAAGTATCTTTGGTGAAGCTTGCAAGAATCTTCGGCTCTTCACCGAACAGCTCTACGATCTCTGCATTGGAACTTACTCCAAGTGCACGGATGAGGACTGTGATCGGAACTTTTCTGGTACGGTCTACGCGGACATAGAAGACGTCGTTGGAATCGGTCTCGTACTCCAGCCATGCTCCACGGTTCGGGATTACGGTACAGGAGAACAGTCTCTTTCCGAGCTTATCATGTGCGATGCCGTAATAAATACCAGGGGAACGTACCAGCTGGCTGACGATTACTCGCTCTGCACCATTGATAACGAATGTTCCTGTTGCTGTCATCAACGGCAGATCACCCATGAAAATTTCGTGCTCTGTGATCTCGTCTTTTTCCTTATTATATAATCTTACTTTTACCTTTAACGGTGCCGCATAAGTAGCGTCACGCTGTTTACACTCTTCGATTGAGTATTTTACGTCATCTTCACACAGTGTAAAGTCTACGAATTCAAGGCTCAGCCGTCCGCCGTAGTCGGAGATTGGTGAAATGTCATCAAAGACTTCCTTGAGTCCGCTTCTCAGGAACCAGTCATAGGAATCCTTCTGGACTTCAATCAAGTTGGGCATTTCCAATACTTCTTTTTGTCTCTGGTAACTCATTCGCATACTTTTTCCGGTAGGTATCGGACGTATTCTGTTTTTCTCCATTGACGTTGTCACCCCTTGTGTTATAATATATTTATTACCGCTCATGCCTGAACAAAAGGTTTTAGGCATATCTTGCCATAATAGTGCATTTTCTAGATTATCATGTTTTTTCAAGTGTGTCAACAAAACAGATTGTATTTTTTTCAGTACAATCTGTTTTTTACTGGTTTTTCTTCCGTGACCCTGTTAGAATAATACTTTAGATGTGATTGAAAGCACCGAATTTTCAGAAAAAACCGCCTGTTTGATTTTTTTATTTTTCAAATCAAACAGGCGGTTTTTTTATTCTAATTTTTTAATATTTCAGAGCTCCATCCCGATTCCGCTTATGCCGCGTCGAATCGTTCTTTTTAATGCTGAATATTGTCAGCCATCATGTCCATAAAGCTCCATGGTTTCAGAACTTTGTTGATCTCTGCAAACACTTTATCATCGTAGTTGTGTTTTACTTCAGTCTTTCTGTCAAATACCATGGTATCCGCATCCTCTGCTTCTGCTTCCGGCCAGTGCGGGAGCCCCTCGTGGTCCGGATTTCCGTTCTTTGCGAAGGCGAGAAGTGCTCCGAAGATTTCGCTTTCCAGTTTATCGCTGACATCCGGGATGCCACAAATTTCTACGAGATCTGCGTTTCCGAAGAAATATGGGATATCGGAGCAGTGCCATGCCGGCTTGCCGTGCTGGAACGGGAATTCCAGAGCGAAGTTGTAGAGATATGCTTTGCCGCCGCCTTTTGCGAACAGTTTGGCAAGTTTTACGGTCGGCTCACGCATTGCACGGTCGATCGCAAGAACATCCACGCCGTTCTTCTCCGGATATGCTGCTTTGAAAGCATCCAGAACGTTTTCGGCATTGTCTCCATAAACCTTTTTGAGGATTTCCAGAATCTCTTCTGCGGTCAGTTTGTTCTTATCATAAGCTGCCGGTGCAAACGTTGCGAACTCGCCGTATACGGTTCCGATCATCATCGGAATCTGATGTGCATGCTCACGGAAGCCTGCGTCGAATGGATTTCCGCAGAAGTAATCGCCCTTTTTCGGGCCGCCGCCGATGTAGCCGCCACTCTGTGCGATAGCCGGGGATACCTTTGCATATGCTGCGGCAAGCTGCGGATACGGTACGGTTTCCAGCTGCACCACATCATCAAAGCCAAGCTCTTTCATCATTGCCGTGACAATCTCTGTTCCGTCTTTTTCTCCTGCGCCGAGCGGATCCCCTTCCATCACACCGCTCATGACAAGACCTTTCTGGAACAGACCGTCTGCTGATGGAATCTGCATCAGGTCAGTCACCTTCATTCCGCCGCCGGACTGGCCGAAAATGGTTACATTCTCCGGATCGCCGCCGAACAGGGCGATATTGTCATGTACCCACTGCAGGGCTGCCACCATATCGGCGTGGCCTGCGTTTGCGGAGTTTTTGTATTTTTCCCCAAATGGAGACAGATCCAGATATCCTAAAATATTCAGTCTGTGATTGACGGAAACAAGAATCGAATCACCTTTCTTTGCGATGCTGACGCCGTCATACGCAACCTGCTCAATGGAAGATCCTGCTGCATATCCGCCGCCGTGGAACCATACGAGTACCGGCTTTTTTGCTTCCGGATCGAGTTTGTTTGTCCAGATATTTAAAGACTGGCAATGCTCATCCTGCGGCCAGTAACGGTGCGGAACCATCAGCTCGCCGTTCGGTGTATCCTGGTTCTGGAGCGGGCATACAAAGCCATAGTTCGTTGCATCCTTCACACCGTCCCATTTCGATGGAACCGGCATCTGGAAACGGTCCGCGTATGCATACGGAATTCCTTTGTAAATGTAAACACCGTCATAAAAATAACCTTTTAAATCGCCGGATGTGGTATGCAGCACCGGCACGCCATCGTAATCAAATATTTTCCCCATTTTGAAATACCTCTTTTCTGTAGAATTTAGCATTTATGTTGTTTTCAGTATAAACAATATTTTCGTCCTTTTCTACTCGAATTGCCGCAAGATCTTCTTATATTGTTGCTTTTTTTCCACTCTTTCTCTGTATTCTCCCACCGCGAGTGCAATTTTTTGAAGATTTTACAGAATCTGCTCCACCTCAATCAGCGCCGTCTCGTGCGGCTCCAGGCGTTCCTGCACCGTGAGGCTGCCTTCCGGGTCGGTTTCCTGCTCCCAGACACGGTATTCCGGGTCCGCACTGTGGCACAGCATCGCGCGCTCCATCCGGTTCATCCGCTCCGGAGCTCCCATCCGCACCCACGCATCGTAGCTGCTGCCGTGCTCTTTCGTCACTTTATACAGCCGCAGGCAATATTTTCCCGGTTCCAGTCCGGTCAGCTTCACTGAAAAGGTCCGGATTTCCCCCATATTGAATACGCGGTAACGGTCCGTGCGGGAAATATTCACGGCATGGCGGTAGCGGTACAGCATATCGTAGTGAACATAGTTGTAAAGGTAAATCTGGCTTTGGTTTTTCTCCGGCTCTGTGCTGATAAAATAGCCGTCCCCACGCTTCACCAGACGAGATCCCATTCTGCCGAGCAGCCGCAGCGCAGTGCAGACCGCCTTTGGAATGCCGTTCATCGTGAACAGCCCAAAACCTCCATGATACGTTTCCCGCGCCGGAAATACTTCATCCAAACGGTCATTGACCGAGAAATACGCAATTCCCTGCAGCGCCTCTTCATTTTCCAGAAGATTTTTAAACAGCCATGCCGCTTTATAACAGGTATCGTTGCACAGATCCCTCTGCCAGATGTTGCTGCTGCACTCATCCACCAGAACCGGCAGTGCACCAAGCCCAGCCTTCTGCAGCAGACCTTTTACTTTCTCCCCGCGGTTCCGCAGAAAATCCGGGTCGCGGCTCACAATCATATTGATGCTCTCGTTGTTCTGGATCAGATTCATTTTCTCCTCTTCCTCTCCATAGATCACCGTGCCAAACGAGCGGAATGCAAAAATTTCCGGCACACATTCCTTTTCCTTCATAGTTTCGATAAAGGCTTTGAGATGTTCCTCCGGTCCAAGACCAAAGGAAAGACATGTTACAAGATCCGGGCTCACACGTTTCATCTCCTCGTACGATGCTTTCCACGTCTCAAAGAACTCATCTCCTCCATCAATCGTGATCACGTCTCCGCTGATCCACGGGTTGAAAATCCAGCGCCGCATCTGGTTGATTCCATACCGTTCCCTTAGATGTTCCATCAGGTTTTTAATCAGCATGCGCCACTCAGCCAGATCTCGCGGAGAGCTGCTTAGCGCCGGACGCATCGTTCTTCCCGGGTCTGTTTTTGCCAGCAGCAACGGCATATGGCCGAATTCCAGCAACGGCTTCGCTCCCGTGGAAAGGATGAAATCGATCACCTCATCAATATAGTTCCAGCAGAACTGAATCTCGCCCCACATATTCCGCCGAAATACGCACATATCATCATCAAGAATTCCTTTTACGCGGATCAGCTCATAGCCGAGCTCCTGCACCAGCTGTTCCAGCTCATCCTGCACCTCGCGGTTCAGCACACTTGCCGCATAACCAGCATTGATCACGCGCTTCCAGTGGCCTGCCACTCTTGGTTTCCGTCCGTTTACTGCCACTATCACGGAAACGGCACTCTCATTTGTCGTCTCAATCTCCTGCTCCGTGACCGCTGCATACTGCAGGAGACTCTGGAAAATATCCTGGTCTCCCGCCGCCTCTTCCCGCTCTTTTCCTTTCTTTTCACGCTGTTTTACTGTATATTCCATCTGCTTCCGGTATTCGCTCGGTGTCATACCGCGGTATTTGCGGAATGCGCGGATCATCGCCGTCTCATTGACAAATCCATTGTGATAGGCAATCTCCGTCAGCGTTGCGCCGCTGTGCATTTCCTGTACAGCATGCGCCAGGCGCACCTGCGTCACGTACTCCCGAAATGATACACCGAAATACTGCGGAAAGCTCCGTGAAATATAGGCACGGCTCAGATAAAGATGATCCGCCAGATCCTCCAGCGTAATCTCTTCCCGGCAATGCTGCAGAATATAGTCTGATGCCTGCTGAATGCGTTCCCGTCCGCTCCGGCCCTGTTCCACCTTTTCCCCGGATGTAAAGTAAGAAAGCAGATCCTCCAGAAGCGCCGTCACACGGCTTTTCATATAGATCGGTTGTTCCTCATTATTCTTGTACATCTCAAGAAAGATCCGTGCCATATCCCGCCGGATCAAATCAAATTTTTCCTGCTGATCTTCCATATAGAAAAACGACTGACATTTGACTTCACATTTCAGCAGCTTAATGTGAAATGAAGCAATCGTCTCCGCTGAAACGCAGAGCGACAGGGCAAGTCCGTCTTCGTCCAGATCCAGATCACAGATCTGAAACCGGTTGATCGCAAAGATAGATCCCATCGGGAGATTGTGAACTTCCCCGTCCTCGTAGCTGACTCTTCCACTCCCACGAAGCAGAAATAAAAGTTCAAAATCCGGATTCCACAGTTCCCGTTTCTTCTCCGGCCGGAGTAGCCGAAAACGGAATCCCGGCATTTCCTGTTTTGTTCCTTTCAGCATCATGTCTTCGTCTCTGTTGTCTCTTTCCATTTCACACCTCATGATAGATTTTTTTGTTGTATTGTACCACAAAAAGGTCCCGCAAAAAGATCTTCTCCTTTTGTGGGACCAATTTTTCGGTTTTTGTTTTAGTTTTTGCAATTATTCCTTCACCTTCAGCACCAGACACTGATACGGTTGCAGACGGATCGTTTCCTCGCCTGCCTCGCAGGTGTCATAGTTATTCAGAAGTACTTCTTCGATTGTGTCTGTAAATGGCAATGTAATGCCATCCGCAAGAGAAGTAGTAAGGATCAGAATATTATTCTTCTCATCCTTCCTGCGGTACGCCAGAACGCCGCTTACCGTCTCGTATTCCGGAATCAGCGTTCCGTAGAGGAAGGTTTCTTCCAGATCTTCACGTCGTCTTACTGCCACCATTTTGCGGTAAAACCACAGCAGGGAATCAGGATCTTTTTCCTCGGCCTCATAGTTCAGTTCCGTATAGTTTTTATTCACCGGGAACCACGGCGTACCTGTTGTGAATCCCGCCTCGGCAGATGCATCCCACTGCATCGGAGTTCTGCTGTGCTCGCGGCTCTCGCGGTTGATCTGCTCGAGCGCTTCCGCATCCGTTTTTCCTTCTGCAATCAGACGGTCGTAAATAGCAAAGGTCGGTTTGTCGACAAATCCCTGAATGGACTGTTTCGGGTCGTCGCGCATGCCGATTTCCTGTCCCTGATACAGGAACACAATACCCGGCAGGAAGAAATTAGTGACCGGAAGCATTTTTTCGCTGTAGAGGTTCTGATCCTCCGGCATCAGGAACCGGTCGATGCTGCGCGGTTTGTCATGATTTTCAAGGAAATTACAGAGCATGCCGCGGCCATCCACGATTTTCTGTGCCGCAAAAAGCTGATCGCGATAATCGTCAAACAGCGCCACGGTATTGCCCCATTTCGGATTACGCACATTGTCGAGGGTGTGACAAAAATCGAAAACGGACGAGAAACTGCCGTTTTCCCCAATCACATCCTCCACATCCTCCAGTCCCATGTGATCGTACTCTCCGATCGTCAGCGCATCGGTCGGCGCAAAGGTGCGCTCCTTCATTTCACACAAGATATCGGCAAGACCGTCTACATTGTTGAAATACTCGAACGCCATATTGTACTCGTCCGGTCCATCCGGCGGAAGGTTGGTGTACTGATAATTCTTTTTCAGATGGCTGATCGCATCAAGACGGAATCCGCCAAGTCCCAGATCCATCCATTTTAAAATCATCTCATAAATTTCTTCCCGCAATTTGGGATTCTCCCAATTGAGATCCGGCTGCTCTTTTGTGAAGATGTGGAGGTAATACAGTTTATCATATCCCGGTACTTTCTCCCACGCGCTGCCGCCAAAAATCGACCGCCAGTTGTTCGGCTCTTTGCCGTCTTTTCCTTCCCGGAACACATAATACTTTCCGTACTTTCCAAACGGATCTTTGAGTGCCGCCTGAAACCACGCATGCCGGTCAGAGGAATGATTCACGACAAGGTCCATCAGAATGCGGATGCCGCGTTTTTTTGCCTCCGCAATCAGCTCCTTCATGTCCTCCATCGTTCCAAACGACGGGTCGATATCCATGTAATCGGAAATATCGTATCCGTTATCCACCATCGGGGATGCAAACACCGGACAGAGCCAGATGACATTGGCTCCCAGTTTTTCTATTTTGTCAAGATGACGGATCACGCCTTTCAGATCTCCTATGCCGTCTCCATTGGTATCCTGAAAACTCTTCGGGTAAATCTGATATCCGACCGTTTTGTGCCACCACTTTTTCTCCATTACTCTTCTCCTGTTCATTTTGTTTTTATAATGCGGGCCGTTCTTTAGGTTTACCGCAAAACCTATAGTGTTTCCACTATATCACAAAAGAATGGATTATGCTACTTTTTCTTTTTGATTTTTCCCGATGTCCGCTTTACCGTTACGGTTCACTGTTTTTTCATCAGCGGCAAAATCACGCAGGAAGCAGCTTTTCTGCCCATATGAATGGTCTGATGTGCAATTTTATTTTCCGTTTTTTCCGACCACAGCCCTTTCTGATTGCTGTGGACATGGTACTGCGGGAAGTCGGAGGAGGAAACATCTACACGAATGCGGGAACCCTTTGGAATCGTGTATACAATATTCCACATAGTAATCTGTACCTCTGCCACGCTGCCCGGTTCATAGGCTCCGGCCTCCGTTTTTCCCTGCTCCAATGTTGCAATCGAGGAACGAATGTTGTACGCTTTTCCTTCCGGCGTTACCTCCATGATTTTAGCGGTAAATGCCGTATCCTCGCAATCACTTTCCACGAACAGACGGACGGAAGCTTTTCCGTTCAGCGTGAAAGTTTCTTCCAGCGGTTCTGATACAAAACTCAGGACATCCTCACGATAGTCCGGTTCCGGCTGGAGATGACTGCCGATCTGCGGCATCGTATGCAGAAGGCTTCTCCTCCGATGCTCTCGACGGGAGTGGCCGGGTCAAACGTGTAGTTTCTCGTTTTTTCCTGTTCCGGCGTGTCTGTCCGCAGTGTTTTCTCATCCAGATACAGCGTCATGCTTCCCGCAGTTCCTTTTTCTCCCAGTCCGTCGGACACGATGTCAATCCACCGGTCTGCGCCGATCTCATAGGCACGGATCCGCTGTGTTGGGATTTCTTTTTGTTTCAGCGTCAGCTCAAACCATTCCAGCATCTTTGGAATTTCTTCATTCTGCGGGTGCAGCACCTCTTTATCTTCAAGACAAATCTGGAAAAAGTGGTTCCATGCACCGATTTCCAGCCAGCTGTGCTGTTTCGTCTCCTCGTTCAGCCGCTCCCACGTTTTCATACTGCTGCCGTGGTGATGATCGTACCAGCCGCTTAAAAGATAAATCGGAACCTTCGTTTTTGATGGAATTTCCCGCAACTGTTTCCACCAGCCCGTCTGCCAGAGTGCCGCATCCGGCTCGGGCTTGTGATGTATTCGCGGTAGGACGGAACACGCTGTCCCCACAGCGCCTCGTCCACTTCAATCTGCGGCAGATAACGGCAGCTTTCACGATAGTCAGCATTCACTGGTTTTTCCGCATTTTCCATCGACCATGCGGTCAGGATATCGTGGCGGAAGCAGCCCTTCTCGTAGGCTGATACAAAACGGTCCGTTCCATAGTCCTCCAGAAACATTGCGGCAACTTTCCCCTCCGCGGCATCAGCGAACGCCAGCCGGTCATGCTTGTGTAGGAATGGCCCCAGTAGCCTAAGATTTCGCACCATGGCTGCTCCACAAGGTAATCCATGGTGTCAATGCCATCGTTTCGCTCATTGATGTTTGGCTCCCATTTTCCTTCCGACTGCTCTCTGCCGCGGCAATACTGGTAGACATACACATAGCCTCTGCGCGCCAGTCCCTCACCGTAGGCACGGTGAATACGGTCGTTGCCCGGATAGCAGGTACGAGTCAGGATGACGGGATATTTCTTGTTTTCTCCTGATCCGCCTTCCCTTGGAAAATAATAGATTGTATGCAGCTTCACACCATCGCGCATCTCGATCTGGCTGTCTTTTCTTTCAAATGCTGCACAGCTTTCGGAAACGCCGCTTTTCGCAAACTGTTCCTCCACGCGTTTTACCACTGCCGCCATAAAATCTTCTGCCATTGCCCTAAACCTCCATTTCCAGCAGTGCCATACCGAGTGTCTTTCCATGTTTATCCAACGCCAGCGATCTTGTAACACCGCCGCCGAGTGTCTTGTCGAGGACAAAGTTCAGCGCATGGATTCCGTCCAGTTCGTAGCGGGTTACTTTTCCGTGGCAGATTTCGCGGAAGTATTCTGCTACGCGTGTTTCTGTTACTTTTTCTTTCAGCATTTCATAATTATTCTCATCATACGGGATCACCGAAATATTGGAGATCTCGCCCTTATCGCCTGTTCTTGCATGTGCAATCTCTTTTAATTTCATCGCCTTATACCTCCCGGAATGTAACTTTTGCTTCTACTGCATCGCGCGGCACAAAAATTGAGCAGACCGAGACAATCTCGGACACCCGTTTCACCGCTCCGCCGCCTCCTGCGGGACCGTTGGTATAGAGAGCCTCCACCTCGTTTGCCAGCAGAACGGCATTTTTCCGGTCTTTCGTTCTGCCTGCGGCGCGGAGACGCACTTCACACGGAGTTCCACTTCCGATCTCCTTGGAAATTGCATCACGATACAGGGAATTGCATCCGATAAAATCAGTACGGTACTCTTCCAGCTCGATGCCTGTCAGTTCAATCCGCTTCTCCAGAATCTCTGCCGCCAGCTCCGCCCGTGCCACACAGTTGCTTCCGCCGTAGGAAATTTCACCCTCACCGATGAAGCAGTCCTTGTAGCCGACACTCACTTTCAAAGTTTCCGGTCTTCCATGCGTTGTCGCATGCTCGGCGCGAACCTGGTTTTCCCCGATCTGCCGGAACGTCACCTTTGAAAAGTCCGCTGTTGCATCCGGGGTCAGGTAAGCTTGGGGTTGTGGATTTCGTAGATCATCTGCTCTTTACAGGTATCCACACTCACCAGTCCGCCACTTCCCTCGACTTTTGTCACGGTAAATGCGCCTGTCTCGTCGATCTCAATGAGCGGGAATCCAAGTTTCCACAGATCCGGCACATCCTTGTAGCCCGGATCCGCAAAATAGCCGCCTGTCACCTGTCCGGCACACTCCAGCAGATGGCCTGCCAGAACCGCCTGTCCCATCTGATCCGGGTTGTCGTCAATGTTCCATCCGAACTCATATACCAGCGGTCCGATCGTCAGTGCAGGATCGGAAACGCGACCGGTAATGACAAGATTGGCACCCTCTTCCAACGCTTTTGTGATGCCCTCCGCACCCATATAGACATTCGCAGAAATCAGAACATCTTTTTCTCTTTTAACAGCGTGCCATCCTCCAGCACTGTTTCATTTTCATACTTGTCCAGCTCGTCTGTAATATCATCGCCGGTCACACAGGCAATCTTCAATCCACTGACACCCAGTTTTCTGGCAATTTCACACGTCCGTTCTGCAGCAGATACCGGGTTGGCAGCTCCCATATTGGTAATAACTTTTACTTTGTTTTTCGCCATCAGCGGGAGAATTTTTTCCATTCGGTAGTCGAGTAGCTGGTTGTATCCCTTCGACGGATCTTTCTCTTTGTCCTGCTGCCCGATCGCAACGGTGCGTTCCGCCAGACACTCGAAAATAATGTAGTCCAGATTTCCTTTTTCCATCAGCTCCACTGCCGGCTCAATGCGGTCTCCCGCATAGCCTGCTCCGCTTCCGATTCTGATTTTTTTCATGTTCTATGGCCTCGCTTTCTTTGATCTGAGATCATTGTAATGCGATATCCGGGCAGATACTACAAAAGGGATCGTAATTTCTAAAATTTTAGAAATCATGATCCCTCTTTTATGTGAGTTCTGTTACAGCAAAGACAGAAAATACCACAAAGCCCCAAAGCTGCAGAAATTCCGGCATTTCATTCTCCTTCTGTCTTATTCTTTGATTTTATTGTATAACGTTGCCAGCGAAATTCCGAGTTCCTTTGCCGCTTTTTGCTTCCCCTCCATATCCCGTCCGTACAGCAACAACGTATTTTGGATCTCCTGCCGTTCAAAGCGGCGCACCCGCTCTTCCAGCGTCATGTGAGCCTCTGATTCCCGTTTTTCAAACTGTACGAGACTCGTCACAATTGAGATGCTTCCGCGGATCTGATGCTCTTCCCAGATCGGATAAACACTTGCAAAGTATTCCTGCGTTCCCTCTCTCCGCACCATTCCCTCGACCGGGATGCCGCTCCAAATGACTTCCGGAGCAATGGCAGATTTGCGGTAATCCGTGATTTTATGACCTTTCGCGGTTTCAAGCGGAACGCCGATGAAATCGCTGTAGACTTGATTGAAGAACACAATCCTGCTGTGCTGATCGCAGATCAGGATTCCCTGCTGTAAAGATTCCAGAACGGAATGTACCTGCATTTTTCGTTCCTCCCGTTTTCTCTTTCTGTACTCTCGGAGTCTTTCTGTCATGAGGATATTTAGCCCTTATACTCCTCCGTAAATGTCTTGTATGAATAGATCACATTCTCAATTTTATCTCCACGGTCGCAATTACATTTTGATACCACATGGCATCACCATACCTTCCGGCAATTTTTAACTTTATTGCCACAAAGTATGGACTCAGTTCAAAAAACGCACGGCAGGAAATCCCGCCGTGCGTCCATAGATTCTGATTTACGCTTAAATTATTTAAGAGTAACTTTAGCGCCTTCAGCCTCAAGTTTAGTTTTGAGCTCTTCAGCTTCTGCTTTGGAAGCACCCTCTTTGAGGACTTTCGGAGCACCGTCAACTACTTCTTTAGCTTCTTTCAGGCCAAGTCCTGTAGCTTCACGTACAACTTTGATAACTTTAACTTTGTTCGGGCCAACCTCTGTCAGCTCTACGTCGAACTCGTCTTTCTCCTCAGCTGCTGCTGCATCGCCTGCTGCTGCTGCAACTACAACGCCTGCTGCTGCGGATACGCCGAACTCTTCCTCACATGCTTTTACAAGATCGTTTAACTCTAATACAGATAACTCTTTGATAGCGTCAATAAACTCTGCGGTTGTTAACTTTGCCATTTTATTTTCCTCCTTGGATATTTTCTGAATAATGTTCTCAGGCTGCGTATTTCACGCTGCCCGCTTGAGGCTTAGGCCTCTGCTGCGCCGCCTTTGGACTCTGCGATCTGGTTGAGGACGCGAGCCAGGTTTGCGATCGGGGACTGGATGCTTCCAAGCAGTTTGCCAAGAAGTTCTTCTCTTGACGGAACGTTTGCCAGTGCTTCCATTCCAGCTTTGTCGTAGTAGTTTCCTTCTACAACACCAGAAACCATCTCCAGCTTCGGAGCGGTTTTTGCAAATTTAGCGATGATTCTTGCCGGAGCTGTTGCATCGTCCTTGCTGATTGCGATAGCGTTTGTGCCATCCAGGTCTTTGGTAAGAGACTCGAAAGCAGTACCAGCGAATGCACGTTTCATCATTGTATTTTTGTATACTTTGTAATGAACGCCTGCTTCTCTTAACTCTTTACGCAGCTGAGTATCCTGAGCAACGGTTAATCCGCTGTAGTTTACCAGCAGCACGCACTGTGCGCCTTCTACCTGTGCGCTGATCTCTTCCAGGACCGGCTTCTTCAGATCGATTTTTGCATTGATTGCCATGATTGCACCTCCTTGTAGTATTTCGTACCTACGCTTTGGAAGTATAAAAAAAGCTCTTCGCGAAGATTGGCGAAGAGATCTCAAAATTCCATAACATGAACCTTGTGTAACTTCTCCTCGGCAGGCGTTTGAAACTTACGCCTTGCGGCACCTGCTGTCTTCGGCGTGATACAGGTGGTATGATAGCATATGTGAGGCGAGTTGTCAAGATCAAAATAGACTTTTTTCATATTTGTGCAACTTCATCAAAATATGCGTTCTATTTTTTCAAACCGTTTCTTCCTATACCATGTTATACTTATTTTGTTGTCGCCTCCCAAACTGGCAACAGGAAGGGGGTGAGCGCATGTCTATACTTATTTCTCTTATCGTTTCCGTTGTAGCAGGTGTAATCAGCTACTATATCTGCAAGTGGCTAGACGGAAAACATGGCGACAATTAGCCCAGGCGGATGCCCTTCCGTAAAAAGGGAAGAACCCCCAGCAGTTGCCGCTGCTGGGGGTTCGCTTTGTGAACACATGTCACTTATTTCTCTTATCAGCTACACATACTATATCATATGCAGAATCGAATTTCAAGATTCCTCTCCCACATTTTTATTTCACTTTCACCAGTCTCACCGCCATATACGGTCTTGACGGCATGTCGATCGTGAATTCTCCGCTGTGGCGGCCTGCCGGGGTGATGGTCATGTTCCAGGTGTCGATGACTTCCACATCGAACTCCTGCCTTCCGGCATGTGGAACGGGCGGCGGCATGGGCGGTTGGCACCGTAATAGTACATCACGCAGTCTTTTCTCGGATGGCTTGCGCTGTTTGTGCAGCAGGTCTCATCAAAGAATGCCGGAAGCGGCTCCATATAGCCCCCGTTTTCTTTCATGATATCCAGCAGGAACTGGATCCGCGCCGGACTGCTGCCCTTCAGCTCTCCGCCGTGTGACCACCAGATCACACCGTTTTCATTTTCATACGTCTCTCCGTGCTGTCCATATCCGCCTCTGGTGTATGCCTCCCAGAACCGGCGTGTCATCTCCTCGCCGCTGATATTGCCCCAGCCGAACGGAAGATTTCCTTCATATGCAATTTCATCGAGCACGCACGGTTTTCCATACTGCGGGCGCCAGATTTCCACATTTTCTGCGGTGCGGTACAGATCGATTCTCTGCAGACTGCAGTGCGTGATCCATCCCCTGGAATGATCGTACATGGTCATACAGTTGTGAATGGAGCGCAGATGGCGGTACGGATCCTGACGGCAAACGGTTTCGGCATTGGATTCCCACTCGGATACCGGTTTCCAGCGGAACAGGTCAAATTCATTTGCCATAGCCCACCATACATTGTGGTATGCGCTGAAACGGTTGACAACGTATCTTAAATAAAAGTTCTGCTGTTCCAGATTCATGCGGGAATAGCCCCAGCGGTCGTACGGATGGAACAAAATCAGATCTGCCTGGATTCCCATGGTGCCAAGCGTGCGATCGTGTTTTCAATATGTTCAAAATAAGAAGGATTCGGACGAGTATAATCCCATACTTCATCCGGGTTTTCAATCATGGCATCAATGCCGCCGAACATATTGCGCGGCGCTTTTTCCAGCTTTTCTGTCTCAAAATCAGACGGAGACCATGGAGAATTTTCACGAATTTCAAACGGATACTGTGCCGGCTCTTTTAAATTGTAGACATAGTGTTTCGGAAAAACACAGAAACGGATCTTGTTAAACGGAGAGGACGCAAGACTCTCATACGTTTTCTCCTGTGTCTCCTTACTCTGCAGCTCCCACACATAACAGGTCGTACCGCACGGGTAGTATTCCTTTCCGTCATCGTAAGCAAAATGATAGGTGTTTGCCACACGGACCGGACCGTGACAGCCTTCATCAGCTGCACCGACCTCCACCGTCACTTTCGCCTCATCGCCCCAGCTTGTTGCTGCGGTGATCTCATACGTTCCTTCGCCGGATGGCATAAAGCGAAGCTTGTATACGCCGTTTCCGTCATAAAAGCCCTCGGCATGCTTTTCCTCTGCCTGACCTGCCATCGTTCCTTTCACCCACTGCTCCGCAAATGGATTTCCCTCGGACGGTCCCTGGAAAACCAGCTCTGCGATTCCATATCGTTTTACATGTTCGGTATAAGACTGTAACATACGTTCCACCTTTCTGAAATAAGTATCGCTTCGTATTGTGATAATTTAATTTTACTAAATACATTTTGAATAGTCAATCTTTTTAAATTTAATTTTTAAACAATAATTCAGTTATTTTTTTATTACTTTTGCCGGTATCCGTTTCTTTTTTCCTTGTATTTATTGACGTTTTTTCACTTTTATTGTAAACTTTCCCATAGAGTCTGCCGGATCTTTTGCTGAACAGTTCCGGCCTTTTCTTCTTATCTGGCTCAAAATTCAGCATGTATCTAACATGTATCGGAGAGGAGATGTTTCTTTGAAAAAACGGTTTTCCAAAATTTCCATACACTCACTTGGTTTTCGTATTTTTGTTCTGCTTGCAGTCATGATCGTCTTTTTTTGCGCGCTTGTCGTGTACAACAACACAGCCGCTTTCGGTCTGATGCTGGAGCGGATCCATGAGAACTCGGAAAATACACTGGTTCTGTACCAGAAAAGCCTGGATGAAAACCTTTCCCGCCCCGAAACCTATCTCTATGTTTTTGCTTTGAATGATACCGATCTCCTTTCGCTCCGCGCAGCGAACCACAGACAACCAGCTGGTATACCACATTAAACCGAATCAAAAAAAGCTTTGAAAACGCAGCACCGAACTATACCGTAGACGGCTTTTTCTGTTATCAGGAAGCCACAGATGCCCTCGTTCTCTACGACCAGACCAGCAACCCGCCACCGCTCCTCTGGAACTATATCCGCGGAATCGCCAATACAGAGGCTCCGTCCTCTGTATGGAATCTCAACGAAATCAACGGGAAATATTACCTTGTCCGTATCCTGAACCTAAACGGATATCTGCTCGGCGCGTACATTTCCACGGATACACTCCTCGGCACTCTGGTCGATACAAAAACGCAGGACAGCCTTCTGTATTTTTCCGATGGTTCTCTTCTTCTGCGCACCCCGTCAAACGATGTCCGCCTGGAGGCTCCCCGCTTGAAATGGCGACGGTATCCTTCCTACGAAATCGACGGAACCTCCTGGATGGCGGTTTCACATGAACTGAAGGAAACACCGCTGTCGCTGACCCTGCTTCTGAAGGATTCGGAATATACCAAATATCAGACAAACTTTTATATCATTGCCTTTATTGTTTCGCTCGGTCTGTTCGTAGTCTGGCTGCTTCTGTCTGCCTCCCTGTACCGCTGGGTTCTTCACCCGGTTCACATGCTGACGCATGCGCTGGAGCAGCTCCGCGGCGGAGATCTCAAGGTGCGTATCCCCGACGACGCTATGCTCGATGAATTCCGGGAAATGACGACCGCTTTCAACGATATGGTCGAGGAGATCGATGATCTGAAAATTGAGAATTACGAAAAACAGCTCTCCCGTCAGAAGCTGGAGGCGCTTTACCTGAAGCAGCAGATCACACCGCATTTTATGATCAACTGCCTGAACACCATTTATCAGCTGACTGAAAATAACCATGCGGACCTGGCACGGCAGATGCTTCAGAACCTGAGTGTACATCTGCGCTATACGCTTTCCTCCGGTCAGACCGTTTCGCTTTTAGAAGAGCTGAAGCTTGTAAAAAACTACGTGGAGCTTTCCTCCATCCGCTATCCCGGCGCGCTGCGCCTGCTCCCTTCCTGCGAGGAATCGCTGCACAATGCAACGGTTGTGCCGCTGATGCTTCTGAACTTTGTGGAAAACACGGTCAAATATGAGGTCGTTATGGGGAAAGTTCTGGACATACATATCGACGTCACCGCCAGAGAAAAAAATCAGTGCACCCGCCTTCATATCTGTATCTGGGATACCGGACGCGGTTTTTCGGAGAATATGCTTGCCGTGCTGCAAAATCTTGATACCTATGTAAATTCCGAGCAGGAACACATCGGCATCACAAACGTTGTACTCCGCCTCCGCCAGATTTTTCCCGACGCGGCTTTTACTTTCTGCAACCGTTCCGGCGCAGGCGCTCAGATTACCATTGATTTTCCTTACGTTCCCTTTTTCCGCATCGACGGATAACCGGAACGGTAAAAAATATATTTTGGGAGGTTATCATGAACCTGTTAATCGTAGACGATGAATATTATACCGTTGAAAGCATTTCCAACAAAATCCGCACACTGCGGCCGGACTTTTTTGAGATTTTCTGTGCCTACAATATGACGCAGGCATTGGAAATCTTTTCCGCGCATCCGATTGACCTGATGATTTGTGATATCGAGATGCCCGGCGGTTCCGGCCTCGAACTGCTGGACCAGATCCGTCAGGCACACTACGAAACGGTCTGTATTTTTCTGACCGCCTATGCAAAATTTGAATATATTTCCCGCGCCATGAAGCTTTCCAGCAGTGACTATCTGTTGAAGCCGCTGGATGACCATGCCCTTCTGGAAGCCCTTGACAAAGCCTGTGCGCAATGTGAAAAGCAGCAGAAGGACCGCGTCAACACCCTTCATGCCAATTACTGGAAGGAAAGTGAGCTCCCGCTTGCAGAGCAGTTCTTCCTCGACCTACTAAATGGCAGTATTTCCTCTGCTCCTTCCGAAGTGATGGATGAAATCCGCTATCGCCGTCTGAATGTCGAACTGATTCATCAGCCTTCTGTCCGCTTCTGATCCAGACCGGACAAAAGAGTGTTTTTGCAGCATCTGACAACCGCACACTGTATGAATTGCTTTAAAAATATTGCCCGGGAATATTTTTTTGAACCCGGCGAGCTGCCGCTGACGATCCGCGTGCTCGATGGTTTTTATCTTCTGCTTCTCCCGGCCTCCACACACACCCGCGATTCTGTCGTGGGACGATGCCGCCAGGCGCTGACAGATTTTGTGACACATTTTCCGTTTTCCATCAATTTTTTTGTTTTCCAGAAGATCTGTCTGCCGGAAAGTCTGCTGGATGCTTTTCTTGCCCTGAAACAGTTTGCTGCCAAAAATGTCACGTATGAAAACCATGTTTTTGATCTTGCCCAGGAGACCCGGACGGCGGTTCCGGCTTCTTCACAGCCAATCCCATCCGACCGCTGGTCCGATCTTCTTCTTGCCGGAAAAACAGAACAGCTTCAGATTGAAGTATTTGCTTTTCTGAATCAGTTAAAAAGCTCCGGAACAGCCACACGGGAATTTCTGACCGGCTTTTACTATCAGTTCCTGCAGCTGCTGTTCCGCCAGATGGATCATCCGGGCAGCGAAGACGAAGCTTCCGCCGCCAGATTACCGTTGCTTCCCCGGAACAGACCTTCTCCTCATTTGGTGCTTTAAGAGAATGGATTTCCAACAGCCTTCTGCTGTTCACACAAAGCCGTCAGGCAGCCGCTTCCCAGGATACAGCTGTTGCCACCGTGAAAGCATATATCGAATCGCACCTCTCCGATGAGCTGGATCGCGATACGCTTGCAGCCATGGTGTACCTGAACGCCGATTATCTGTCCCATCTTTTTAAGAAGGATACCGGCAGTTCTCTGATCAACTACATCATCGACCGCCGGATTGCGCACTCCAAAGAGCTTCTCGCCAAAGGTGAAATGAGCATCCGTGACATTGCCATCACCTGCGGCTTCCAGAATATTTCGTACTTCTCCCGCCAGTTCAAAAATCGACGGGCATGACACCACGCAGTTTAAAAATTAAAAATCCGGTTTTCCTTTTGCATATCGGAAAGCCGGATTTTTTGGAGTCACTCACATTTTTTATCAGCCTTAACACCGCCAAGGGTAATACCTTTTACAAAGTTTTTCTGAATGAACGGATAAATGATCATGATCGGCAGAATACCAAGTGCTGCCATCGCCATACGAACCGTTCCGGATGGAATCTGGGAGAGACCTTCGCCTGCCTGCGCCATGTTGTTGGCGTTCTGCGTCAGCGCCTGAATGTTCTGCATCAGACGGTTCAGCAGGTTCTGGATACTGTAGAGATCCGTTCTCTTTGTCAGATAGATATAACCATTGTTCCAGTCGTTCCAGTAAGCAATACCGGAGAACATGGCAACCGTTGTGATAATCGGTTTGGACAGCGGAATCGCGATTTTCCACATGGTCTGAAATTCGTTTGCACCGTCAATGTAGGCAGCCTCGAGAATTTCATCCGGCACACCGGTGACAAAGTAGCTCTTCATCAGGAGAACGTTAAATGCGCTCATCATCAGAGACGGAACCAGCAGTCCAAAGAACGTATCTTTCACATGAAATACGGTCGTGTAATTGATATAAGTCGGTACAAGGCCTCCATTGAACAACATGGTAAAGAATACCAGGAAAGTCAGGACATTTCGTCCCGGCAGCCCCTTTTTCGAAAGGCCGTAGGCCAGACAGGTTGTCAATGCAAGGCTGCATACAACGCCGGTTGCGGTCAGGATAAAGGACATTCCATAGGCTTTGATTACCATGGAGCTGCTGGATGTGAATACCCACTCATAAGCGTAGGTACTCCACTTTTCCGGCAGAAAAGAGTAGCCATTCTGTAACAGGGTTGCATTGTCAGTCAATGAGGAAATGAACATCAGCAGAATCGGAATGATCGCGAGCAGTGTCAGGATTGTCATGACCAGATGACCGAAAAAGCTATAAATTTTATCTTCTCTTGTTTTCATACCGTTCCTCCTAGATCAGCGCGCTGTCGCGGTCAATTTTACGTACCAGCAGGTTTGCGCCAAGCACCAGAATAAATCCTACGATAGACTGGTAAACACCGGCTGCGGCAGACATCGAAACGTTGCCCATCTGAAGCAGTCCGCGGTATACGTAGGTATCAATTGTGTTTGTTGTGGAATACAGGGCTCCCTGGTTCATCGGCACCTGATAAAAGAGTCCGAAGTCAGAGTAGAAAATTCTTCCGATTGCCATCATGGTCAGCATGATAATGGTCGGACGCAGAAGCGGCAGGGTGATATATTTGATCTGCTGCCATCTCTCGCACCATCGATTTTGGCTGACTCATAGAAGGATTTATCAAATCCCATCAGTGTTGCCAGATATACAATACAGTTGTAACCAACCGACTTCCATGCACTGACAAAAACCAGGATAAACGGCCAGTATTTCGGTTCCGAATACCAGGAAACCGGATCTTTTCCCAGCGCCTTTAAAATCGTGTTGTTAATGAATCCGTTTTCTACGCTGAAGAATGCAAAAACAAGATATCCGATGATAACGGTGGAGAGGAGGTTCGGAAGAAGTATGGCGCTCTGGTAAACTTTTTTCCGTTTTCCTTCCAGCTCACTCAAGATAATAGCTACTGCGATTGCCAGTGTTGTGTTGATTACGATAAATGCCACATTGTAGAGAATGGTATTTCGTGTAATAACAAAGGCATCGCTTGTTGTAAACAGATATTCAAAGTTTTTCAGTCCTACCCATGGACTTCCGTAGATGCCTTTTCCGGCATTGTACTGTTTGAATGCAATTACAAGGCCCGGCAGAGGCATGTAATTGTTGATAAACAGATAAATGAGGCCCGGCAGCATCAGAATATAGATCGGCAGAAAGCGTACAAATGCTTTTCGTCTTTTCTGGCTCTTCTGACTTTTCACTCTTGCCATGTTTTCATTCTCCTTTTCTCTCATCCGCAGCCGGTCCTTGTCGTTCCGGTTTTGACAGATTTCTTCTTTTTTACTTCTTATACTCTGCGCCGCCCTTATTTCGGACGGCGCAGCATTTTTCTTTCTTTACTTTTTGTTTGCTTCCTGCCATGCTGCAAGCTGTGCTGCTTTCTCGTCGATAATCTTCTGAAGTCCTGCAGCCATCATCTTGTCATTCATTTCGGCAATTCCGGTCTCCGGATCTACGAAGCCGTACTCTACGCTGGTCTGATACTCGTTGTATACATTCTGTACTGCTGTGATCTCGTTTGCAACGTTTGTGCTGTCGAAGGAGAAGCCGCTTGCCTTGGAAACTTTTGCATTGTTGTTGAAATCTCTCATCTTATCCCACAGATCCGGATCATTTCCTTCCCATACATGGTCAGGAACTGGTTCGGCATCATCCATCCCATGGAGTGGTTCCATCCGGAGTTGGATGCGTCTACGCCGTCTGCGTAAGTAGCAAGTCCGTCATCACCAATTTTATAGTGAGTTCCCTCAATGCCCCATGCCAGAAGGTTTGCAACATCGGCATTGCTGTAGCATTCATTCAGGAATTTCATGGCTGCTTCTTTGTGCTGTGCAGAGATCGGAATAGTCCAAGGCATACCTGCCACGGAAGTAGATCCGATATAGTCATCCAGAGTCTGGAAGATCGTCATATCGCGGCCTGTCAGGGTTGTCTCCTGTGCTTTGATGCCAGGTTTTCCACCTGTGGTGTAGCTCATCAGGGTTCCGGCTTTTACCAGCTCGCCGACTGCTGTAGTATCCGTTGATGCATCGGCACTGATGTAGCCTTTCTGGTTGTAGTCGTACAGTCTTGCGCAGTAGTCTTTGTAGAAATCGCTCTCAAACAGGTTGACAACATCAAGATTCTGACCGTAGTCAAGAAGAACACCGAATACGTTTCCGCCAAGAGCATCTACATTGGAGAACTGATTCATAGAGCCTGTCCCCGGACGATATACTTCTTTGTCCGGATATGCCTCATGCAGTTTTGCATAAATATCGTTTAATTCATCCAGGCTGATTTTTACGATCTCATCATCACTGTTTACTTCGTAGCCGATTCCATCCAGATACTCGGTTGCAATTGCTGCACATCCACGTCCCTGTGCAATATCGCGGTTGCTTGGAAGTCCGTACAGAACTCCGCCGACACGGCAGGCATCAATATTCTGCTGTCCTACTGCATCTGCAATGTCCGGTCCGTATGTTGCAAGCAGATCATTCTCTTCCAGATCGGAGAGATATCCCTGCTGGACTCCTGTGGTGTAAGAAAATCCTACGCATGCCAGAACATCAATCTCCTCATTCGCAGAAAGTGCCAGTGTGGTGTTCTGGTTGAAGGAACCAAAATCAGTGATAGAAAGCTCGACCTCAACGCCAATCTTATCACGTGTGATATCGTTGATGGCTTCCTGTACTTTCTCGGTATCTGCCGGAGCGCCGGTCCAGGTTGGGAAGCTTACGATGATTTTCTCTACTTCTCCGCTTCCGGTATCTGCTGTGCTTGCTGCTGTACTCTTATCTCCGGAATCTGTTTTGCCGGAATCAGAGCTTCCACCGTTGCTTCCGCAGGCAGCCAGGGAAAATGCCATGATTGACGCCATGAAAATCGCTGCTACTTTCTTTTTCATTCTTTCATCCTCGCTTTTTTATCTTTTTGTTTTGTTTCTCTGTTTCGTTTTGAGCCTCGGCCGTGACTCATTTGATGATCTTATTATATCGGCTTTCCTACCTCCAAAAAAGAACAATTCTGCGATGAATTTGCACTTTTCTGCGGTTTCTTTCTGCACTTTGTATAGTTTTTTATCACTTTTCCGTTTTTTCTATACATTCCGCTATCAGCATCCAGTCTCCCGCCGCCGGTTTCTTTGGCATAATGCACGATTCCTGCCGCACTTCTACCTGTTCTTCTGCTTTTTCTGTCTCTCCCGTTCTCGGATCAAACCAGGAAACTGCATAGATTCCGTCGCAAAGGCCTGCAATCCGTGTGCTCATTCCGTCCATCTCGCCGTAATAAATCAGCGCTCTCGTCTTATCCCGGCTGATGGTGGCAGCCGCCAGCTTATTGGAAAACGGCTGATGTTCTCTTCCGCTTCTGCCGGATCGTACGGCACCATCTCTTCGAAGTGGTGCTCTTCATAGAAACGTTTCAGATATCCCATCTGCGCACCGCCCGGTCCATCAATCGCTTTTGCCCAGGTGATGCCGAATTTGTTGAATGCATTAAAGTACGGGTTGATGTCACTTACCTCCCAGATATTATCCCAGATGCCCTGTGCGCCGTATGTATAGCCGCAGCCACCAGTCTGAATCGCCATGTATGCCACGCGGCGCAGCATGGCATCGGTGCAGAGACGGGTTCCGTTTTCTTCCAGCGTGGAACAATATTCGTATAGAGACTCGCCCTCGATGAACGGCTTTGTTCCATGCTCTTTCTGATAAGAACGGTACCAGGACACATTGATCGGGAAATCGCCGTGACCGGCCTGGTTCAGTACAAAGTCAAACCACGGTTCATCATAATAGTAATCTGCAAACGGACGCTCATTCGTGTAATGTGCGGTCTGCAGGGTATCGTAGCCGTCCATCTCCTCCACGTATTCTGCGACCTCGCGCCAGCCCTTAATCGCACGCTCGCGCGGCTCGCCCGGGAAGTAGCCTGCCACTTCGCCTGCCAGTGTCCACACAACCGGAAGGGCGCCGTAACGCGCGATGATGTAACGCGCCAGATGTTTCTGATGCTCCACGCCCTGCTCGATCGAGCCGGACCAGGCAAAACCAAGTGCGTTGACGAAGCGAGATCCGCAAGATACTGCATACGGCGGTCGAGCTCGTTCTGATAGAATGCCACATTCGGCACATCGTCCGCGGCATCTGCCTCCCAGTAACGGCTCTTCTGCTCCCGCCAGCTGTCGCTTCGAAGGTTCGTCTGATAAACATTATAGCCCTGCTCCTTCCTGCGGTCCGCCATACCGCGGAACATGCTCATCATCTGCGGATGGTTCGACTCGTCCCAGCGCTCACCGAAAGCAAATTCCCAGTGCGTATCGCCGAGCCAGAAAAACGGTGTTCCGTCTGCATACGTCAGATATTTTCCTGATGGATGCACTTTCAGAAATCCGTGCTGATAGATAGCAAGCTTTCCTTCGTATGGAATACATTCGATTGTTCCTGCACTCCGGAAAGTCCCGTCTCCTCCGGTGCTTCCAGCCTATAGCTCCACATTCCGGTTTCGGTCGGCGCAAAGGCAATCCGATAGGTATTTCCGCCGTCCCAGTATGCTTCTCTTCTGATCTTTCGGCCGGAAGGCCCTGTAAAAATTCCCAGGACCGAAACATCGAGGAATGGATTGTCGTATGTTTTCTCACTTTGAAACGATAAAATAATTTGTCTCCACTGTTCTGCTTTCATCCCCATTTTGTTTTCTCCTTTATCTGCACAGAGCGCGCCCGGCTTTTCTTTCGGGTACGCTCCTCAAATCTGATTTTATGGTTGTCGTTCACTTCCGGTGAACGGCAACCTTTATTCTGTTCAAAAGCCGGCTGTATCTGTTTGTTATTTTTTTATTCCAGCCCGCGTTTTTTTGCAAGCTCCACGGCAATCTCAACCAGCTCCGCCGCATCCTCGCGGCAGACAAAGCCTTTCGTTACCTGCTCTTTCGTGTTTTTCTCCGCCATTTCCCGGTAATGTGCCAATGTTCCATACAGCTCTTTTATCATTTCTTTCGAAAACGCCTGCTGATAACCGAACAATCCTTCTTTTTCCGATTCCGGATCCAGGAAATTCTGGCCTTTTTCAATATCGCTGGTATTGCTGTATCTTCCGGTCGGATAGTCAAGGAGGCAGGTACGCAGTCCACCGATTGTATTTCCGAAAGCATCCTTTTTGTTCTCTCCGTTGCTGTCAATCGCAATCCGGTCACAGTGCGCCGGAGCTGCGCCTGTCCGTACCCAGGTAAAGAGATTCCGAAATGCTGCCGCAAAAAGAATCTGGGACGGATAGTCGTTTCCTTCCTCATTTTTTCCCATATAAAATGGCAGATGATTGATCCGCACCAGATCCGGATCGTTCTGATAGTAGTCCACGTAGCTATAGGAAGTGTCATGCTTGCACCCGTCATATCATACTGGCGGAACAGGAACTCCGGATCATCGCTGTCCGGCTGGGCAATGCGCCATGCTTCCATTCTTCCGTTTTCACTCTCCGTCTGCACAGCGATAAACGGCTCGCGCGCCTTTTCCACACGTGTCAGACTGTAATGGTACGGAGCCATGGTTTCATACTGGTTGACCGGAATACCAAGGGAATGGACTCCGCCACCGGAAAGATAGCCATCAAACACACGCGCGCCGCGTGCTGCATCCGGGCGGTAGGCAAAGCTGTTCAGATAGCGGAAAAGATAGGATCCCGACTGTGACCAACCCGTCAAATAGACGTATTCTCTTTTATATTCCCGAATCGGATTCTGCTCCTCTTCACCTCGCAGCAGCCACGCAAGATCTGTCAGCATATCCCAGAAGAGCCCGGTCTCATAGTCGTGATTCAGATCGCCAAGGCGCCTGTGGCCTGCAGTCGCTCCGAGAACGGCACATCCGGCGTCGGGTTGGCCCAGGAAAGACGGCCGTAACGCTTTTCATCAAACTCTACCATTTGGCGATCGTATTCGGTTTGCTTGTGATTCCCACATAGATATCTCCGTCCCGCACAAATTTCTTCCAGCCGAGAATCCACATGCGGTCAATCTCCATAAAACTCGTTGGATTGATGATCTCCACTACAACGTTTCCGCTGCATTTTGCAGTGTCCTGCGGTGCGCGGACAATGATGCGGTTTGTATACGGCGCATCCGCAGTGCGCACACGGACGCCGCCGCGCTCGTCTGCAGTCTCATAGACGTTGGCCGTTCCATACATAGAATATTCCTTCTCCACATAGCCGCGCTCCGACAGCTTCAGGTAACGCTCCGCACTGGCAAACGGATAGCTTTCTTTCGTTACCGGAATCTCCTCAAGTCTTGTAATCATCTCGTAAAACCTCCCTTTTTCCTTGTATGATTTTATTATTCCATACGGCTCCAATACGAAAAACAACGATTCTGCTGTTTTTTGACACTTTTCTGCTGTTTCTGTTTCGATCAGACTTTTTCCGTTCCGAAAACAAAAACACAGAAAAAGCATCTCTGTGCAACTTTATCTCTGATTTGTACTTTTTCTTTCGGAATGTCTGTAGTAAACTGGTATTGTCGGGCAGAAAAAAATTCTACTATTCCCAATACCGTCTTTTCTGCCCATGCAAACAATTGTACTCTCAAGCTTTTTCTGTACCTGATTTTGTGAGATGATTTTTGTCAGTCGCAAAAGCAAATGCAGAAAGACTCTGAGCGTACATTCCGTACAAAAGGAGGGTTTTTACAAATGAACGGAACTTATTATACCATTACCGAAGTTTTTGATTTCGGTCCGCATATTTCGAAAATAATTCTGGATTATGGCAAAAGCATGAAGGGTGCGGCCCCATCTCCGGAGCAGTTTACGGTACACGTTACCCGTACATCCACCGAGGGTGAGAACTTTGTCTGGCCGAATTTCATGGGTGACAAACCGGATGATTCCATGGACGGCACACGCCGCGTTTCGAACGTTTACGTTTCTGACAAAACCGGTGCACCGTGCGAGGACGGTACCTGTCTGACGCTGGAGCTGCCGTGTTTCATCATGGAAGGAATCGGCTCCATCATCAAATTCAACGGTAATTTTAATGTATTTGTCAATGTTGCTTACGATGTAACACAAGTCTCTGAAATTGCAACAGACGATGATGCCATTTCTCCGCAGACGTTCGACGTAGACGGCGGAAACTGCGTCATCTACGGTGAATGGCTCAAAGAAGACCGCTACGAGGATCCGCAGACTCCGCTCTCTTACGTTTACTACGAGCCGGAAATGGATGCGGATGAGAAAATCCCGCTGATCATCTGGCTGCACGGCGCAGGTGAGGGCGGACAGGAACCGCCGATTGCAGCAATCGGAAATAAAGTTGTAAACCTGATTTCCCCAAAGGTTCAGAAAATTTTCGGCGGCAAGACCTACCTGCTCGCTCCACAGGCTCCAACCATGTGGATGGATGACGGAACCGGCGAATATACCAAAGACGGTTCTTCCAAATATACCGAAGTTCTCGATGCCCTGATCGGTGCTTTCGTGGATGCCCATCCGCAGATCGACCGCTCCCGCATCT
>ENA-OQHY01000030-OQHY01000030.1-human-gut-metagenome-genome-assembly--contig:-NODE-30-length-71492-cov-5.590429_pt1 | contig 71492 bp, 86 predicted proteins | sample MGYA00242570_ERZ504733 | MGnify/ENA primary metagenome ERZ504733 (study PRJEB26092, sample SAMD00036219) | human gut metagenome | host: Homo sapiens | study: EMG produced TPA metagenomics assembly of... | reverse complement strand
AAAGTACATCAGAGCGTAAAATATTCACTTTTTTTCCTTATAAGTGATTAAGCTCACTTATTTCAGTTTGTAATGATTTTCAGTGATTATAATCACTTATTTTTACCAAATGATAGCAGCACCCAAAACTCTGGGCGGCGTAAAAAGCTCACTTTTTCTAAGTGAACATAATCACTTATTTCCAATAGCCATAAGTGAGCTTAATCACTTATTTTTATCGTTCATAGGTACAAAAGTGATTTTATTCACTTGTTGAGTAGACTTGTCAGGAGTGATTATAATCACTGTTTTGTTGAGTAGACTTGTCTGTATAGCCTCCTGCCCACCCGGTCACCTTCACCTTGCTGCCTTGCAAGCATCCTGGATCCTTACCCGGTTGGCTGCCTTTTGCCAGCTTCGCCACACACCCCTCACAGCGCCCCACTGTCGCGTTTAATTGGCGAGGCCAAGGAACTTCCACAGCGGACAATCCTTCGCCACACAGGGGCTCTGTGAGGCTTGGATTTTCGTCAAGAGCTTTCCCGTTTTCGACCAAAAACGGAGTGTCCAGATCGAAACTCACAAGTTGCTGTCTGGGGATGCTTTTCCCCTCCAGACGATATGTATTGTCCCGGTTCCACCGCATGTCCCGGTAGATCATCCGCACCAATGCCACGCACTTGATCTCGCAGCTGTTGCTCACAGTCAGCTTCGGTGTCTTATGAGCTCCTGCATCTTCAGCCGTACAGTTCTGCACAGCTACCTGTTTTGCCTCTCGGTTGTACAGAAAACGATAGTGGGTTGGCCAGCCTAATGCTTCCAATGTGCTGCGGAAGATTGTGATCCTTCCATCTTCGACATTAAAAGTCAGACCCAGCATCCGCTGGTTCCATATTCTTTCGTTCACTACTCTCCCCTCCTTAAAAATGGGCGCACTTCCCCCTTGGAATCCTGGTTGCCGTTTTAATCAAGCCCGGTATCGGGGATGGTCTTACCCGTCAGCATCCCCACCGATACATAGCCATCCATTTGCTGAACTTCGGATTCTTTCAGATGTTCTTCTACAGGTACGCCAAAAGTACCCGCAATATCATCTGGGTAAAATCCCTTTCTGGTATTTGCAGGCTTTGTTTCTTGCGCATTTTTCTGGTCTGTTCCATTTTTCCGCTTCTGCCTCATGGAAGATCTCCGGCACAAGCAGGTCAAAAACATACAGAGTTTCCCCTTCAAACGAAATTCTGTACCCAAGCATCTTATACCGGCATTCGGTATCCCAGCCCATTTCCTTATACACCAGTTCTGAAAAAGGCTTGCAGGTCATCTTCCGGCTTTTACGTTTATCTGGCTTGGCGATGCACCAGCGCAGAGCGTCCTTGTCGTTTTCATCACAGCCGCGTACAACAATACGCTTCAAATCATTGTTGAACATGACGTGTACATAAACCACATCTTCCAGCCCAGTGATGCAGGCTGTGTTAAATGTAATGCTGTCCTTGCGAATCACAATTGCAGGGTCACGAAGATGTGCAAACAGCTCCTTCCGCACGACCTGGTATCCATCATAGGAAAATGTACTTTCTAATTCTTCCGCTCTTGCGTCTCTATCATTTTCTGCCTGTTCTTCCGGTGGCATGGTGTTCGTATTTTCATTCATCTGTGTCAGTCCATCCTTCCATTATTTTTTCCGCTTCATGGAGCAGAGCATTCAGGCCATCTGCGGTAAAAGTGTTCATTTCTTCTATCTCTGCTGCCGACCGAAGTACATCCCAGTTTCCAGAGTAATGCTCCTGCTGTAAAATCCCGACCTGTGCAATACTTGTGATCGGCTTTCCAAAAGTACCTGCCCATTCTGGTGGGAAAATATAGATCGTCTGCTTGACGGTTTTTCCCTCTTCATCCTGTTCCTTGGATGGCAGGACAATTTCTTCTACTTTAACCATTTCCGGCTCAGCCAGTTCAAACAGCATCAGCTTGTCATCGTTCTGTTCCACGAGCTGCCCACGGAAACGGTATTTCAAACCTTCTTCCCATTCCATCATGTCAAAAAGGGCTTTTGCCAGACCGCGGCATCCGAGTGTACTGGCGCACCAGCGTCCCTCTTTCAGTCTACCCCAGCGGATCGCGTTCGGATTATCCTTTTCGCATGGGCGAATGGCAATGCAGCGGTCAACCGAATTCAGGAGCAGTTCCACATACTCCACATCTTCAAACTTTTTCAGGCAGGCGGTATTAAAACGCAGTTTGCCATTGGAGATCGTCATAGCCGGATTCTGTAAAGTAGCAAAATACTGTGCCCGCACAACTTCATATCCTGTCAAATTAAGCCGATTTTTCACATCACCCACAACAGAATCATCCGGCTCCCGAATCACACTTTCAGATGCTTCCCGGTATTCTTCAGCTGAAAATCCTGTCCAGTCCTTATCAAAAGGCACATATCCGCGTAAGATTCCATCATCCACCACACTCAGGACTGGCAGCGGGCGATTTTTCTTTGTATAACTCCGGGATGCCCGCAGATGATTTGCCGCATTATAGACTTCCCTGGACACGATTGCCTCATGATGATCTCTCTGCCGGTACTGCGTCCGGTCGTTGTTGTTTTTCTTTGATTTATGCGTCAGGAAATTCGGTGTAAAGGTCTTCCTTGCCAATACATCCCCACAATGGCGTTCATTAGCAATGACTCCTGCAAGAGTGCCGGGATTCCACTCCGTGTTCCCCAGTTTTGTCTTCCGGCCATAATCTGTCAGTAGCTCTGCAATCTCGGTGAAAGAAAATCCATTCAGGTACAGATAGTAAATCACCTTCACCGTCTGTGCTTCGTCCTGATTCACCACAAGGCTGCCATCCTCGTCCTGGTCATATCCGAGCAGGGCCGGCGTAAGGAACAGTCCACGGCTGAACCTACGGTCAATGGACCAATTCATAATGATAGACTTGGAATGAGATTCTTCCTCTGCCACGGATGCCAAAATCGTCAGGATCATGCGCCCGTTACTGTCCAGTGTGTAGATGTTGTCCGCTTCAAATTTTACACCCACGGGCGGGTCAAGATTTTTCAGTGTTTCAATGACGGAAAGACAGTCCACAATGTTTCTGGCGAAACGGGCGATGGACTTTGTGAGGATCAGGTCAATCTTTCCGGCCTTACAGTCCTCGATCAGCTGCTGCATTCCTTTGCGATGCTCCAATGATGTACCGCTGATGCCTTCATCATCATAGATTCCAACGAATTCCCATCGGCTGTGCCTTGATATAATCCGTGTAATAATTTTTCTGAAGTTCATACGAAGAAGTCTGTTCATCATTATCAGTGGAAACACGGACATAAGCGGCAACACGACGGATAGAGGTGCTTTCTCCAAGCCCCTCCACAGTTTTTGCCGGGATAACTTCCAACTCAGAAGTATCCACGCCTTTATATCTGTCTCTGATTCTCTGCTTGCGGTCTGCCGCTTCTGCTCCACTGCTTATCATTTGCTTCCTCTCATTTCTCCGGCTTCATGCTCCAGTACCACTGTCGCATCTTCCGGTAACTCCGGATGCCGAGTTCTTTCTTTGTATTTTCTGCTGTCCTGCGGCTGATACCTTCATCGCTCATCCGCATATAGATTTCTCTAGATCTCATGTCACCCCCGGAAAGCAGCTTCTTGATCAGATACGCCGCCTTCTCAGATTTTGACTCAAAAACTGGTGTTTCCGGCTCCGCTGATGGATCTGGCTTAATTTCACACTCCAGCCATTTGAAGCCCTGCTCCGCTGTTATCGAGAATTTGATTTCACCATCTGACGGAGCCAGACTGTTTTTTATCTGCCGCACAATGCGGATATCTGACTTCTCCGCATCCCGTTCTACTTGCAGGACACTCCGGGCGGCTGCAACAACATCGATGCTGCCAAGGCTCCGGTAAAGGCCCTTTGTTCCTTCTTTTTTATTAAGGTGTCCGATCAGCACAATGGCACAGTCATACATAGATGCCCACATGCCAAGCGCTGCATCAGCCTTCTGGCTCTTCCTGCAATCTGGAGGTCGGAATCACTTCCAAGATATGCCTGTATCGGATCAATAACTACCAGCCGCGGCCGGAATTCTATAATAGCCTGCCGGATGCGCTCATCATCCAGTGTCAGGCCGCTGTATGTTTCTTCATTTATGAAGGCCACATTCCTGCAATCTGCCCCACATTTTTCAAGCCGGGGCTTAATGGTATCTGAAATGCCATCTTCTGAGCACTGGTAAATAGCCCTTTGCGGCATTCCGATGGTTTTACCATCTGGCAGGGTTCCTCCCTTAGACAGCTCGGCTATCAGGTGCATCATCATTGTGGATTTGCCATCACCGGGGTCACCTTGCAGCAATGTGATCTTTCCAACTGCTATGAATGGATACCACAGCCAACGAACAGAAGTCGCCTGTACATCACTGTATAATGTAAGAATCCCTTTTTCTCCTTTGTTCGTCATCATCGTCCCTTTCTGTACGCAGTCTTTTCTACATTTATATTATAAGGTTTGATTGATGATTTGACTGCTACCTATCATGTAGCACGTTTCGCATTTTGCTACATACCAAGTAGCAAAACAGCCTTAGACCACATAACAGATAGAGGTGTAGCCTTTGCGGCCTTAGAATTTCTGTAATTAAGTTGCTATGTATTTTTCTCTGCGGGATAATCGTAACTGCCTTATGCGGGTGCACATAAGGAGGAACATACATGGCTATTGATTATGAATCTTTAGGTAAACGTATCGCAAACGCACGTAAACAGACCGGAATCACACAGGAGGCACTCGGTGAACAGCTTAATATGACCCGAAAACACATCAGTGTTATCGAAACCGCCATTAACCGTCCCAGTCTTGATACACTGGTTGATATTGCCAACGCACTAAATGTCTCAGCAGATGATCTTCTTGTAGACAGTTTGACGCACTCCGCGTCCACTGCCAATTCCGAGATCCACCGTCTGCTTTTAGACTGTAATGCAATTGAACAGGAGATTCTCACCCGGATGGTAAAGGAGATGAAAGCAATTTTATACGGCTTAGGAGTTTGATTTTATAACTTGTTGATCATATAACAAAAAGGCCCGCATAAGCCACAACTGCACTTTGGAACACGCCGAAGTGCTGTCTGTGGTTTATGCGGATAAGGACAAAAAAAGAAGCCCACCAGCGAACCATGTAGGAATCTACACAATACGCCAGTGGGCCGATAAGTTTCAATTATGCACTTCTTTTCTCATCCAGTTCTTTTATCTCATCAACTGCAGACTTCTTAAATTCCTGTATTATCTCTCCCCGCCTTAGACACCGATAAGCATCTTCGATAAAACTTATGAACTCCTCGCTGGCACACTCGATCAGGCACCTTCCTTCCACGGCTTTCAACTTTTCCATAACCATTTCTGCCAGGGCATCCCCACGCTCTCTCATCTTCTGATCCGCAAACGCCAAGGACTCATCGATGAACGCAGCGTACTTTGCACCATCAATATTGCTTTGTACCGGCACGCCTTCGCCACTGTCAAGCCGGATCACTTTTGGCTCATACACAGCCCTCACCTTTCTCAGTGCCTCTGCCGGCTCCATGCTCTGGAGATATAATTTCATAGCACCGGCCGCCACAATCTCCTCAGCTGTTGCACCATATTTCTCTGCCAGCATCCCTGCTACATCTTTCATTTCAAACACTCCTTGCTATGTGTATTTTCTGTCGTATGTGTATTTCTTGCCACCCACAACATATAACAGGCTTCTGCACATAGCAATCCTTACGGGTAAAAAAGACCAGACAAAATAACAGGCAAAATAGCAGCACAGTAAAACCTTAAAAACAAAAAAAAGCCCTGCCAGATGCAGCCACAAAAGCCACACCCGGCAGGGTCCTGTCTCCTTCCATCACACCGCTTCTTCCCTCTCGCGCTTCGCTGCAGTTGTCAGGTATCTGCGGTACTGAATGCTGAATCCATACACCTTATAAGGAGCATCCACATAGACACATTGCCGTCCATGTCACTCCGCTTATAACCCATGAAGCTGTCGAGCGTTCTGCGGTTGCCTTTTGAGGTCAGTGTCACACCGAAGTTTGTCTTATAGGTTGCCACATTCCCCTGCAGTACCCCGCTCTCAACAAAAGCACAGTAGATGCCTTTTTCAAAGTGGAGCATATCTGGTGCTTCTGCGATCCGCTCAGGAGTCAGCTTGAGCTTTCCGCTGGTGATGGCACGTTTCCGGCCTTCGATGGTATTTCCGTCCACATCCCGAAGCAGGGTTCCCTGTACATCCAGACCGTTGACTCTCAGCGGCATTCCGCCTGCATTGGTATCCGGCAGTTCTTTCAGACAGGCAAGGAAGTATTCAAAGTTCTTTTTCATGATCGCCAACACACCCTGTTCTTCCTCTATCGTCTGCCGTTCCTGTTGGAGTGTTTTCAGCCGTTCCTGCAGGTCGTTCACAAGCTCTGTATAAATCTGGGCTTCCGAACCTTCCTCCGTTTCCGTTCCATAGAAGCTCACTCCGATGCTTCCCGGTGTCAGTCCGCTCCGGATGTCCAGGTCGATGTCATCAATGGTCACCTCCCCGTTGGAAAGGGCTTCATTCAGTTCCACGTTCTGTTCCAGTGCAGCTTCCCGAAGCGCCGCCACCTGATGGCTGATGGCATCCTGCAGGCGTTCTTCCATCTCCTTGATCTGATTTTCCACCGTTGCCATCCTCTGCACCGAGATGCTGTTGTTATTCGCCAGCCGGACAGCCTGCTCATAGGCATTGTCAAACATCGTCACGATCATGGAGGCATCTCCGTGTTGTTCAAAGTCACGCTTCATGCTGTAGAGCAGTTCCATGAAACTCTGCTCCAGCGCACACTCATGGTAGCGTTCGGATGGGCAGCGCTTGTTTGCAGCTTCCTTTTCCTCATCTGACATGCAGCCTTTCTTGCTCCGGCAATACGCTTTCTGGTCGGGAGAACCGTTCTTCGGCGGCTCACCGTCCCGCTCCCCGACCTTACGCTTGCAACGCCAAACGGGATACGAATAGGTGTATTTTTCCAGATACTCTCCGGTATCCTCACCAGTCGCCTTAAGACTCCGCTCATCGCTGTAACCATTTGCCACACCCGTGTAGGTTGTACGGAAGAATCCCTCCCCGCAGGGCTTTCCGGCATCCGGCCCATTCTCCAGGATCGCACCGCAGCGCAGGTTTCCAAACGGAGAACCCTTAATGCTCTTTACCTTTTTCTTGCCGGGGCCTTTCGTCATATCTGCCCTCGGCTTCTCGAACAGCATGGTCTGCACTTTGTCCCAAGTCACACGGTCGATGATGCCCACATGATGGTTCTTCACATAGTACCGGGGTGCTTCGCCCTTATTGATGCTGGAACGGTGGGTAAGGAAGTCCTTCGTGATGGTCTTCTGCATCTCAATGTCGCCCACATACTTCTCATTCCGCAGAACGATCAGGATCGAGCTGGCACTCCACTTCTTTCCATTGACCGTGAACTTTTCCATCTGGTTCAGCTCCTGAGCGATCTTATTCGCCGTCTGGCCTTTCACGAAACGGTCAAAAATGTAGCGGATGATTTCTGCCTGCTCCGGCATGATGACCCACTGCTTATTTTCCCCAAGCTCATATCCCAGCATCCGTTTCAGATTGATATGCGGGACACCAGACTGGAACTTCTTCTGGATGCTCCATCGGATGTTATCAGAAATGGAACGGCTCTCATCCTGTGCCAGTGCAGAAAGGATCGTCAGGATCAGCTCACCTTTGGCATCCAGTGTGTCGATGTTCTCTTTCTCGAAATAGATACCCACGGGCGGCTTCAGCTGCCGAAGCTCACGGGTACAGGTCAGGGAGTCAATAGTGTTTCGTGCAAATCGGGAAATGGACTTTGTAACGATGTAGTCCAGCTTTCCATCCATCGCATCTTTTATCATGCGGTTGAATTCCTCTCGATGTTCCCGGTTCGTACCAGATTTTGCTTCATCCGCGTAGATGCCGGCAAAGATCCAGCCGGCTTCCGGGTGATGAGGTCTTTGTAGAATGCTTTCTGTGTCGTGTAGGAAGTCTGCTGACTCTCATCTCCCGTGGAAACACGACAGTAAGCCGCCACACGGATGTTGGTCTGGCTTTTCAGCTGCCCGCCGTTCTGTACTGAGCGCACACTGGCGGGGATCACATCCACTTTTTGTCTTGTCATAATCTGCTCCTTTCTTCCAGCCTTGCAACTGGTCTTATCTTACATACCTCTTCCGCTGGCTGCCGTCGCGCATCGTATGCCCGTCATAATAGCTTGCGGTATTGCGGTAATCTTCAATATTGGAATCCATCTCTACCTCGGTCTTGGTGTCATCGAACCAGTGGACCGTAAACATCAGCGGTGAATGGATCGTGATGGAGAGTAGGAAGGCCTTGCAGTGTTCTTCGGTCACTTCATTCAGAAAGGCCACCGTACCATCCCGCCCCGCCGGGAGGTTCTTCATCCACTCGATTGCCTTTTCCCTTCGTTCATAGTCGCCCTCCAGTTCTTCCCAGTAGTCTTCCATATAGTCGAGCTGTTCGGTCAGCTTCTGCTCAGTGTCCGTGTCCTTCTGAATATCCCGCTCCAGTTTCTCAATGAGCTTTTTCTTCTCCTCAATAGAAGCAGTCGATCATCTCGTCACCGAGAAGTTCCAGACGGGTCTGCATCACATCCACCTGACTTTTCAGGAGCCGGATCTTCTTACTGGTGCTTTCCACACTGGTGTGTGCGGCCGCTATCTGTCTTTTAATAAAAGCACGGTCGCGTTCCATAAAATCCAGCTTCTGAATGCTCTCCAGCCGTGCAAGCATCTGGCTTACAAAAGAATCTGCTTCCGGGGTGAAGTTGTCATACTGCTCTTTGAACCGGCCGCTCATGATGTCTGCCACAGCCACGTTGTCATGGATGGGCTTAAGCGTCAGCCGGAACCGCTCCAGAACTGCTTTACGGAAGGCTCGGACAACCTGTTCCTCGTATACTTTTTCTGCATGGCAGATGCGTTTTCCGGTCGTCCGGCTGCTCGTCGGGCATCGCCAGATGGGATAGTTCCCATTTCCGTTAGTCACATGGAAAAAACGGCCGCACTCCCCGCAGATTAGTCTTTGGGAAAACGCTCTCGGCTTCTTGCCGGATCTTGTCCTGTTATATAAATCGCTGTTTACTTTTACGACTTCCTGTGCCTTTTCAAACAGGTCCTCGTCAACGATTGCCGGATGATGGTTCCGGACAAAATACTGAGGGACTTCGCCTTTGTTGTCCCGGACTTCATGTGTCAGGTAATCCGATGTGAACTTCTTCTGGATAAGGACTGCACCCATGTACCGCTCGGCACGGACGATCCGCATGATATTCCCGCCTGTCCATCCATCCAGCAGATCACTGTTTAACTGCCCTTTCTTGGATTTTTTCTTTCTTACTCTCACTGCGTCGGTGACAGGAGCCGGAATCTTGTCCATGTTCAGTCCCCTTGCAATCTCCGTATAGGCTTTCCCTTCCACGACTTCATGGAAAATGCGCCGGACGACCCTGGCTTCTTCCTCAACGATCTCAATATCTTTATACTCATATCCGCTCTCGGAGGCAACCATCTTCCCATTGTAGCGGTATCCGTACATGATCTTGTTTGGAACATCCCCCTTCGGAAAGCGCATCTTCTGCCCCAGCCGGATGTTACTGGAAATGCTGCGGCTTTCTTCCTGTGCAATGGCTGCCAGTGTCGTAAGGATGAAGTCGCTGGTCGGGTCTGCCGTATCCAGATTTTCTTTCTCGAACAGAATCGTTACCCCGCAATCATGCAGGACATCCAGTGCACTCATAAAGTCAGCCGTGTTTCGGGCAAATCGTGATATGGACTTGCACACAATGCGGTCGATCTTCCCGTCCTTACAATGGCGCATCAGTCGGCGGAATCCGGTTCTCTTTTCCTTGGAAGTGCCGGAGATGCCGTAATCGGAGTACACACCGACTGCATTCCATGCCGGATTATTTTCAATCAGCTGGTTAAAGTATTTTTCCTGCGTTTCATAGGAGTTTTCCTGGTCGCTCATGTCCGTAGAAACGCGGATGTAAGCTGCCACATTAAGGGTTCCGGCTTTCTTTTTGGTAGCCCGGAAGGTCGCTGTCGAAACGAACTTGTTATCCTGCGGTTCTTCCGGTGTGAAGAGCTTCGTAAACTCACTCTCCATACTGCTCTGCAGCCGTTCTGCAATGTCCGGCTCTGCCATGACCTTTTTGGCATCCAGAGCTTCTGGATAAGAGCTGTGATACCGGCATCCACGATGTCTTTTGATTTTTGGGGTGTCTGTTTTTTATCTGATGCGTTTTTGGGCTTTTGTTGAGTAGACTTGCCTGGTGCGTATCAGCCAGTGGTAAAAAAGAAGCTGTGGCAGCATCCGTACTTTGACGGACATCTGCCACAGCTTCCACAGGTTTCTTTTTCCCAAGAGCGGCTTCCAGTAAAGCCGAAACATCCACAGCAGATGCATTTACTCTCTTCTGCTGTTTCTGCTGTACTGTATTCTTTACAGTCTTTTTCTGCAGATTTGCAAGGAAATCCGTACCAGTACTCATAGTTTTCGCTCCTTTCCTGCCCGTTTTCTTCTCTATGGGCAGTCACATATTCCCTCTGTTTCGTGATATTATCAAGTAATTCCGATACAGAAAGACGGAGAATAATCTGGTGGATTATTGTCTTATCTGCACCATATGTATGCCCCGCCCGGTAAGGACGGGGACTGTTTTTAGATACGGGCCGCAAAGTCAAGTGCGATCCACCCTGCACCGGATTTCAGCTTGCCCCAGCCCTTCGCAGAACCAGCACCGGCAGATTCTGCCACGATAGTAAACACGCCTTTCCCGGTGTAATAACCGGTCTTACCGTAATTTGTTCCTGGACCCTTGCGGATGTTGAGGTCTTTAATGGACACACGCACAGTATACGGGACTGAAGACTTCGGTTCCGGGTAGACGGCCTTACCCGCCGGATCAAAAACATAATAGCCAGGATTCTTATCCGCGCACTGCTTTGCATAGGTGAGGTCGTGGAACGCACCTTTCTGGGAAGCGGCATTCTGCCAGCTCTTACGGACACGGTACCAGCCGGAAATGGTGGTATTGCCGCCGGAGGCTGCATTGTACTGCGTCAGGTTCCAACGCTCGATGATACTGCAGAGGCTCTGCACATAGGTGTGGCTGGTAGCATAGCCACCATCCTTGATGATCTGTGCCGCTTTCTTGTAATCGATACAACCTGCCAGACCCTCGTAGCGTTTCCTGTTGCCGTTCATCGCACCGAGCAGATATGCTGCATGGTCTGCAATGGAGTCTTCCACACAAGCGTACTTGCGGAAGTCAGCGGTGATCGTCACATAGCTGCCATCGGTATTCTGCTCCTGCGTTTTCTTAGTATAGACGGACTTGCCATCCCAACTGCTGCCGCTCCAGCTGTTCCCGGAAAGCGAAGTCTTCATACCGAAGCAGTTATTGGCATTCTGTGCCAGCTCAGATTTACCGTAGCCGGATTCCAGAATGAACTGTGCCATCGACACGCAGGCAAGGATGCCCGTGGTTTTCTGGTTCGCAGTAAACAGCGGACCGATCTTTGCAACTGCTTCTGCTTCCGAGAGATTTTTCAGCGAAGAAGCCTGCATACCGGATGAGGATGAACCGCCCAGTGCTGCAGTTACCCTTGCGGCCAGATCACCCAGGCGGGCATACAGCCAGTTTCCAGGGCAGCTTTTATTCGCAAACCAGCGGTGAACGGTCAGCACCATTTCATCTGCCGCCGGAGCATAGTTGAGTGTCTTATTTTTATCACCCAGCCACAGGAGATTCTTCTTCCCGTTACGCTTGCAGATATCAATGCAGAGCTTGACAAGAGAGTCATATACGGCACTGTTCATGGCATACGGCTCATTCATGTCGCTGGCGCATTCGATGGTGACCGCCCTCTGGTCATTGGCATTGCTGGACGAACACCAGCTGCGGTTCTTTTCTTCGACACAAAGCGACACACGGCCGTCTGTGCCGATGCCGTAGTTGCAGCTTGCCTGACGGCTCGTGCTGGTGAAGCAGCCGCAGATGCTTTCCGCAGAAAGCTGACCGACCACACAATGCGGTGTGATACGGTCGATGCTGTGTGTCCTCTGCCCGGAATGGTTCGGGGAGAGCTTAGTGTAAACAACGAGTGGACTATTGGTATATCCCATAATGATTTCCTCCGTAAAAGAAAAGAGACCCAGATTGCTCTGAGTCCCCTTTAGGTCTATTGGTTATTCTCTATTCCTGTCTGCTTCTTCCAGTATCCTACAGACAAACTTCATGGTTGACATCGGCTTTTCAGCGCCTATCCCATTCACTTCCCACGCCACATTAGAAATCGTGGAAATGGCACTGAGGACACCGCTCTTCTTAACCCCCTTCTGATCTGCAACAAGCTGTAAGAGCTGACACGGTTTCAGATCCGGCCGATGCCAATGCAGGACGATCGCATCCCTCAGATACTCACATCCCTTATAGTACAGCGTAATGCCATACGGTCTTAACACATCTTCTGCCATGAACTTTTCATTCATTTACAACACTCTCCTTTTCCCAAGTATACCTTTCGGCATCAGGAAATTGAAGTCCTAAAAATGTGTCGAAATGCGCCGTTTAAGGGATCAGCAGTTTCATGCGACCCGGATGGCATTGGAAGTCAGGCCATTCAGCACACGGATGTCTGCACAGCGGCTGCCGCTCCCCAGCTCCTTTTCCGCGATCTTCCAGAGATTATCACCGGGAACAACGGTATAGATCCTGCCAGCTGTGAATGCATAGGTGTCCGCACTGTTCAGGACATATGCGACACCGGCCTCTGCTTCGGCACATTTGATCTTCAGCCAGCCATCACAGAACTGCACGACTTCCACAAGGGCATTCTTCTTGTAGACCGCTACGACCTCTGCATCCAGACTCGGCTTTTTGCGGATGTTCATGAGGGTCTTGAGCTTGCCGTAGGCAATGGTCGCCGGAAGCTCCTCCGCAGTCGGGAACTCATTCTCATCCACAGCGGACTCCTCATTCTTATCAACTTCATCCTCTGCTTCCTTTTCCTCCGGGGTATCTTCCACAGGGGTTGTGGTTTCCGGCTTATCTTCCGGGATATCGTCCACGACTGCTTTCTCCTCACTCTCATCTGCGCCGGTATCCGGGACAGCCTCTTCCGGATAGATCACGTTGCCGTCATTGTCGAACACTCGGCTGCCGGGGTTCTCATCGCACTTAGCTTTTGCATTCGCCAGCAGACGGTACGCGCCAAACTGGGATGCCTCATCTTCCCAGACTTCTCGCACACGGTAATAACCGGTCGTCAGTTTTGCGGGATACTCTTTCTTACTCATGGTTCATTCCTCCTAAAATTTGAGGGAGAGGCTGTTACACCTCTCCCCATTGATTACTCGTCCTTATTCGCTCTTTCTTCCTTCAGCTGTGCCAGCATCTCCTTGAGCTTCTCCGGCACCGGAAGACCGATAACGGCTGCGTTTTCGAGGCAGCTCAGACCTTCATTCGCCAGATAGAAAAACACCACCGCTGTACGGATGGCAGCTCCATTCTGGAGGATCTGTGTGTCAATGATGTTGGCAATCCCAACAAGCACAAAGATGCACACCTTCTTGGCGATGCCTTAAAGCCAACTTCAGAAGAAAGCTCATGCTTGATTGCTGCCGCAAGCACCCCGGTGAAGTAGTCACAGACCACGAACACTACAAGTGCATACAGGAAGCCGTCAAACCCACCGAAGAACCAGCCCAGAAAACCACCCAGACCTGCGAACATCCATTCAATCTTGTCGATCACATTCTGCATAATCTTGTCCTTTCCTGCCCAATCCGGGCATAAAAATAGACGGTCAATGCCGCCTTGTGTATACTCCTTCTATAATGAACACCGTTTCACAGACATTTTGGAGGTATGTCTGTCAGGGACGGTGGAAATTTAATAGAATTTATTGTCCAATCCAATAAACTCAATCTCACGGAACTCATTCGGATTCTTCTTCATGATCCAATCAATATAGGTAGAAATAATCATGGCACAGATAAAGTACCCGACTGCATTGTAATGACCGCCACGTTTCTGCTGATAGAGAAAGCCGGAATTATACAAAGCTGTTCCATAGGTATACAAATCAACCAGATAGACGTTCTTAAATATTCCTGCAATCTCCCGAACTGCTGAATTGTAGCCAGCATTTTCTACAGATTTTAACGGGTCAGTCAGGATAAAAATTTTAGCTTTCGGCTGCATTTCCTGAATCTTCTGAATGATCTTTCCGTAATTGCCATAATAGGTGTCTGGATTCTTTGTGTAATCGCCGAGATTGATATCTTCCACCGTACCAATCTTGTACTTTCGATTGTTTTCATTCTGTCCAAGACCGATAATATAGGCCTCGCACTTATGATTTCCATCAAAGCACTCCGTTGCAAGCGAACTGGAAAGGAACGTATCACAACGCAGTCCACCCTTAGACCAGTTGTAATAGGTATTCCCGGTCATTCTAGCAAGATACTGTCCCCAGGAATATTCAAACAGATCCTTCCCTCCTGTGGTGCCATCGACTTTTTTGTATACTGCTTCTCCGCTTGCAAGGCTGTCACCAATGCAGCCCACATGACGAAATACGGTCATTAAACCAGCATCATTTCGAATCCGTTCCAGGGGATTATCTGAGAGATTCAAACCTAACAGATCATTGATCTCTGCTGTCAGTCTTTTTTGGATATCTTTTTCCAATTTGTCTTTTGTGATTGCTTCATCAGCAATTTTCTGCGTAGTAATCGCAGCATCCTGTACCTTTCCGGTAGATACAACCGTATCCATAAACCAAATCTTAGCAAAATCTTTCAAATTTTCTTTATACATGGTCAGGCGGATATACGCAGTACCCTTGGGGCAGATAAAATCCGTGTAGCTTAAAATACCACTCTTTTCCTGATTGTACTTCAATCCTGAAATATACTTTTTGTCCTGATCATAAAAAGCAAGACCTGAAACATCATTGGAAGCTGTACTCATACTTGCGCGTAAAAGGCATTTACTTCCACCATATGGGAACGGCAGATAGTCCTCTGTTGCAAAATAGGTGTTTGTTCCCGGTGTATAAGTCCGCAAATCACCCTTTGCACGCGCAATATACAAATCCGGTGTCAAAACAATTTCCAGCGGGATTTCCAAAAAGGCAGCATTTTTTACCTGCACAGCGTTGTCACACAGTTTCTCTGATGTTATCGCTTCATCCGCAAGATTATCCGTTTCAACACTTTTTTCTGCCAGTTTTTCATGTGTTACCGCACGATCCACCAGATGCCCCACTGAGATTCTATAATCATCCAACCAGATACCCACGCCATCGAGATTGTCCTGCCCCATACAGGTCATGCGCATATAAGCAGTTCCATCTGGACAGAGAATTCTGCGAAATGCCAGTTTCTTAGTTTCCCGATTGTAATCGCTTCCGCTGATAAATTTCTTATTTGCATCATAAAATGCAATACCCGATTTATCGCTTTCAACTGTGGACATGGCAGAATATACCTGAAGCCAGCAGCCTCCATATGGAAATGGAATATAATCCAACGTGGCAAAATAGACATTTGAGCCCTGAGAGAAATTATCTAGCCCACCATATTTCTCGAAATATACTTATCTGCAGTCCAAACCAGTTCTGGAGTAATGTCCAAGAACGACAGGCGGCTTCCATTTACTGCACCTTTCAAAATACCCTTGCCACTTCCAATTGCTCGAATATGGGAACCGACAGAACCGTATTTCGTTCCCTCATCATCTACTCTTGCATCCACAACTTCTGCTGCATAGTCCTTATCCTTGTCAGTCGAAGCAGACACATTAGCATCCAGTCGCTTGTCCAACGTATCCATACGGCTGTTCAACTCTGCCTTGTTGCTATTAGTAAGGCTTTCAGCAGAATTCACCCGACTGTTCATGTTGGATTCTGCGGTATCTACATACTGGGTGAGACGTGCTTCTGTATCTTCCATTTCCTTGACAGCCTCTGCGATCTGTGCACTGTAAAGGCTGTATTGCATCCAGTAACTTTCATCCGAGATTGCAGTACCGACCGGCACAGGCTTTCTGCTGATATAGCTCTCACCGGACGCCTTATCCAGAACGATACTGAGTTCTTCATATTCCTTATTGATATCCCATACACCATCGTGTTTCGGAACAATTCTTCTTCCAATAAATTTAGACATAGGATTCTCCCTTCTGCCAGACAATTCCGGCTACAACTACTATCGGTTTATCCAGCAGATTGGGAGGTCCTGTCTTGGGGAAATCAAGGGTTACATAGTACCCCCCCCCCGAATTTTCTGACGAGTCATCATATTGTTTCCTTTCCCGACATAACGCCGTTTTACTTACTGTCCTCCGTCAGCCACGCACGGATCTGGCAGTAATATCCGTCTGCCCATGCTTGATAGCCCCTTGCGGAAGGATGGATACTGTTAGTCAGCGTCCGGCTGGTTTCCGTGAACCGGTTTGTCACCGGCTTGTCCGAATACGGAAATGCCAGACGGCGGTCCGTGCGAAGACCGTGGGCAAAACAGGTCACGTTTTTGCGGTACTTGCCAGCATCAAATGCCTTGATCAGTGCAAGGTTCAGCGTGTTGATGCTCATATGGAAGATACCCATGCTGGAACCGCACTGATAAGAATAATCCGAGCCGGGTCCGCAAAGGCCGATACCGATCTTGCAATTCGGGAAGCCCGTTTCCTTATCCAGCAGCGCATCGATGAACTGCTTCGCCTGATCCACGAACTTCTGCACCTCTGCTTCCGTGCGGTACAGTGTAGTGCCTGTGACACATCATTGGTGCCAAGTGCGATCAGGAAGTAATCGATGCCCTCATAGCCGTTGGTCTCGCAGTATTTCTGGAAATCCAGACGGCCTTTGATCTTGTCCCAGAACGCATTCGTTTTGCCGGCGTAATCCGTGTCTGCCAGATACCGGGCAAAGGTCCAGCTGCCGCGTCCTTCGTGCTTGCCGCCAGACGGTCCTCTCGTTCCCAGCTGGTGGATCACGCAGTCATTATCCTCTGCCAGCAGACGGTACACTTCCGTTGCCACAGAACCATTGTCCACGAGAGAGTCTCCACAGATGCAGATATTCTTCGTGAGCTTGTCCTTCAGCTTATGGTGGACCCTGACCTGGACAGGTTTGGACGATACCGTATGGCAGTCATCTTCATCCAGACGGCGGACGGTCAGTGCAAAATCCGTACTGTCCTTCGTTGGCGTGTAGTTCATGCAGTACTCGTTCCGGGTCAGGCTCGGTGCATTCGTGCCTCTGGCGAGCACATACAGATTTTCCTTGCCATCGTGGCGGGAAAGACAGTCAAAGAAGATGGAAAGCTGGCGTCCCTCCATGCAGTCCCAGTGGGACGGGGTCACGATGTCATCCTCTACAGCCGGAGTAATGGCTTTCTGCACATAATCCGTGATACGCTTCGGGATGAAAGATGCCGCGTTATCTGCGAAGAGATCACCCGCTTTGTATTCCTTACCGCCCACAATGAACTTCACATCCGGGTGAATGTGCGGATTATACAGCTTGCTCTGATACCAGGATGCAATATAGAAACCATTCGTACCCAGCTTTCGGAACAGGCTGGTGTCGTACAGATTGATGGTTTTCGTACCGGCATCATAAGCGAGGATGCGCATCGGCATACCAAATGTCGAGCTGGGTGTGTTAAATGCCATCTCTACCGGATCGCCTGCCATGATCCACTCATAGTGGAACGTATCCGGAACACCCAGACACTTGGTACTGACCTGGATCGTACCGCCATCCTGGTCAATGGTAATACCGCCGCTTGCCAGATACATATGGCGGGAATCCTTACCGGCAAGATCCGTGCGGAGCTGCTGGAAGCGGTCCTCATACTTCTTTTCGATATAGGAATCACGCCGTTCTTCATCGAAAAGCTCACCAGCCTTATAAGCTGTGCCATCCAGCACAACGCTGAAAGAAGAACCCATGTGCGGATACCAGAAATGGTTTTCATACCATGCAGCGATATAGTAGCCGTTTACTCCCAATGCCCGGAACTGTGCAGTGTTGTAAAGATTGATCTGATCTATGGACGAGTCATAGGCAAGGATCAGCATGTGATGCTTTTCTGCTTCCGTACTATCCAACATCGGTACCGGCTCCCCACTAGCACTGATCCAGTAGTAAGCACCGTTATCGACAACCGCCAGGATACGTTTCGTGACCTGAATGGTGCGGTTGACCGTATCGATCGCAAACTGGCCTGTAGCGAGGAACATCTTTGCTGAACGGTACTTGTGCCAGGTCATCGCAGTATTCGCAATCTTGGCTGGATTGCCATAATCGATCCCGTTGATGACTGTACCGCTACTCGAAGGAGCTGCGTACACCACATTCCAGTCAAAAAAGACCGCAAACACAAAGCGGCCCTTTGTGAATAGATCGCCCCAGCTATCGCCGCTTGTATTTTCCACCTTAATGACAGGGACTTCTGTCTTTTCTCCCGTCTCGTTTGCGGATGCTTCCGCACCATCATAGTAGATCGCCCACCATTTTCCCACTACTGCAAAGTCAAACGAGGTACTGTTTTCCGCCACCAGTTTCGTCTGCTCGTACTGTGTACCATTTGTACGGCGGCAGACATATACACTCTTTCCCTCCGGGAATGTGACTGTCACCTTGCTGCCCGTGAACCTGATATCCACGCTGCCGTTCATCCACTGCCAGCCTGTTGCGTAATTTGACAGCAATCTCATCGGGAGCATGTTGTCATAGAGGTACACCGAGAGCTTCGAGAACAGCTTTTCATTGGTGGTGACAGAGATGAAACGGGTATTCGGAAGCAGCGTGATCACATAGTTGTCATAGACCTTGCCGCTCTCTGCCCGGAAACAGCCACCGAGGAACTTACGGTCCATGTCATAGCAGACCACGTTGTTATAGTCATCCCGGCCGCTCATATAGCCGAACTGACCGTCCACCAGAATCGCATCACCGCTGACCGGGACCATGTGCGCCACGCGCCAGCTTTCCGAAGCTACAAGGTTGCCGTTCTGGTTTGCGTAACCATTTTTGATCACCCAGTTCTTCATAATATTCTGCATGGAACGCACCCTGCCGACTGCACGGATATTATCACCGGCTGTGGGATAAGTCTTCCCCTCATCATCCACACGGGCATCTACCAGCTCCTGTGCATAGTTGGCATTTTTGTCCGTAGATGCCTTGACATTGGCATTGATCTGGCTTTCAGTGTTTCTGTAGTCTTATCCATCTCGGACTTACTGGCTGCAACTGCACTGTTCGCTGCATCGACCTTCTGGGTGATATCCGCTACATCCTGTGCGGTCATCTTGCGCAGGGCTGCCACATCTGATGCAGTATCTGTACGAAGCTGCTCTACATCTGCCGCAGTATCCTTGCGGAACTGCTCCACTTCTTCTGCCGTATTCTGACGGTACAGAGCCATCTGCTCCGAGAACCGGGAACACATCGCCCAGTATTCCTCCTGGGACAAAAGCGTTCCGGCCGGCACAGGTTTCCGGCTCATATAGCTGTCGCCTGTGGATTCCTCATACACAATCGTAAGAGGCTCATACTCTTTTGCTTTGTCCCAGACACCATCATGGCGAGGGACGATTCGGTTTCCGATATATTCCGACATATTTTCCTCTTTCCCAGCTGCATCAGCCGTTTGCAAATTCTACGATCAGCCGCCCAACACCATCCATTGAAAAGATGAGCTTCAGACCGTCTTCGGTGGTGAAAGCAAGATAGCCGTCATCCGTGACCGTACAGTTCAAAAGATTTTCGATGAATTTCTGGATGGTGCTGGATTCCGACTTGTCACTGAAGCCGAGTCCATCCTCCGACACAACGGCAAAATAGCCATCATCCGTGATATACACTTCCAGCAGTCCCTTGCGGATAGCTTCCACCACACCAGCGTAGGTATAGGTGGCGATCTTGCCGTTGTTGATGGCCGCCCGCTCCACCTTCAGCGTGAGGGAGAACGACCCAAGGACATCCCCCGCTGTGCTGATCATAACAACATCCAGCGGAAACCGTCCTGCCTGTGCAGTCATGAAGGTCGTGATCGTAAAGACGACCGCCCCATTTTCAACAAACACAAGGTCGGCTGCCGTCTCGCTGGTGTAATGGAAGATCGTGCCGTCCGGTCTGGTGCCGGAACAGGCAACGATGCAGTCCTGCGGTACAGAATACTTTACCGAGTTGTTATACAGGACACATCTGACTTTCCGTGCCCTGTTATCATATTGTTTGACCGGGACTGTCACCGGGATCAGATTCTCCGTCAGCGACAGCTCCACTTCCTGATAAATGCTTGTGATCATTATGCGCTCCCTCCTTCCTGATCGGTCTTCTTATCATCTGTTTCTTCTTTGTTCCCATTATCTTTTCCTTCGGTGTCCGGGTTCTCCGGCTCCGGCTTTTCCGGTTCCGTCGGTGTGGTCGGTTCCGTTGGCTGTTCCGGCTCATAGCCGATGGTCTGCCACTGTTCTCCATCCCAGAGCTTTAACTGCAGGTTCTTCTTATCGACCCAGAGCGTATCTGCTACCGGGGCTTCCGGTGCGGTTTCCGATACCGGGACACTCGGCTGGTACTTTTCATCCAGTTCTTTTTCGACCTCTTCCGACAGCTTCTTCGCCACACTATATCTCTCGTCCAACTCCTTTTGCAGATCTTCCGAGATTTCCGTAAGAGTGCCATACCGCTTATCCAGTTCCTCATATAAATCCTTGGACAGCTTTTTTGCTGTTTCGTACCGCTGATCGAGCGTTTTCTGAAGCTCGGCAGAAATGGCGGTCGCTGTTTTGTACCGCTCATCCAGTTCCTTCAGCAGCTCCTCGGAAAGCTCCATGGCTTTCTTATAGCGGTCATCCAGTTCTTTGAGGGTCTGTTCCAGCAGGATCGCTGTCCTGACTGCAGTGTCATCCTCCTCCCAGCCATAGCCCCACGTCTTACCGCCATCCGTGGATACAAACAACCCGGCAGAGCTGTTCTTCCATGCGACCGTGGACTGTTTCAAAGTCGCCGCATTGAATGCATACCGGGTCGTATTTCCCTTATTGTCAGTTTCATTTTTATAATGAAGGCCAAACAGCGCAGCAAAAAGCGCACCGTCATAAATGATAGATGCTGTGATCCCACCGACCTGCTCTCCCACTGCCGTTTCCGCACGGACTGCCGTATCATAGGCAATCGTCGCTGTATTCCGGATGCTGTTGAGCGAACCTGTCAGAGAAGAATTTCGGCTGCTGACCGTGGAGTTTGACAGCGTGATGCTGTTATAGCGTTCCAGCAGCGCATCATACTCGGTCTCGGTGACTTTGGAACTGACCTCAATGCCCAGCTTTGAGATATACACATGGACCGTATCGCAAAGGGAGACACGCTCTGCTTCCACGATGTCCTCATACCCCGGTGTATTCCAGAGCTGTAAAAAGTCGATCTTGATGTCGATCTCCGGCTCCGTTAAGTCCGTGGTGTCGATATAGTTCTGTGCGTATTCCCGGAGTGCCGCTTCGCTCGGCTTTTCCTGAAAATTGCTGGTACAGTCCAGCACGGTGACCTTCTGGTAAGGAATTGACCGCTTGCTTTGCAGCACCACCTTCTCCGGCAGCTCCATGACCGCCTGGGTTTCATTATCCACCCAGTACGGATGCACACCAGTGATCGTGTTCTCGATGGATCTTTCCATCTTGAAATCCGTCAGGTTCTTACCGTAGATAATGTGGACGTTATGGTCGGCACCTCTTGCCTTATGGAACTTGACTGTATACCGGTCCCACTCGAATTCACCGCCAAAAACATCCAGAACTGACCCGGCCATACCTCCAAGGCAGTTTCGGAAGGAGGATGGAACTCCCAGCGTAAAGGTTGCACTGGATTCCACATCCGTCCAGACATTAAATGGACAGTCGGAAGCCGCATGGCTTTCCAGCCCCTGCATTGCCCCGCCACATCCGGTCACTGAAAATGGTGATACCGTGATAAAGTTGAGCTGGTAGGAAATATGCCGTGCCTGCACTTCCAGCTTGCCATCAATAGGGGTCGTGATCTTGTAGATGCGGAACGGCTGAGACTGCATGGTATCGGATGGCTTGGCAAGGATGATATTCCCCTCCTCCAGCATCTCTGCATGGATGCCATCTGCCGGACAGACCAGCTTCAGTTCATAGCTTCCGTTTCTCTTTTCCGTTACGGTACAAGACTGTGCATCTGCCAGCTTTCCGATGCCGTTATGGTCAAATTTCATTTCTCTGGAATCATATAAACATGGGATCACTGGCTGCACCTCCCTCTTACAGCGTCCACCAGCGTGGAGTCACCTCCACCGCTGTGATACCGCCTGTCCATGTGATCTGTGTCTTTCCCTCCGGCAATTCCGGGAAGTCATCCGAAAGGATGGTCTCATTGCAGAAGCCGGAAGCGTTGTAGGCGTTGTGCGTCTCACAGTTGAGCAGCACGTAGTCCTTAATACTGTGGATGGTGATCTTCTCCTCACCCACATACAGCTCACCGCCAGAATCTCCGTAGACCTTGAAGATAGCTGCGCCGGAAATGCAAATGGGTTCTTCAAAGTTGATCTGCCATCCAGCCGGATCGTCCTCTGCCCATCCACGCTCCACCTCTGGGGCTTACAATTGAAGGTCAGTTCCATCTCAGCGGCTTTCTGGGCGGTGATATCAAATTCCAGAGCATCCTTGCAGACTGCCATCCTGAAGAAATCCGGGTCGTAGGTGTCCTGCAACTTCTGGTAGCCGATCGGAGATAACAGCCACGCCTTGACCGCTGCGGTCTTGGCTGGCAGACCGTTGAAGAAAAATGCTTTATACTTGATATCCACGTTCTGATATCTGCGCCTTCCTGTCCTTGCATTCTCGGTGATGATGTCCCCGTTCCTGCCGGGTACGGAGGTACTCTCCACATCTGCAGCCGGGGAATCATATACACCGGGTCCAGACAAATATAAAAGGAAGTCTTTGCTGGACTTCCCGGCAAAGGCCAGATACTGTCTGGCGTATCTGCCTTTGAGCTGAAACTGTGATACTGTCTGCTTTGGGGTGTTGTAGCCCATACGCATCTCCTCCTTTACTTGAAGACTGAATCATCCTCGTGGATCATGCCGTTGATCTTATCGGCAACGGTCTGTGCCAGTTCATCATCGTTCCGGGCGTTATAGCATTGACCGTGATATACACACCGCCAAGGTTGGTCGTCCGGGTGGTACCGCCTCCGGCCAGAGCTGCCCGCGGGAAGTTCCAGCCAGAGCCATCGAAGTGCGGCAGGGTCAGTTCCGGCAGACTGAAAGAGCTGATGCCCTCCATGCCCTGCTGTACCTTTGCTGCCATCGACTTGATCTGGCTGATCAGACTGCCTTCTCCTTTCTTGATGCCGCCGGAAAGCAGCTTCATGAAGTCCGGCATATAGGTGTCCGCATCTGCCAGAGGTCCTTCATCCGGTACCGAGAAGTGCAGGAACGAGCGGATACCGCTTGCCACACTCTTGACCGCATTGCCGACCCAGCTGACGCCCTTTTTGATACCTCCGGCGATACCGCCAACGATGTCTTTGCCCCAGCTGACCGCCGAGGAAGCCACATTCTTGATACTGCCCCAGATGGACGATGCCACATTGCCGATGGCAGATGCCGCATTGGAGATTCCGTTCTTGATGGCATTGACACCGTTCGTGAATACAGAAGTGACCTTGTTCCAAATATTCGTCACACCCTCCCGGAAGCCATCGCAGTTTTTCCAGAGAGCGGTCAGTCCCAGACCGATGCCGCCGACTGCTGCCACTGCGATACCCGCAGGACCGGCCAGACCGGCCAGTGCTGTGCCTGCCGAAGCAAGCACGCCTCCAGCCGAGGAAGCGATACCAGCCAAAGCCGATCCCGCACCAGCAGCCAGACTGGATACAGTCGTGCCAACCGAACCGAACAGTCCTGCGATTGCGGAGCCGGCAGAACCAGCAATTCCGCCCAATGTGGAACCCACACCAGACAGAAGCCCGGAAAGACTGCCGCCTAAACCACCGATCTTCGATACCACACCGGAAAGCAGTCCGCCCAGATTCGACAGGATTCCCCCACCGCTGGAGCTAAGGCTTCCCAGCTTCGAGATAATGCCAGTGATGCCTTCTCCGAGACCGCCCATCTTGGAAGTCAACCCAGAGATCAGGTTGCCAAAGTTCGACACAATCTGACCGCCATCTGCACTGCCGATTTTCGACAGGAAACTGCCGATGTTGGACAGCAGACCGCCGCCGTTCTCTGTGCCGAGAACATTGCCGAGGTTCTGCATCGTACTTCCAAGGTTTCCAATGGTGTTCTTCATGGAACCGAGCTTGTCCACAAGCCCCGTGACCGTATTGACCGTGTCACCGACCTTGCTGATGCCGTTGCCCAGGCTCTTTAGGAAATCCGAGTTGAAGGTATCGCCAAGGCTACGGATCGCATTCCCAAGGGAACTGGTCTGAGAGCTCAGCTCACCAATGGAATCCTTCATATCCGCAAAACCCTGCTTCACTTCATCGCTCATGCCACCGACTGCGGTTTTGGTGATACCTGCAGGTCAGTCCAGAGCTGCTGGAACTGTGTTTTCAGACCGGAAAGCCCGGACATCAACTGGGACTGGATACCGCTGCCCACATCCCTTGCAGCACTACCGATACCGCTCTGACTTTTCTTGATCGTGGTGGCAAAACTGCCGACCACGGAATCCATCCAGTCGCCCAGAGAATCTACCGGGGTCGTGAGGTTGCTGCTCATAGACCCAGCAAGTCCCTGCACGGCTTTCACCACCGACTTGACATTTTTCTTAATGCCGGTTGCCAGCAGCTTCATGAAGTCGGGCATATAGGTATCTGCATCGGACAGAGGACCTTCGTCTGGTACAGAGAAATGCAACAGACTTCTAACCCTGCTTGCGACATTTTCTGCCGCTGCGATCACGGAACTAGCCGCTGCCCGGACACCTGCCGCCATCTGGGAACAGATATCTGCACCCCAGCGGTATGCCGAAGAAGCAATCGAACCGAGCGAGTTAAAGCTGCTCCTGATACTTGCGACACCAGAAGAAACCGTGCTGCGCAGGCTGGACATTGCCGAAGACACCGTGGACTTGATGCCGTTGAAAGCAGAGGTCGTGGTGGATTTCAGGGAATTCCAGCTGCTCGTGACCGTACTGCGGACAGCTGTGACAGAAGAAGTCGTAAGAGACTTGATGCTGTTCCATGCTGTCGTAATGACTGTTTTGATACCATTCCAGCTGGTGTTTGTCAGAGTTTTCACTGCGTTCCATGCGCTTGTCATGGAAGATTTTACAGAAGCAGTCGCAGAAGTAGTCAGAGACTTGATTCCGTTCCATGCTGTAGTGATAACGCTCTTGATTCCGTTCCAGCTGGTCGTTGTCAGCGACTTCACTGCATTCCATGCACTGGTCATGGAAGATTTAACTACCGCTGTCGCAGAGGTCACATTGGATCTCACCGCCGCAAAGCTGGTCTGGATGGTGGTCTTGATGCTGTTCCATGTGCTCGTGGTACTGGTCGTAATGGAGCTCCATGCGGATCTCATCGCGGCACTTACACCTGCCGTTCCGGTCTTCACCGTCTGGCTGATGGCTGCCCAGCTCTTACTGTATGCCTGCTCCACTCCCCTCATGGAGTTGGTGATGGAGGTAGACAGCGTTGTGGACAGGTTCTCTGCCGCCGCAGTCACAAGGCTGGTGTTGGTCGTGATGCCGTTTGCCAGACCCTGCATAAAGTCTGGCATCCAGCTTTCCATATCTGCCAGAGGTCCTTCATCCGGCACAGAGAAGTGCAGGAAGGAACGGATACGATCCGCCACTCCCGATACGGCACTTGCCACATCCTGAATCCTCGACTGGATACCGGACACAATGTTGCCGATCATGTCAGAGCCCCACGAAAATGCCTGTCCAGCCAGACCCTTGATAAAGGAGACCGCACTGTTAAAGCCATTCGTGATGGTGGTCTTAATGCCGGAAATCGTAGAAGAAATCCCGGATTTCATCGAGTTAAAGGCTGTGGTAGCCGCGCTCTTGATGCTGTTACTGAGGGACGATACCGTGGATTTCATGGCATTCCAGCCGGAAGAAACCACCGATTTGATGCCATTTACCACACCGGAGATCTTGCTGCTGATGGCAGTCCAGATGGAAGAAACCTTGGACTGGATCGCAGAAAGGACAGTCGAGATGACCGTCTGGATCGCATTCCATGCCGTACTCATCCGGGTCTGGATGCCAGTCAGCAGCGGAGACAGGAACGATACAATGGCATTCCACACCGTTGTCACTGCGGTCTGAATTGCTGTCAGTACCGTGGAGATGGCTGTCTGGATTGCCGACCAAACCGTAGAGAAAGTCGTCTGCAATCTGGTCAGCAGCGGAGTCACAAAGGCAACGATAGCGTTCCAGATAGAAGTGATCTTCGTCTGGATCGCGGTCAGTGCTGCGCCGATCAGGATCTGTATTGCCTGCCAGATGGTCTCAAACAGATATTTGAACGCATCCAGCAGAGGTTTCATGGTGTTGTAGATTCCGTTCCACACTGTAGTGATCGTGGTGCTGATGGTGTTCATGACCGTAGAGATTGCGGTCGAAATCGCCGTCCACACAGTTGTCACCGTGGTATGGATCGTATTCAGCACAGAAGAAACTGCTGTGGAAATGGCAGTCCAGATGGTGCTGAAGGTCGTCTGAATACTCGTAAGGACGGTAGTAAAAAATCCAGACACTGCTGTAAATACAGTCGTTGCCACACTCTGGATAGCAGAAACTGTGTTTGAAAAGAAGCTGCTGATTCCACTCCACACGGTCTCGAAGAAGCTCTTGATACTGCCCCAGACCGTCTGCCAGTCCGTACCAAACAGACCAAGGAACACATCCAGTGCGCTCTTTAGTGCGGTAAGAGTCGTGGAGAATACGGACTTCACACCTTCCCAGATGCTGGAGAAGATGCCTTTCACTGCTTCCCATGCACCGCTCCAGTTGCCGGAGAACACATTGGAAAAGACGTCGAATAGACCGAGCAGTGTATCCAGAACGACACCTAGGATGGTGGCAATATTCTGGAACGCTCCCTCAAACAGCGGTGCAAGCACCTGACAGAAACCATCCCATACTGCCTTCAGTACCTCAGTGACATCCTTAAAATTAAAGCCCAGCCCATTGATCCGCTGTGTCAGCTGGTCGCAGAAGCCTTTCACCTTGGAAACGATGTCGTTCCAGATGCCGGTAATGGCAGTACGGAACTCCTCGTTGGTGTTCCAGAGATTCATGAACGCCGCCACCAGTGTACCGACGACCGCCACCACTGCTACGACCGGGCCGGACAGACCACCCAGAACCACACCCAGCTTGCTGAACACACCGCTGGCACTGCCCACATGGGTGATAAGAAGCCGGACACCCTTTGCAAGAGAACTGACCCCCCGCATTGCTGTGCCAACCGTTGATATGGTCTTGCCAAGCACAATGAGCAGCGGACCAATGGATGCTGCCAGTAGTCCGATCTTGATGATCGTTTCCCTGGTACTTTCATCCATGCTGTTGAGCTTGTCCACGAACTGTTGCACGGCAGATACGATCTTGCGGATGGTGGGCATCAGGATATCGCCAAAAGAAATAGCCAGCTCCTCCAGCTGAGATTTCAGGATGGTGAGCTGACCATTTAAGTTGTCCTGCATGGTCTCTGCCATGCTTTCGGATGCACCATCGCAGTTTTCAATGGCACCACGCAGTTTGTTGATATCCGTCTCGCTGGAATTCATCAGGCAAGGAAACCGGACATCGCATTCTTACCGACCAGTGCCTCTGCATTGGATGCTTTTTCCGATTCGGTCAAACCGGAGAAAGCCACACGGCAGTCTGCGAGGATATCGTTCAGGCTTCTCATACTGCCATCCGCATTACTGGTAGCAATTGTGACCTCGCCAATATTCTCACCGACAAAGGTCACTTCACCGGCAAGGTTGTTCATGATGGATCGCAACGAAGTACCGGCCTGAGAAGCCTTGATACCACTGTTTGCCATGAGACCGATAGCCTCTGCGGTATCCTCTGCCGAGAACCCCAGCGCACCGGCGATAGGCGCACAGTACTTGAACGTCTCGCCCATCATGCTGACATTGGTGTTCGCATTGGAAGAAGCAGCTGCAAGGATATCTGCAAAATGCCCGGAATCTGCCGCAGACAAACCAAAAGCTGTGAGGGCATCCGTGACAATATCCGAAGTTGTAGCGAGGTCTTCACCGGACGCCGCTGCGAGGTTCATGATACCCTCGATGCCGTTCAGCATATCCCCCGTTTTCCATCCGGCCATGGCCATGTATTCCATCGCCGAAGCTGCCTCGGATGCAGAGAACTTGGTCTTTGCACCCATTTCACGGGCTTTCGCACGGAGCTGGTCAAAGTCATCCCCTGTTGCACCGGAAATGGCAGAGACCTTGCTCATCTCGGAATCGAAATCTGCTGCCGTCTTCACTGCGGCAGTGCCAAGCCCCGTTACAGCGGCAGTCACCGGCAGGAACTTCTTGCCGACATTTTCCACAGAAGATCCTATGTTCTGGAGCTTTTCTCCGGCTTCATCGATTTTGGCAAGAGTCGCATTGGTAGTAGCCGCCTGATCCTGTAAGGATCGCAGATTCTGTTCGGTCCCCACGATCTCACGCTGAAGAGCATCATACTGCTGCTGGGTGATCTCACCATTGGCAAGCTGCTCATTGGCCTGCTGTGCGGCAGTCTTCAGAGTTGCCAGCTTTTCCTTGGTAGCTTCAATGGCATCCTTAAGCATCTTCTGCTTCTGGACAACCAGTTCTGTATTGGAGGGTCCAGTTTCAGGAGTTTGTTGACATCCTTCAGTCCGGACTGCGTCCCCTTAATTGATTTGTTTACACTTTCCAGTGCTTTGGAGAGCTTTGTGGTATCGCCGCCGATCTCAACGGTGATGCCCTGGATTCTGGATGCCATTTGTGTAACCACCTCCTCGCAGGCATAAGAAAAGCCCATCTGCACAGGGCAGACAGGCTAAAAAATGGGTATAAAAATACCCCGTCAGATTTCTCCAACGGGGTTGCTACCGATTATTGAATTTTACTCCATAAGAGCATTGTGCTCTCCATAATATCCTCATAGCTGATATCAGCCGCATACGGATATTTCTTCTGGTAGGACTTCCAAAGTGTATGTAACTGTGCGTCATCACTGACGGCAGCCATAATTTTAGGTGCTTCCTCTTTCAGATTTTCGGTGCTTCTTTTCTTACAGGTTGCCTCAAATGCCTTTTTCAGCACATCAGCATCGATGTCCTGCTCGTAAATAGAAAGCAGGGTCTTGATGTCATAGAAGTCTCTCATTCGGGTATTCAAAAGACCTCTTGCAAGGACCGTCTGAAGTTTTTCTGCCAGAATTGTTTCCAAATTATACGACCAAAGGCTGATGGAACGGTCATCCAAGAGCAATTTATAGTTGTACTCGATTGCTCTTGGCGTGATAACATCTCCTGTAGATATATCAATCTTCATCGGTGTAACGAGTTTTCCCATCACAGCATTCATGGTAAATCGAATACCCGGATACTCCATCTCATCCATGATATTGGAAACTTCCTTAACCTCAAAGGTCACTCCATCCCCAAGATTGATATCCTTGACTTCATCCACAATCCGTTTTGCATCTTCTGCCGACAGATTCTGATTTTTAATGCTCGTATCGATATCCATCGTGGACCGCAATGCTACGCCAACCATCGCTGTCACCAGCATTCCGCCTTTAATGATAAAATTATCTTTGTACTGCGAACTGGCAACTCTCTCAAGGAAACGCTCCATCATATAGATCCGCATGAGCGTTCTGGCATCTGCCTTGTTTTCCTTTGCCACATTCTTAATTCTTCCCTTAACCTGTTCTGGTGTCAGCTGCATTTTACAATAATACCCCCATATATCTGCGGATCACATTATCAACCCGAAACAGCTTTGCATATTCCATGAGTCGATTTAGGTCCTTGTTTCTTCTGGAAACATATGTCTTCAGAACGGAATTGAAATCCTGTGCTTCAATACTGCTCCGGCTTCTCATCAGATCACAAATCGTTCGTTCCAAGTCATACATTGGAATCATGTTCCCATCGTTGTCTTTCACAATGATCTTTCCGACATCCAGTAATTCCCGTTTTACCGTATATACTTTACAACTTCCATCCGCTATAAGTCGATGCGCATTGTAACCGCTGTATATGGTAAGTGTGTGGACAAACGGTTCTCTGTCTGTCAGACCATGATAATAAAAGGCCTCATCATGTGAAAAAACAGCATTCGGGCATCTCTTATGAAGCACATATAACTCATCGACCCAATCCGATCCCGTAGAATACACACCACGGCTGACCGGCTCCAATCCGTTTTCTCGAACATATTTGTAAAATTTAAATTTTGAAATTCCAGATTTTCCCGCGATTCTCGGCGTAAGGTAATCATGATTTTGAACTAATCTTGTCATCTCATTCATAGAATCACCATCCTTCCGTGCTTATATTGTAATCGAAATAAGCACGGTAGTCAAGTAAAATCAAACGAGCGTGCTTATTTCACATTTAATATATGCACGCTCGTCGAGTTTTATTCTGTCAAAATTTGTCAAAATCAGCTTGCGAGGCCAGCTCTTTGTACGGATAGTCGTCGTTCTGTCGTTCCGTGAACATATCATTGACCAACCCGATGGTCAGCAGGTCGAGGTCGGCGATGCTGATACCGAGCTGTACACAGCGCAGCAGAAAGAGCGGGGTGGTCATTTCCCGCTCACTTTTGCGAGGTTTTTTCTGGATTCCACCTCGGTCTGCACATTCAGACCCCACAGTTCGATCAGCTGGGGCAGGATCTGATAAATGGAGAAGGTGTTGAACTGGTCCAGGAACTCCTCCGGGCTGTCCGGCACCTTTGCCGGGTCTGCATGACGGGCCATCAGCCATGCCAGGTCCTCGAACATTTCCAGACTGAACAGGTCGAGGTTGGAATTGTCCTCATCGTTCTCTCCCACGCTCTTTTCCAGCTGGCGCAGGTCTTTGTAAATGTCACGGCCGAACTTGATGCGGTACAGACGCGGCACGGCGGCACTTGCCTTAAAGGTGACTTCCTTGCCATCGATCTCAATTTTCTTTGTAACTGCCATAATCGTAATCCTCCAAAATTTCATGTAAAATTGGCAGAGCCGAAGCCCTGCCGTATATCGTGTTTCTTACTCTGCCGGGTCAATGCTGACCAGTGCATTACCGCCGCTCACAGTGGGCAGCTTTCCATCCCACTTCTGAACCTTCTGGTAATCGATCAGCGTATCGGACAGGCTTTCTGCCAGTTTGCGGTTTGCCTCTGCCTGTGCATCTGCGGCAATGGAAGTTTTCTGGGCTTCCGCCTCTGCATTGGTGATCGCCACCTGCTTATCCGCTTCTGCCTTGGCAATGGCGGCTTCATTCTCGATCTTCTGCTTATCTGCATTCTGCTGTGCAATGGACTTCTGCTGGATGGCTTCGTTATAGGCATCCTCGAAATTCATGTCGTTGACGACGACCTTGTTTACGAACACAACGTCCTCACCATATTTCTGCACAAGGGACTCTGCCAGCTTCTGCTGTGCCAGAGGCTCGATCTTGGTACGGTTGGTTACCTCATTGGGACCAAGTTCTGCCATCGCAGACTTGATTGCCGATGCCACCAACTCATCACCGACCAGATTCTTGATGTCGGACACATTCGCATACAGCCATGCGCTCTTTTCAGGAAGCACCTGATAGGTCACGATGACATCAGCGGCATACACAGGAGTCTTGTCGGAGGCTTCGCCCCAGACCTGCGCCTCGATATGCTTATCCTGCTGCTTGTTGTTGACCTTATGGATGCTCTGCACAAAAGGAATGCAGAAGTTGAGCTTGCCGCTCTGGATGGTGGTCTCCTGGATCTGACCAAAGCTGGTCTTCACGCCGGTGTAGCCGGTGGGAATGATGTGGAACGAACAGATAGCCAGCACCAGAACGATGATCACTGCGAACAAAGGAAAAATCTTCTTCATAGTCATATACCTCTTTATAATAATGTAAGCAGAGCCGAAGCCCTGCGGTGTGTGTCGGTCACTTAGCCCTGCGGCTCCTCGATGTGACTGGTGTCTTCGGTGTCCACAGCTTCTGCCTGCGGCTCGTAGACCGCATCGTACCACTTGTTATAAACATCATCGGTGGTGTTGGTGCCGGTCTTTGCCTTGACATAACCGTTTGCCAGAGGGGTCGCCTGCAGGTTCAGGGTGTCTGTCTTGACTTCCTTGCTGTCCTCGTTGGTCTCACCCTCGATGGACGGGCGGCTTGCCACACAGTTGTACAGCACATGACGGATGTGACGCTGGTCGCCATCAAACTCGAACAGGAAGGCGAAATGCTCCAGTTCTACATTGGCGTTCTCAGCAAGCACGCCGTTGCCATCCAGCTCCTCGTGCATGATGTCCGTGAGGAAGCTCTCCGGGATCAGCGCGATCTCCAGATCACCCTCGTAGCCGGAGTTGTTATTCACGACATAATAGGCGATATTGTCCGCATAGAACGGCTCGATCTCACCGTTAGCATCCATAGAAAGACTGACTGCACCGGGGATGCGGACCGGCTTTGCGTAAGTGACGCTGCCATCTTCGTCAAAGGTCGCCTTGGCATAATGACAGTTTTTCAGGCCAAATTTGACCTTATTGCTTTGCTTCGACATTGGTTATTCCTCCTATCGCCCTGCGGCCGGCTTATACGGTAAGCTCATACAGGACTTCATACATCTTTTCAGTTTCGATCCAGACCTCGCTTTTCTCATAATAGAGTTCGTGTGCGGTCAGGACCTCTTCAATGCTTGCTTCCATATCCGGGTCTTTGTAATCGGTATACACCTCAATGTCCAGTCGGTTGAAATGGTGGTACACAAGGTTGTCCGCACCGAAATTCTCGGCTTTCGGATACAGGAAGCAGATAAATGGTGGATCAGGGCTCTCCCCTTCTGCGAAATGGTCATACGCATAAGGAAGCCCCATCTCCTCCACCAGAGCTTTTACTTCTTCGTGGGTCATTGGTTCCTCCTTACTTTAGTGCCTTTTCGATGAGAGACTGGGAGCTGCTCGATGCCGGCCTGCTCTGCCGGAGCGATATGGGGTCTTGCTGCCACCCGGCCGCCGCCGCGCTTGGCATGACCTTTTTCCAGCAGATGTGCCAGCTGGTAGCGGTTTTTGGAATGCACCACCATCTGAAGGCTCTGGCTGGACTCCGACTGCTTGGTCGCCGCCCAGCTTCCCTTGTACGCGCCCGTCCGGACGGTGCATTGGCCGAGATCTGGTCTTTGACCGTTTTGGCAGACTTACGGACAGCACTTTTCACCTGCGTGGAAGCAAGCGTTGCATATTCTTTTAAGCCCTCGTTTATGGCATCTACCATCTCATCAATGCTGACGGTTCTGCTCATCCGGCTGCCTCCTCTCCAGACGGCAATGAATCTTCAGAATCTTCTTCTGATAGTTCATCGGGTCAACGGATTCGATATTGTAGAGCTGCTCCCGGAAGCGGATGCGGTAACCAGTGGAAGTTAATCCTCTGGTCTCGCTGCACCAGCGAACCGTAAACACCACGCTCTTCTGTTCGGCTGTAACCTCACCCTCTTCTTCCTGCGCCTGATAGGTCGAAACGTAGGCAAAGCAGGTGAAATATTCCTCCCATGTGTTCCGATGGTTTCCGACCTTATCGGTCACGACCGTGCTTTTCTCGATCGTGATCCGCTCATTCAGTTTTTCAATCATCAGAACACCCCTTCCCTCACAGCGAACAGAATGGAACGAAGCGTCAGCATCAACTGGTGATGGTCGGCCTCATCCCGGTGTTCATACAGATAGCCCAGCGCATATAGAATCGCCACACGGCAGGTGCTGCGCAGGGCTTCCAGTTCCCTTGTGGGCTGTACTCCGTTCTCGGCATCCCGGTCAGCGGCATTGACCGCCTCCCACTGGTCTTCCGAGAGACGGCCCACGTCCTTGCACATCTGCTCCGCAGAAGATAAGAGGATGCCGATCAGGGCATCTTCATCACTGCTGTCTACCCGAAGGTAGGTTTTTGCTTCGTAAAGCGGGATCAGTGCCATGACCGGCTCCTCCTTTCCTGGCTTTCTTAGCCCTGCGGTGCCATCTGCAGGAGCTGTACTGCTTCGGGCAGGATCAGCTTGCCATCCACACGCTGGGTGGTCAGGAAACCGACCTGATCAGTACGGGCATACAGCTCGTTCAGACGGCGGAAGGTGCGGTTCTGGCGGTCAGCCACCCAGTAGTAGCTGTAATCGCCAAAGGCCATGACCTTGCTGCCACCCTTGATCTCCGGCATGAAAGCAGAAGTCTTCAGCGGACGGTTCAGCAGGGTATCCGGCTTGCCGATCTCCAGACCCGGCTTCCAGATATAGTTGCCGTTGTTGTCCTTGATGGTCATCAGCTGCAGCACCAGGCTTCGTTGCAGAGAACTGTGCTTCTTGCGGTAAGGAGCCTTCAGTGCATAGTAGAGCTTGAAGATCTCATCAAAGGACACAGCATCCTTCTGGGCAGCGGTCACACCGACCCTGGCACCGCCGGTCTCAGCCAGCAGACCCAGAGGCTTGCCCACACCGTCACCAGTGATAAAGGCACGCTCCTCTGCGTTGCCCATACGCACACCGAAACGGCGGGCAATATAGGTGGCGAGGTCAAAAGCAGAGTCATTCAGCAGCTCGTTGGAGATCTTGATCATAGTGCCCAGCTTGTACGCAGACAGCATGGTCTGGCCAAAGGTGGTATCGCTCTCCGGGATCTCCTCACCCTCATCGATCCAGCTTGCCTCACCGGTATCCTCTGCGATGGGAATCTTACGGGTGCCGGAGCTGGTGCGGATGACAGTCGCCAGGCCACGGAAGATGTTGTTCTCCTCCAGTGCCTCCACCAGCTTCTTCTCGAACTCATCGGGAACGGTAAAGCCGCCCTCGGTGTCCTCACCCACAGACAGGGCATTGCGGACCTCGCCGTAATGACCACGGTTGCGGATCATGTTCCAGAAGTTCTCGGCATACTCGGCAGTGGCAGTCGGCTTGACATCCTTCTTGGCACCGTTCTTCGGGTCAGCATGGACAGGACTGGAAGTCGGTGCGGACAGCTGTGCCTCGATCTGTGCCTGCTGCTCCAGGCGCTCGATCTCTGCACCCAGGTCCTTGACCTCCTGTGCCATCTTGTTGTACTGCTCCACGGCCTCAGCCTTTACCAGACCGTTCTCGCCGCGGTTCTTCTCCAGAAAGTCCTTGGTCTGCTCCCAGAGGGTGTTGCGCTTGGTGCGCAGTTCCAGAATCTTACTCATAGTGTTTGTCCTCCATAGATTGATTTGTGATGATATGAAAAACAGCCTGAATGCACATCACTTCATGCATTCAAGCTGCTTCATCAGGATATTGTAGGGGATACTGCCGTCCTCGGTCTTTCCGTCCATGTCAAGGACAGGACCGGAATTAGCAGGCGGTTCTGCCGGAGAGGTCGGCTCTACTGGCGGTTCAGGGTCAGCAGGCGTTTTCTTTGGCTCGGTGGATTTCTGTCGCACATCTTCCGGCTTCACACCCAGACGGTTCAGGACGATTAGATCCATCTGACGGCTGGAGAAAAGGTGCCCTGCCGTATCCTTCTGGAACGGCTTCTTTTCTTCGTCCTCGCCCGGTTCACTGTCAGGGTCTTCTTCCGGATTCTCCGGGTCTGCCGGGTCACTGTCCGGCTCCTCCTCTTTCTTTGCAAAGAGGATCTCGTCTGCGAAGCCCAGCTCCACAGCCTTCTTCGCATTCATCCAGGTCTCATTGCTCATGAGGTTGGCAATACGGGCGTGGCTGAGTCCGCTCTTTGCAGCATAGGCATTGATGATGCTTTCCTTGACTTCGGTCAGCACCTCAATGGCTTTCTCCATGTCCTTGGTGTTGCCCATCGCAACCGTGCTGGGGTCATGGATCATCAGCATGGCAACAGGACTCATCTGGACAGTATCACCGGCCATTGCCACAACAGATGCAGCAGATGCCGCAATTGCATCGATCTTGACCGTGATGCTGCCCTTGTAGTCCTTAAGCATGGTATAGATCTCGGCAGCGGCGAACACATTGCCGCCCGGACTGTTGATCCAGACGGTCACATCCCCCTCGCCGGATTCCAGCTCATCCCGAAACATCTGCGGCGTGATCTCATCACCCCAGAATGATTCCTCATCGATGGGACCTTCCAGCCGGAGGATTCTGGTGTCGTCACTGTTTTTGATCCAGTTCCAGAATTTCTTCATCGGGTTCTCCTTCCTGTTTTTCGCGGCTTACTCTCACTCAGCCGGTTATCGCTGTCAGGCTCTTCTTCCGGGTCGCGCTGTGTTTCCTTGGGCTGATTCTGCTGGACTGCGGCAGCTTTATTCTGCTGTGCCACGCCTGCATCTTTCAGCTTCACATAGCCGCCGTTCAGGTAGTAGTCGTCACCACCCTCCTCTGCCGGGATGAGATCCATGTTCTCCAGACGATGCACATCATTCGGAGAGAGGAAGCCGTTGCTGATGCCGGTCGCATAACCGTTCATCCGGCTCTGGTAGTCGCCACGAAGCAGCCCATCCACATTGAATTTTGGAAAGTAGGTATCCTGCTCCTCCTCCAGCAGCAGATCCTTGATGATGCCCTGCTCGATGCGGACAAGCCACGGAGTCAGGGAGTGCATCACGAAGTTCAGCGACTGGTATTCGATGTTGGAAAAAGTAGCTCTCGACAGGTCAGCCACCAGATGCGGAGGCACACGGAAGATGCGGCAGATCTCCGTCACGGAAAACTGCTTCGTCTCCAAAAACTGGCTGTCCTCCGGCGGCAGGGAGATCGGTTTGTAGGCCATGCCCTCTTCCAGCACAGCCACGCGATGGGCATTGGCTGCACCGCCATAAGCCGCTTCCCAGCTATCCCGGATACGGTTCGGGTCTTTCACAACGCCGGGATGTTCCAGCACACCACTGGCTGTGCGCCGTTCTTGAAGAAAGAGGAACCGTATTTATCTACCGCAATGGAAGTACCGAGACTGTTCTTCATCATGGCGATTGGCGAGAAACCGATCAGTCCATTGAAGCCCAGTCCCGGCACATGGAAGATCTCGTCCCGGCGGAAGTAGAGGTCTTTATTCTGCTCTCCCGGAACTTCATCCGTGTATGCGTGGTAGATATAGTAGAGCTCGCCACTCTCATCCCGGTCGACTTCGACATTTTCCGGCAAAAGCGGATACAGACCCAGCACTGTGTTCTTGCCATCCCGGACGATCTGTGCATAGGCGTTGCCCCAGAGGAGCAGATGAGTCATCAGTGTTTCCCAGAAGACAAAGGATGTCATCTCCGGTTGGGCTGGCGGTACAGGATCTTGTACAGCGGATGATCCCGCGCCTTTTCCTTGTTGCCGTTATCGTCTGTCATCCGGTACAGATGCAGCGGCAGTGCCGCAATAGACTCTGCCAGCAAACGGACACAGGCATATACGGTCGGGATCTGCATGGCAGCTTTTTCATCTACCTGCTCCCCGGCATTGGAACGGCCAAACACAAAGGTCTGCCCGGAATCGCGGACATTATCCGTGACCTTCGGCAGACCTTCTTTTGGCTGTTCTGTTTTGGGAGAATCCCTTGGGTTCTCAAACCCCATCCATTCCCAGAATCCCATTATGCCTTATCCTCCTTCTCCAGTTCCGGCAGACCAGCAAGGCTGGTACCGAGGGACGCAACACCTGCCACGATCACTGCACTGCGACCGCCATCCAGTCCACCGTGCCGCCGGGCATCTGTGTCACGACCAGAGCCGCGCCGGTCTGAAATATCGTCTTTGCAGCACGGATGCCGGCTGCCTTCCACCACTCTGCACTCATCAGATACTTCATTGTATTTTCCTCCAAATCTTCATATCAAAAAACGATCATGTCACGCTCATCGTAGACGCTTCCCTGCTGCTGTCCTTCGTTTCGGATACAGCGGTCCAGTGCCATGATCGCAGCGACGATACCATCGATCTTCTCCGGCGACTTCGCTTGGTCGGCTTGATGTTGCCAGCCGGGTCGGTATCCACGACCACATTGCCGGCCATCCATGCCATAACCGGATTGCCGCCGTGGATGATCCTGCCTTCCATCAGGAGCTTGTAAAACTCCTTGGTAGGCGGGCTCATATCTTTGAATCCCTGACCAAAAGGAATGACTGTGAAGCCCATCCCCTCAAGGTTCTGGGTCATCTGCACGGCTCCCCATCGGTCAAAGGCAATCTCCAGAATGTGATAAGTCTTGCCCAGTTCCTCGATGACCCTTTCGATAAATCCGTAGTGTATGACATTGCCCTCGGTCGCCATCAGATAGCCCTGCTGATACCAGACATCATACGGAACGGATGCCCTGCGCACCCGCTGGGGGATCGTATCCTCCGGTATCCAGAAAAACGGAAGCATGATGTACTTCTCCTCTGGAACTCTGGGCGGGAACATCAGCACAAAAGCCGTGATGTCTCCGGTGCTGGACAAGTCCAGTCCTCCATAACAGTCACGGCCTTTAAGTGCTTCCATATCGATTGGCTGATTGCCGAGGTTGTAGATGTGTTCCGGGATGAACCGGGTCAGCGAGGACACCCACATGTTCAGGCGAAGCTGCTTGAACACATTCTCCTCTGCCGGGTTGTCCAGTGCTTCCTGGTATGCATCCCGGACACGCTGGATCTGGATGGTCTGGCCCAATGAGGGGTTTGCCTTATACCAGTTGGCTTCATCGTGCCAGTCATCCTCATCGGTCAAACCGTAGACCACGGGGTAGAAAGTGTGGTCGATCTTACGTCCGGCCAACAGGTCAAGGGCTTTCATGTGGAGCTCGTAGCAGATGCTCTCCTTGTCCGTGCCGGCCGTGGTGATTAGGAAGAACAACGGCTGCTCACGGGCATCACCGGAACCTTTGGTAAGGACATCGTAGAGTTTTCGGTTTGGCTGGGCATGAACCTCATCCAGCACCAGACCTGACACGTTCAGACCGTGCTTCGTACCAACTTCGGCAGACAGAACCTGATAAAATCCTGCGTTCCCGTAGTTCACGATGCGCTTGGTGGCTGCCATGATCTTACACCGTTTCAAAAGTGCCGGGGTCATCTGCACCATCTGGTGGGCAACATCAAAGACGATGGATGCCTGCTGGCGGTCAGCCGCCGCACCATAGACTTCGGCAGATGGCTCATTATCGGCAAAAAGCAGATACAGAGCCACCGCAGCGGCAAGTTCGGACTTGCCGTTTTTCTTGCCGATTTCGACATAAGCCGTGCGAAACTGACGGTTCCCTTTTTCGTCCACGATGCCGAACACATCGCGGATGATCTGCTCCTGCCAAGGAAGCAGCCAGAACCGCTTGCCCGCCCACTTGCCTTTGGTATGACGCAGGTTTTCGATAAAAGTCACTGCCCGGTCTGCTTTTGCGGCATCGTAATGGCAGGTCGGAAGCATGAACCGGCTGGGTTTGTAGTCCTTCAGTTTCGGATAGTTTTGGGGTCTGCACTCTGCCATCAGCTTCCACCTCCTCCCAGCAGATTCTCCATCTCATCAGCTGCATCCGCAGGACCGCCGTCCGAAGCAATGATCCGGCTTCGGGAGGACGGGGTCAGACCGAACTGCTCTGCAAACTTGTTCATGATCTTCAGATAGGTCTGGGCGATGGACACCTGCGGCACCTGCTGCCAGTACCCGGACGGGGTCTTGACGATAGTGCCGTGCTGTGTGATGAACTCCTCTGCCTCCTTCCATCGGGCATACGCCTGACAGTAACCGGCAAAGGCCGCCATGTCCACTTCGGTCAGGATGCCGATGGCTTCCATCTGTTTGGCAAGTCTGCGCCACTCTTTCTTTGCTTCCGGCTCCAGCCACTTCGGACAGGCCGGTGCTTTCTTATTGGGCTTCGGTTCGCTGGTGTTCAGCGGATGCTTGCCCGGATTACCTTCCAGTTCCTTCATGGCGGTCGGCTTTGGTTTTCTGCCTCTGGTAGCCATTGGCTTCCCCTCCCTTCTTCAAAAATAGGTAAAGAAAAAGGACCTCCGAAGAAGTCCTTACTATCAAAACACGGCGGATACGAGGCACAGCCCCTCATGGGGCGTGTGTCCTTTTGGAGTTATGCGTTGGGGTTGGCTTCCTTCCAAGCCTCGTATTCATCGACCAGCTCCGCTTCCTCGATGACCTGCCAGACACTGCAGAATCGAATCCGCTGCTTCTCGATTTCTTCTGCCGACCATTCTTCCGGCTTGCGGCTCATGTCGTGGTAGGCATCCATCTCCGCTTTGGTGCGGAAGAAAAGGATCTGCTTCAGCTTCAGCGTTTCCTCGTTGTTTCGCAGGCTGTACCGCTTGTCCTCTGCTGCCCTGCAAAGGCTTCCGAGGTCATCGCAGCTGATGCTCATGTCCTGCTTGAACCGGATCTCGATGCCGGTCAGCTCCCGCTCGGTGGCTGCTTCCTGAATGCTGGCAAGGTAGGTTTTTGCTTTGTTCGTCATGGTCTTCATCCTCCGTGTGTTTTGTTTTTCGTAGGGTTTTCCCCTTCGTTGTGACTGTATATTACCGTCACTGGCGGAATATAGCAAGCGGCTAAGATACACGATCATTTGCCCTGCCTTTTGTCGGATTTATGTGTATTTCTACACGGAAAATCCACGAGCAAAAGCCTCCGTATGGGAGGCTCTGCCTCAATCGTTAGTGTGCGTTTTTGATGCACCACTCGATTGCCTGTCCTGCATCCGAATAGGTTTTATCGGAAACCTTCAGAAGTTCCAGTCGGCATTCGATGGGTGACCAGCCTTCCTCTGGGTCTTCGACAAATCCGTAAACTGCACCCTCCAGCATCCCGTTCCAGTTCATCTTGGCAACCAGAACTCGATCTTTGTACTGCATGATGGCATCGTAGCAAGGTCTCAAGGTTTCGTAGAAACTCTCGATGCTGATGTTGCTTTCCGGGAAGTCAATCAAATTCTTTTTCATGGTGGTGTCCTCCGTGTGTTTTGTTTTCCGTGGGATCTTTTCCCTTTCGGTATGTGCATATTACCGTCAGGTGCAGAGGATAGCAAGCGGCTATACTACACGATCATCTCCCGGAATACCGGGCAGAATGTGCATTACTCTGCATCTTCGGCATCCTGCTCCATAAGGTCTACGATGGTATCGTAGAAGAATTGCGGGTCGTAGGCCAGCGGCTCCCGGCCGGCTTCTTTGTCCATCCGGATTTGGTCGGTAACCATATTCTCGGCATCTTCCAGGGTAAAGGCTTCCTTGTCCCCATCATCCATGTGATTGTAGATTTCCACGATGATATCCATCATTCGTTCTTCCATGTGCTTTTCCTCCCAGCGGCTTTCCTGCCGCCACATCTGCCCCACTGTGGGGCGTTTTCGGTTCCTTCGGATCGTTTTCCCACCCGTGGCACAAGCTCCTGTGTGGGGCTGTGTCGGGCAGTGTGGGCTTTACTTTTCTGCCTTGCCCAGCAGGTAGGCTTCCTCCATCGCTTTCTGGATTCCCCAGACCGGAACCTCGATGAAGTCCTCACTGTCGCATCCGCGTTCCTCAAGGTCGCCCCGACTGTCTACCGCTGCCATCAGGCGCTTGGCGATCTCCAGCAGGGCTTTTTCCTCTTCCTTGGTGATGTTCTTCTTCATGGTGGTTTCCTCCGTTTTTCTTGGTTTTCCGTTTCGGTATGTGCATATTACCATCTATATCACACACTATCAAGCGGCTATACTACACAAAGATAGCCGCCCGGAACTGTGCGTATTACAGCAGAAGAAAAGGGCTGCCGTTACCGGCAAGCCCCATGTGTTTCTCTGGCTTAGTAGTCTTCTTCGTCCTCGTAATCTTCCTCTTCGCCCCAGTCATCTTCCTCTTCATCCCAGCTGTCATCCTGGTCTTCTTCCTCATCCTTGAAGTCCCACATATCTTCGGTCGGCTGGTTTCTAAGGTCTGGGTTCTGCTCAACATAATCGGCAACCGCTCCGCAAAGGATGTCCAGAACCTTTTCGTAGGCTTCCTCACTGTAGACTGCCCAGGCATCTGCAGTCAGCTTTGCGATTTTGTCGTTGCCCTTGGCTCCAAGGAACCGCCCTGCAGGGTTGCAGGTTTCCTTGCCGTAGCCGATGCCCAGCTGGTCGCCGTCGTTGTAAAAGCGGTATCCGATGCGGCTCATTGCCCTTACCAGCTCCCCTGCGAGGCTGTCTGCCTTGCCCGTATCCGGTACCAGTTCCTTGAAAAGTTTATTGATGCGGTCTTCGTTCTTCGTCATTGTCGTATCCTCCGTTTTTGTTATTTTCCCCTTTCGGTGACTGTATATTACCGTCACCTCGAAACACTATCAAGCGGCTAAACTACACAATCATTCAATCCTGTAATTGTCATATTTATGTGCTTTTCATGCCAGCTTTCGGAAGACAGACACGAGCAAAAGGCTGGTCATTTCCAGCCCCTTGCGCCTGTCGGTCTTGCCTTTAGCGGATGATTTCGAGGTAGCTTACGTTGCCCCAGCAGTCCGTTCCCTTGAAGCGGATGCGCTTGTCGTTCTCCCTGTCGAGGGTGAATTTCCGAAGGAGTTTCATCTTCTGGATGCGGTTCAGAAGGTCCTTGCCGTTCTTCGCATCCTCAACGGCATCCCTGATCTCGACCACCGCACTGTCGCTTCCGTACCAGAGGTTGCTGAGTGCCTCTGGAATTCCGTTTGCAAGATAAAGGTTGATTTTTGTGTAGGTCATGTTTTTGTTCTCCTCTCAAAATGTCATCGTTTCCAGAATCTCATCCATGCCTGTCTCCCAGTCATGGCGGCTAAGTTCAATTTTGCTGTACATCTCTGCGCTGTCCGGCTCATCGAAAAGCCGGAAGCATTCTCTTGCCAACTCCTCGCTGGTGTGCTGCTGGATTTCATCCGGCTGTCCATCCAGCCGTGTAAAGGTGATCTCGTAAGTGTAGCGTTCCATGTTCTTTGCCCCTTTCGTTTTGGTAGCTGTATATTACCGTCACTGCCGGATACTATCAAGCGGCTAAAGTACACGATCATCTGCACCCTGATCTGGTGGATTTATGTGTTTATCCGGGGAGGTTTCCCTCCCCGTTTTCTTAGCTGAACATCTCTGCCGTGTCATCGTCGATCCAGAGGTGCATGCCGTCTGCTTCCATAATCGCATGGTCTTCATGAACCTCGGTGATGATTCCTTCCCGGCTTCCGCTACCATCGAATTCGTTCCAGTGCCATGTTGTCTTTCTTCCTTTTTTCCATGTTCTCCAATCAGCCATTTTTCTGTCCCCCTTTGCCTTTTGTAGCTGTATATTACCGTCACCGCCTGTGATAGCAAGGCCATAAAACGTCATATTATCAACGATCTTGCCCCTCATGTTTGGTACATATATAACCCCTGATTGACTTGCTATATATGTGTTTCTGCGGCATTATACACACAACAAAAGCAAAGAAAAACCAAACCAAAAACGGAGGACAAAAACCATGAAAAAGACCATTACAGAAGTTGAAACCGCAATCGAAAACCGCATCGCAGAGCTTGAAGAAGAATACGAGCTGGACATTTACGACCGCAACGACATCCGGGAAGAAGAATACCAGAAAGCCGGATGGCGGCACGACCCTTTCCCAGAGGAGCTTGAGGAAGAGGACGAAGAAGAGGAAGAAGATTGGCACTACCACAGCATGGAAGAACGACTGAACGAGGTCGGCATGAGCATGAGGGATTTCTTCTAAGGAATCCCAAAAGGCTCCCCCAGCAGAAGCTGGGGCTCTGCCTCGTATCCCCCGTTTTGGTTTGGTATGATACACAAAACCGCTGCCAGATGTTTGTGTACATTATGGCGGCGGTTCTCCTTGCTATCGTTGCATTCCAGAGGTAATATACAGTAAACTGGAAGGAGGTTCTCATTCTTTTGAGGCCCCCATTTTCCGTCTAATCGGCTTCGCCCTGCATTGCCTGATGCATCACCCTGCGGTTATGCGCTCTGGCTTTCTTTTTCAGGTCCCTTTTCCATCTGCGGATGGTCACCGCCTTGCAGTGGTTTCTCGACCATTCGTATTCATCCAGAATGTATCTGCCGCCGTGTTCCCTCTCGCCATAAGCCGGCATCTTTCTGTGTCCCATAGGCTCCTCCTGTTAAGCCAAGCCCTCCCGGTCTTTTCTGGCCGAGAGGGTATTTTTTCTGATCGCGGTATCTTATTCCGGCTTCGTTCCGTCATCCATCTGGATGACCGCCATCTGTCCGAACATGCTGACGAATGCCTCTGGCACCCAGAAGCGTTCCGTGTACTTGCGGATGAGTCTTCCGACAGTTCTGCGAAATCTTCCTCGCCCAATCCGCAAATGAAGAAGTTTCCCTTGATGGGCTGCTCCAGCTCCGGGATGTATCTGCTGAATGGCTTCTCGGTGAACAGCCCGTTGTCATCAGTAACCAGGGCAGCGCATTCTTCCCACGGGTATGTGGCTGTGATGCAGTCGCAGTCGAGGATGCGGTAGAACTCTTGCAGGGAGTTTTCGATGTCCACCACCTGCGGATGCTCCATCGGTTTGATCAGAAGGACCTTCATTCGACCCAGCCCCTTTCACGATTGCCCAGTCTGCCAAAGGCAGGTTTTGGTGTCCGCCCCATGCAATGTCCTCTAACGCTTCCTCCGTTCCGCATCGGTTACAGATCTGGATGTCCGCCCTTCGGCTGAGTGCCTGCTGCTGATGGTCGTAGCAGTCTGGCTTTGCTCCGCACCTGGGGCAACGTGGACCGGTCTGTCGCGTTTTACCAAGGCGGTCGAGCGACACCTTGACCTCGGCATCCGTTGCCACACGGTGGCAACTGTCCGCACCGTAGGCAACGTTCAGATGGCTTCCGGTGTCCCAGCTCACTAAGATGTTTCCGGCATCATCGACCCCGTTGCAGGTCCCTGCGTTCCGATGGGCAGTGCCTGCCTGTCATCCATCTCATCGAGGACGATCCGACATCCGACCGGAAACTTTTTTCTCAACTTCTCGACCATTTTCTGATCTGCGAAATTCATGACTGCACCTCCCCGATCATCTTTTGGGCGGCATCCTTATCCATGCATTCCTTCAGCGCACCTTCGAGGATGTGCATCGGGAAGTGGAATGCCTTGTAGCCGTCATGCAGAACTTTGTAGTAATACCGGCTCGGTGCGCGGTGCCCGAAGTCGTTCTCCATGATATAGACCATTGCGGTCACCATCTCCGGCTCTGCCCCTTCCCGGAGCAGTTCAATGTTCAGATCTTCCTTGCGGTAGTAGTTCGGGTAGCCCTCATAGAGGTCGAGGTTTCCTTCGTCCCTTTCCGAGATCTCCCACACCAGAACCGGCGTGTTCTTCTTCGGGTTCGGTGCGATGGTGGCGCAGCCGCGGAACAAAAGCTCCCAGCCGGCCAGCACCGCCTGCCCTGCAATTTTTGCATCCGGGCATCGGTCTGCCATCTGCTCCACCGACAGGTTGCTGCCGTAGGCGATGTAATATTTCTTGTTCTTCATTTGAATCTCTCCCTTCGGTTTTCTCCGCTCTTGTCTGGCGGTATGGTATATATCACTCTTTTGCCCTGATTTATCAAGGCCGATGAGCATCATATACTGCACAATGTTTTTTCCCTGTGATCGTGTACTCTTACATCATCTGCCGCTTCTTCAGATACCGGATGGCTTCCGCCCTTCCGATGCTGGCTGCCAGTCCACGCTTCAGTGTGTCCAGCGGAAATTCCCAGTCGCTGTATCCGCCACGCAGCAGTTCAAAATACTCGGCATCCGGGCAGCCAAGCCTCCGATCCTCGTGCATCACATAAGCGATGCATGGCTTTGCCTTTTTCATGCGGTTCCCGTTCAGGTTCCAGACCGGAAGCTGGAACTGCTTCTTATAATAGTATCTTGGGCAGCCTTCGTATCGGTCCAGCAGGAGCTCATCGTATTCCGAGAGCTTCCAGACCACCGCCGGTACGCTTTCATTGGCATCCTGCTCGATGGTGGCATAGCAGCCGGTCTTACTCTTTTTGAACAGGAGCCGGTAGCCCATGATCTCGGTCGTGCCGACCACCACAGCGTAAGGGCATCTCTTTCCCATCCGTTCCATGTCGAGGTTGCTTCCGTAGGCAAGGTAATATCTGGATGGGTTTCGGCTGATCAGTTCAAACATCTGCCTCACCGTCCTCCCTGCCAGTGAACTCCACGCCCTGGAAATCCTCTTTCCCAAGCTCGATCTGGCTGTCCCGCCACCAGTCCTCTGCCACACGCTGGGCTTCCTCCACGGTCGGCTCTTTCATCTCGGATTCATAAATGGTCACCGTCCTCTGGTAGGTCTCGGTGATGGTCACCTTAAAGGCTCTGCCGCCCGGTATGTTTTCATTTTTTAACGTGCTTTTCATAAACCTGCACCTCCTTCTACCACCTCAAGGGCGGTTGCCCGCCCAAAAGGTGCCCGTGCATCCCGCTTATTTGTTCCGCCAGGATGCGTTTCCCTCCATGTTCCGCAGAAGGATCTCCCTTGCCGTTGCGAATTCATCCCCGATGAATCCCAGCTCAGCATCCAGCACCGCATCGCGTACTTTTCGTTGTCGGTCTGCTGGGGCTTCGGGCTTGCCGTCCTGACCATCTTTGCAAGCTGGCTCATTGCGAGGCAAAGCTGGATGTAGCTTTCATCTCACCGGCGTGCAGTCCGTTGCGCTTTCCGTCCGCTGGGTCTGCGAATTGGAAAAGGCGGAATTCAATGGTCCCTTTTGTGAAGGTGGCATGGAGGTTCAGCATATGGTACCGGCTTGAATTGTAGTGGGCATTCCGGTTTTCCCAGCTGGAACCGTTGCCTTCGTACCAGATGTCTTCCAGCTTGCGCATGGTGGTCGGCTTCTCACGGTTCAGCCGGTCGAGGAAGCGGTGATTGACCACCTGGCAATATTGTCCGGTGCGCCCTGCGTCAATCCGGATGGCTCTGCCGATCTGCTGTTCGTGTGCCGCCATGATGTTCACAAGGTTGCGGATGGTCTTTGCGGTGTGGTCCCCTTTGCCGATGTGGATGTGGACTCCGCATCCGCGGCTTGGGCCGCTCTTTGCGCCTGCCTTTCGGAGCAGCCGGATAATCTCCTGCAAGGTTTCGATGTCGTCGTAGGTGAGGATCGGGGTGACCAGTTCGCATTTTTCTGCGTCCGGTCCGTAGATGCTCACATCCCTCTGGAATTTCCAAACCCTGCCCTGCTGGTCCTTGCAAGCCCAGCTGTAATATCCGTACTCGCCGGCGGCGTTCCATGCTCTGGTTCCGAAGTACTCCGCGACCTTTCTTGCCGCTTTTTCTCTGGTGATGTTGTTCATCTCGATCTCAACTCCGATGGTCTGGTTCTTCATGGCTTCAATCTGCTCTCTTGTTTTATCGTTCATGGTATGTTCTCCTTTGTTTTTTCCTTGTTTTCCCTTTCGGTATGTGCATATTACCGTCAGGTGCACATAATAGCAAGGCCATAAAAGAACATATATTCGACAAATATCGAGAGGAATGATCGTGCACATTTCTGCAGTTTATCCGCTTGATAATGTACATTTTCAGAGTTAATATCGTTACAATGAAAGAGGGTCTCGCATATTTTCCGTCCCCCATTGGGAGCTTGGGAGCTTACGCTCCCGCCTCCAGCATCTGCGCCGTGTCTGCCCCACAGTCGGGCTGTGTCGGCTCGGCATCTGCTGATGCGATCGTTTCCCCTGCGGAGGCACTGCCCTCCTGTGCCGCCTGTTTCGCGGCTTTCAGGGCATCCCGTTTTGCCTTTTCCCTTGCGAGGAACTTCTGTGCTTCCTCATCTGTGCGGAAAGCCGCATGGCCGGAAAGATTCTCCATGAGGATCTTGCGTGTTTCTTTGAAGTCCGGACCGTTCATCCCCAGCCGCAGGAGCCATGTGCGGAGTGCGTATTTCTCATTCTCATCGTTGACATCCTTTGCCTGGATACGCTTCTGGCTGATCGCCTGCTGGTTCATCAGCACCGCCAGCTGTGCAAAAGCCGTCAGATGTTCGTGGTCCGGTGCAGTCGGGAAGCCGGTAAAGGTGACCTTCTCGGTGGTGATTTTCAGGCCTTCCAGTGCAGCACCATGTTCAGTCTCATAGTCGCTGACCGCATTGATGAAGTTCATGATGGCAAAGGTGCAGCTATCGTCCTTCAGCTTCTCGACCAGCCCCTCTTCCACATGGAAGTGTCCTCCAGTCGCCTTGCCGATGAGCTTGCCGCGGCTGTAAAGAAGGTTGACCAGGTTGCGGAGAGTCACACCGTTGTGCTGGCTGACCGGGAATGCAAGTTCCAAGTCCAGCGGCACCTCTTCCGGCTGATCTTCTGTCTCCTGCGATTCTGCATCCGGCTCATCCTCTATGGTATCATCCTCAGCCGTATTGTCCGGCTCCAATGCATCCTCGGCTCCTGCTTCCGCAGGTTCATCTTCTGCGGTATCTGCATCTTCGGATTCCTGCTCGTCCAGAACCTCCAGCTCTGCTTCGGGCATCTGCTCAGTTTCCGCTTCGGTCACAGGCTCCTCATCCATATCCGCTGTCAGCTCTGTGTCCTCCGGCTGGTCATCCGTGCTCTCAATACTCTCGCCGCCGCGGATCAGTCCCTCATTCAGCAGGGTCGTCAGCAGCTCGGCATCTGCATTCTCCGGCTCGACCAGAAGGTTGCCATTCCGGTCGATGGTGTAGCTCCCGATGTCGTAAGAATACAGAGGTGCTTTGGTATAGTAAGGGTGGATGCCGGTCAGCTCCTCCATGCGTTTTGCGAGGGTCTTTCTCTCGGCTACGTTCAGTTTAAATTTCAACATAATTCATCGCTCCTTTTCGTTCATTTGTTTTTGTGCATCCCGATGTTCTTTTCGGTAGCACATATATCACTCTAAAACGGATGAATAGCAAGGCCATTTCCCGATATTCTTCATGTTCGACCATTTACACAAGGGACCGCAAAATCTGTTGTGTAAATAGGACCAATATGTAAGCCCACCATATCACCAGGTCGCTTTCTACCTAGTAATATAGCGGGCCAGTTTATTCTTCCAGACCTGCACACCACGCGATGCCGGCCAGAACAAAGAATGCGTTGGCTAAGCAAATGCCGTTGCCCCAGATACGGTACTCTGCCGAATCCGTATACGGGTCAGCCAGCCATTTCCGGATCTGCTTCTCCGTCTTCGGCTTCTTGGCATGGGTCACGATCTTACGGTGTGTTTCAAACACATCCGCCCAGAACGCCAGATCTTCCTCGGTTGGGTTTTCCGTTCCGAGATCTCTGCACCACCAGTCAGGGAATCCCTGCAGTCTGGCACACTCGGTCGGTGTCAAACGGCGGACGGTATAGGTCACAGGTGCGGGCTGTGCTTCCGGATTGTCGATGACCAGACGGTCATTGAAGGCATCCTGCCCGTTGAAGCCGCTGGGATGTGCCCCGGTTGCCACGGTTCCCATGACACCCTCGTTCAGATGCGGCACCGGTGCGATAGTGGTTGGGTCTTTGTAGTCCCGTGCCATCAGGGTCGGTGCGACTTCTTTTGCCACCTGCATATAGGAGCCGGTGGTCATGGCATACACATCCTCCGGTGCGCAGACTGCATGGCGGTCAGTGGCATCCAGTGTAAAGCAGACATCCTCATTGACGCCATCCCCCTGCGGACCGTTCTCATCCTTGCGGCCGATCATGTTGCCCTGCAGGACGAAGGTCTGCATCTGGTCGCTCCGGGTCGCCATCAAAGCACCAGACTTGCCATGCAGGTCGATCAGCTCATTACGCTGGTTCACATGGAAGGCCGTCACCTCTTCCGGCTGTGCCACAAAGGTCTGCTGCTTCATCCCCGGTTCTGCTGCCAGTGCCGCTGACTTCTCTCCCAGATCCCGGACTTCATCCCTCTGGTTCTGGGTAAAAGCGACCGGCTCTACTACACAGATACCGCCCTGATTGCAGGTCGGGTCTCCACCGCTGCGATCCAGTGTCCGGGAAGTTTCGGCCTCATAAAAACCGCTGTGCGGATTGTCGGACATCATGGAATGGCTGGCTTTGGAACAGACACCATAGCATTTCGGAACGAACAGTGTCTGGTCGTTGTTGCAGCCGAGCGTGGCAGACTTCTCCTCCTGCCAGATGGCTCCCTTGCCGCCACCCTCGCAACCGGAACGGATCTTCAGCGTGACTGCCGGGGAGTTTTCAACTTCTTCACCGGAACTTTCCACTGAATTTTCAACAGCGTCCATGACCATCGGGACATTACCGCCACCTGTACCGCACCGGCTTGTCAGTGTCTGCACCTTACCATTCTCGGAAATCTTCACCCGGCTGTCAGCAGGATGATTTTCCAGTGCGATGGCGGCAGGCACAACACCAGCCCGGAGGGTCGGTGAGCGTTCCTCCTCGTATCCGATGCTTCTGGCATCTGCCGAATGCTCGGTACAGAAACCGGCAGCTTCCAGAACACACGGCTGATGTCCATGCTCCTCTGCCCGGAGGGTTCCGGTCACATCCTGGGAAACATCCATCTGCTTACCGCCCTGGTCGTTCAGACAGATCCGCCCTCCTGCTCCGCTGAAGCCTGCCTCTCCAGTGCCGCTTTCAGCACCGGCGGCAGCTCTTTGCCACGCATGGAAGCCCTCCGCAGAATACCGAGACACGCCTTCGGACTCAAATAGTACCTTTGGGGCACTCTGGTCTGCAAAATCTGCGACAAGGTAGATACGTTTTCTTCTTTGGGGAACGCCCCACCATTGTGCATCAAGAACTCGATACGCGACGCTCCATCCGTCTCCCACGTAGTAGTCAGCGTCGGGCCATCCTTTCTTCTCAGGCGCAGGCACCGAGGCGGCCGGTTCTTTAACACCGATGACGGCTTCGAGGACTGCTTTGAAGTCCTGTCCCTTGTTTGAAGAGAAGGCCCCTGGCACATTCTCCCACACGATAAATCTTGGTTTTTCTCCATTGGTCTTGCACCTCATTTCCTTCACGATTCGGATTGCTTCGTAAAACAGGCTGGACCGTGAACCATCCAGACCGTCCCGCTTACCAGCATGGACATATCCTGACAGGGACTGCCAAAGGTGATGATGTCCACAGGCGGAAGGTCTGCGCCGCTGATGGCGGATACATCTCCGTAGTGCTTCACCAGTGGCAGACGTTTGGTCGTGACCCGGATGGCAAAGGGCTCGATCTCGCTGCTCCACAGCGGAGTGATCTGCTCGGTCAGAAGACCGCCTAACGGAAAACCCCCGGAGCCATCAAAGAGGCTGCCGAGGGTCAACTGTTTATTCTCCATCAGCGACCTCCCTTTCCGGCTCGAAGGTTGCCACTTCCTCGAACTTCAGCTTCTGGCCGTCACGGACAACAAACACATCATCGTAGTGACCATCGCTGTGTTCGATGTACCGCTTCACGATCACATCCACGAACTTCGGGTCTAGCTCGATGCCTCGGCACACACGGTCGGTCTCTTCGCAGGCGATCAGTGTCGAGCCACTGCCGAGGAACGGGTCAAGCACGATGCCGTTGGTCATAGTGGAATTGCGAATCGGATAGCTCATCAAACCGATGGGCTTCATGGTCGGATGGTCCTTGTTGGACTTCGGCCGGTCATACTCCCATATGGTCGTCTGCTTCCGGTCGGAATACCACTGGTGCTTCCCCTTCTGCTTCCAGCCGTAGAGACACGGTTCGTGCTGCCACTGGTAAGGACTGCGGCCCAGCACCAGCGCATTCTTCTTCCAGATACAGCACCCGGACAGGTAGAACCCGGCATCCTTGAATGCTTTTCTAAAGTTCAGCCTTCCGTATCTGCATGGAAGATGTAGATGGAGCCGTCATCCGCCAGATGACCGTGCATCTGCTGGAACGCTGCCAAAAGGAACTGGTAGAATTCCGAATCCCCCATGTTGTCATTCATGATCTTACCAGCAGTCTCTTCCACATCCACGTTATAAGGGGGATCGGAAAGGACCAGATTTGCCTTGGTTCCGTCCATCAGGGTGTCGTAGCATTCTGCATTGGTGGAATCACCGCACAGAACGATGTGCTTTCCCAGATGCCAGAGGTCACCCTCTTTGGAGAAGCATGGCTGCTTCAGCTCGGATTCCACATCGAAGTCATCTTCCTTGACCTCTTTGCTGTGGACTTTGTTGAACAACGTCTCAATCTCCGGCGGCTCAAAGCCGGTCTTGCCAAGATCAAAGTTGGAATCTTCGATGTCTTTCAGAAGGTCGGCCAGCAGGGAATCATCCCATGCACCTGTGATCTTGTTGAGTGCGATGTTCAGGGCTTTTTCCCTGGTTTTGTCGATGTCCACCATCGCACAAGGCACTTCGGTATAGCCCAGCTCCATCGCTACGGTCAATCTCTGGTGGCCGCCGATGATTGTCATATCGGCATTGACCACCAAAGGATCTGTGAACCCGAACTCCGTGATGGAGTTCTTGATCTTCTCGTACTCTTTGTCCCCCGGCTTCAGCTTTTTCCGGGGATTGTATGCGGCCGGCTTAAGTACGGACACCGGCAGCATCTTCAGTTCAGCAGTCGCTTTCATGTAAGCCCTCCTAATTCAGATTCACATGCGCATGACCCCGGAGAACGGCACGAAAAAGGAGCCGAACAAAAAGCCCGACTCCATCTCATCTCCATCTTCCTGCGGATGTTCAGCCATCTCGCACCATTCCGGGTTTTCCCCGTTCACGGATGCCAGGACCTTATCTTCCGCATCGTCAATCGCATGTACACAGATACCCCCGGTGTTGAACATCGGAAACACACCGATAATCTTACTCATCCTCATCCACTCCCTTCATCCCGTATCGATAATCCCAGTAACAATTCAGACTGCAGAACTTCCGCTGCCGTTTTCCTTCATCTACGGCATGGAACTCCCTTCCACAGTTTTTACAGACCGCGATCCGAAAAGACTTATGCTGCCTGTAATATTCCTCCCGGCAATCAGGAGAACAGAACCGTCTCCGACCACTGTTCCCTCTCTGCACGAGAATCCGTCCGCACACTGGACAGCGCCGTTCCCCCGACCCATCCGGTGGCTGTAACTGGCAGCTCCCCGTTTCCGGCAGGCCCAGTTCCCGGCAGTAATCCGTGACCTGTTCCAAAGACAACCCGGTGTTTTCTGCGATCTCCACACATTCAAACCCGGCAAGCCGCTGGCTTCGGACTTCTTCTCTCTCCGGGCGGTACTCATAGCCCTCAAACACACAGTCCAGCCGGACACCGTTCTTTACCACATCACGTTCTATGTTCAGCGGTTCTTCCATTTGCATCGCCCTCCTTCCAGCGTCCTTTGTTTGCACAGGCACGGCTGCAATATTTCCGTTCCAGACCATACTGGTGCCGGTAGGAAAACTCCCTGCCGCACACCGGACAGATCTTTGACCGCACGGTCTTCCAGTTCTCTGGTTTCGGGTGGGTGTTGTTCCACCGTGACCGGCATTCCGGTGAGCAGAACTTCCGTGGTCTACCTTTATGGTTTGGTACGATTGCCGTACCGCACTGAGGCAGAAGGAAAAAGCCATGTCCCTGATCATCTCAGCCGTGTAATCTTCCATCTGCCCTCACCTCACTCTCATTTTTCGCCGTTTCTTCGGCGGTTTCTTAGAAAAATCTCATAATTCATGCGAAAAGCGGCGAAGTGGAAATCGGCACTGTCCCGCCAGGTTGGATCGTTGTTGCGGCGGCCGATTTCCGCTCGCCCCTGCTCCTCCCGGAACAAGCTAAAATGTGCGAAAGCTCCCTGTTTACGAGAAGTTTCACACACTTTGGTTCATTTCGGGGAAAAAGAATGGCACCGGAACCGAAGCTCCGATGCCTGTACATTTTCCTGTTTCATTTTGCGCCGTTAATCCTCTGACCCCCGGCCTATCAATTTTGCGGTTTTTCACAGAAAAGGGCGCACCGGTCTTCGTGTGACTTCACTGTAGAGAAGTGACCCCGGCCCCGGTGGGGGTGTCAGTAGGTGTAGGTCGGGTTGATGTCTTCGGTCAGCGTCTTCTTATCGTGCAGCTCTTACAGAGCGACTGCCAGTTGTTCTGGTCCCAGAAAAGTTTCTGGTCACCACGGTGCGGAATGATGTGATCCACCACCGTTGCCCGGACGTACTTGCCTTGCTTGGCACACTGCACACAGAGCGGATGTGCTTCCAGATACGACTTCTGGCTTTCTGCCACCGTCTGTTGTATCCACGCTTCGCTGCCGGACGGGTGACTTCCGGGTGGAGAGGCAGGTGCTTCTCACAGTAGAGTCGGCCGACTTCCACCAGCTCCGGGCAGCCGGGATGACGGCACGGTGTCTTTGGTCTGTACGGCATGGGTCAGTCCTCCCACGGAAGACCAGCCTTGCCGAAGTGACCGTAAGCACTGACCTTGTTGTAATCTACATCCAGCAGTCCCAGCCGCTTGATGATACCTGCGGGGTCAGGTCGTAGCTGTCATGGACGTAGGCTTCGATGAAGTCAAGGGACTGGTGCTCTGTACCGAAGCACTCCACCGACACACCGACTGGCTGTACCACGCCGATGGCGTAAGCCAGCTGGACTTCGCACTTGTCAGCGTAGCCCGCCTGCACGATGTCTTTGGCGATCTTCCGAGCCATGTATGCTGCGGAGCGGTCCACCTTGGTAGGGTCTTTGCCACTCAATGCACCACCGCCCATGCGACCGATGCCACCGTAGGTATCGCACGCCAGCTTCCGGCCAGTCACACCACAGTCGGCATAGCTGCCACCCAGCACGAAACGACCGGTCGGATTAACCAGCTTCGTGAAGTCACCATCCAGACCGTACTCGCAGGCGGCCAGCACCATCATGGATTCGATGATATGCCGGAAGTCGCTGACCTCCACATCCGGGCTGTGCTGCACGGAGCAGAGGAAGGTGGTGATTCGGCCGGTGTCGTAATCGTAGCTGACCTGCGCCTTGGCATCTGCTCGGAACATCTTGGACGGATGGTTCTTCAGCAGCTGCAGGAACTTGGTGGCAACCATGTACGGGATTGGCATCTGCTCTGCTGTCTCGTTGGTGGCGTAGCCATACATGATGCCCTGGTCACCGGCACCGCCCTTGTCCACACCCAGTGCAATGTCCGGGGACTGCTTGTCCATCAGAATGCCGATGCGGAGCAGCTCCCTCATGTCAAAGCCCAGCTTCTCGGCGCCGATGCGGGTAAGCACATCGTGGACGATCTGGTGGTAGTTCGGCTGGTAGTCGGTCGTGACCTCGCCGGCAATAAAGAGTTGGTTCTTCTTCAGCAGACACTCGATTGCCACACGGGCGTGCCTGTCATGCTGAAGAATGTCGGTCACAATAGCATCTGCGATCTGGTCACAAATCTTGTCGGGATGACCATCACTGACCTGCTCACAGGTAATAATCTTACTCATGTTCTTTGTCCTCCGTCTTTCATGTATCACAAAGCAGGCCGCCTTTGCCCTTGCCCACAAATAGGCTCCCACAAAAGCGGCCTGCGATGTTCCATTGTGTAGTTCCAATGTGTCCTCTGAATCTGTTGCTGGTGTGTTGCTGGCGCTTTCCTCACAAAGCGAGGTGTCCAGTCCCCAAAAATATTGATTTTACGCACTTTTCAGGGGTGTTAAGATCTATATTTTTTCTTTTGTTGCTATTGTTGCTAGTAAAAAGTAAATAGTATATAAAAGAAAATAATATAAATAAAATAGGGTTTTCACTCGCAACACTCGCAACAGCACCGAAAACTCTTGATTTTCCTACGTTTTTCTGTTGCTGGGGCGTTGCCGCTGTTGCTGGTAACGTGACTCCGAAGTCGTGTGTTGCTGGTATTTTGATGGGAACTTATGAAAATCAAAAACAATAGATTTCACTATGTTTTACCAGCAACAGCCGCAACAAATCCGTCCGTACCTTGAATTTCAAGCTCATGATGTCAATGGTGCAAAGTCCTCTTTTGACTCTTCACTTGCCGTGAACGCCACATCCAGGACCATCGGAGTCGTACTGCTGGAGGCACCGTCATTCGGACGCTTTCTTGCAGTCTTGTACCGCTTTTCAATCTCCTGGTTTAGATTCTTGGCTGCCTCTGCCCGGTAGCCATTCTCTCCACACCACTCTTTGTAACGTGTGTAAACTGCACCGCGCCGAAGCTCACACCCTTCCTTTTCTTCAATGCATTCATCAAAAAACTGACCCATCTTATCTGAGAATATCTGATAGTCCGTTGTTGCCTGAACGACAGAATCCGGCATGGCAAGTCCCTGACTGCGGAACAGCTTATAGCCTTCGAGCATCCAGTTCAGAATGCCGGACATATTTTCCGGTTTAGCAAAAGTGGACTTTAGATCCTTATCCTGTTCATTTTCTTCAAAATGCCGGTCAAACGGAATGATTTTGATTCGGCCAGACTCAAACAGCGTAAGGTCTGTGATATTCGGACGATGGTTCGTGTTGATGAAAATTTTGAAGTTCGGTCGGAACTCAAAACTGTTCTCATGCAGATACCGGGCTGTGATCGTATCGTTACCGGTCAGTCGTTTGGTAAGAGCTGCATCCAGAGTGATCTTTTTCTCCGGCTCGGAGATGTTTACAAAACGAGAGCCGGCAAGCCGGGCGATTTCCTCAGACGGTCCTCCGCTCTGGCTGTTAAACTTCGCCTGCAGCATGGTCGGATCTGCATTTTTACCGTACTCACCCATAATACGCAGAATACTCTCCATTGTGGTACCCTTACCGTTTCTGGATGTCGGACCGTACAGAATAAACAAGCACTCCATGCGGGTGTCACCAGTCAACGAGTATCCGATAGCCTTCTGAAGATAGTCTGCTCTGGCCTTATCCCCCTGCATGATCTCCGTGATGAACGTCCGCCAGCGAGGGCAGTCGGCATCCGGGGCATATATCACAGGGGACACTTTTGTGAGAAAATCCTCCGGGCGGTGTTCCCGGAATTCCATCGTCCGCAGATCCAGTGTTCCATTTTTGCAGTTGAACAGATAGATATCCTGATCGTACTGCTTCATGGACAGTGGGAATACGGACTTCGCGTCTTTCAGCATCGTGTCACGGTGCTTGCGTTGCTGGAGTTTCCGGACGCGGTCGATGAACCGCTTTCTGACATCCTCTTCTGTAATCTTCAATGCAAACAGATACAGCTTATCTGCCAGATATTTCGCAAGCTCTGCCACCTTAAGGTTCTCCATATCCGGCTGCCAGACAACTCCATCATAGACAAACCAGATGCCGCGTTCACTGTTGTACCGTGCGATAGGCTTGAAAAAATCGGCAAACATGTTGCCCAAACCAATCTCATCCCTGCCGTAGCGCGGATTCGTGTGCGGAGCCATTTCTTCCAGCGACAGCTTGAGCTTGCTGATGTCCGGTGGCCGCTCCGCCTCTTTATCATCAGAGTCAAGATTTGCAAACTCCTCATCCACAATGTCCTGCGCGTTGACAGGAATGTAAACGGAAGCGCAGGTATTGACTGTGTTGCGGATAGAGATGGCACCGTAGGTTGAACCAGCCTGTTTGCGATCCCACTTCGGGCGCATCAGACCAGATGTGCGGAAGATGCGGTCCATCTGCTCCTCATCACAGCCGCACCAGAATGCCAGAATAGACAGGAACGCCATATCTGCATCCGACTGGCTGCCGTAGAGGTCTTCCCACTCACCGGCAAAGAGCTTTTTGAACTTTTCGGAGTTGCTGGCCTCGTTGGCGTGTGCGATGACAGCCTCATCATCCAGATACGAATGGTGCTGGAAATGTGTCTGCTGCACCTGCTTGTTTCGCTTCATCAGCGTATCCAGCAGCGTGGTCATCGCCGTTTCATCGTTCGGGATCTCACCTGTGCGGTAAACATCTCCCGTCACTGTGACGAAGCGGTTTGTCGCACCGGGCATATACACTTCCAGACCTTTGCTGCGGTTGTTGATGTAGTAGACCGTCTTGTCGTAAACGTAGTCCTCTGGCACATGGAAAAATCCACGCAGACCTTTGCCGGACGGCGACTTCTCTACATACGCTGTAGGAAAGATCGAAGTACGGTATCCGCTGTGTCATTCAGCGTCCCGTCCTCACGGATACAGTGGTCGATGTCAAAAGCTCCGATACCACTGCCCACAGCAATGCCGATGCCGTCATAGCCGCCCATTGCATAAGTGACAAGCGTGGTCTTGAAATCTGCAAAGGTGCGGAGATCATTGATCCTGGCTCTATCACCATTCGCCGGGTTATACGGCATCTTGGTCTTCTGACCGTTTCGCTTTTCAAATTTCCAGACACAAAACCGGCAGGAGGTCTTCAGCTCCGCCGGGATATTTTTGATATCCACCATAGCGGTTAGACCTCCTTCCTGCTGTGTACAGCGTTTCTGCCGTAATTGGCATTGCTGCCGCGCACAGCATTTTCGTCTGTATTTTGTTTGTTTTTCTTAGTACTGTGCATATCAAACTGCCTTGCCACAGCCTGTTCAATCTCCTGCTTTTTCTCAGCAGAGATTACCCTGCAAAGGCGTCCAAACAGTGCCGACTGGTCGATCGTCGTGATCTGCTCGACCAGCAAAATGGAATCCTCCAGTCGTTCCGCTCTGAGCATCTCACAATGTGCTTCTGTCAGCACGATATGTGTTGGCAGGTCGAGCTTTTTCATCTTGCTCGTAAGCGGAATAACTGTGAAGGTCTGCGAATAACGGTTCGCAATATCGTTTGTCAGGATCAGCACCGGACGGTTCCCACTCTGCACACAGGTGCCATAATGGTCACCAAGCTCTGCAAACCAGATCTCATACTGCTTCGGAATTCTGGTCGTCGGCCAGTTGTAAGCCGGGAGGCTGTCATAAGTTGTGTGGCTGCTTTCCTGCTGCTTTTCGGTGCTGTGGTTATGCGTGGCGGCACTTTTATGCTTGGTGCAGCCACGCTTGTTGATGTACTTGTTCACATGGATCTTCCTGCCACGCGGCAGAATCCGTGCGTTGCTTTTCTTTCTCCCATTCTGGGTTTCACCTCTTCTCTCCTGATACAAAAACAGCCGTCCGGAATCCGAATCCGTGACGGCATAACATGTAAAAAGCGGATAAAAATACCGGGCAGCTTTCGCTCCCAGCACTCTTATCCGCTCCCGGTTTTATCTTATTTTCCTAGTATAAAGTATAGCAAAAAGCCGATGTACGCATAAGAAGCAGTTTTCCTAATTAACTGCTGTTTTTCCTGAAAAAGCCCTCTTTTTCCAAATTTACTACAAATTCTTTGAAGCCCTTTCCCTTGTAATAATCTGCCCTGCTTTTTCCAAAAGAACAGCCGTTGGAATCCTTCATCGACTTCAACGGAATACGCTCAAAATAGAACTGTCTGACTGCTGCCCTCGCATCAGAATCAGACACCCGGCTCAGAGCCAGTTCCATAATACGAAGCCGTGTGCTCTGCTTATCGTATTCCCTTTTGCACTCCGTATACATCTCTTCCTTGATGCCGCGCTCCAAATCGGAGATAGCCGCTGCCTGTTCCTGTTTGATCTCGGCTAGCATTTTCTCCTTTTCTGCAATGTCTGCCTTGAGTTTTTCATAACCGCCGCAGGCATCTTTTGCTATGGCTTCATGCCGTTTATCCGGCTGAAAACTCCACTTAATCGGTCTTCCCACATTCTCCCCTCCTGTGTCTGTCATGCAAACGGATCACATCCGCAATCCCCTGCAATGCAGTTTCTTTCTCTCGCTCCACCACCCGGCGGCTTAAAGTTCTCCCATCCAAACCAGTGATTTCCGACTGCTTTCTGCCGTCCACAAAGAGCTGCTCTGCCACGATCCGCGTACACCCCCGAAGACTGCGCAGTCCAACCTCGAACAGCTCGATATCTTCACAGACCTTGTAATAGGGTTCCAGAAACTGCTCGGTGCGCTGGGTCTGCACTTCCCGGTTCATGGATGCCAGCACCTTGTCACAGTTCAGCACGGTGCGCTCCACCGGATTTGATGTACCGCTGGTCTGGACACGCTCGGATTCCTCATGTGCGCCCTGCGACAACTTGTAGATGATTTCGTCCTTAGTGTAAAACCAGGACCGGGAATCCTCGTACTGCTGCCGGAGCATATCCCGCCTGTGTACCAGCAGCCTATAGGAATCAGCCAGTTCCTTTGCCTGTTCCATATAATCCATCTCGTCTGCCATACTGCACCTCCTGTTCTGGTCTGTTTATTTTTATCACGCAATATCATCTAATGCCCGGATGTTCTCCGGAGTCAGAGCAGCACCGGCTTCCGTAAGCAGCTTCACGAGCTTTTTCATCTCGCGCTCCGCTTTCCGGCGCAGGTTTTCTGCCCTCCTCCTTCTACGCTCCATGGCTTCAACCTTCACTCTTGCCTGCACACCTGAAATGAGTGTGCAGCATCCAGATCCGTCAGCGTGTTGTACCAGTTGGAGTGAAAGAAACCTTCCAGCCTCTTTTTCTCAAACTGCGCATCCCGGTTGTTCGGATGGTCCTCCAGACGGAACAGTACAGTTTTATAATCCTTGACAGCCTGCAGGATGATTGCATTCGCCAGATTCTCGTAGCATTCCAGATTGTCCGCTGCCATTCCCATCAGTCGTTCACCCTGCCCTTTCCTGAATCATTCTCTTTTGTGTCGTACCACGGTGCCGGCACCTTCTGTCCATCCAATCCATACTTGAACATATAGATGGAATACCATGCTGCCTCGTACATGCAGTCGATCAGCTTGCGGTTCGGCTCCGGCATCAGAGCTGCATTCCGCACAAACAGGTCAACAAAGTTTTCTTTTTCTTCCCTGTCTGTCACCAGATGGTGCTCCTTTGCATCGATCAGGATCTCAGCAAAACGATAGCACTTTCTCTTGTTCTGCTGAATCCAATCGAAACGCCAGGTAACCGCATCCAGAATCGTCTGTCTGGTATCCTCCGCCATCAGCTTCGGTGCATCCGGGTGTTTGCCTGCCGCCACTGCTTTCGCATAGCATTCCTCCGCACGGTCTTCCGCACAGAAACGCTTGTGAAACTGAAGCTCGTAGCTTTTGCCTGACACATGAGCAGTTCGATTTCATGCTCATAGGCTTCCTTTGCCAGCATATCCTGTGTAACTCGCAGGTCAGAGGTCTTACGGGCAGGTGTTTCCCCAAAAATCGCACACAGCAGCCCGGTGCCACTGTACGGACGGAACATCGCATACGGTGTGAAAAATCCATCATTGTCGCGCTTCCGCTTGCCGGTCTGCACATGCGGTGCAGTCTTGTAGTGATATCGGTCGGTATCCAGAATGCCGTGAGAGTTCTTTCTCTCAGAGGACGATCCTTTGCATTCAGAAACTTGTAATTGGTCGTATTCTTTTCCATCATTTTCTCCTATTCCTCCAGCCGTGCTCTAACGGCAGATATCAGCTTTTCCTGTGTCATATCCTTCTGTTCCAAGGCGGCCATGACATCTTCGTCCACGGTATCCTTGGTGATGATGTGGTGGATGGTGACCACCTGTGTCTGTCCCTGCCGCCACAGTCTAGCGTTGGTCTGCTGATACAGTTCCAGGCTCCATGTCAGCCCGAACCAGATCAGGATGTGTCCACCCTGCTGGATGTTCAGGCCATGTCCGGCTGATGCAGGTGGATCAGTGCGACTGGGATGCTCCCAGCGTTCCAATCCTTAATGTCGGTACTGCTCTTGATGTCCCGGACTTTTATCTTCAGCTTAGACAGGTGATTGATAATCCGCTCCCTGTCATGCTTGAACCAGTATGCCACCAGCACCGGCTGTCCGTTGGCCGCTTCGATCAGGTCTTCGAGAGCTTCCAGCTTGTGGTCGTGAACGACTCTCGCCTTGCCATTCTCGTCGTAGACCGCGCCATTGCTCATCTGCAACAGCTTTCCTGTAAGCGATGCAGCATTGGCAGCATCTATGTCACCATCTTTGAGCGGGATCAAAAGATCCTGCCGGAGCATATCGTAGAGCTTACGTTCCTCGGTGTTCATCTCCACCTCGTACCGGTCGGTACACAGTCCGGCATATTCAGATAGTCCAGAGCTTTCATGGAAATCGTGATGTCAGAAATCCGCTGGTAGATCATCTCCTCTGCTCCCTGTCTGGGAACATACTGGAACACGATGCCTGTTGCCGGATTCATCGACCCAGCTTGAAGTATGCTTCCCGGTAGCGACCGATAAACTTTTCAAGGCGCTCCCCGCCATCCAAAATCCCGATCTCTGCCCAGAGATCCATAAGACCGTTGGATGACGGTGTGCCGGTTAGGCCGACCCACCGCTTCACGAACGGACGGACTTTGCGCAGATACTTGAAACGCTGGGACTGATAGTTCTTAAAGGATGACAGCTCATCGATCACGACCATACCGAAATCCCAGCGCATTCCATTTTTCTCGTAATACTCCACCAGCCACTTGATGTTCTCCCGATTGACGATGTAGATCATCGCCGGGTGGTGGACTGCTGCGATCCGGGTCTTGACATCTCCAACGATAATGGAAATGTCCAGCCCTTTTAAGTGATCCCACTTTTCAATCTCTGCCGGCCATGTGTCACGGGCAACACGCAGCGGTGCAATGATGAGAACCTTGTTAACCTCGAAAGTCTCAAGCATAAGGTCTTTGATTGCAGAAAGGGTTATGACGGTCTTTCCTTAACCCAAGCCCATATCCAGAAAAAGGGCTGCAGTCGGGTGCGTTTTAATATACTCGGTGCAGTAACTCTGATAATCGTGTGGAATGAACTTCATAGCGGCATCACCTCCTCCCCGGCATCCTGTGCCTGTGTTTCCGGCTCCTCGCTTTGTGTATCTCCCTGCGGCAGCGTAACTTCCGGCATCTCCGGGATTTTCGCCCCGATCCCCTGTGGGATAGGCTCACCCGGCGTCCAGTGCAGAAGTGCGTCCACCGCAGGCCGGATCTGCTCCAAACGGTCAACACAGAACACCGGGAAGCCCAATGCTTCGAGCTGCAGTCTGCGCTTCCGCTGAAGAATGCGCATCTGCTTTCCAGGGGCTTTCAGCTCCACAAACGCACACTTGCCACCGATCAGTAAAACCAACCGATCCGGCACACCGTTCATGCTCTGACTGGTAAATTTAAGGGCCTGTCCTCCGACGGCCCTCACCGCAGCTACAAACTGCTTTTCTACTTCACTTTCTTTCATCCGGCTTTGCTCCTTCGCTCTCCAAACACCGATCCGCGGGCGTTTTCTTTTCTTGTGTTTTTTCTTGCGTTCTTCCCGGATCACATTACTGATGGCTTCATCTGCAGTCGGGTCCGGGTGGCTGTGGCTGACTTTCCTGTTCGGAGGGTTCTCCTCTTTGTGTTCTGTAATCCAGTGAATGACATTTTCCATAGCCGCCACCTCACTGATTGATCTGCTTCCACTGTTGCGGCTCCATCGTGGCGACCTGCCAGCCAATGCCCTCCAGTGTGGTGGCACGGTCGTAAGAAACAACGTCCTGCGATGCGCGGGTCACCGCATTGGACAGGCCATACAGAGAAAGGTCGCCGCCCTCGATGAGGTACTTGAGGATGCCTTCCTGTTCTTCAGCGTTGATGCCATAGCTCTGCGCGGTCAGCTGCACCACGTCCTGCACCTTGCCGGTGATCGGTACTGCCATAGATTCCTGCAAGCGGCCGACCACCTGCGAGAATCTGCTCTCATCAATAGCCGCCATCGTGGTATCGCGGAGTTTCAGCAGAAATGCCTTGTCTTCCGCTTCCATCGTTTCATCCGAATACAGTGCAAAACTGTCCTCCACTGCTTTTGCCTGCCGGCCCACATGATGGCGGCGTTCGCCCATGTCATTGACCACCATGCCATTGGTGCAAACAAGACGATATACCAGAGGCTGAATGGACACAGCACCCAGACCAACCTCGGAGTTGGAAATCATCACACCGGCCTGGACGATATCGCCCTTGCGGACTTCCATCTCCAGACGGTGATTGACCACCTTGAGGTACAGACGGTTTTCCGTCACCTCGCAGGACATCACCTCGTACTGATCGTTTCCAGCGAACAGAGGCAGGACAGATGTGGCGATTTCCATGTTGTCGATGCGGCGATAGCGTTCCGACAGCAGCGCACGGGCCACCTGTCCGGCACCATAATCCATCGAGCGGACCATGTAAGAACTGGGCTTGTCCGCAAACCAGCTGTTCACGTTCTCGGCCAGGAGCTCCGGCTTCTGTGCTGCATGAGATCATAGTATTTTGCCGGGATGCCCAGTGCCGATGCCACCTGACGATGGAACAGCGAGGTCGTACCAAACACCTCCTGCTGGTTGGTCGTAAGATGGTTGATCTCAAAGGTGTGTCCATCTTCCCGGAGGTGCATTCCCTGCGCCGGACTGATAAAATCCTGCTTTGCCTTGTTCTGGCGGTTCAGTTCAACCAAGACTTCCTGCAAATTTCTTCCTGTTTTCATAGCAATTTTCCTCTCTATCTCTGCGGCGCATATTTATACGCCTGTTTATGCGTCTGTGTCCTTATAACAATGACGCCGTGTTATTCTAAGTTCCAAGTGCTTACAGTTCCCGGTTGATCATCTGTTGGATGATCCGGACTGCTCCCTGCATGCGCCTGCGGTTCAGTCGGGTGTCCTGCAGGAGTGTATCCAGCGCATCCACCTCGTCCCGGATGTTACAGAGGACCGACCGCTGATGGTCAGCAAGGCGTTCATTGTCCTGCTCCATACGGTCATATTCCTTTTCGTAGTCATCAATATCCTCTATGTTAGTATCGATGTACTCCTCGATCTCCCGGCGGAGTTCCTCGCCGGCATAGTCCTCGACTGCATCCAGCAGGTCGCGGATGCCAAAGGGTGTCAGGAGTTTTCCGTCCTTCATTTTCAATACATGCGGCATCTTGTTCACCCCTTAGTCTTTGAAATAGTAGTCGCCCTTGTAACCAGCTGCAGCCAACGGCAAGCCCTTACACCATGCCGGGTTGACCGACATCAGCTTACAGACCTCATCCACTGTGTACTGACCCTTGGGTGCCTCGATGATGACTTCATCGTGAACATGAGCCACAATGTTCAACCCTCTGCTGAGATGCGGTCCATTGCCTCAGCCAGAATGTCACGGGCGATGGCCTGTGTCGCGTTCTCGACCAGCCGGCCGGAGTAGGTTTCCTGTCTGCTCCACTTGTGGTTCTGCCCCACGCCTTCATAGGTCAAGCTCATACGACCGAAGCGGTTCGGCTGCTGTCTCGGCTTCAGATATGCCAGCCGTCTGCCTGACGGAAGCACCATCCAGAGGGTGCCGGAATAGAACTCAAAGGCGATCTTTCCGACCTCCTGCCGCTCCCCGGTCTTATAGGCCGTCATTGCAGCTTTTTCGGTATCCCACCAGTACTGCACGATCTTCGGGTTGGCTTCCCGCAGGAATCAATGATCTCCGGCAGTTCTCCCTCGTTCAGTCCCATCTGCAGTGCGCCCATACTGATAAGTGCGCCGGAGGAACCGCCATAGCCACAAGCCAAAGTTGCAATCTTCCCTTTCTGACGCAGGTCACCGTTGATGCCGTGCTTGACAACAGGCACATGAAACATCTGGGAAGCGGTAGCACAGTAGAGATCCTCGCCATTCTGGAACGCATCCAGCACCCACTGCTCCTCTGCCTCCCACGCAAGCACACGGGCTTCAATAGCAGAGAAATCTGCCACGATGAACTCGCATCCATCTTTCGGGATCAGCATGGTGCGGATCAGCTGCGAAAGAACGTCTGGTGTATTGCCGTAGATACTCTCGACCATATCGAAGCACCCCAGCTTCACAAGTGTTCTCGCTTCATCCAGCGTGGAAATGTGGTTCTGTGGGAGGTTCTGTAACTGGATATTCCGGCCAGAATAGCGTCCGGTACGGCTGGCTCCATAGAACTGGAACAGTCCTCTTGCTCTGCCGTCCGAGCAGACACAGCGTTCCGCTGCCTGGTATTTCTTCACAGAGCTTTTCGCCATCTGCAGTCGTAACTTCAGCATATCCAGTGCTTCCGCATCCACGCCGTTTTTATCCAGCTCGGTAATCATCTGGGCGACATCTTTTTTGCCCAGCGTGTCCATCGGGATGCCGCGCTCCTCCAGCCATGTCTTCAGCTGGGATACGGAATTCGGATTTTCCAGCCCGGTCAGCTTGTAGGCTTTTTTGCTCATGGCATCTGAGAGCATCAGGTCACAGGTGATTGCTTCCTGTACCAGTTCCGTGTCGATCCGCACGCCACGATCATTGATGCGCTCATTGGTGCGGTAGTGCTGCCATTCCAGTTCCGGCATCGGAAACTTCTTCAGCCGTTTGTAGATGTCCACCTCGGTGTTGACATCCTGAATGCAGTAATACTTAAACTTCGCCCAGTCCGCCGGGTAATGCTCCGGGAGATTCCGGGTGCGCATCCCATTTGACTTGGTCGGCTTGCACGGTACAGAAAACAGCTTGATGAGCCTCTCACCTTCTTTGTCTTTCTGCTGGCTGGTCTTCAGTACCGTACCGACATCCTTCAGTGCCAGCGGCAAAGTCAGCGATGCCGCCATGACCATCGTGCAGATCCAGCTATCCGGCGAAAGAAAATCTCCCGGTTTCAGATACTGTCCGGGACAGTACCGGTTCAGATGAACAGAGAAACAGACACGTTCAAAGGCAGCATTGTGTGCGATCAGCCGCACACTTCCGGACTGAAATGCCTCCAGCAGTTCCATTGGAATGGTTTCTCCTGATGCAAGGTCAGCGCACTTGGTTTCACCAAAGCCGGCTCCCTCATCGGTTGCCCAGGCAATCAGCAGGATCTCAAAGCTGGGGTCCGTAGCATAGCGGTACAGACCACATTTTCCGATGTCCACCTCGCTGTAAGTCTCAATATCGACCAATATTTCTTTCAAAAATCTCACCCCTTCGTTTGAATCAATCCGTCATGTGAATCAATTTTTCATGTAAAAACCGGGAGATGTTCTGACACATCCCCCGGCCTGCTTACTTAGCTGTGTACAAATTGTCCGTGCTTAACGCAGGTAATCCGGCAGTTCCTCACCGGCGTCTCCGCCCAGAACATCCTCATCATCTTCCAGCGCATCAAAGTCAGCGTCTGCAGATGCACGTCCGGACAGACGGTCGCCGTCCTTGACGAACTGGATGTTGCCCAGACCTACCGCTACACCACGGTTACCATTGGCATTGAACGGATAGAAATTGACGCTGACATTGCAGAAGCAGCCGGAGTAGACCATCATCGGGTCAACTACAGGCTGGACATGACGGTCAACGACCTGCGGTGCGTCCTTGCTGGTGGCATTCAGGAAGAAGTGCTCCTGATAATTCTCATCATCCGGACGGTCAATGTCACCATCACGCAGCGGAAGTTTCAGGTTTGGGGGGAGCTTACCGCCCCACTTGCGGACCTTGCCATCTTCCTTCGCTGCTTCGACCGCCTTGTGGATCGCCAGCAGGGTCTTCTTATCGTCCTTCGGGATCAAACAGGAAACGGAATACTTCGCCTCACTGCCATTGATGCTCTTCGGCTCGAAGATATTGGCAAAAGAGATACGGCACGGGATAACGAGCTTCGTTGCACTGATAATTTTCTTAGCCATAATAAAAATCCTCCAAATTCTTTTGTGATGCCGCGCCTCTTATCTGACTGCGGCATCCTGTTGTGTAATGCGGTTTTCCATGTCCAGCCTCAGTCAAGGGGCGTGAACTCATCCTCGGCAGTCTCCAGATCGACTGCCTCTCTGGGATCGGAGTTTGGTACAAGCGCCAGCTTACCGGGTGGCTTGACCACATACTCTCCCAGAATCTCTTTGAACTTTTTCTTTCCCATGAGCTTTTCAAACTCAGTAAGGGAGATCAGCTCGGTCTTATAGATGTCGGTGTATCCGGCTTTTTCTGCTGCGGCCACCACTGACTTTGTGTCAAGGAACTGCCGCTTGCTCCTGCCCTCGACCACCTTATAGCCATCCCACGCAACGCCGTGGTTAATGGCTTCGGAACTGACATAGGCAAAAATCGCTTCGATCCAAGACTCGATACGGTTCAGGGTCGGAAGCATCTTTTCGATGTCCGTCTTGGAAAGGAGTGCCGGGGACTTGAAGGTCGGTGCGGAGGTGTCCGGATTGTAAGCTGCTGTGGCATCGGTCTCCTCCGCCTCATCGGTAAGAACACCTTCGTCCAGATCCAGAAATTCTTCCTTCACCAGTGTCAGAGCTTCTTCGGCACAGGCTTTGCAGGAAGTCCTCGCCCTGCAGAACCGGCACCAGTCACCGGGAACCTGCTCACCTTTTCCTTCAAAGGCCAGCTTCGCCCTCGGTCTGACATAGGTCTCCACCCAGTCCAGCAGTTCCTCCACACTGCATTCATACGTTGAGATATTTTCCAGTCGCGGCTGGATAATGGTCATGGACACCTGCTTGATGTTGTACAGGTATCCGTAGGCGTGATAAGCGCCCAAGGCGTACAGCATCATCTGCGGATTGTGGTCACAGCTGACGAATACGCCTTTGCCGTTCTTGTAATCCATAACATACAGTGTCCCGTCTGCGATGATCACGCAGTCGCCGGTACCGAAGCCAGATGGAACCAGATAGCTGTAATCGAGCCGCTCCTCCACCATGACCAGTGGATGCGGGCAGGTTTCCTTGATGCGCTCCACCGTTGAAATGATGAACTCTGCGTAAATGTCAGTGTTCGCTTCCATCTCCTCGTTCTCGTACTCGGAGGTCGGACGCTGCACTCTCTCATGCAGGTACTTGCGGAGTTTATACTCACCCAAGGCATGGGCGGCTGTTCCTTCCTCGGCATACACCGAGGATTCATTTGGAAAGTTCTGCTCCAGCCTTGCCGATGGCGTACAGTTCAGCCACCGTTTCGAGCTGGAAGCAGACAGGATTGCGTGTACTTCTGGCATAATGACCTCCCTTAAATCTGGGAGACATCAGCCAGAAACGCTTCGTACTTTTCCGAAGGAAGGTCAGAGAGCTGACCGACACCATAGGTCTTCAGAAGCTGACCAATCTTCTCGTTGTTATCACGCTTTTTCTTGATCTTCGCCACAATGACCGCTGTGATATCATCCTTGGTGATTGTCACCGCAGACGATGTCGTAGTGGCAGCAGGTGATTCCTGCTTGGCCTGTTGCGCCTTATCAGGCTGTCTGGTCTTATCGGTCGGCTCGTCCTTCTGGCCGGTCTCTTTCTCCTGACCGGTATCCTCGCCCCACGGCAAGGCATCTGCATCATCCGCCGGGAAGTTTTCTTCTTCCTCTGCTTCCCCGGCACTGTTCTCGGCATCTGGCTGTGTGTCTGCAGTGGCATCGCTATTGCTGTCAGTGACAGGTTCCTCCAGCTTGTCTGAAGCCTCCTCGACCTTTCGGGTCTTCTTGATCGGCTTCTTGCGGGGATGCGATGCTGCTGCACCTTTCTTCTCAGACACGGCAGGAGCTTCCTGATCCACGATCAGGAAGATACGCTTATCCTCCGAGGCAGCATCTGCGCCCAGAAGTTCAAGCTGGTCAGACACGCCTTCAAACATCTGGGCGAGTCCTTCAAAGACCTCGGTCAGCCCATCCACGACCTTCTTTGGAGCATTCAAAACATTCATCTCATCCATCATCTTGTCCTCCTCATCCATGTTCTCGCCCCAAATGGAATCGAGGTACTCCTCCTGGGCGGCCAGCACTGCCAGAATGACCTTCTCGCACAGACCGGTCTTTGCCTTGATGAGACCGATCATCGCATCCACATCAATGTCCTCCGGCTCGTCCTCATCAGGCTCATCCGTTTCATCGGAGTCACCCTCGAAGTTGTTGTAGGAAGTCATGCGTTCATCCATGTGGATATGCAGGTTGTCGATGTGGATGTTGATCGGCACGGTCTTGACCTGTCCGCCCTGCGGCACCGCTTCCGACTTCTCAGTTTCCGGCTGAACCGCCTCCTGCGCATCTTCCGCAGCCTTAACATTCTCCTGCATCTTGTCCACTACATCCTTGAGAGGAATGCGGACAGCCTTGCCTTCCTTGAGCATTTCCACGATGATCTCCTCCAGAGTCCCGTTCTTCTTTTCGTTAGCCATTGTTTTCCTCACTTTCTGCAGCTTCCTGCTGCCCGTTGCTGTTTTCAGCTTTCCTATCATCCAGCGGAACATGGTACTGTTCGAGATGCTCTTTAAGAGCAGTTCGATCACTCGCCCCGGCTCCGGCAGATTGCGTACCGGCTTGTTCAGCTCATGCGCTTTCTCGATCTCTGCCGCCATCCCTTCGGATATCGTGTTACCGACACCCAGAGCTCGTCCGCATCCTCCAGCCAGCGCATTCCCAGCTTCATGCCGGTGTTACGCTCCTGTGCATCCTCATCCTTTAAAAACTGGGTGAAGTACAGGTGCGGTGCCAGTGGTAGAAACCCCAGTGTGGTGAGAATCCTGCAGGCGGTCTTGGCGCGGTTGATGTTCGCCATCAGCTCATCTTTCCTGCATTCCTCTGCTTTCGAGACCGGTCGGTATGGCGAGCAGACGAAAATTTTCTTCGGTGCCGTTGCAGCCTCTTTGTTTGCTGTATCCGTACCCACGGCTGCGGTATCCGGTTTGGTGGCCGGGGCTCTCCCGCCGGGTGGACGCTCGATGGGATCTTTGGTCTGCTGGATGACCTTGTCGCTTACTGCTTTCATAGGTTCGTACCTCCTTGATGTATTGAGGATTTTGTATCCTTACATAAAGCACACCGTTTGGAGCTGTTTGGGAGGTACTTTTCTTAAAAGTTTTTTCTGATTTTTTTAAGCGCACCTTCCAGGCAGTTTCCAACAGAACGGCGACCGATACCAATTTCCTCTGCAATCTCCTGCTGGGTCATACCTTTATAGAAGTAGAGCTGCACCACTTCCATCTGACGCTCGGTCAGCTTGCTCATGGCAGCATACAGACGGCGAAGTTCCCTGTCTGCCAGCATCTCGGCATTGTCTTCATCCAAAAAATCCACCATAATAGAAGCGGACCAGTCAGAGCCATCGCACTCCAGCGGCACCTGCTCAAACTTTGCAGCAGTCTTACTGAGGTTGTGTTCCATACGCTTCTCACCTTCCATCAGAAGGCGCAGGCTCCACTCGGCTTCCTCGAATGTCTCTGCCGGCACGATCTGGTGTGTGCCATCGGTGAAATCGTAGCGGTAATCGCCGCAGCGTTCCACGGCCATGACAGTGTGGCACTGTCCACCTCATAGACTGCATAGCCGTTTTCATAGGCCGTCAGCTTTGCACCATTCACGCTCGTGCGGGCTACTGCCACCGGGTTCATCTCCATGAGAGTCTTGAAAGTCGGGAGCTTCTTCTCCACTACAGTGTCGATCATTCCTTTGAGTTCACGCAGGGTGATGTGTGCATTC